>Ga0105250_10001421_pt1 | contig 12928 bp, 13 predicted proteins | sample KBSS54metaG_FD_80425 | JGI IMG/M metagenome (GOLD analysis project Ga0105250, IMG submission 80425) | Switchgrass rhizosphere microbial communities from Kellogg Biological Station, Michigan, USA - KBS S5-4 metaG | ecosystem: Host-associated > Plants > Roots > Rhizosphere > Soil | place...
GCGTCCAGCCCCGTCCCAAAAAACCATCCTGCACGGCCAACATGTAAGGCGTGTGAAATAAAACCGTGAGAATTGCCGCGTAGTCTGGTCACCGGGACTAAAAGGAGATTCAGCCCATGAGATTCACCGCACGCTTTTCACCCCCCCAAATCATCCAGGCCGCCGCACTGCTGGCCGCCCTGGTCGGCATCGCCACCTGGTCATCCCTGCTCCTGACCACCGCCGAATCCCACACCCCAGCGGCCACCCCGCAACTGCTCGCGGCGCGCAGCGATAACCCGGCGTTGCAGTGGTTTTCCAATCGAACGGCACCGGTGGAGATCAAGGTCAGTGGGGTGATGGCGGGGAGTCGGGGGGCGGTGGCGATTTTGAGTTTGAACGATGGGCCGCCGAGGAGTTTTTTGCAGGGGGAGCGGGTGAGTCCTGGGGTGAAGTTGGTGGCGGTGGAGGGGGATGGGGTGGTGATTGAGCAGGGTGGGGAGAGGGTGCGGTTGGGGGTGGAGAAGTTGGAGGAGGGGGTGGAGATGCCTAGGTTGGTTAGGCCGTGAGTTGCGAGTTTGATGTTAGTGATTTTGAAGCTTCCGGCGGGGTAGTGCCTTTTAAGCTATAGCGTATGTCCATGGACGTTTCACATCGGGCAGTTTCTCGTCCAAAGGTGGAAGACCTGAGCGTCACTTACATAAATGGATTGACACACGCCTGGCAATGCCTTTGGCGGATGTCTAGACAGAGTGCCACTGTTGCGCCATTATTGTGAGCGTGAAAATGTTGTTTATTTATTAAGTGATGATCGACACGCAAGTTGCACGGCCTTAATTAGAATAAGACAGGGAGCGTAAAATGAATGCTGAAGAAATTTTCACTAATGCTGATGGCAAGAATGGTGAACTATCTCATAAGTTGCGCACAGTAGCTGATTTGATCAGGCATATAAAAACAAAAGAGAATAGCAGCCCTGCAAACTACAGCATTTTTCTCGGAGCGGGTGCGTCGGTAACATCTGGAATAAGGACGGCCACGCAGCTTATTGATGAGTGGGCTCTCGAGCTGTACGAACGGTTTTGTCAAGGACAGACGACGACAAATCCCGAAGAGGCTAGACAGTATTTTGAGCGCAAACACTCAAGTTGGTACAGTCCTGATAATCCATACTCTTCACTGTTCGAGAAAAAATTTGATCTACCCACTCAGCGCAGACGTTTTGTCGAGCAAGAGGTAGATGGAAGGTTTCCATCAATTGGATACGCTTACTTGGCATCGTTAGTTGATAAGAATTATTTCAATACGATTTTTACTACAAATTTCGATGATTTGATAAATGAAGCGTTTTATCTGTTTTCAAATACGCGTCCGATTCTTTGTGCGCATGATTCATCCATTCATTCTATAAGTATCACATCGAAGCGGCCGAAAATTGTAAAGCTACATGGTGACTATTTGTTTGATGATATAAAAAGCACGCTTCGAGAAACGGAGTCACTAGAACAAAATACAAAGGATAAATTTGTTGAGTTTTGTAAAGAATACGGTCTTATTGTCATAGGGTATTCGGGTAGTGATCGATCGATCATGGATGTGTTGGAGTTTTTAGCTAGGCAAGAAAACTACTTGAAGAACGGTGTTTACTGGTGCTTAAGGCGAACAGATAAGGTGTGCCACGCTTTAAGGAATCTGATTTGGAAAGATAAAGTTTACCCTGTTCTTATTGATGGTTTTGATGAGCTTTTCGCAGAGATTCACTCGCAAACAGTGCAGGGTGAGTTAAAGCTTAACTCAAGTAATCGGCAGTCAAAGTTGCACCAGACTATACAAAATATAGTCGGGGATGAATTTAAGCTATCAAGCAATCAGGTGATTTCGCAGGAGATTCTATCAATTCAAAATGATGGGGATTCTAAAGATATTTCTGAATTTGTGAAGCAAATATCAAGCGCCAACGAATCCTCGAAACTAGGTATGAAAGATGTCAGGAATCTTTTGGAAATCGATGCTCTAGTAGAGGGTGGCGATCTTCTTAAGGCTGAAGAGATTTGCTGTATGTATTTCGAGTCGGCGAATAAGCCAGAGGATAGAAAATTATATATAGAAAAATATATCGACATATACCAAAAGCTTGGTGCTGATCAAAAAGTTAGCTTTTGGTGCGACAAGCTAATCGAAATTGATCCTAATAATATTGAGTATCATCTGAAGAAGGTTGGCTCAATCAATCGCTTGGCAGATAAAATAGAATACCTTGGCGAAGTTATTCGTTCTTTTAAGTATAATACTCCTCTTCTGAATTCAATATCTTCGAACCTCCTAAATCTTGCTGAGGAAGGGGCCGGAGATGAAGTAACTAAAAACATCAGTAGCGCTGAGGCGTATTTGGAGAGAAGCCTATCGATTGATCCGAGTCTTGACAATCCTGCATGGACGTTGAAGACGGAGCTTCTAAGCTTTAAATATTTTAACTCCTTTAATCTTGAAGAAAGAAAGCTGATAAAAGAGCTAATTTCCGATCATATAAAGTTGGCCAGAACCCGGCATCCTGAACACCAGCAGACGCTAGATATCACGCGGCAGCAGTTGAAAATCTCTTGTGAAAAATCTGAGCTTAAAGGGTTTCTTGAGTTTTTACATGGTCTTGCAAAAAACTCGTCTATTGTAAAGCGTAGGAAAATCCACTCACTCATCGCTCAATGTTTTGAGCACGCTTATGAGTTGGATGACAATGTTTCTTTGAAAGCAGATCTTAAATTATTTTTTGAGGAAACTTTGGATTCTGAAGCAAAAAGTATTAGTGTTGCTTTGGCAAAGGTTCGATATTTTTCGACTGTAGTAAATGATAAGGATCTCGCTTTTGCAGAATTGGATGCGTTGGTCGAGAAAAAGAAAATTGGGGGGAGTGTTGGGAGTATACTAAAGCTTCCAATAAAATTTTCCGCTGAGATCTTGAATAAGATTCAGTCTAAGCTTGAGGTGGAGCGACATCAACTTAGCAGAAATTACTATTTTGAAGCTCTTAGCAATATTCATATTTTTAAAAATGAATATGATGCTGCAGATCAGTATTTGGAAAGCTCATACAAAGAAGGTGTTTCTCTTAAGTCCTATCTGGCGAGTAAAACCTATTTGCTTCTTTTGATGAAGAATTATCCGCAAATAATTAATTTGGCAACTCGATATGCGACGGTAATTGAAGAAAAAGACTCCGAAACGATACAGATAAATGTTCAGTGCGCTGCAAAAAAATCTGGAAACAAAATGTATAGTGAGCTTTTGCTTAGAAATTTGAGCGCTCAAAGCGAATCGGATGATGTAAAAATTTGTGCTTTTTCATTGCTCGAACAGACGCAAGACGCAAAGCGTATAATTAAGAAGAAACTTGAAATGGATTCAGGTTTGATATTCAAGTATAAACGATGGCCTGCCCTAACGGATGACTGTTACCCAGATGATTTCGATCTGCAGGATGCTGTGCTTGCGTAAATCGGTAGTCAACTGGGTAGCTACTTGAAAGCACAGTAAAGGGGGCTGGTTTATGTTATAGAAATAAATCAGTCCCTTTTTCTGGCGATAGGCGCATGTTCGAAATATTGCAGCCGTTCATGCGCGGTACAGATAGAACAGAAGTGTGTCATGGACATGCAAGTGTTACGTCAGTAATGTGCTCAACACTCATGTCACTCTCGCCCTAGCCTAATGTCGCGTTTCTGGCGTGCCACTCAAACAAATCAGGAGCTACGAATGGATACGGAAAGTTATCAGTTGAAAGTGCGGAAAAGTTTTACCTTGTCTGCGTCGCCTGCTACAGTTAAAGAACTTACCGGGAATTAATCGAAAATGACTCTAGTAGCAGCTTGGGTTAGGCATTACGGAAAAACTAAAGAACTGTATGTAGCAAGCGACTCACGATTGAGTGGCGGAAGAGCATGGGATATCGGCACGAAAGTATTAGACTTAGGGCGAGGTGATTCCGTTATCGCGTTTGCAGGATCTACGGCAAATGCTTATCCCTTAATGCTACAGCTTCAAACAGCAGTTCGAATGCACCCCAAAATTCGGTCAAGGGCATATGAGCTGACAGAGCTAAAAGGTCACGTCTTGCGAATATTTAATGCCATGTGGAAGAGCATTACAAATCTACCAGTAGGCCAAAAAATACCCGACCCGGCAGAAGTTAGCTTTATTCTGGCTGGGTATTCTTGCAAAACACAGTCATTTAAAATATGGACTGTATATTTTCACGAAAAATCTAATGAGTTTCAATTTCGCGAAGCGTCTAAACACCGAAAAAAGGGTGGCGGAAATAAGTACTTTGCGTTCATAGGAGATGATGCAAACCTCGCAAATGAAAGAGTCTATGAGATACTAGGCGAAAGAAATAGAATAAAATCCGTCGGAATGGTAATGGAGCCATTTGAAGTGCTCGTAGAGTATATTAGGGATGCCGCCAAGCCTTATATTGGAGGCTGTCCGCAGATCTACAAAGTCTACACTCATCTAAATACATTGCCATATAATATATACTGGCCAAGTCGCGAATCTAAAACGATCGCATTTGGGGGGAGGCCTTTGCTGCCATATGAAAAAAATGAATACCTAGTAATTGATCCAGATACATTAGAGGTGGCAGCCCCAGAATGGCCTACAATAAGCGCTTAATAAGTGGTCTAAACTATCCTCCTACGTCTCGCCCGTATGCATCCCCCTGCTCATGTAGATTCACCCGCTGCGCTCCTTCCGGTGACTCCTACCTTTGTCGTTAGCGTCCGCTTCTGGCCGATACCAGACGTTGGAAAGTACCGAGCGGCTACCCAGGCTCAGATTGGTATGAGGGGGTATTTTGGTGCTGGAGAACGGTGAGATGTACCGCAAAATAGAAAAATGGTCGGGGTTGTCAGCTATAGCTGAAAACCTCGGCCATTTTCTTTCCAGCTATTGAGCGGCAGCAATCAGCCAATCACGTCTTCACTTCAACATGATCCAACGCCTGATTCACCACCAACTCGCTCAACATCCCCAACTGCGCAATCCCGATCGCAGTCTTGCGATGAGCAGGCTCCAGCGTGGCAGCAATGACAGGCTAATCGCTATCGGTAGCGATTAATTTTCTCAAGCTCTGAGTCAACACCTAAGTCTCGCACATATTCTTCGTAGATATCTTTATATATGCGCCACGCTTCCTGCACTAGCTTATTGTGCTCTCCAATCTGGCCATACATATGAGCAATGCTAGATTTTATTTTTACCTCCTCATATACTGGTTTGTGTGAGGCTAGGTCTTCATCAGACGCACAAAGTTCTACGAGGTTGCAGACTGAATTTTTTATGGTCACCATGTTAGAGTATATTACGGTATGGGAGACCACAAACTCATACCTAACTAAGTCCTGATATGAGATGCCCTCAATTATATGCAGATTGCTTTCGAACATTCCTTCTATATGAGTCTTCCAGCGTAATGATAAAGCATTCAGTGCGGGAAGCGACTCAAGAAGTTCCGATAGGTTTCTAGAGTTTTTAGAGGCGCTTGCATAAACAGCCAATAACGCTCCTGATCTAAGCGCTTTTTCTTTCTCAATAGCTTGTTGACTATTTCTGATCTGTTGACGACCTAGATGGGCGGCCCCAAGTATTGCAGCTACCGCTCCGAATGCTTGGGCCCAGGATGCCAAGCCGGCGGAGTCATTTAACCAACTATACAGCAGGCTCAGATTCCAAGGTCCAAGCGACCAAAGATTTGCAAAAATGCACCCTGACAAAAATAACCCCAAACAAATGCACCAAACAACCCAATCATTTCTCAAAACACTCCTCCAATTTTATCTATCTATTCCCACCAGCCGATTTTCCAGTCTGCCGGAAAAGAGCGTCATCCCCGTCACCTACCGAAGCACTTGCAGAAATATAGTAGCTGCTATGTAGCATGAACTCATGCTGGGCTGATGCATTGAATTTGTTGTCGGGTTGCTGTTTCAGTATTCGGCCCATATAATTTAATTGCGGAATAACTATTTCATAAATTTTTTATTGGCTCAAATGTCGCCGAGCTTGATAGTGTAAAAAATGGGTGTTTTCCAAGTCCGGCAGCACTATGCAGCTCTTTTATAAGTTCTTGGCACGCTTCAAAGCGAGCGCGGACTATCGGCATGTCTAGGTCAGTTTGCCAGCCAACAGGGTTATCATGTGACTCTGGATCTATGATGCGGGAAAGTTTATGTCTTTCTGTTCGCCCATGAGCCATATTGTTTCTAAACTGAAGAGCGGCAGCAGCTTGTGGATGTGCCTGCTCAAGACTAAGTGCTGGCAGTCCTATGACTTCACGTAACATCCTGTATTTAGCCCAGACAGACTTGCTCTCTTTTGCAGGAAGCCAGTCCGGAATTTTTTTTGCGCCTAGATGATTCAAGTATGCCTCTACAGAAAACGCGCTCATAACCATGACGCTCATCAAGTCAAAAGCGAAACCAGATTCCTTTTTTTCAGCGATGCACAAGTACCTTTTGGCAGATGCACTAAAAAACGCAAATGTATTTAATTCTTTATACCCCATAACCATTCCTTAGTGTTTCTTGGATTCTTAAATGAATTCTTGGGACATCACCACAGCATTCTACCTATTCGGTGGTGCGGACGAATGGAGTCCTAGCGCACACGACGCGAACGTTGAGGTTCCATGAATTTTCAACCCAGAGTCCGCTCTTGGCCATAGATTGTCTTACGTGAAGTGCAGTTTGGGTCGTTTTCTGCTCAGGGATGCCTGACAAGGCATGAGTAGAAGACTATTGATGCAGTTGCCGTACGAGAGATTATTCGCTAACCGCGCGCAAATTTATCACGCTAGGGATACTGGGTCAGCCCGAACTGAATACGTAGGCTCAGCGCAAGTCTCTCCCGCCATTTCCCCACAACCAGATCTGGTAAGTCTTTCGGGGTGCGGTCACTTGTTCCGGTGATGGCGTGGACGGCGGATAGCAGATTATCCGCCAAGTCCTGTTCGGGACTCATTCCAACGGTGCGGACTAGGCTTATTGTGTCAACCTGTTGCCGTGTCACGCTGCCATGCCAGTCCCCCGGCCATTCGAAGCGATGTTTATAAAAATTTGCTGCTCCGTTTGCGATCGCTACATAGCTAAGACCTGTCTTCAAATTGCGCTCTGCGTCCAACGACATTAAGGCATTCTTGCGTATCGTCTGTCCGTTTAGATGGTAGATCCGGTTCACGATCGAGACCGTTTCAGTGATGGCCGCCTGAATAAGCACAAACATGGCTCCGAGCAGTACGCCGGCTTTGTCGTACATCAACTCCGAAGGATGATCCCAGTATTTGCGGGCTGGATTTCCCAGATCCCTTAGGCGCTCAGACCAATCATCGAGTGCTTCTTCAGTTAGCTCCGCGTGCGATCTGATCACGCTGGAAAGGGGGAACTGGTCTAGTAAGTCTTCTAGTCTTTGCACCAATCTCAGTGTCTGTGTTCGTGCGTCCACAAAGCTCTCCTTTATGAACGATTACTATAACATCGGCAGTGAATCGCTCTGGTTTTCTTGGAGAAGTCTCAAAAGGACGCAATCTGAGGCAAAGTTCAATCACTCCGCTTCTGGCCAAAAACAGCGGATCGTGAATGGCAGAAATGGGTGATGCCTCAATCTGTGGTTAAAGCGTGCCGGAAAAAATTGGACCGTCTCTTTGGCGGAGGCTGTCAGTTACACCTGACAACCTCCGCCATTTTCTTCTCTGCTTTTGAGCTACAGCAATCAACCGCTTACGCCTTCACCTCAACATGATCCAACGCCTGATTCACCGCCAATTCGCTCAACATCACCAACTGCGCAATCCCTATCGCGGTCTTGCGATGGGCAGGCTCCAGCGTGGCAGCGAAGTTATTTAGCATTTCGCTGGCCGATCCCAATGATTCGCTGGCGTTGGCCAGGAGGGATTCAGTGTTGTACGCCGGATTGGCCAGATACATGGGATCGTGTTTGTGGTGGCTACCCATGATCCGTTGCTGCGGAGTGAGGTAATGGTCGAGGGCGCGTTCGGCGGCTTCGTTGAGGGTTCGGGAGTCGGGGAATTTGTAGGGGGAGACCGGATCGATTTCTGGTGGGTTTGGTGTTGGTTTGAACATAGATGTAGCTCCATATGGGACTTAAGGAGCCATCACTCTCGCTACCAAACGAGTGGTGGTGGCCATACGAAGGTTGGTAGACCGGCCCATATGGAAAATCCGGCGCGCCCGAGGGCGCCCTGCGCATGGCCACCATAAGACAAAATGCCGAAATGGCATCTGCGCTAGGTGACGTTATGCGTCATATGGGAGGTCGGGCTACCAAACCCGATCACTGTTTTTCAGTGACCCGGAAACGATAAGACCCGCGCATTAGACGCACAAGCCGGCGGATTCTGGCGTAGTCGTAGGTAATGACGCAAGGTTGTGTAGCCTTGGGGAAGTAACGGTGGGTGTCTTTTAAACGGTGTTTTTGGGGGTGGTTAAACGAGTGGGTCAAGGGCGGCCCTCACCCCAGCCCTCTCCCGGAGGGAGAGGGGGCCGACCGAGGTGTCTTGCGCTCTACATCGACCTGAGAAACCGAGTTGATTATGGATTCAACGCGGTATGGGCAAGTTGGTTTAGATTTTTAGACAGGTCTCGGAAATGTCCCACGGCTGATTCATTTGCCATCGATGAGGCCGACCATTTCGGGGGCTAGGGCTAAGGATTTTCCGGGCGGCTGAGCAACGTCTCCAGCCTCGCCAGTGCCGGCGCTTCCTGGCTGCGGTCGAAGACCTGGAGGCCAACCTTGAGCAAGCGGCCGTTTTCCGCTGCGGAGATGATCTGCTCGCAGCGCAGCATCAACCGCCCCTGATCGCAATCCTGCGCTTTCACGCCCATCGGCAATCTCCCTTCCAACTGAAGTTCAGCCATCCGACTCTGCGCCGCAATCATCGCAATCGAACGATCCCGCAAAACCCCGCTGCTCTGCGTCATCAACCCCGCCACGCGCACGGCGGCGGACATGGCCACGGCGATGATCGCCAGCGCGACGAGCACTTCAATCAGGGTGAATCCGGCTTGCGGGGTGGGGGTGCGCATCGGGGGCTCGGGCAGTCGGGCAGCCCTTGACGCTAACGCCCGTGCTTGACGGCTTGACGACGAAAACACCCGAGGATTTTCAACATCCCTGACATATCTTCTTGCAACACTGCGCGTCGAATCGAATCAAGCCAGGGAATGACGAGATGGATATCGCGCAGTTCAAACAGCCCAATCGACCGAGCCGGATGCCCCGTGGGCAGCAGGGTTTCACGCTGATCGAGATCATGGTGGTGGTGGTGATTCTCGGGATTCTGGCGGCGATGGTGGTGCCCAAGGTGCTCGACCGGCCGGATCAGGCGCGGGCCACGGCGGCGAAGCAGGACATTGGCGGGTTGATGCAGGCGCTGAAGCTGTATCGCCTCGATCACGGCACTTACCCGAGTCAGAGCCAGGGCCTGAAAGTGCTGGTGGAGCGGCCGGCCGATGCGAAGAACACCAATTGGCGCTCGTACCTGGAGCGTCTGCCGAATGACCCGTGGGGTCGTCCTTATCAGTACCTCAATCCCGGTGCCAACGGCGAGATCGACATCTTTTCCCTCGGCGCCGACGGCCAGCCTGACGGCGACGGCGTGAATGCCGACATCGGTTCCTGGCAGTTGTAAGCCCGGTCATGAACAGCCAATCGAACCAGCAGGGGATGGCGATCATCAGTGCGCTGCTGATTGCGGCGGTGGTCGCGGTGATCGCCGCCGGCATGCTGACGCGCCAGAGTGTTTCGACCCGGGCGCTGGAAGCCGAACAATTGCGCGTGCAGGGCCGTTGGGTGTTGCACGGCGGGTTGGAGATCAGCCGGCAATTGTTGTGGGATGCGCGGCAGCGCGATCCGCTGACCCGACTCGATCAGCCGTGGGCGCAGCGGTTGAACACTCAGGGTTTCGAAGGGCGGCTGGAGGACGAGCAGGGCAAGTTCAACCTGCGCAATCTGGTGGCCAACGAGCGGATCGATGACGCGCAGGTGCAGGCGTTCGAGCGCTTGTGCGAGTTGATCGGTGTCAGCAACGGCTTGAGCCGGCGCATCAGTCAGCGGGTGATCGGCTCTTATCCGCACCTGTTGAATGCCCAGGTGGTGGACAAGCCTGTGGCGAAAAACACCTTCGACAGCGGGCGCGCCACGTCGCCGTCCGCGTCGCGTAAACCGCAGGCGCCGACTTTGCCGATGCTGCGCACGCTTGACGATTTGCGCAGTGTCGACGGGGTCAACGATGCGCTGTTGGCGAAACTGGCGCCGTACCTGACGGTGATTCCGGCGACCACCTGGCTCAACGGCAACACGGCCACCGCGCCGGTGCTGGCGGCTTATGTGCCGGGGTTGTCGCTGGAGCGGGCGCAGGCGTTGATCAATGAGCGCGACGCCGGACGCTGGTTTATCAATCGCGGGGATTTCGTCAATCGCCTGCGACTGCCGCAATTGGAGATCACCAGCGTCAAGGTCGGCATCACCAGCGACTGGTTCCGGCTGCGCGGGCAGGCGCGGCGGGATCAGCGGCGGGTCAGCCTCGATGCGTTGCTGCATCGCAGTCAGGATCGTTTGCCTCAAGTGATCTGGTCGCGGGTGGGCGTATGAGCCAGTTGCGCGTGAGTTTGCCGCCGCTGGCGGAGCTGAGTCTCGACAGTGAAGTGGATTGTGCGTGGCTGGATCGACAGGGGCAGGTCGTTCGCCAGGAACGCATGCGGCTTGGCGCGCTGCCGAAGCAACCGCTGGTGTGTTTTCTGCACCCATCGGACAGCCTGCTGGCGAGTATCGATCTGCCGCCGCTACCCGCGAACAAAACCGCTGCGGCGGTGCAATGTGCGGCGCAGGCCTTGATGCTCGGTGACAGCGCCGAGATGCACATCGCTCACAGTGCCCGCAATGAAAGCGGCCAGGTGCAGATTGCCTGGGTAGCACGCAAGGATTTGCAGCACCTCGGGCAATTCGGCTTGAACCTCAAAGGCCTGTACCCGGCGGCCTACAGCTTGCCGGTGATGGCGGGCGGCGTCGGCTGTCTGCACGACGATCATCTGTTGCTGCGCCACGGCCCGAATGCGGCGCAGGTGCAGCCGATGATCGACGAAGCGTGGCTGCTGGAAACCGGTCTGCCGGCGCACTGGATCGGTGGCGGCGCGCCGGAAGCGGTGCAATCGACATTGGCCGACACACAGCGCAACGCCGGCCCGTTGCCGAACTGGGGCCTGCACGGCGGTCTTCAGCAACCGGGCACCGAACATCGTGGCTGGGGCAGGGCGCTCGGTTGTTGTGCGCTGGCACTGGCGGTGTGGGTGGTCGGTTTGAACCTGTACGCCGCCCGCGAGGCCGGGCAGGGCCAGCAGCTCAAGGCGCAGATGGCGCAGCGGGTGAAGCAGGCGTTCCCCGAATTGCCGGTGATCCTCAATCCGCTGCAACAGGCCCGTCAGCAAATCGCGGCGCGTCAGCAAGGCGCGGTGGATGCGCCGGGTCAGGATTTCACGCGGCTGGTGTCGCAGGCCGGCAGTGGCATGCCGTCCATGGCGGGCACGGTGCAGCGGCTGGAGTTTGTCGACGGCGCGTTGCAACTGAGCCTGCTGCCCGAGGCGCGGCGTTCGGGCAACGACAAGGATTGGCAAGGCACGCTGGCCCAGGCCGGCATCAGCATCAGCCCGAATGACGACGGCTGGGTCCTGCGCCCGGCCGGCGAGGCGACCGCTGCCACCGACAACGACGACAGCAGCGGAGCCGAAGATGAATAGCCCATCGCTTGCGAAATACCGCGCCGGTTGGCAGCGCTTCAATGCTCAGTTGCAGGCCCGTTGGCAGCCGTTGGCGCTGCGGGAAAAACGCATGGTCGTCGGCATGGCGGCGCTGTTGTTGGGGCTGTTTGTGTGGGTGGCGTTGATTCAGCCGCCGCTGAAGAAGATCGCCGCCTCGCAAGTCGAAACCCCGAAATTGCGCGCCCAGGCCGAAGCGCTGGAAGTGCTGTTGCGCGACGTCAGCGTGCGCCCGGACGGGCAGAACCTGGAGCAGTCGATGCAACAGACCTTGCAGGCCAGCGGCCTGGGCGGCCATTACCAATTGGCGGCCGCGTCCGCCGGCTGGCAGTTGACCTTCGACGCGGCACCGGCCGACGTCGTGCTCGACTGGCTGCTGAGCCAGCCCCGGAATTTTTCGCTGCAAGTGGTCGAGGCCCGTCTGCAACGCGCAGACGACGCCGCGACCGATGACACCGCCGGCACTCTGTCGGGCACCGTACGCATGGATCAGGCGCTGGGCGCTAAGGAAGCTTCATGAAGGGGTCAGGATCCAAACGCATGGCGTTGCCGATGCTGTTGATGGCATTGAGCGCGTGCAGCAACACCGCGCCACCGAATCAACCGCCGATGCTGGTGGACAGCGAACTCGGCCGGCCGCTGGCCAACACCCAGCGCAGTGGCGACGCGGTGCTCGACCGCGAGCGGGCGCAGGCTCAGGTCAGACCGGCGCCGAAGCAGTTGCACAACATCACCGAGCGCGCCCGCAGCGGCGGTTCGGCCCGGGGCACGACGTTGCCGGCCAATCCGTTGGGCGATCAACCGGTGACGCTGAATTTTGTCGACGCGGATATTCAAGCGGTGGTGCGGGCGTTGTCGCGTTCGACCGGCCAGCAGTTTCTGGTGGATCCTCGGGTCAAGGGCAACCTGACGCTGGTCTCCGAAGGGCAGGTGCCGGCGCATCAGGCCTACGACATGTTGCTGGCGGCGTTGCGCATGCAGGGCTTCAGCGTGGTCGATGTCGGCGGCGTGGCGCAGGTGGTGCCGGAGGCCGACGCCAAGTTGCTCGGCGGGCCGATCTACAGCGCCGACAAACCGGCCGGCAACGGCATGCTCACCCGCACGTTCCGCCTGCAATACGAGAACGC
>Ga0105250_10001434_pt1 | contig 12868 bp, 15 predicted proteins | sample KBSS54metaG_FD_80425 | JGI IMG/M metagenome (GOLD analysis project Ga0105250, IMG submission 80425) | Switchgrass rhizosphere microbial communities from Kellogg Biological Station, Michigan, USA - KBS S5-4 metaG | ecosystem: Host-associated > Plants > Roots > Rhizosphere > Soil | place...
AACGGTCTGACAGCGCACCCCGGGCATCATTTTTTCCAGGCCGTCTGTCAGCATTCTGCCGGCCGCATGCAGCGCATCCACAGGCATTTCAGGCAGGCTCTCAAGGATGAACCACATGCTGCTGTCTGCCACGCTCAGCCGCGTCCGGACGCCTTGTCGCCAGTTCCACCGGCGGCAGGTCACACCGGTGTCATCGCGCCAGACAACTTCTCCCGCCTCCGGTGACTCGCTTCCCGGCTGACCGTCTTTCATAGTGTCAAAAATTTCGGTTCCGTCAGCAACAACCAGCTGCGGCATCCCGGCGTAAGCCGCAAGGTTTTCACCACCTACCGGAATGGCATACCGGATGCTGACCGCGTTATACAGATCAACCACCGGATCGAGAGCGGCCATCGTGCCATCCTTTATGACGCGCTTTCTCAGGGCTTCTGCCGAACAGGGCGTACGCTTAGGTTTTGCACCGAAGGCGCGGAATACCTCCGCCCATGCGCTGAGGTGGGCCTCAGCCCAGGCAGGCTGCCCGGCCTGAGCGGCCTCGCAGGCTTCCCGCAGCGCGACTTCCCCCACCCGCTCATCGGCCACGGGGGCCGCTTTCACGCAGATGCTGAGCGCACGAAAACCCGGTGCGATGCGGTAAATTTCAGGGCTGATTGACGGTGACACGGCTGGCATAGGATAATCCTGTAATGACTGATTTATTACATGATAATGACCGATGACCAGTAAAGTCAATATAACGACCGATACCGATGCTGCCAGAATAAACGAGGCCGTTTCCGCGCGCATAAAGCTTTACCGCAGCCAGAAAAAAATGTCGCTCGATGAGCTTTCCCGCCGTGCGGGCGTCAGTAAGGGAATGCTGGTTGAGATAGAAGGATGCCGGGCCAACCCCAGCATTGCCCTGCTCTGCCGCCTTGCGTCTGCGATGAACGTATCCGTGGCCGATTTTGTCAACGTGGCTGGCAAGCCCGCTGTTCATCTCATCAATGCCAGTGACATTCCCGTACTCTGGAAAGGAGAAAAAGGTGGCAGCGCGCGCCTGCTTGCGGGCACGAGCGGGCCGGACATGGTCGAGCTGTGGGAGTGGGTGCTTTACCCCGGGGAAACCTTTGAGTCTCCCGGCCATCCGGAAGGCACCAGTGAACTGCTTCATGTGTCCGGCGGGACCCTGACGCTCGTCGTCAGCGACACCACTTACGTGATAAGCCCCGGTGGTGCAGCGGTTGCAAGAACCGACGCGCCGCATGCCTATATGAACAGTGGCACGGAGGTGACCGTGTTTACCATGACGGTAAATGAGAAAGGCCGCTGAAAACGGTGGCTGCTGCTTCCCCGGGTGTGATTCTGAGTAGTTCGGCTACCGGTCAGCCCGGTGAGGAAAGTTCGAGGTGCGCTAAATAACCTTGTAAAAACAGCGTGCGAGAGTGAGCAGTCTCGGGCAGGGTCAGCCTGCTCACGCCCCGATGTCACGCCTAAACTGTCATCTTGACAGTTTGCTGGCTCATCTGATAAAGAAGAAGTCCCGATTGATCCCCCATCATCACTCAGCCTGTTTTGTGCGTGTTGCGGCGCTTTCTCAGACAATAAGAAGGTCAGAGTCTGACACTCCCGAAATCTGATTTTAGTATCTACCTGTATCAGGGACTAACTATGCCATTTTTGAAGTATGAAAGCGGACTTTTTACTAAAAACAAATCACGTAAAATTCTGTATATGCCAATGGCATTATCGGTGATGCTGTGTATTTTTGTTATGGTGTTTAATCTTGTCGCATTTTCTACAAAACAGAACGAGGGTTCCTGGATACAAAATTCTGGCTGGATATTTGATGGCATCCAATTGCTGATACTTAACTTTATCTTGTGGAACTTTAATCGATTATTATTGAAAACCAGTCTTCGCCGATGGATAAACGCGGGGCTGATGATATGGATTGTGTCTGCAGCATTTGATCTGATGGATGAAATTATTCGCCAGCCGATGTGGGTCGGGTATTATCTTGAGGATCTCAGTAAGCTGGCAGGTATGGTCTGCGTCTCGGCAGGCATCTATTTCATCGTACGTTATGTGAATAATAAATATTCGGATATGAGTATTAATTCATTCCGTGATGAGCTTACACGTTTGCCAAATCGTCGTTATTTTAAAAACGCCCTTATGGACTTAGATAATGTCAGTGTTTACGTCTTTTTAATCGATATTGACTTCTTCAAAAATATAAATGACAAATACGGCCACTACATTGGCGATGATGTCCTGAGAGCCTTTAGCCTGATGCTCAGTGAACTCTTTAAAAATAACGTCATCGCCGCCCGCGTCGGCGGAGAAGAATTTGCCGTCATCGTGCAAACGTCAGTATTTGAAGAAGCACGATTAATGGCCGAAAAAATATTAGTTCATGTCAGAGAATTAGTGATTAATGATGAAATTCGCTTCACCGTCAGCATCGGTGCCGGGATAAAAAAAGAAAATGAAAGCCAGGAAAGCTTGTTCCGACGTATAGATATCGCGTTGTACCAGGCGAAGCACTCTGGAAGAAATCGTGTCGAATGGGTGGAGGAGTAAGAGATACAACGATCGGGTATCAATCCCCCTGCATAAGCCCTCCCGATTCCGTGTCCGGCCATATCATCGCGTTGATTAAAGTTGTGTAAATGTGAATCATTTACACTTTGCAATGATTGTAACTGTGAGTGATTATCATTTATTGTGCGCATGCCGCAGGGATCTTGTCCTGCCCGGGTCACAATTAGTTTCAATTACTCTGGGATATCAACGATGAATGCTTTGCCTCGCACCGGACTGCGCCGTATCACGCTTGCATCGGCTCTGGTTTTCTCCGTCAGCCTTCCGGCTTTCGCCCAAGATACTTTGACGCTTTATACCACTCGCGAACCCGGTCTGATCCAGCCATTGCTGGATAGCTGGACACAATCGAGCGGCATAAAAGTCAATACGGTTTACATCAAGGATGGCATGCTCGAACGTGTTAAAGCGGAAGGCCAGAACTCCCCTGCCGACCTGCTAATGACGGTAGATGCAGGAAATCTCATTGATTTAGTGGAAGCAGGTGTGACACAACCTGTGGAGTCACAAACGCTTAAGACGGCTATTCCGGCAAACTTGCGAGGAGCAGATAATCAGTGGTTTGCGCTTTCGATGCGCGCTCGCGTGCTTTACGCCGAGAAATCGCTGGCGATGGATAACTGGCATTACGAACAGCTTTCCAGCCCGGAATACAAAGGCAAAGTGTGTATTCGCTCCGGCCAGCATCCTTACAATACCGGACTGATTGCCGCCATGATTGCCCACCACGGTGAAGCGAAAACCGAAGAGTGGCTGCGTGGTGTGAAGGCTAATCTGGCACGTAAAGCGACTGGCGGCGATCGTGACGTTGCTCGCGATATCCTCGGCGGTATTTGCGATATTGGCCTCGCAAACTCTTACTATATCGGCCATATGAAAAACGCCAAAGAAGGCACCGATGCGCGTAAGTGGGGCGATGCCATTAAAGTGGTGAAACCTACCTTTGAACAAGGCGGCACGCACGTGAATATCAGTGGTGCTGCAGTGGCTCGTTATGCGCCGAACAAAGCTGATGCCGTAAAACTGATGGAATATCTGGTTTCCGCACCCGCCCAGCAACAATACGCCAAAGCGAACTTTGAATACCCGGTGCTGAAAGGTGTGGCGCTTGATCCGGTGATCACCGCCACCATCGGTGAAATCGATGTCGATAAAATCCCGTTAACCGAGATGGTGAAATACCGTAAACAAGCGAGCCTGCTGGTAGATAAAGTTGGATTCGATCAATAAATCACTTCGTCTTCCGACGTTACGCGGCCTGGTTTCCGGGCCGCAGTCATTATTAACGCCGCTGCATCTTGCCGCGCTAGGTATTGCGCTTGGCGTACTCACACCTATCGTTGCGCTAATCTGGCAGGCGACGCAGGCTGATTTCTCGCACTGGGATAATCTCATCACTTTTGTGCTGCCTTCGGTGTTGAAAAATACCGGGCTTTTGCTGGCAGGTGTCGCCGTGATCGTGGGGGTGACTGGCGTCGGCAGCGCGTGGGCGGTCACAGCATGGGATTTCCCCGGACGCAAAATACTTAGCTGGGCGTTACTGCTGCCGCTAGCCATGCCGACTTATATTGTGGCCTTTGCCTGGCTTGACCTGCTGCATCCCCTTGGCCCGCTACAAACATTCATTCGTTTTTTGCTGGGCTTCGACAGTCCGCGGCAGTTCCGTTTACCGGATTTACGCTCCCTGCCCGGCGCCATTATTCTGCTCGGCTTAGTGCTGTATCCTTACGTTTATCTGACGACCCGTGCGATGTTCATCAGCCAACCTGCACATTTGCTGGAAGCCGCTCGTACCCTGGGTTGCAGCGCTGCCGGTGTTTTCTTTCGTGTTGCCCTGCCGATGGCTCGCCCGGCGCTGGCTGTCGGTATCAGCCTGGCGCTACTGGAAACGCTCAATGATATCGGCGCATCTGAATTTCTTGGCGTACAAACGTTAACCGTCACCGTCTACACCACCTGGATTTCGCGTTCCGATCTTGCCGGTGCCGCGCAAATCGCCTGCATGATGCTGATGTTTATTTTCTGCATTCTGACGCTGGAATTTTATGGTCGCAGAAAACAAGGCCTTAGCAGCCGCAGCTTGCGAGAGATTCAACCTACCAGAGTACGCGGCTGGCGTGGATGGCTGCTCAGCTCGGTTATTGCGTTACCGGTTATTCTGGGGTTCCTCGCACCGGTTGTATTTTTAGCCTGGGAAAGCGCAAAGCGTTTAGGTGAAGAAAATCCCCTCTCCCCTTCGTTGCTTTCAGCCTTACAAAATACGCTGTCGCTGGCGGCAGGCACCACTCTGGTGGTGGTTTGCGTCAGTTTACTGGTGGCCTGGAGCGCGAGGCACAGTGCCGCAGATAACACAATGTCGGGCTTTCGTCGCGGCGTAATGCGCCTTGCGTCCTTAGGCTATGCGGTGCCTGGCACCATTCTGGCGATTGGTTTTCTCACTCCGGCAATGGCAGCAGACAAATGGTTGGCAGATTTAATGGATATTCGCGGCTTACCGCTGATGTCCGCCGGTATCTTGCTGGTTATCTGCTGCGCGATGCGCTTCCAGGCCATTGCCATCGGCGCACTGGATTCCGGGCTTGGCCGTATCCCTCTTTCGCTGGAACAAGCATCGCGTTTGTTGGGGGAAAATGGTGCGGGGACTTTCGTGCGGGTTCACTTCCCGTTGCTGCGCCCCGCGCTGGTTAGCAGCGCATTATTAGTCTTTGCCGACGCGATGAAAGAACTGCCGACAACCTTGCTTTTACGCCCGGTAAACTTCGAGACGCTGGCAACGTTACTCTATGCAGAAGCAGCTCGTGGAACCTATGAAGAAGGGGCCATTGCCGCCTTAATGATTGTTCTCGCAGGCACGCTGCCGGTTATATTGCTGGTGCGTCATCAGATGACTCGCCACGGCTAAAGGAACCACCATGTCAGAAATTGCGTTACGCCTTCAGGATGTGCATGTGGCTTATGACAACGGCCAGCAACCGGTATTGAAAGGATTTTCAATGTCAGTACGTGAGGGGGAGCTTGCTTGCTTATTGGGAGCCTCGGGTTGCGGGAAAACCACGGTGCTGCGTGCCGTTGCCGGGTTTGAACGGCTGCAAAGCGGTGAGATCTATGTTTCACAGCATCGCGTTGCCGGGCCAGGTCTTCATCTGCCGCCAGAAAAACGTCATGTCGGCATGGTCTTTCAGGAATATGCGTTATTCCCACACCTGACAGCTCAACAGAATGTTGCGTTTGGCCTGCGAAGGATACCGCGTGAGGAGCAACAAGCCAGAGTGACGGCGCTGTTAAGACTGGTGGAATTGCATAGCCATGCCAGCCGCTATCCCCACGAACTCTCCGGCGGGCAACAACAGCGCATTGCGTTGGCTCGCGCGCTGGCACCGAATCCAGAGATCCTATTGCTGGATGAGCCCTTTTCCAGTCTGGATAAAAAAACGCGCGAGCGACTCGGCGGCGAGGTGCGCGATATTCTGCGTGAAGCCGGGCAAACGGCACTTCTGGTGACGCACAGTGAGCAAGAAGCGCAATTGATGGCAGATCATATTGGTTATGTGCAACAGGGTGAATATCACAAAATAAAGGTGGACGATTCGAATTACGCGAACATTTAGATTTCAAGTGCAGCAAGTATTACGGTTTCCATTTTCTCCGGGGTGGTGAACGGTGCAAAACGCTTGAGCGGTTTGCCGTCGCGTCCGATCAGGAACTTAGTGAAGTTCCACTTGATCCGCCCACCGAGCACGCTGGGCAATTCGTTTTTCAGATACCTAAACACCGGGTGCGTAGCAGCGCCGTTGACCTCCACTTTTTCGAATATCGGGAAGCTCACACCATAGTTGATGTGACAGGTCTGCGCGATTTCGTCGGCGCCGCCGGGTTCCTGCTTACCGAACTGGTTGCAGGGAAAACCAAGCACCACCAGACCCTGTGCAGCGTACTTCTTGTAGAGCGCTTCAAGGCCTGCGTATTGTGGCGTGAAGCCACAATGGCTGGCGGTATTCACCACCAGAACCAGCTTACCCGCATAGTCGGCCATAGAGATGAGCTGGCCATCCAGACTGGTGGCGGTGAGTTGATGAAAGGTGATCATGTCGGGCTCCTCAGAGGGAATTGGCAAAGTCGAACGAAAAGAAAAACAAACCGACGTGCTAAAGGCCTCGCGTCGCGTGAGTAAGATAGAGTCAGTCGCAGCGCCGGTTCAATGAGTCTGCCCGCAAAACCGATGACTATGGGCATCCGGGCACTCTGTAGATCTCAGAAATAACCTGCATCGTTGCGTCTTCGATCATTCCTTCATTACGGCATAAAACCCAGCCGTGATCTGCAACTTCCCGCTCGAACGCCTGGGTACAGGCGACATGATCTTCCAGCTTATGAATCACCGTACTACTTAGCCCACGCGGTCGGGCTGCGGCCCTCGCCCATGAAATATCAGGCGCGGTAACCACCCCGACATGCAGGTCTGGCATTCTCACATTTCGTTCAATGTTAAGCTGTAAAATCTCTGCAAATGGAACCATCCGGCGAAACGCGGCTTCCGACGGGTACCAACGATCCATCAAGATAATGCTGTCCGGTGGCTGTTTAGTCAGCACATGCCGGGAAATCCATGCACGGCTATCAGCAAAGCGCTCACAAACCTCCAGCTCCAAATCCCGGGAGGGATTTCTGGCGAGCCTGTTCACGAGGGCCATTGTTTCCCTCCTGTAAGGATCGCTTTTTTTCTCGCAAAGCCGGACCACCTTCTTGTTGTCAGCCCTGAGTACTTTCGTCATGGCCTCCAACAGTGTGGTTTTGCCGACCCCCTTGGGCCCATCCAGAGAAATAAACAACGGACGACTCATTCCTGAAATGACGATTGATACAGGGTTTTTGTAAAGCTCAAATCTGGCAAAAGCATCTTATTTCCTTCAGATGAACAGACACTGATGAACATTCCGGCAAGGGTTCTGACTCACGGGTTGTGACCTGCACGGTGTAGTTTAAGGGATCCGTTTAGCAAACGGAAAACATCCCACGTTAAGCCTCACAAATTCATCACCATGCCAATAGCAGCGAGCTTCTGGATAAGTTTTACTTTATATATCGTCCTCTCAGCCAGAACCTTTCAGGTTCAAAACTGTATTTAATCGAAATTTTATGTAAGCTGACACACTCATGTACTAGTCAGGTGGATTGAAGATGAATTTTTTGTCAATTGAAGATGTTAGAAATCGAATCGATCAGATTGATCGCGAACTGGTTAAGATGATCGCGCAACGCAGCGAATGTGTTAAAGCTGCAGCAGCTTTCAAAATTGACCACTCAGCCGTTCGCGCGCCTGACCGCGTCCAACAGGTCATCGACAAGGTATGTCAACAGGCCACTGAAGCAGGACTTCCCGAAGTGATTATCGAAAAGGTCTACCGGACAATGATCGGTGCGTTTATCGATTATGAACTCGAGCAACACGACCAGCTCCGACAGGAAAAACGCTGACATCATGCGCCAACATACCATTCAACTTCTCCCCCTTACTGTAGCGGGTATCGAGGCGGTAAACGCCAACAGCGATATCTCTTTTGGGCGGCATACTCACGACCAGTTCGGCATTGGTTTGATGGACAGCGGCGGGCAAAAATCCCTGTATACCGGTGTGGCTTACCTGCTGTTTATGGCGTGGCAAACGCTACGGGATAAGACACTTTTATCTGCTGACTGCCCCGGTTTGGCGTTATCTCATCGCGCCTTGATACAGCAGGCTGTGGTTGCCAATCTTCTTAATCCCAAGCTTTCGCTATTTTTCCTGGCATTTCTTCCGCAGTTTATCGCCACCAGCGATGTACACCCCACACAGAGCATGTTGATTCTTTCTGCAATTTTTGCGGCCATGACTTTTGCTGTGTTTTCTCTGTATGGCATTTTTGCTTCGGCTGTTAGTCATAGTGTATTAGGAAATCACAGGGTGATGACCGGCATTCGTTGGGGTGTAGCGCTGGCCTTTACTGCAGTTGGGATTCGACTGGCGATGACCGTGCAATAATAAATATTCATGTTAGATAGCACTGGAAAAAAGTGTGCTTATAAAAGCTATTGGATGTCCGAATTTGGCACTAACCGGCCCGCTACGTTGGAAACGTCGGCTCTGAGCGAAGAGCTGACGCTACTCCTGGAAAATAAATACTTATTAGCCATAAAAATGAACAAATAAAAAAGCATCTGCTATAAATATCAGCATGCATTGTGTTTTGAAATCAATGAAGGTGAATGAGATGGCTGATGAAAAAATGCTAATTACTGATAGTAATGAGCTTGAGCAACTTTACGGTGCGGTAGCAAAGCCTTCTTTAACAAAGGTGACAGACCATATTCATCCTGCCTACCGCCCCTTTATTGAAGCATCAACATTCGTGGCGCTTGCAACATCGGGACCTGATGGTCTGGATGTATCGCCAAGAGGTGATCCTGCAGGCTTCATTTACATCGAGGATGCTAAAACTCTATTTTTGCCTGACCGCCGGGGTAATAACCGCATTGATAGTCTACGCAATATATTAAATGACAATCGGGTTGCGCTTCTCTTTTTAATACCCGGCATTGGCGAAACTTTGCGTATAAGTGGCACAGCTGAAATACATAAAGACCCGGCTTTGCTGGATAAATTCGCAATCAATAATCAATCCCCTAAAACGGTGTTGCGCATTTCAGTGGAAAGCGTTTTTTTCCAGTGTAGCCGAGCGATCATTCGCTCAAAACTCTGGGATCCTGCCGCACAAATTGACAGGCAGGCTCTGCCCAGCACAGGAAGTATCCTGAGTATGATCTCACAGTCAGAAATTGATGGTTTGGCTTACGACGAGGCCTTGCCGGAGCGATTGAAAAACACACTTTACTGATTGTAATGTTGGGCGACTAAATAATATCAGCATCGATATGCCGAAGTAGCCAACAATCCCCTGATACCCCGGAGAAACGCAGGGAATGCGAACCTGGATTGACAATCCTTAACCCTCAGGCAATCTTTCATCTGATAGATGAACCCTGTGAACTTCAGAATTGAATTAATTTTTTCAGCCCTGCTTGCCGGGCAGAGCAGTGACTTTTTGCCCCTGCGCAACAGCAGAACAGCTCAGAGCCAACAAAAGTGATAAAGAAATCCCGGCTTTCATCAATGACCCTCTCTTTTCGGCTGCATTAAATTTTGCGCCACTATTGCTGATAAGGCGCGTTAACCGCGCCACCCTCACAATCCATTTTCATCGCACTCAGCTCCCTGGTTGATTCGCAAGGGTGAGAGTCGTGGCGCTTGTTCAGGCAGTGGCGGTACGATGCCATCAACAACATGAGGAACATACGGTGCTTCCAGCGCTGCAATTTCTTCTGCCGATAATGTCAGGTTAAGTGCTTCCACGGCGGTGGACAGGTGCTCCGCTTTAGTGGCACCGATTATAGGTGCGGTAATCACAGATTTTGACAGCAACCATGCAAGTGCAACATGTGCACGAGGAACGCCCCGCCCGGCGGCCACCTGCGCCACAACCTCAACCACTTTCCGGTCCTGCTGCGCGGCATTTTCATACATTTTCAGTGCAAAGACGTCGTTCTGCGTTCGGGTGGTGGTTTCACTCCAGTCGCGGGTCAACCTGCCGCGCGCCATCGGGCTCCAGGGAATAACACCCACGCCCTGATCCTCACAAAGCGGCAGCATTTCCCGCTCTTCTTCCCGGTACAGTAAATTGTATTGCGGTTGCATAGAGACAAAGCGCGTCCAGCCGTTACGCTCAGCGACATACTGCATCTTTGCAAAACGCCAGGCTTCCATTGAGGATGCACCGATATAGCGAACTTTCCCGGCTTTCACCAAATCGTGAAGTGCTTCCATGGTTTCTTCAACAGGTGTGCCGTGATCAAAACGGTGAATCTGATACAGATCCACATAATCCATACCCAACCGGGTCAGGCTGTCATCGATAGACTGAAACAGCGATTTTCGCGAGAGAAAACCGGTATTGGGTGAGTTACGCCATGGGAAAAATGCCTTAGTAGCGACGACAATTTCATCCCGGTACGCCATATCGCGTAGCGCCCGACCAACAATTTCTTCTGAGCTTCCACCTGAATAAATATTAGCCGTATCAAAAAAATTAATTCCCGCCTCAAGTGCCTGGCGAATCAACGGTCGCGAAGCACTTTCATCAAGCGACCACGGCTGAGGAAGGCGTTCCGGTTCGCCGTAACTCATGCATCCCAGACACAGTCGTGAGACTTTCAGGCCACTGCGCCCCAGGTTTACATACTGCATAATCATCTCCCTGCCACGTTATTTAATGAAAATTGCGACGTCTGTTATTGCCAGTTGCCCACCATTTTCGGGATGAATTCACGAATCTCATATTCAGCGAGATTGGGGTGATAGGCGTCTTCGCTCAGAATAGCGTCCAGCTCTTCCCGGCTTTCAGTCTGAGCAATAATCACCCCTGCTCTTTCGCGATCGGAATAGGGACCGATGAGAACAAACTTGCCTGCATTGAAATACTGCTGAAACCAACTGACATGGCGTGTGAAAAGCGCCTCATGCTGAACAGCCGTGATATCGCCATTCACCGTAATATTGATGAGATACATTTTCCCTCTTCTCCTTTACACAGCCATTTTTAAAGCAGGGGCAGTTTCTTTAATCGCGGTAATCAGACGCGCGGCATGAACTTTTGCCAGTGCTTTCTGTTCGAGGACTTTAGCTTCATCACGCCCTGCATAGCTCATCCCAAAGGTGTAAACCGGCTCCTGCCAATCCAGATTGCACAGCAGTGCCGTGGTTTCAAACGGTGTGATGTATTGCTGAATGTCGTGACCGAACAAACCTTCAGGGGAATACAGGCCCTCTGGTGCTCCGGCGGTAAAGGAAATGATCAGCTTTTTGCCACCCAGTTTTGCGGTTGAGCCATGGGCAAAGCCGTGAACTAATACCTGATCAATCCACAACTTCATTAACCCCGGCACTGAATACCATGAAAAAGGAAACTGCCAGACAATCACATCAGCTTCGAGTAAGGCTTGCTGCTCCCGTGCCACGTCGATCCGGTAGTCAGGATACAGAGCATCAAGACAGCGAATTTCAGCTTCGGGCAACGCTTTTGCGACTTCATCCAGGATAGTGGCGTTACCAATGGATTCACTAAGATTCGGATGACCTGAAATAATCAGTACATTTTGCATTTTTGGCTTCTTTAACAGGGGTTTGTTTTACTGTAAGTGAGTATAACCAACCCTGATTCTGTTTTTTAGAGCAGTAATAGCTCATACACTCTTAGCCAATAGCTAATAATCTAACTTTGTTTCCTCTGCTGGATGTCGCCATGAACAATGTCATTTACAACCAAATCCGTATTTTCCAGAGCATCGCCCGTGAAGGCAGCATCACTGCTGCGGCCAGGAAGCTTGAGATAACGCCACCTTCGGTCAGCAAAGCGCTAAAACTGCTTGAGCAGCATATTGGTCACCCGCTTTTTGTGCGCACCACCCGGCGCATTGAGCTGACGGATGCCGGGGAACAATTGTTGCAACAGACATCGCGGGCTGTGGCGTCACTGGAAAGTGCGGTGGAAAGCATCAAAGACCTGAATCAGGAACCCTCCGGGCTGGTCAGAATTACGCTGTCACGCTTTGCCTACCTGCTTATCCTGAAGCCCTTTATGGCAGAGTTTTGCCAGAGCTACCCCGGAATACAGCTTGAGATATCCGTTTATGACGGAACAGTAAACATGGTTGATGAACGTTTTGATTTGGGCATTCGTTTTGGCGATATCCTTGAAGAGAGTGTTGTGGCCCGCCCGTTGATGAAACCGTTTCGTGAAGGTTTGTATGCTTCTGCGGCCTATCTCGCGGAACACGGTACGCCCAAACTGCCAGCGGACTTGCATCAGCATCAACTCATCGGCTACCGCTTTATTACCAATAACCGCCTCCTCCCTCTGATGCTGGAAGATAAAGGTCAGCAATTAACCGTTGAGATGCCAGGGCAGCTCATCAGCAATGATATTGATGTCATGGCAGATGGCATACGCAGCGGTCTTGGAATTGGCAGATTGTTTGAGCCGGTGTATGAATTGCAGCCCGATAAAGAGCAGTTTATCCCGGTGATGATGCCTTACTGGAAGACCTATCCACCGGTTTATCTCTACTACTTAAAAAACACCGGCAAGGCAAAACGAGTCAAAGCGCTGATTGATTTTTTAATGATGAAAACCAAAAAATAGCTGACGACATAACCTGTTAAAGGTCCACATCCGTTTGAAGCGCTAAACAG
>Ga0105250_10001441_pt1 | contig 12830 bp, 29 predicted proteins | sample KBSS54metaG_FD_80425 | JGI IMG/M metagenome (GOLD analysis project Ga0105250, IMG submission 80425) | Switchgrass rhizosphere microbial communities from Kellogg Biological Station, Michigan, USA - KBS S5-4 metaG | ecosystem: Host-associated > Plants > Roots > Rhizosphere > Soil | place...
GGCTCGCCGCAGTCGATGCACGCGCCGTAGACCTCGGGATCGGGCTCGATGGTGTACCGGTGGCCGTACTCCTCGCACGGCTCCCAGCCCTCGCCGCCGGTCATGACTGCCTCCCCCACTTCGCGCGGAACTCGCGCACGTACTCGATCAGGGCCTGGACGCGGTCCGAGGAGTCCGGCGGAACGATCGTCTCGACCTCCCACTCCCAGACCAGGAAGGGCTTGGTCTTGTACCAGCCGCGCACTCCGCGCCGCGAGCGCGGCCGGTAGCTCTGCGTGACCTCCACGCCCCACACCATCCGAGAGCGGCTCTCCGGGCGGAACGCCTCCTCCACGCTCTCGACCAGCATCCGGCGCGAGTGCTTGCGACCGACGCCCCGCCACGCGAGCACGCTGCCCGCCTGGACCGAACTCCACTCCATGGCTCGTTCCCTTCCCTCGTCCTCGCCTCAAGCTTACCAGGTTCTTAGTAAACAGCAAACCCCCGGCAGCCTGGCCGGGGGTTTCGGTGGGTGAGTGATCACGCCTCGTTGGCGTCCTCGTAGTCGAAGTCGACGTCGAGCGCGCTGTGCTCGTGGTCGAAGTACGGCTGGTAGTCGTCCTCGTCCTGGTGGTAGTCGTAGTACTGGTCGTGGTCGTCGTGATCCGCCTCAGCCAGCTTCATCGCGTCGATCGTGCCGGGCTCGGTGTGGACCGGCTGGGTGTGGCCGGTGTCGTCCGTCTCGAAGTACGTGATCATGCTTCGTCCTCCAGTTCGGCCTCTGCGCGCTCCATGTCGCCGAACGCGTCTTCGGAGTTGTCCATCTCGGGGTCAGTCTCATACCCGTCGTAGCCGTCGCCGTGGCCCTCGTCCTGGCCGTAGCCGTCGTACCCGTCGGCGTAGCTCATGCCTCGTCCGCGAACAGCTCGGGACACGCGTTGCGGTACGCCTCGTCGAACTGGACCACCCCGCGGGAGTCTTCCCAGGCCCGCTCGGCCAGGGACTCTTCCCAGCCGCGGTCCTCGAAGTACCGCTCGTTGCGCTGCTCGGCCTCGATCTCGGCCTGCTGCTGCGCCACCTCGGCGTACATCGTCTGGTGGCAGACTTTCACCGCAGCCACGCTCTCGTGGTAGACGGCGTCACCGCGCCCGTGCGATCCGCAGCGGACACCCGACGCCGTCCACACCGGCGCGCCGTACTCGTCAACCTGCATCGGTCGTTCCCTTCCCTCGGTTACACCCCGAGCTTACCAAGAGCTTGGTAAGAGGTCAACCGCCCTGGCCGTTCTCGACCTTGCTGAACCGGACCATGCCGACGTAGACGTGCCAGGCCAGCTCTTTCCACCCGTAGACGCCGGTGAGGCCACCGTTGTGCCGAAGCTTGCCGCTGCGCTCGCGGGTCCAGCCCTCCTGCTTGGCCAGGCTGACGAACTTCCGCAGTGCAGCGCCCTCACTGTGCCGCGCCTGTTCCGCCAACCGGCCGATCTCCAACCCGTTCACCGTCATCCTCCTTCCTGCTCCAGTTTACCACAACCTTGGTAAACAGGATGGCGTTGCCGACGGTGATGGGCAGGGCGAAGTACAGCAGGATGCCGATCACAGCTCGACACCCAACTGGCGCCGGACAGTATCGATGGTGGCGCGCAGATCGGCGTTGCCCGCCATGTGACCCACGAACGTCTCCAGCGCCTCGGCGCTCATCGTCCGGTCGTAACCCCAGCGGCAGGCCCGGGCGCGGGCCACGCGGGTGTACAGGTCTTCACCGGAGTCAACCGGCATCCCGGCATACCGGCTCGGCGTGGGCCCGCGCTGGTGCTGGTACCGCGAGCCGTACTGCGGGTCCCCGTACGGCGCCGTGGACGGCGAGGACAGCCGGAAGACGCCGAGCTGCCCGATCTTCATCCCGGGCCAGAGCCGGATCGGGAGCTGCGCCGCGTTGGACAGCTCCAGCGTCACCTGACCGGAAAAGCCCGGGTCGACGAAACCCGCGGTGGAGTGGGTGACCAGCCCGAGCCGCCCCAGGCTGCTCTTACCCTCCAGCCGGGCGGCGATCGCCTGGTCGAGCGTGACCACCTCCAACGTGGAGGCCAGCACGAACTCACCCGGGTGCAGGATGAACGGCTGGCCCTCCTCCACCTCGACCAGCGTGGTCAGGTCCGGCTGATCCTGCCGCGGGTCGATGTGGGTGTGCAGGTGGTTGTTGAACACCCGGAACTGCTTGTCCAGCCGGACGTCGATGCTGGACGGCTGCACGAGGGCCTGATCGAACGGGTCGAGCCGGAGGCTCCCCTCGTCCAGGCACTTGATGAGGTCGTTGTCAGACAGCAGCATGAGCTACCTCGGTCCCGTCGTCGAGCGTGGAGATCGTGTAGTCGCTGAACACGTTGGGGGCGATGCGGAGCAACTCCCGCAGGCAGGCGATGGCGACCTCGCGGATCTCGACGTCCGCGGCCGTGGTGGCCCGCATATCGATGAAGTGCCGCCATGCCCGATAGTTCCCGGTTACTACGATCCTGGTCTCGGACATGTTGGGCAAGACGGAACGGGCAGCTTGGCGTGCCTGCTTTTTCCGGTCGGTCGACGACAACTCCCGGTCGGCCAGCAGCGCTTCCGCGCGAGCCAGGAGCGCGTCGTACGTCTCCGTGACCTGAGCGTTGAACGAGTCGAAGATGTCGCCCGCCTCGGAGTCGCCCTCGAACAACGGCGGGCACACCATGTCGCCGCTGCCGGGCACGTACCGCTGGCTGAGCTGCGAGTACGAGAAGTGCCGGTGCCGAATCAGCTCGTGGGTGAACGAGCGCGACACCCCGGTCAGGTAGAAGGTCACGGAGCCGTGCTCCAGCACCGACAGATGCCCCACCTCCAGGATGTGCCGGAGGTAGCCCTGGTTGGTCGCGGTCGCCGGGTTGGGCTTGGTCCACGACTGGTAGCAGGCGCGCCCGGCGAACTCAGCGAGGGCCTCCCCGCCCTCGGCGTCGGTCTCCCACGGCACGTCGACCGGGGGCTCAAAATGGGTCCAGGCGATGGCCTTGACAGACAGCATGGGTGGTCCCTTCACATACGAAAGCCCCCGCCCGGACAGGGCGGGGGTTGAGTCTCTACTCAGAAGTGCTGATCCACCACGTCGTGGATCTCGTCCATGCGCTCGATCTGAGCGGCCAGGTGGGCCCGGCGCGCGGACATCGAGGCGATCTCGCTGTCGTAGAACCGCACCAGCCGTTCAGCGGCACTGCGGTCGCCCAGGGACGCCGCGCGCTCCAGCACCGGGATCTCGTAGTCGGAGATGTAGTGCTCCATGGCGTTCTCCTCAGGTTGCCAATGGGGCCCGCCTCCCCCTCGGAAGCGGGCCCCAACTCAGGGGATCAGTGGCTCGGGTCGCGGTAGCAGTCCCGGTACCCCATGGCCAGCTTCTCGGTGCTGCCCTTCAGGACGAACTGCCCGTGCTGGTTGATCAGGTAGGTGGCACGCCGGGGGCTCTCGGGGTTGCTGGTGAACTCGTACTTGGCCGAGCCGTCCCAGATCGAGCCGCTGGTGACCTCGTAGTCGTCCTCGGTGACGACCACGCCCCGGACCTGGCCCTTCTTGGCGCCGGACTTGAAGTGCAGCACCTCGACCACGGTGGCCGGGGCCCGGTCGCTCCAGCGGAGCATCGTGGCGCCCATACCGACCTCGGGGGTCTTCTGGTTGGCGCCGCCCAGCAGGTGGTTGACGAAGCTTCCGATGGCCATGATCTGTTCCCTTCTCGGTCCCTCTTGCTTACATGCCTAGCTTACCACGTTCTTGGTAAGTCTGGCAAGCGGGGAGATCACACGTAGCCGAGTCGCTCGGCCAGCGCCTGGAACGCCTCGGCGTACTCGGGGTGCTCGCGCGCCAGGTCCTGGCACGGCCCGATCAGGATGGCGTAAATGGCGGCATCGGCGGGGCTCTCCCTACCCTTCACGGCATCCTGGATGGCAGCTTCGACCTTGTCGAAGTCCGGCGGCATCACCACCAGGCCACGCTCCCGTCGTGCGGGTCCAGCTTGGTGTAGTGCCGGACGATCGACCAGCCGGACTCGTACCGGTCGTCGGCCGTCCGGCCACAGCACGGCGCCTTCCACACCGAACAGTCGAGATACCGGGCGGTGACCTCGACCTTGCCGAGGTCGTACACCTGGCCGCAGACGCAGCGCACCGGCGACGTCATGCCGGACACGTCGGCCAGCTCGACCAAACGGCCGAACACGTCGTACCTCACTGCCCGTCCTCCTGCTCGTCACGGCGAATACGGATGCGGTACCGGCCGCCCTCGTTCTCCTGGTAGGTGTCCCGTTGGGCCTCGATGGCCTCGCGGGTGTCCTCGGCCGTGAGATCCTCCCAGCCCTGCTCGTAGCGGCCCTGCAAGACGAAATGGTGACCCTCGATCCTCACTGCCCGTCCTCCTGCTCGCGCTGGGCCCGGAGGGTCTCCGAGGACTCCAGCTCGCTGATCGGCCACCACTTGTCGGCCTGGTAGGTGACGTCGACCAGGGCGCACTGGCCCTTGCCGTAGTGCTCGTGCTTCGGGTTGGTGAAGGTGTACAGCCGGGCGATCACGCCGCCGTCTCCCTCCGGGGTGAACACGTCGCACAGGCTCTCGGACAGCTCCTTGGCCTGGGCCTTGGTCAGCGCCATGATCCGTTCCTTTCCTCGTCCCGTCCTTACAGGTCAACCTTACCACGTTCTTGGTAAGTCAGACAAGGCCGAGCTGATCGGCAATGGTGCGCAGTTCGTCGCACGGATCATCCTGTCCGCAGAGCGGGCAGCGAAGGTGCGGGTCGAGGTGGAGGCAGGGGAAACCCCGGCACGGTTTCGGCGCGTGCCGGTCAACCACGGTCAGCAGCGCCAGCCGCTGCCGTCCCAGCGGCGCGGCGGCATTGCCGGGCGCTCAGATCTCCCACGGCTTGTTCAGCTCGGCGAGCAGCCGGGCGTGCAGATCACTGCCCACTGCCGCGCTCCGGCCCACAGGCGTCGAACAGGGCGGCCAGGGCCGCATCCATCTGCCGGTAAACCGGCCGCTGCGGGCGCATGCCTCGCTTCCGGGCGGCGAACAGCGACGCACCCCAGTAGAGGTCGGCGTCCGCGGCCTTGACGTCAGCGAACGCCTGCTCCAGGGTGTCGAGGTCGTCCGGCGCGATCTCCACGCAGTCGGCGGTCGCCCAGTGGAAGAAGTCCGAGCAGTTGACCATGAGGGTGAGCGGGGCCCATGTGCCGTCGCAGCGCCACATCAGCATGTCCATGCAGTCGTTGGGATACATGGCGAAGGCGCGCAGCACGCGCATGATGTACGTGAGCTGCGCGCCGAGGGTCGCGATGTCGCCGTAGGTCACGCCCTCTATGCCACCGTCGTCGGTGGCGTAGGCGGCGAGGAACGCATCCGGGTCCAGGTCGCGGAACCGCTCCACGACCATGGCCAGCCGCTGCAACGAGTCACTCATCGGCGTCCTCCTTGATGGCGGCACGGAAGGCCGCGTCGGCGGCCGTCACCACGGCGATGAACCGCGGCCACTCCTTCGTGTGGGCCCGGTGGCTGCGGAACTCCAGCGACTGGTTGAAGTCGGCCAGCGCCTCGGTGACGTCCGACAGGTGTCCCTGCATCGCCTCGCTGACTCTGTCCCGGATGGCGAGGAAGTTCAGGTAGCCGATCATCTCGTCGATGGCCGCCTCGGCGTCCGCGGCCTGGACGTCCAGCACCCCGTGCCAGTTGCGGTCCTGGTCGACGTGCCAGCCGTGGGACGGAATGCCCTCCAGCCCCTCGGTGTGCTTCAGCTCGAACGTGCAGGTGACCTCGGGCCGCCATCCGTTCGACTCGATGAGCCGCCACGGCAGGCTGATGCGGACGAGCAGGCCACCCCAGTTGGAGATGCCAGTCTCGATCGTGAGGTCGTCTCGGGTGATCATCGGTTGCTGCCCTTCTTGGTGTTGTCGAATACGATCACGCGCTCGTCGCAGACGCCGTCGTCGTTCCACTCCTGGATGACGATCCGGTCGCCCCATAGCGGGTACTCGCCGTCGCCGTAGATGGCAATGCAGGTCATGTTGCGCCGCCGCTCGCCGAACATCGGGCTGTCGGCCTTGGCCGCGTGGAACCGGGCCCACTCGTGCTTCGAGGTGGCCGGACCGTGGTAGGCGAACTCGAAGCACGCGATGCCCGGCTCCAGCACGACACTCAGGCCGCCCTGGTCGCCACTGGACCACCGGTGCGTGCGGCGGACCGTCAGTCCGGCGTACAGCTCGGGCGGCTCCTGGGTCCAGGTGTACCGCCGGGACATCGCCATCGGACGACCGTGGCTGAGCAGCCGCTCGACGCGATCGGCCAGCCGGTCGAACGTGTCCACGGCGACCATGTCCTGGGTGTAGCTCATGACGGCTTCCCCTCGTTCGCGTCCTGCCGAGCTTTCAACTCGGTGGTCATGTCGTCAAAGGGCTGCTTCGGCTCCGGCGGGTCGCCTAGGAAGTAGGCGACCAGCTTGGCGATCAGCTCGCCGCCCCGCCCGCTCGGCAGGCCGTGGTCGACCATCCGCCAGTAGGCGGCCCGGAACCCATCGCGCCCCCACTTCTCCTCGCCACCCATCCGGAGCAGGCGGAAGACCTCGTCCCGGAAGTCCGACGTGATGCCGCAGCATTGCAGCAGGTCGTCGTCGCCGCGCGACCGCAGTTCGCACCACTCTTCGGCGGTCAAGGGCCCGATCAGCGGCTTGGGCTCGAAGCGGGCCTGGAACTCGGCACCCGACAGGGTCAACAGGGCGCCGCCGGACAGCTCGACCACCCAGGTACCGACGGGGATCGGGCACCAGCCCGCCTCGTCGTCCCAGACGGCGCCGCCCCCGTACTGGTCGAACCTGTCGCCGATGAGGGCGAGCATCTCGGCGTCGTTCCTGCCGGTCCACTGGACCGCCCGGACCTCTTTCCCGCGGTAGGTCTTCACAGCCACACCGCCACGCCGGACAGCGCGGCCAGCGTGGCCGCCGCGGTCCACAGGCCCGCCTGGATGGCGTGGAGGTACGTGGCGCTCCACTCGGGCGTCTTGAACGCCTCGCGGACGCGCGCCAACGCGATCACGCCGGTGCCGACGAAGAGGCCCGCCGAGATGGCGGTGGCCACCGCGCGCACGATGAAGATCATTGGTACTCCTCTCTGTGTCTATGACGAACCCCCGCCCCGGAGTGGGGCGGGGGTTGGGGTTGTCAGCTCCAGTTGCTCTTACCGGCGCAGGTCCGGCCCATCGCGCGCTCGATGCTGACCTCCAGGGTCAGGGTCTTCGAGCAGCGGACACACACCCCGTAGAGGGCGCCGTACTTCTTGCCCTCCTCCAGGCTCATGCGCCACTCGGCCTTGATGCTCTTGATGGCGCCCGGCGCGTACTCGAAGTGGGCCTCGCCCTTGACGAGCACGTTGCCCTCGGCGTCCAGCTCGCGGGCCTGGTCGACGACCAGGAGCTTCGCGTAGAGGTTGCCCGAGCCGTGCACCGCCTTCTGGACCTTGAAGATGTCGCCGGTCTCCGGGTTGCGGTACATGCCGTCCTGGGTGACCGCGTCCGGCGCGGGGGCCTTCGGCGCGTTCGGCAGGAACCGAAGCTTGTCGATCACCTCGGCCACCTTGCGCGGCTCCAGCGCCTCGGCCTGAGCCTGGGCCACCTCGCGCTCGACACCCAGCTTCTGCACCATCAGGTCGACCGCGTACTTGATCGCGGCGGGACTGGCGGTGCGGCGCTGGACCGGAACCTGCGGGACGTCGATCTGAACCTCGTCGAACGGGTCCGCGATGACGGTCATGGTTCGTTCCCTTCACTTGGCCAACTGCTTTACAGCAACGAGCATACCAAAAACTTGGTAACTCGTCTACTCCTACTCTGCGTAACCGCCCTGGTTACCAAGTTCTTAGGGGTGTGAGCACTGTGACCACCGAGTCCTAAACTATTTCCCGTGTGTGTCTCTAGAGGAATTTAGGACTAGGTGGTCACAGCGGTCACAGATCGCCACGTTTTCGCAGGTCAGGACCGCACGCGGACCGAGACGTCCACCGCGACCTCCGAGCCCCCGCGGCGCGACTTTCCGCGCAGAGCACCCCCCGCGAAGATCATCACCAGGGCGCCCGCACCGATCAATCCGGCTGCCGGGAGTGACGCAGCGGCGCCTACGAGGAGTGACACCAGCGCCCAGCCCGCGGCGGCCAGCGAAGTCAGTCCGGTAAGCACCCCACCGGCGACCAGGGCGGGCCGGAACCATACCGGCCGGATCGGCTTCAACTGGATGGCCCGTGCCGCCCACACGCCCGGCCGCTCCTGGCGGATCTCGGTGACGTCCACGAGCGCGCCGCGGCGCCGCTCCCGGACCAGTGTCCGGTGGAGCTTGTGCGGGTTGTTGCAGGCGACGACCACCTGCTTGGCCGGGTGGTGCTGTCGTCCCAGGATGAGCAGCTCTGGCCGCTCGATGGTTCCCTGGATCTCACGCTGCATGGTTGCTTCCCTTCACCAGTGCCACACCACGAGTGCGGCGACCAAAGACACGAGCAGGACGAATAGGTGCACCGGCCGGAGGTTGACCGGGTGACGGCCGCGGTCGCGGGCCATGCGCTGCCGGTGCGCCACGGACAGCGGGATACGCCGCGGGTTCCACAGGTTCTTCTTGTGGTTGTAGACCGGCCAGGTCAGCCCGATCAGCACCGTCTCGACGGACAGCCGCAGCCACTTCCAGTCGGGCAGCGGAATGCGCAGCACGCACACCGGGTCGAGGTCGGCCCACGGCTTGGCCACCGCGTTGTACGTGCCGCCGCCCACGGTGTGCTGGAGGTGCCGGTGGTGAAAGCTGTTGGTCTCGCCCGCATAGGCGAAGTGGCGGCTCAGGATGGGGATGTTGTACCGCGCCCCCGGCTTGCGGGCGCGGTACAGGTAGACGCCACCGCGGAACATCAGAACCCGTCCTCATCCACCGCGTACTGGTGCTCGTGCGCCGGGAAGAAGTCGGCAGTGCACTGCTCGCCGCGCTCCTCACTCCGGCAGCGCATCTGCCGGGCCGCGGCGTGCAGGACACGCGCTTGCTGTGCTTCCGCCTGGGCCCGCTCGTGGAGCTGGAGCCAGTTCGGCTTGGGTGTGGTGGTCATGTCCTTCTCCTCTGCCAGTGCCGGATGGTCAACGCCTCGTGCATGCTGATCTGGCCGTGGGTCGGTGACAGGCACCGATCCGGGTTGCCGCACCCGCACACCCGCTTCGGCGCGTGCTCGGGGCATCCGGGGTGCGCATAGGCCACCTGATCCGCCGGGCCGACGCCGATGTCAGCCGCGGTGACGCACAGGCCGTCGCACTCGTTCATCGTCGCCCCCCGCGGCCCTGGCCCTTGGTGATGTGCCACCAGTCACCGACCGGGCAGCGGTACGCCTTGGCCTTCGGGTAGCGCTTCTTGTAGGCCGCCTCGGCGCCGTCACGGTCGGCCCGGGTGGCCAGGATCTCCTTGCCACACGCGCCGCACAGGTCCCTGTTTCTCATGAGTCATTCCTTTCGGGCAGCGGGTCCGCCGTCCACCAGCGGTTCTGGTTGAAGTCCTTGTGTTGCGCGTACACCGCATCCAGCTCGTCGGCGCTCAGCCGACGTCCGGGGCACTGCGTGGTCATCGACCCTTCGCCGCCGCCGCACACCTCGCAGGCGTACAGCCCGCCCGCGCAGAACATGCAGCCGCGGCACTCGGGGTCCGTGCACTTCACCGGGATGTGGTAGCGCTCGTCCACCCGCTTGAAGTCGTACGCGGGCGGCATGACGAAGTTGCTCATGCCTCCTCCTCCTCCGGCAGTTCGTGCGCCCACACGTACTTCCCGGCGACCCCCGTGAACACCGGGGGGTTGCCGATGCGGTGCCGCTTGTGCGTGGCGCTCAGGCCACACTCCGCCCGGCGCTCGTCTACCGGGGGCTCCAGGCCCTGGCACATTTCCTTGTCAGATGGCATCGATGGCCTCCTGTTCGTGGTCCTCGCACAGGATCACCGGGACGGTCTCGTTGGTGATCTCCAGCGCGTACGGGTCGATGATCAGCTCGCCGGGGCGCTCGCACTCCGGGAACTCGCACGTTCCGTCGCTCATGCCTCGTCCCCCTTGAAGTCCCTCTCCCAGATGCTCATGCTCCCACTTTACCAGGAATTTGGTAAGGCTGACAGAGGGATGTCGAGTCGAATAATGAAGATCATGGTGAGATCATGGTAAGTATGCGGATTCATGATCGGTACGCCCCGTCCATCCGGGGGCCGCGGCTGCACTGGACCAGTGAGGCCGGGTTCCTGTGGTTCGTGGTGCGTTCGTGCTGGCGGTTCTTCGTCACCGGCCGGGAGATCTTCGGCGCCGGAGACAACGCCACGTTCCTGCGCGACGCCACCCGCGACTACCGCGACGGCCCGATCGAACGACTGTCTCGGGCGCGCTGGCGGCGGATCGCCTGGCGCTGGGGCCTGCTCGGCGTGCCCTGGCTGATCGCCGACATGTGGGTCGTTGCCGCCTTCGCGGCCTACCGCGGCTCGACCGCCTGGTGGGCTCACTTCCCCTGGCTATGGGTACTGGTCGGCTACCTCATCGCCGGGTTCTCCGCTGCCGCCGCCTGGACTGCGTACCTGGTCCGGCTGTGGCTGTCGCTGCGCGAGGTGCGGCGTACCTACATCTACCCGGCCCACCGGGTGCTGGCGAAGATCACCGGCGTCCGGTTCCGCCGCCGCGAGGCGCTGGCCTCCATTGCGCTGCCCCGCGGCTACGGCGACGAGGTGGACGAGGAACTGCGCCCGGTCCGGGTCTTCATGCCGTACGACGTGATGCTGGACGCGGGCACGAAGAAGCGCGTGACCGAGCTGGTCGGCACCCGCCTCGGCCTGCCCGAGGCCCAGGGCAAGTGGACCGAGGCTGGGGTGGAGCGCGCGTACGTCGACCTCTACCCGCAGCCGCTGCCGCCTGAGCGCGTCTCGCTGGACGACCTCATGGACGAGCTGCTGGCCAGTCCGCTGGACGAGCCGGTGGTGGGCATGACCAGTGGACGTGTCCTCGTCCACATGGACTTCCGCAATGACTCCCCGCACACCCTCGGCTCGGCCGGGTCCGGCGCGGGCAAGTCCACCCTGTACAAGTTCATCGCCATGCAGCGGCTGCGGCACGGCGCGTACGCGATCATCCTCGACTTCAAGAAGTGGTCGCACCTGCGCTGGGCCGGTCGGCTGCCCGCTGGACGTGTCCTCATCGAGGACGAGATCCCCCGCATCCACACCGTGCTGTGCAAGGTGCTGGACGACCTGCTGTGGCGCAAGTCCTTCGACCTCGACCAGGAGGACGAGCTGGCCACCCTCCCCACGGTGGACGTGTACGTGGAGGAGATCAACACCCTGATGGGCATGCTCAAGACGTACTGGGAGGCGTACGTCGCCGAGCAGAAGCAGGTCGCGCGCACCGCGGTCCGGCTGGCCAAGCAGGCCGAGGACGAGATCGCCATGGAGGAGGCAGAGGAGCAGTACGCCCGGGCCATGGGCCTGCCGAAGACGAGTCCGGCCATCCAGGCCCTGCGCTACGGCGTCAACCTCGGCCGCGAGTTCAAGTGGCACTTCCACTTCATCGGCCAGTCCATGTCCGCGACCGCGGCCGGTGGACGAGACACCCGGGAGAGCTTCCGGACTCGTCTCATGGCCCGGTGGGACCGCAAGACGTGGAAGATGCTGGCGGACGGGGTGGACTTCATTGCCTGTCCGTCCGGCTCGGTCGGCATCTGGGCCCATGTCCACGGGGCCGAGGTTGAGATCGTCCGCGTCCCGTACGTCCCGGACGAGCAGGCGGTGGCCTACGTCCAGGGTGGACATGTCCCCACCCTGCCGATGTTCCACGGCGAGCCGATGCTGGTGGACATGTCCCGCCCGGCGATCTCGTCCGCGCTGCCCCTGTCCGCTCTGGTGGACGTGCTCCCGCCCAAGGCGGACGGCTCGTCCATGACCCTGAAGGCCCTCCAGCGGGCGCGCGAGCGGCGGGCCGAGACCGGCTTCCCCGAGCCCATCCCGGGGGAGTACGCCCACGGCCAGGCCCTGCTGTTCAATGTCGACGAGGTGCTGGCGTGGTTCCGGGACCGCGAGCGGCTGGCCGTGGAGGCGTAGGCCGGAACCATGCAAGAACCCCCCTCAGGCGGCCTCTGAGGGGGGTTCTTTTCGTGGGGGTCGGTGGGTACTCAAACGCATGTTGATCTGGGGAAACTGCCTCTCGTGGGGTACCCCTCGGTACCAGTCAGCCGCCCCGCTGCATCTTCTTGATCCGGTACGCGATGCTCGCCTGGACCACCTGCGCCGGGCCGTACCGGTTGGCGCAGCAGTCCGCATTCTGCGGGTCTTTGCGCCCGGCGCACGGGCAGAACACCGCCGAGCACTGCTCATACTTCCGCTCATGGCATCGGCACGGGTAGGGCTCGCCCAGCTTCGTACGAGCAACGACCCAGACCCCCTTCGGGGCCTGGGTCTCGTTGTCCTTGTCCGTCACGCAACGTCCTCCATGGCCATCTCGTAGGCCGCCTTGACGGTGGCCGCGAACTGCGCGGTGATGTCGCCCTTGACGATGTCCAGCATGTCCTGTCCGGCGGCCAGCGCCTTGACCACCCGGGTCGTCCGCTGGACACCCTTGGCGGACACCGGCGCGGCCACACCCTGGATGTAGCTGGACGTCTGTCCGGACAGGATCAACTGGACGACCTTGTCCACGTCCCAGGTGATGGTCGGGCCGCCGGACGTGGGACGAGCGGACAGCTCCCGCGGCTTGCGCTGCTTCGGGACGGACGGGACCTTCACCGGCTCGTCCACCACGTCCACGTCCACCTCGTCCACCACAACCCCGTCCAC
>Ga0105250_10001446_pt1 | contig 12815 bp, 15 predicted proteins | sample KBSS54metaG_FD_80425 | JGI IMG/M metagenome (GOLD analysis project Ga0105250, IMG submission 80425) | Switchgrass rhizosphere microbial communities from Kellogg Biological Station, Michigan, USA - KBS S5-4 metaG | ecosystem: Host-associated > Plants > Roots > Rhizosphere > Soil | place...
CTCATACGTCGACTTCTACAACCACACACGGCTACACTCGGCCTTGGGATATCGAACGCCCATTGAGTTCGAGCACGCAGCTACTTAACCAACAGGAGTGTCCACTTTTGCGAAGGAACTTTCTCGCTCGAAGACTCGCTCCCCATGAGCGGCAACGTTGGGCTTCACAGGAGAAAGACCGAGCATGAGATGGGAACCCGCTGACGTCATCAAGCTGGTCGCGCTCGTCGGCGCCTTGCTACTGCTCTTACTCGGTGCCTTCATGATGTGGCAAAGCATCTCGACCGAAAGCTCGATCGATATAAAGTCGTCTTTGCTCAGCGGTAGTATCGAGACCGGCAGCGCAGGTCTATTTGTCGCATTCCTCGGGTTCTGTATCGCTGTGTTTGCTCTATTGGCTCCGAGCAGACGCGGCAGATCGACTTCTGTGAGCGCTAAGTCAAGGCCGAAGTCGGTCGCTATTGGTCGTGCGTTAGCAGTGCTCGTTCTCCTGGTTGTTCTGCTGGGTGCACTAGCTGCCGCAGGCTATGGTTCAGGTTACGGAATCATCGCGGCATTTCTTGGGTTTCTCATCATCCCTGTTGGCGTCGCCTACATTACATTCCTAGAGGAAGAGTGATGCCCAACAAGTGCATGAAGTTCGCGCGCAAAGCGCGCCCGACTCGCAAAAGCGAGGCGCTTTTGCTCTCGGCTTATGCACAGCGTTGGGCTGAAGAACTATGAATCGAGTCTTCATTCTCTGGCATCACTACCCCAATGATCAGGACGACGAGAATGCGAAGCTGCTTGGCGTCTACTCTTCTATGGCGATTGCGGAGGAACGAAGAGACAAGAAATATAAGCAACTGCCTGGTTTCTGCCGCAACGAAGGCGAGTTCACAATCGATTCATACGAGCTAGATCAAGACCAGTGGAACGAAGGTTTCTTCCGAACGGATGAGGAATGAACGTGAAACAGAACCGAGAAATGGAGGCCCAACAATCCGTTCAACCCGATCGCCGCGAAAACGCGGCTCCGGGTTAACGGCGGCGTTACGCCTCAGGAGACTCCCAATGATTCGCCACACCGTCGCGTTCAAATTGAAGCACCCTTCAGGGTCTGAATTGGAGGCTTCTTTCTTGAAGGCAGCACGAGTCCTGACTTCCATCCCAACGGTTCGGAACTTCGAGTGGCTTCGTCAAGTGAGCCCGAAGAACAAGTTCGAGTTTGGCTTCTCAATGGAGTTCGCATCGGTACAGGACTATGAGGCGTACAACGTCCACCCAGAGCACGTCCGCTTCGTGGAAACACGTTGGAAACTCGAAGTCGCGGACTTCCTGGAGATTGACTACGTGCCTTTTACTCCGGCTTGAGCCGAGGTAAGCAAGTCGGTCACTGCTGCATCGCGACTGAGGCCTAACCCTTCGTATACGACTCCCCCTGCAAGTAGCAGCGATGATCTTTTTTCTGGCTGGAGGAAACACTTGCAGTCGCCTGTTAGCAAAATCGCCGGCATCTGTAATGGGAACGCTATGTCCCGTGCCGACGTGGAATCTGCAACACCCGAGTGCCAATCGCTACGAACGACAGGTGAACTGCCAAACGAGTTACCGGCATCGTCGAGTGTGGTGGTGAATCTGGTTGCCATGATGGGCGATCGATCTCTGCGCAAGTGACGGCGGGTTGAAGTTGACGCGAAGCGACAGGGCCACCGGAAAACGCCTCGTGGTAACCTCGCTCGTCGCGACGACGTGCCGGGAGTCAGTAATGACCACAACCGATGACAACAAGGCTTTCATCCAAGAGATGCTCGGGTCGAAGAAGCAGCTCACTGATTATCCCGACCGCTTTGATCCGGCGCTCACGATGCACGAGCCGCTGATGCTGCCATTCGGAGGCGACTATCAAGGGGTCGGTGACTTTCAGAAGTTCTATCCGCACGTCCGAACCTACTACGACTTCTCGACGTGGCAGCTACTTGGCGTGTACGGCGATGGCGACACGGTGTTCGCGACGACCCGCGTGCACATCGCAAATACTGATAAGAGCATGTACATCGCAGAGCAATTCACCTTTTCTGGTCGAAAACTAGTCGACGTGCGGGTGCACGTGTGCGACACGCCAGCGGTCTTCCGGTGAACTCAAACGTTATGCTGCTCAATAAATCTGTCGACAATGCATAGGAGAAATCCATGACTATTCAAGGTAGCTGCCACTGCGGAAAAACGAGCTTTGAGATAAGTGGAGAAATTCCAGAGCAGCTCACACGCTGCACTTGCTCTTTCTGTTCAAAGCGGGGCGCGTTATACGCCTACTACCAGCCACATCAGTTTCATGTCGTCGCATCAGCTGAAAGCGACGGAATCTATCGCTGGAATACGACGCTCGTCGAACATCATTTCTGTAAGCATTGCGGCGTGCCGACTTACTCAGACAGCCCTGCGTTTGAGCTTGACGGAACTTGGGACAAGAAAACTCGTCGCATCGGCGTCAATGCTCGGCTCTTCGATAACTTCGATGCAGCAAGCGCGTCTGTCTTTGTCATTGATGGGAAGAACTTGTGGTAGTTGGCGAGCGGAACGCACCTCAGCATTTGGTGACTAGGTCGCGGTTCGATCAAACCGGCGAGGTCGTATGTACAAAGTTATCGCGCTATTGAAAAAGAAAGCAGGAATGACGCATGAAGCGTTCATTGACTACTACGAGAGACACCACGCGCCATTCATTCTGAAGACAATGCCCGGCATTGTGGAATATCGCAGGAATTTTCTTGATCCGAACATGATCGTGCATGCCGGCGGTGCTGCGCCGGACTTTGATGTCATCACCGAGCTGTGGTTTATTGACCGGGCGTCGTTCAAATCGGCGATGCGTGTCTTCGACGATCCCGATAAGTTAGCGAGCTTGGCCGCCGATGAGGAGAATCTTTTTGATCGCAGCATGACGCGCTTTATCGCTGCCGAGGAACGAATCTCGAACATCTATTAACGCGGCAATCAATATTACCTGTCAGCGAGAGTCAGACGCTTCGACAGGCTCAGCGACCGGAATCACAATTTCCCGGTCACTGAGCCTGTCGAAGTGTCTTAATTCTTGCTGACCGGTCAGGCAATAAATGCTACCGAGTTAATAGAAGAAGGCCGGCGGAAAAGAGTCCTCGTCATCCCGCGTAGGCGGGAATGACGGAATTGCAGTTTTATGCGCTTAACTTAGTGCCATTCAATTTTGAGATAAGTTCTATTAACCCGGCAATATTTAGTCCGTTCGCCTGAGCAGCGCAGCGTGTCGAAGGGCCGGCCCAGTGAAAACAAAGTGGTTCGACAGGCTCACCACGAACGGAACCAAATATATTGTTGGCCGGTTTAATAATCGAGCCTGCGCACTATTTGAATGCCGCCGCCTTTATATCCAGGGTGCCTTGATCATTGCGTTGCCACCAAGCTGCTGCAGCGCTGCCGGTGGGATCGAGAAATAGTTCTTCGAGCCCAGCGCCTAATGTATTTCCCACATCGATCGGTGCTGGGTTCAACCACCCTCGCCCGGCGCGATACCGTTTGGCGAAAATTCTGTCGATGCCGCCGCTGGTTTGCGTCCAGGCGACGAGTGCATTGCCGCTCTTATCGGCAACGATGCGTGGTGCGGTGGATGTGTTTTGTTGATTCATCAAGGGATGCTTCCAATCCCAATAGCCCAGATCCGGTCTGAACATTTTTACTCCATCGACAAACGCGGCAAAGGCGATGCCGCTGTCGAGGTACACCATGCTCGATGGCGCCACGTGTGTAGCGTCAATGCCGATGGGCGTGCCCCATCGAGCAAGTTCATCGGCATGTGCATACTTAAGGCCATTGTCGTAAGCCCACATTAGAAGCGCTTCACCGCGCGGATTAACAGCAAGCGTCGGATCAATGGACGAGTCGAATACATACTCGGACGTCACCAGATGCGCCGCGCTCCAACCGCTGGTTGTGTCGAAGTGACTCACTCGCAAGTCAGCGATTGGGTTATAGAGGTTCTCAACCATTGCCCACGCTGCATACGCGTTGCCGTCATCATCGATCTGCAGATCGGTGTCGCCGGCGAGAAATCCCGGTGCGTTATCCAGGTGAACTGGCTTACTCCATCCGGTGCGTTGGGTGTAGCGGTTGGCTACGATGCTTTGCAACGAATGGGGGCCGCAGCAATCCCATTCCTGCCACAGCGCCACGGCGTTGCCTGCATGATCGAACACTAAGTGCAGATTCGTGCCGCTGCGTTTCGCATAGCCATCGATGGCTTGCGGGACACCCCACCCGGAACCCGCACCACTACCCGCAGTAAATCGACTGGCCCATAGCCGACGCGGCAGCCACACTTCGGATTTATCAAGTTGCCAGGTGACGAATGCATTGCCATTCTCGTCGACGAACACTCGCACCTCAGACGCATACTCGGTGCCGAGGCTTGCAATCAGCACCGGTGTTTCAGCGGTGGTGGCACCCGGCACATGTCGAACAGCCCAGATGTCATCGCCAGCGCCATTAGATTGCTGCCAAGCCACGAAGCGGATGCCCTTACTGTTGACCGCGGTGACTGGATTCCATTGTTCAGTCGTCAGTCGATCGATCAGTTGCGGCGGTTGCCATGCAGCGTCGCGTGTCTTGAAAACGATTGCCACCGGTTGTGCGAGTTGTTCGCCTGCACTGCCTACTAACGACTGTGCATTCAGTGTGTATGTGGTCCATGGCAGCAGCGGCGTTAACGGTCGCACCGTTACGCTGCCGCCGGTAACACTTAAGCCGACCTTCTGAACTCCTGTTGCATTCCGCAAGGTAATCGTATCGGCGCGTACCGAATACGGGCTGAGCGCAGTGGAGAATTGCAAGTTAAGTGGGTCCACTCTGGAAACGTCGACAGCGTCGTTTGCAGGTGCGCTGCTGACCAACTCTAAGGTGGCAGCGTTCGCTATCGCGGAACTCATCATCCACACTATCGCGACCACAGTTAATCTGCGGGCAAGAACGATCCACATACCTACCTCCCCAATTCCTGTAAATATCCGATTACTGTTGAAATCGCCTTTTGCACACGCGCTCGTCAGCGCTTGATTGACGTCGTATGTGGCAGACAGGCTTGCAGAATGTGCACTTCATGTACCGGTATTCGTGCCCGCCAAGATTGTCTGTTGTTGTGAGGTCGCACCTACGTGAAAGGAACAGCCTAGTAGCAGTTGGCTGTAATCGTTTAATAAAGCTCGCGTTAATGCGTTCGACGTTGCTGTGCAAGCACAACTACTGCACCGTAATATAGGCAACTCAGCAGTTACTGCATCAGGATGATCATGTCAGTTGCATCTATCTCGACAGGCCGCGCCGCGGTAATTTTCGTTTTTATTACCCTCATGCTCGATGTGCTGGCCCTAGGCGTCATCATTCCGGTGATGCCGAAACTCATCGATGAATTCATGCACGGCGCGCAGGCCGATGCCGTGCGCATTAGCGGCTGGCTGAGTGTGGTGTGGGCCGTCATGCAGTTCGTGTGCATGCCGATACAAGGGGCACTGTCGGATCGCTTCGGTCGTCGGCCGGTGTTGTTGATCTCGATGCTTGGCCTGGGGCTGGATTACATCTTGATGGCGTTGGCGCCAACGCTTACATGGTTGTTCGTTGCACGTGTGATCTCGGGCATGACCTCGGCAAGTTTCAGCACCGCCAATGCGTATATCGCGGACATCACGCCACCGGAAAAACGTCCGGCGGCATTCGGATTGATGGGTGCAGCGTTCGGTATCGGCTTCATATTGGGTCCGGCGCTCGGCGGCTTAGTCGGCAATCATTCGGCGCGGCTGCCGTTCTGGGTGGCAGCGGGTTTAAGCCTGCTCAATGTGCTGTATGGCTATTTCATTCTGCCTGAGTCGCTGCCGCGCGAACGTCGCAGTAAATTTTCATTGATCAATGCCAATCCAATCGGCGCGTTTCGATTATTGGCGACCAATGTGCAACTGGCGGCGCTTGCCACTGCGCAGTTCTTTTATCTGGTCGCACACAACGTGTATCCGGCAGTGTTCGTGTGGTTCACGATGTATCGTTATGGCTGGGATGCAAAGACCAATGGTCTGGCGTTGGCTGCCGTCGGCGCCGCCAGCATTGTCGTGCAAGGTGCATTGATCGGACCGGTGGTTAACAAGCTAGGCGCACGTCGTTCGGTCATCGCGGGATTGCTGTTCGGCATCACTGCGTTCGTGTTGTATGGCCTGGGCCCGACAGATGTGTCAGTGTGGATTGCTATTCCCATCGGCGCGTTATGGGGGTTTTATGGGCCCGCCGCACAGACGTTGATGACTCAACAAGTCAGTCCCTCGCAACAAGGCCAGTTGCAAGGCGCGCTGGGCAGTTTGATGGGCATTGCGTCGATTGTGGCGCCGCCGCTGTATACCTATGTGTTTGCAGGTGCGATTGATTGGCACGCCAGGTTGAACTCAACAACCACTCTGCTCGGCGCGCCATTTTTTGTAGCCGCGTTGTTATTGAGTTGTGGCTTGCTGTTTGCGTGGCAGGCGGTGCGGACTCGTGACTAGCAATGCTGGCTGCTGATCGTAGTGACGCTTCGAGCTAGGTGACATCGGCACGTAGAGATTCCTTCTGGGCCGGGTTATGTACGCAATGGCACTCCTTAAGATAAGGCCATTCTTGTAGGTCGGGTTTTATACCCGACATTTCGCAGAAGTCGGGTATAAAACCCGACCTACAAGATCGTCCAGCAAACGGCGGCGCCGCATTCATCGCGTCTTGTCTTTACTCAGCAGTGCGAAGTCGAGTGCTACCGGCGATTTGTTCGTAACCTTGTTTAAATAGCCGATAAATAAACCGCACCAACAGCAACGCCAGCAAGGCTTCAACCACGGTCATCACAAACGCCGGCATGGCATGCCAGCGTGCTGCTCGGCGTTTGAATTTGGCTTTGGCGTGTTCGCGTGCGAACTCGATACTGTCATAGAACGTCGGCACCACCAGCAATGTCAACAGTGTTGAAGTGATGGTGCCGCCGATGATCGCCGCTGCCATGGGACGATAGAATTCGCCGCCCTCGCCCAGGCCGATGGCCACCGGCAACATACCGGCGATCAACGCTAAGGTGGTCATCAGAATCGGCCGCAAACGCGCGCGGCCTGCACGCATCAAGGCTTCTTCACGGTTAGTGCCCTGCGCTTCTTCCTTGCGCGCGCAGTCGAGCAGCAGAATGGCGTTCTTCGCCACCAAGCCCATGAGCATGACGATGCCGATCATGCTCATGATGTTGAGCGTGCAATGACTGACCAACAAGGCGAGCACCACACCGATCAGACTTAACGGCAAGGACAACATCACCGACAACGGCGCGGTGAAAGAACCGAATTGAATCACTAGAATGAAGTACATGAGTGCGATGCCCATCAACAATGCCGTCGATATGCTGCTGAACACTTCCTGTTGATCGCGCGACGCGCCACCCAACTGCAAGCCATAACCGGTGGGAAAATTAATTTGTTTGGCGATCTTCAACGCATCAGCGGTGATATCTCCGGGCGAACGACCTTGTGCATTGGCAGATACCGCAATCATGCGCTTGCCATCGGAGTGTTGAATCTGCGCAGGTCCCTTGCCCATGGTGACGGTGGCAATCTGATCGAGCGGCACCATCATGCTACTTCCCGTCACCGCGATGGGCAGGTGTTCGATGTTATCAATGCTGACGCGATCTTCAGGGTGCAAGCGCACTGCAACGTCGCGCGATTCGCCGGTGGGATCCACCCAATCGCCCACTTCAACGCCGGCAAACGCCACACGCAGTGCCTGCGCGGCATCGCCGACGGAAATGCCCAGCGAGTTGGCGAGACCGCGATCCAACTCGATCTTCAACTCATCCTTGGGTTCAAGCTCGGATAGACCGACATCAACCGCGCCCGGCACTTTCGCGAGCTTGGCCATGAAGTCGGTGGAGATATCCATCAGTCGCCGTGCATCGGGGCCAGAGAACTGAATACGCACCGGCTTCTGAATGCCATTGTTGAGATTTTCAATGACAGTGTATTCGGCGCCGACCAAACGCGACATCAATGTGCGCAGCTCAGTGGCGATTTCCGCAGCGGTACGTTTGCGCAGGTTGCTCTTACCGATATCGACATAGATACGACCGCCACCGGCTTGCACAGTGGTGTTGGTGGCAACGGTTTCGGGAAGGGTGCGCGCCAGTTCCGCAGCCTTTTCTATTTTGAGCTTGTTGTACTCAAGACTCGCCGATGATGGCGTGCGCACTTCAATGGCGATGTTACCGGAGTCGCTATCCGGCATGAAGCCGGAGCCGACGAATTTGATCAGCAATACCAACGCGCCGACAAAACTGGCAAAGGCAATCACCGCCATATGCCGGCGTCGATGCAACGCCCATGCAATGACGCGACCATAACGATCGGCTTGCCGATCGAACCATTCATTGAACCTGGCCAGCCATAAGCTCAAGCCTTGTTTGCGACGATGCGCATAACCGTTCGGATCGCCCCAGTATGCCGACAACATCGGATCGAGCGTGAAGGAGATAAACAAACTGACCAACACCGATGCAGCAACGGTCAATGCAAACGGTCTGAACCATTGCCCTGCTCCACCATCCATGAACGCCACTGGAATAAACACGGCGATGATCGAGAAGGTGGTCGCGGTTACTGCCAGGCCGATTTCCTGTGTGCCGATGCTCGCTGCGGTACGACGATCAATGCCGCGCTCCATGTGCCGCACGATGTTTTCGCGCACGACGATGGCATCGTCGATCAACACGCCGATCGCCAACGACAATCCCAACAAGGTCATGAAGTTCAATGTAAAGCCGAATGCCCACACGGCAATGAATGCAGCGATGACTGACGTCGGCAAACTCAATGCAGTGATCAATGTTGACCGCCATGAATTGAGAAAGGCATATACCACCAGAATGGTCAGCAATGCACCGAACAACAACGACTCAACCACATTGTGCAGGCTCGCTTCGGCGTTTTCGCCGCCATCGCGGGTGATGGCGAGTTTGGTACCGGCCGGCAATTCGCGGTTGATCTCGGTCACCAGTTTGCGCGCTTGATCAGCGACTGCGACGGTACTGGCATCGCGTGAACGGATGATCGATATACCCACGTTCGGCTGCGCGTTGCGCAGGCTGAAGCTGGTGGGCTCGGCAAAGCCGTCTGCAATCGTCGCCACTTGGCCGAGACGCACAATCTCGTTACCGTTGCGTTTCAACACCACTTGTTCGAATTCGGCCGGCGCTTCGATGCGACCGACAAGACGAATGCTGCGTTCATCCAGCGGCGCTTTGACCAAGCCCACGGGCGCAGTGGTGTTCTGCTCGCGCAGGGCGTTGACCACATCGGTGACTGAGACGTTGTACTCGCGCAATTTTTCAGCGCGCAACAACACCGACAATTCACGGTTCAACGAGCCATCGACATTCACCGTCGCAACGCCATCGATGGCGCGGAAGCGATCGGCCAGCGAGTCTTCGGCAAGGCGCGATATCTCAGCATGCGACTGCTTGTTCGACGAGAGCGCGAGTTGCATGATGGGCTGCGCGGAAGGATCGATGTGACGCAGAATCGGCTCGCGCATTTCGATGGGCAACTTGTGCCGCACCGCTGCGATGGCATTCCTGATTTCGTCGGATGCCTCCACCATGTTCTTGTCGTAATTGAAAATGACAACGATATTGGCGCGACCTTCATAGGCGGTGGAGCGGATCTGATAAACCTGCGAAATACTTTGCAGGCCTTTCTCGACGCGATCGATGATTTCGCGCTCCACTGTTTCAGGCGAAGCGCCCGGATACGGAATGTTGACGACAATGACCGGCTGCTCCACATCCGGCATTTGATTGACGCGCAGACTGCTCAACGCCAGCAGCCCGAAACACATGAGCATCACCACTACCACGACGGTAGTAATCGGCTGCTTGATGCTGAAGTTGGATAAGAACATGCGTGCGATCAGGTGGAGCTGGATTTGGCGGCAGATAACTCAAGCTTCTGCCCGTCCACTAACGCGTTGCCCGGATGACGCAGCACTTGGTCGCCCGCCGATAAGCCATGTTTCACGACATAGTCACCGCTGCGAACGTCGCGGTCACCGATTGCCAGCATGACTTTTTGCAACACGTTATTGTTGATACGCCATGCATACGCTTGATCACCGTCCTGCACCAATGAACTGGCGGGTATGGTCAGACTTACGGTGTTGCCAGTTTCGATGCGGCCCTCGGCATACAGCCCGGCCAGTTTCGGTTGTTTGGCGGCGCCACTGAAATTCACCAACACTTCAACCTGACGCGTAGTGACATTGGCGGCGGGATTAACCCGCGCCACCTTGCCGATGAATTCCTGATTGGCGTAACCATGCACGCGAAACGCCACGACCTGCCCGACTTTAACTTGACCGATGCTGTCGGCAGACACCAACCCTTCGAAGCGCATGCTGCGTGGGTCGATCACTTTCACCAGCTCTTTGCCGATCTGCGCCGTATCGCCGGCGGAGACTTTGCGATCGCTGACGATGCCATCGAAGGGCGCACGTGCTTCAGTGCGTTGCAGTTGCTGGCGCGCCTGCGCTGCACGACTTTTACTGGCCTCCAATTCGCTTTGCGCATTGTTGCGCACCACTTCGGCATCTTCGACTGCTTGCATGGAGACCATGCCTGACTCGCGCAGTTTGTTCAGACGTTGATATTGTCGCTGCGCTTGTTCAAAAGCTTGGGTAGCGGCGCGTTCGGATGCTTGCGCGGAATTGAGGCTGTCACGAATGGCGGTGTCATCGAGGCGCACCAATAAATCGCCGCTGCGCACCGGATCGCCATTTTCCTTCAACACTTGCAACACCACGGCGGCGACTTCAGCGCGTAAATCGGCACGTCGCTCAGGTTGTACTGAGCCGGTGATGGAAGGACCTGAGGCCAGCGCATTGCTGGTGATGGTTACGCGATCTTCTGGTGAGATTAACAATGAGGGTCGCGCTACAACTTTGGTAGTCGCCAAAGCAATGTCATTGGTAGCTGATGCAGCGTCGCTGCCGCGACCACAGGCCGCTAAGGTGATTGCCGCGCCGACAACCATCATCGCAATAAATATTCGATACAACATTGAAAGCCCCAATCGTTCCATGCTCGCTCTCGAACTCCTGACTAAGGAAGGTCTAATTTATTCCTCGTTCGCCTTGAGCCTGTCGAAACGCTCTTCGAATTTGTTGAAGAATCCTTCGACACGCTGCACTGCTCAGGACGAACGGAATTAATCAGATCTTCCTTAATACCCACGAGCTTCAATCAAAGTTGCAGCTTTGTCACACAATACCTCACTGCTAGGCGCCGCAGTGGTTGAATGGCAGCCAAAGACATGGTGACATCAAGGCTGCTGCACCAGACGGGAATTCTGCGCAATTAGTTGGGGCAAGCAGTGCCGCTATCGTTCTATTTCGGGGCAAAGCATCGCGCGGACGAACGCCGCTCAGGCTGAGTGACTTAACAGCCCTTCTACTTCGCTAATGCTGGCCAGTGCACTTAATTGCGCGGGCATTGATAGATAATGCAATTGTCTGCCGTTCAATTTGGCTTGGCGCAGCCATTCGATCAGCAACGACAGACCCGCGCTGTCAGCGTGCGTCACGCCGGATAAATCCACTTCAAAATCTGATTCAGCCGCAAACAAGGAGCGGCTTTGCAGTAACAATGCAGTGACCGTGGCGAAGCTGAGTTCGCCACTGACGCGATAATGACCTGCCGATTGTTCTTCGAGCCTGGCAGCGGCCATTGTCAGCCGCTCTTCTTTGCAGCACTGGGCACAATCGGACCTTGCTGCGATTGCAGACGCTTGATCACTGCATCGAGACCTTTCTGATCGATCTCCGTGCCGAAGTCAGTACGGAAAGATTTCACATAGGACACACCTTCAATGGTGATGTCGTATGCCTTCCAGCCGGTGGGCGTTTTGTGCAACGTGTAGTTCACCGGCACCTTGCTGCCGTTGTCGCGACGAATTTCGCTGCGCACCGTCGCCACTTCGTCATCGGGCTTGCCTTGATAGGGCAGAATCTTCAATCGATCAGCAGTGAAATCCAGCAACGATGTTCCGTAGTTTTGCAGCATGGATTGATAAAACGCAGCGATGAATTGTTTGCGCTGTTCCGGCGTTGCGCTACGCCAGTTCTTTGCCAGTACCAATCTGGCTGCGTACTCCGCATCGAAATTCGCCAGCAGATATTTGTCGATCATCGCCCGTAGCTTGGTGGAATCTTTGCGATAGCTTTCGCGATTGACATCGAGATCAGCCAGCACTTGCTTGGCTACCGACTCAACGACTTTATCCGGCGCTGCATTGGTATCCACTGTAGGCTCGGCAAACGCCAACCCAGCGCTCAATACCAACCCCGTCATCAATACGGATTTCAGAAACAGACGCTTGATCATTTCGACTCCTCAGCTGAATCACTCTTCTTGCCGGAAAAACTCGCCACCAACTGATTGATCAGATTTTCCAGTACCAGCGCATCCTGCACCACGGCAAACTTGCCGCCGTCCTTGAAGTATTTGTCTGAACCACCAGCCGTGACGCCAATGTACTGACCGCCCAGCAAGCCCGCGGTCATGATGCTGGCATCGCTATCGTCGGGAATGCGGTCGTATTGCGAGCTGATATGCATACGCACCACGGCTTTGTAAGCATCCTGATCGTAAGCAATCGATGAATCGATTGCTTACGATCACGATGCTTACAAAGCCCTGGTGCGTCTGCATCTCCCCTCCCCCTCCGCCCCCACTCCCCCCACTCCCCCCGCCCGCCTCATCC
>Ga0105250_10001456_pt1 | contig 12779 bp, 10 predicted proteins | sample KBSS54metaG_FD_80425 | JGI IMG/M metagenome (GOLD analysis project Ga0105250, IMG submission 80425) | Switchgrass rhizosphere microbial communities from Kellogg Biological Station, Michigan, USA - KBS S5-4 metaG | ecosystem: Host-associated > Plants > Roots > Rhizosphere > Soil | place...
CGCATCATTCTGCCGCAGGCGATGCGCGTGATTCTGCCGCCGGTCGGCAACGAATTTATTAGCATGATCAAAACCACCAGCCTCGCCAGCATGATTCAGTACTCCGAACTGCTCTACAACACGCAAACCATCTACTTCGCCAACGCGCGCGTCATGGAACTACTGTTCGTGGCAGGCATTTGGTACCTGATTGTGGTCACGGTGTTGTCGTTTGGACAGAGCCGACTGGAACGTTATTTCTCACGCGGCCATCGTCAGCGTCAGTAATCAGGAGCCCAACATGAGAAACATCGTGCGCGCCGTTAAGGTGAACAAATATTTCGACCAGTTCCACGCCCTGAAGGATGTCAGCCTCGAAGTGAACTACGGCGAGGTGATGTGCATCCTCGGCCCATCCGGTTCCGGCAAAAGCACCTTTTTGCGCTGCATTAACCAGCTGGAGAAGGTCGATAAAGGCGGAATTTGGGTCGACAACGAGCTGGCGGGCTATCGCATCGCCGGTAACAAACTGCATGCGCTAAGCGACAAGCAGATTGCGCGCCAGCGCCTGCAAACCGGCATGGTATTCCAGCGTTTTAACCTGTTCCCACACAAAACCGCGCTGGAGAACATCATCGAAGGGCCGTGTCGCGTGCTGCTGCGCCCAAGGCGCGAAGCCAGCGAAGAGGCGATGGCGCTGCTCGATCGCGTTGGTCTGGCGCACAAAGCGCACGACTATCCGCAGTCGCTCTCCGGCGGCCAGCAGCAGCGCGTGGCGATTGCTCGTGCGCTGGCGATGAAACCCAAACTGATGCTGTTTGACGAACCCACCTCGGCGCTGGATCCGGAGATGGTGGGCGAAGTGCTGGCGGTGATGCGTCAGCTGGCAAAAGAGGGCACCACCATGCTGGTGGTCACCCACGAAATGGGCTTTGCCCGTGAGGTGGCCAATCAGGTGGTGTTTATGGACGAGGGACGGATTATCGAGCAGGGCGCACCGGAAGACATTCTGCTGAACCCGCAAAATCCACGGATGAAAAACTTTATTAACGCGATTCTTCTTTAAACATTACCGGGGTGAATATGAAAAAGCTGTTATTGAGTGCCATCAGTGCCGCCGTATTGCTTCAATCCTCTGCCTGGGCAGACATCGCCGTACCCGCGGCGATCAAAGAGAAAGGGCTGACGGTAGCGATCATGCCGAACTATCCGCCAATGGATTTTAAAGATCCGGCGACCAACCAGCTGACCGGCGTGGATTACGACCTCGGCCAGGCGATTGGTGAAAAACTCGGCGTGAAGATCAACTGGCAGGAGATCGCCTTCGAACAGATGGTGAACGCGGTGGTGACCAGGCGCGTCGATCTGGTGATGTCCGGCATGACGGACACCAAAGAGCGTCAGCAGGTGGTGAACTTTATCGACTACTTCAAAACCGGCCCGCAGTTCTACACCCAATCCGCGCGCAGCGACATCAACAGCGCGATGGATCTGTGCGGTAAGAAAGTCGGTACCAGCCGTCGCACCACCTTCCCGCAGGAGATTGCCAACTGGTCAAAAGCGCACTGTGAAGCGGCCGGTAAGCCGGCGATCATTGTGGTAGGTGCTGAAGGCACCGCCGATGCGCGCACCCAGCTGCGTCAGAACCGTCTGGATGGCGTGGTGCAGGGCAGTGAAACGCTGCCGTACATCATGGATCTGGAAAAGGGCAAATATAAGGCGCTGGATAAAGCCTTCTCCTTCCAGTACACCGGCATGGCGATTGGTAAAGATGCGGGCGAGCTGACCACCGCGATTCAGGCGGCTATCGACGCGATGATTGCCGATGGCACTTACCAGAAAATCCTCGGCAAATGGGGTCTGGCAGACAACGGCGTGGCGAAGGCGACCGTCAACCAGGGCTAAGGAGCGCGCAGATGCAACAACCGGGCGCAGTGCGCTGGCCGCAGGGTAAACGCGGCTGTATGGCGCTGGCGTTTGACCTCGACGGTCCCACCGGCGATGCCATGCTGAATGGCAGCCTGTGGTCAACGCCAGAGTATTTTACCTTTGGGGCTTACGGGCCGTACCGCGCGCTCGGGCGTCTGCTTGACCTGCTGCGCGCCTTCCACCTTCCCGCCACCTTCTTTGTGCCGGCGTGGGTGGTGGAGCAGTGGCCGCAGCAGTGTCAGGCGATTATCGAACAGGGCCACGAAGTGGCCTATCACGGCTATCGCCACGAATCCTTTTGGGCGATTTCACCGGATGAACAGCGCGCAGTCATGGCGAAATCCGCTGAAGTCTTTCTCCAGCATCTGGGCATCACCGCCTGCGGTTTTCGTACGCCGTCGGGCGACTGGCATGCGGAAACGCCACAAATCCTGCGTGACGCGGGCGTGATCTACTCCAGCAGCATGCGCGGCGACGATCGCCCCTACAGCATTCCGGTGGCGGGCCATACGCCGCTGGTGGAGATCCCCGGTAAGTGGGAGATGGATGATTACGCCTCGCTGGCCTACACGCGCCAGCCCGACTTCCCCAAAGGCGGCGACCGCATCGCCAGCTATGCGCACACGCGTGATAACTGGCAGCGCGAGTTTGATGGCGCGATGGATGAAGGCTTGTGCCTCACCACGCTGTTCCACCCGAAAATCTCCGGCCAGCCGGGACGCTTGCTGCTGCTGGAACAGCTGTTTGCACATATGACGGCGCGCGATGACGTTTGGTTTGCGCGCTGCGACGCGGTGGCGCAGTGGTATTTGCAGGAGCAACAGCATGACTGAACCTTCACGCTGGCCGCTGGGTTTCCAGTCGGCGGCGATCCTCACTATCGATTTCAACGATATTCACGGCATTCTCACCCAGGCTCCGGCAGTGGCGGGGCGTGATAAAACGCTGTCGGTATGGCGCTACGGCACGCTGCGCGGCGTCGATCGCTTGCTGGCGCTGCTGGCAGAAAAGCAGCTCAAAGCCAGCTGGTGTATGCCCGCGATTGTCGCCGAACAGCAGCCGGAACTGGTGCAGCGCATCGTGACCGGCGGCCATGAAATCGCCTGCAGCGGCGATAGCCACGAAGATTTCTCGCTGCTGACGCTGGAGCAGCAGATCGCCAGCGTGACGCGCGGCTGCGACAAACTGGCGCAGATAACCGGACGCAAAATCACGGGGTTCCGCACGCCCGCCGGGCAGTGGAAACCGGGACTGGCGCAGGCGTTGATCGCACGCGGCATTCAATGGTCCTCCAGTTGGCGCGGCGACGATTTGCCGTATTTCCATCCCGGTACGCGTCTGGTGGAATTGCCGATGCACTACACGCTGGAAGATGAGCCGTACTTCGCCTTTAACCTCAGCCCGGCTATTCCGCCGGGACAATCGCGCATCGCGCCGTATGGCGAAACCCTGGCGAATATGACGCAGGATTTCCACGGCTTCCACCGCTTTGGCCTGTGCTACTTGCTGCGCCTGCATCCGGAAATCATCGGCACCGCCGGACGTATTGGCCTGCTGCGGGCGCTGCTCGACATGCTGCAACAGCACAATGTGTGGATCGCCACCGCTGAGCAGGCGGCGGCGCACTGGCAGACGCAGCCGGATAACGATGTCTGCCATCCGGCGGAGGTGTTTACCCGCATCACTGGAGGTGCGCATGGCGAACTCGCTTGATCAACTGGCGGCCTTTATCGCCGGGACGCGTTTTGCACAACTGCCTGAACCGCTGGTGGAGCAGGCAAAATGCCATCTGCTTGATACGCTCGGAGCTTCGCTGGCGGGCTGCGACAGCCCGATCTGGCGCGAGTGTCTGGCGCTGGTGCAGGCCGAAGGTGGCCGCGAACAGGCGCAAATTTGGGGCAGCGCGCAGCAGGCCAGTCCGCGTCAGGCGGCGTGGCTGAACGGCGTGGCGGCGCACATGTATGAACTCGACGATACCGGCGGCTGCGATCACTCCGGTGCGGTGGTGATCCCGGCGCTGCTGGCGGCTTTGCCGCTGGCGACGCAGCCGGTGGACGGGCAAGCGCTGCTGGTGGCGATGGTGATCGGCTATGACGTCGGCCGCCGCGTGTTAGAAGCCTGCGGCGGTTACTCGGCGCACAACGGCGCAGGCTGGCACTCTACCGCCAGCTGCGGGGTGTTTGGTGCGGTGGCGGCGGTGTGTTCGCTGCTGCAGCTCGACCGCGCGCAGTGTGCGTCTGCGCTGGGCATTGCCGCCAGCTTCAGCGGCGGTTTGTGGGGCTTTATTCACGACGGATCGCACACCAAAAAACTGCATGCCGCGCGCGCAGCAGAAGGCGGCGTGCAGGCCGCGCTGCTGGCACAAAGCGGTATCAACGGCCCTTCAGCGGTGTTTGAACCGCGCTGGGGCGGCTTCCTGCAAACCTTAGCGGCTGAAACCCAGCAGCCGCAGGCCTTGACGGCCGATCTCGGTGAGGTATGGAAACTGGCGCGCTGCTCAATCAAACCCTACGCTTCGTGCCGTGGCACCCACGCGGCTATTGATGCGCTGGGAATCCTGCTGCAACAGCATAATGTGCGGGTTGAGCAGATTGCGCGCATCGTGGTGGGCGTTAATCCGTTCCTGCTGGAGATGTGCGGCGGACGCGAGTTACACAGCCTGGCGGCGGCGCAGATGAGCCTGCCGTATGCGCTGGCGGCGCGCGCACTGTACGGCTCGGCGGAGCTGGCCAGTTATGACGATGCCCAGCGCCTGCATCCCGATGTGGAAGCGTTGCTGGCACGTATTGAGCTGGTGATCGATGAGCAGCAGAGCCGCGACGACGAGCCGTGGGTGCGGCTGGAAACCGGGCAGGGCGCGCAGTGGCAGCAGCATGTGCCGGTGCCGTCAGGCGCGCCAACCAATCCGCTCACGCTGGATGCCTTGCTGGCGAAATACCGCAGTTTGGCCGCGCGCGTATTGCCGCTGGAGCAGGTCGAACGGCTCGAGGCGGTGTGTCTGGAGCTGGATGAAGTGGCGGATGTGCGGGAAGTGGTGGGGTTGTTGGGGATTGGGTGATTTTCCCCTTTTGGCGTGTGCTCGCTGTCCCCCATCCCGGCCTTCCCCCATTAATGGGGGAAGGAGACGCTGCCACATGCAGCTTCAGAACGTATATGTGGCAGCATCTTCCTCCCCCATTTATGGGGGAGGACCGAGGAGGGGGACAGCGAGCACATTCAAACCACAGCGAGCACATTCAAACCACAGCGTGCACATTCAAACCACAGCGTGCACATTCAAACCACAGCGAGCACATTCAAGCCACAGCGAGCACAAACTAAACCCTGCCCGCTAACCCCTCAATCCGCGCTATCGCTGCCAGCAAGCGCGCTTCGGTCACTGCTTCGGCCATGTTCTCCATATCCGGCGCATGCACCGATTCGCGCACAATCAGTGCCAGCTCACTTTCATCCAGCGCGGCAATCTCGCTCAGCGTCAGCGGCACGCCGCAATCGCGCGCCAGGCGCATCTCATCCAGCACTTCCTCATCGGTGCGGTTCTCCAGCGCCAGCAAACAGAGGTTGCCAAAGCCGACCAGCAAGCCGTGCCCAAACTCGCGGGTTTTATCGCAGAAGGTAAAGCCTTCATAAATCGCATGCGAAGCCGCCGCGTGTGCGCCGTTGCTCATTAGCGAGGTTAATCCTGCCCAGGTGAAGATCGCATCCAGCACCTGATCGAGCGACGCGCTGCTCTCACCACGCAGCACTGCGGCATAGGCTGCCGGTCCATGTTCACCAATCACGTCATAACAGATCTGGCTGTGCGCCAGTGACGAGAGCGCATTGCCCTCGCGTGCCGGATGACGTGCGCTGACCGCGCGGAACTCGTACCACTTCGCCAGCGTATCGCCCAGCCCGGCGGCCAGCCAGCGGGCGGGCGCTTTAGCCAGCAGCTCGCTGTCAATGATCACCGCCGCCGGTGCCTGCGGCAGCGGGAAGATGTCGAAGAAATTGCCGTTATCGTCATAGCGAATACTCAGCGGCGTCACCGCGGAACAGGTGGCGGCGATGGTTGGCAGCGTGATCACCGGCACGCCGAGCTGGGCGCCTACCGCTTTCACCGTATCCAGCGATTTACCGCCGCCCACGCCAATCAGCACCTCGGCGTGCAGCTCGCTGGCCATCGCCGCCAGACGGTTGATCTGATTGATCGAGGTTTCACCGCCAAACCACTCTTGAGCTAACAGCGTGACATTGGCCGCCAGCAGCTGCGCGCGAACCTGCGCTTCTACTGCCTGCAACGCCTGATGGCCGCCAATCAGCAGCGCACGCTGTCCCAGTCCGGCGCAGATCGCGCCTAATTGGTTGATCACGCCCGCACCGCGCAGTACGCGCGCCGGGAAAATCAGATTCTGTTGTGTCATCACTTGTTCTCTGTGTAACGGACGCCGGGCAACACGCACAGCATCTCATAAAGGATATTGGCCGCCAGCTGCGAGGTCATACCGCTGATGTCGTACGGCGGCGAGACTTCCACCAGATCGCCGCCCACCAGATTGAGTCCACGACAGCCGCGCACGATCTCCAGCCCTTGCATCGAGGTTAAACCGCCCACTTCCGGCGTGCCGGTGCCGGGTGCCCACGCGGGATCGAAACTGTCGATGTCGTAAGAGAGATACACCGGGCCGTCGCCGATACGCGCGCGCACCTCGGCCATCAGCGGCGTCATGGAGCGATACCAGCACTGTTCGGCGGGCACCAGATGGAAGCCCTGATCGACGCCCCACTGAAAACCATCGGCGGCGTAACCTTGCGCACGTTGCCCGATTTGCACCACGCGCTGGCAGTCGAGCAGGCCCTCTTCCACCGCGCGGCGGAACGTGGTGCCATGCGCGATCTTCTCGCCAAACATCTCGTCGTTGGTGTCGGTGTGGGCATCAATGTGAATCAGCCCCATCGGCCCATGCTTCTTCGCCAGCGCGCGCAAAATCGGCAGCGTCAGCGTGTGATCGCCGCCCAGCGTTAACGGGATAATCGGCCAGTTATTCAGCTCGGTATAATAGTTTTCAATGATATCGACTGATTTCAGCAGGCTGTAAGTGTTGATCGGCACATCACCGAGATCGCCGACGCGCAGCGAATCAAAGGGCGCGGCGCCGGTGGCCATGTTGTAGGGTCGGAGCATGACTGAATCGGCGCGGATGGCGCGTGGGCCATAGCGCGTACCGCTGCGCTGCGAGGTGCCGATATCCAGCGGAATGCCGACGAACGCCACATCCAAATCGGCCGGTGATTCAGCGGCGGGTAAACGCATCATGGTGCCGCGTCCGGCGAAACGGGGCATTTCGTTGCCGCCTTGCGGCTGGGGGAAATCGGTCATCACGCACTCCTTCAGTCAGGTAAAACCCATCATTACCCAGCCCGCGCGCCGGAAAAATCCTTGACAGCCGATAATCACTTCAGAGATTACTTAACTTTAGTCAGCAATCTCTGAAGGAAAATCGGTGCAGACGCTTCCCAATCTTAAACTGCTGCAGGTGTTCGCCAGCGTGGTGGAAAATCAGGGCTATTCGCGCGCGCAGCAGGCGCTGAACATGACCACGCCGGCCATCAGCGCCTACATGAGCGAGCTCGAGAGCCAGCTCGGTTTTATCCTCTGTCAGCGCGGGCGCGGCGGCTTTACCCTGACCAGCAAAGGCGAGCAGTTTTATCGCTACTGTCAGGAGATGCTGGCGACGCTGGCGGGTTGGCAGGAGCAGGTTGAGACGCTGAAAAGCGCGCAAGGCGGCACTTTCTCGCTTGGCGTGGTGGACGCCACCGTCACCGATAGCACGCTGGATCTGCCTGCCGCTATCGCCCGCTTTAACCAGCGCTTTCCGGCGGTGTTCTTTAATCTGAGCGTGCGCGATCCCAATGAGTTGCAGCAGCAGTTGCTGGAGGATCGGCTCGATTTGGCGATTGGGCACTTTCCGCTGCGCGCCAGCAATCTGGTGACTATTCCGCTTTACGAAGAACAGCATTGGCTCTATTGCAGCCCGCAACATCCGCTGGCTGAGGGCCATCCGGATGTGCGCACCGTGCAGCAAACCGGCATGGTGACGCGGCGTTACTGGAATCAGCAGGAGCTGAACAAGCGCGGCTTCCGCCAGAGCAACGCTTCAGTGGAGAGCATCGAAGCGCAGCTGACGCTGATTCTCTCTGGCCGCTTCATTGGCTATTTGCCCGAACACTACGCGCGCAGCGGGGAACTGCAGGGCACGCTGCGCCGCCTGCTGCCGCACCATTTCCACTTCCGCGCGCCTTTCTCTTTTGCGTTCCGCCGTGGGCGCGCGCGTGAAACCTTAATCCGCGCGATGCGTGAAATTCTGAATCCAGCGCGAAAAAATATCAGCGAAAGCTGACGCTGCGCCAATACTGTGTAAAAATACAGGCCAATTCAGCAAACAGTAACGAAAATGGCCCTGACAGCAGCGATAAAAAGCCAGATTGCGCAATGGTATAAGGCGCTGCAGCAGCAGGTTCCTGACTTTATCCCGCGCGCGCCGCAGCGCCAGATGATTGCCGAAGTGGCGAAAAGTCTGGCCGGTGACGAAGGTCGTCATCTGGCGATTGAAGCGCCCACCGGCGTCGGCAAAACTCTCTCTTATTTGATTCCCGGCATTGCGGTGAGCCGCGCCGAGGAGAAGCGGCTGGTGATCAGCACCGCCAACGTGGCGTTGCAGGACCAGATCTTCAGCAAGGATCTGCCGCTGCTGAAGAAAATCATCCCCGATCTCACTTTTACTGCCGCCTTTGGCCGTGGACGCTATGTTTGTCCGCGCAACCTTGCGGCGCTGGCGGCGACCGAAGATCAGCAGGGCGATTTGCTGCTCTATCTGGATGAAGAGGCGGTCACCGGCTCGAAAGAGGAGCAGAAATTCTGCGCCAAGCTAGAGAAGCAGCTCAGTAGCTACCGCTGGGATGGCTTGCGCGATCACACCGATGTCAACATCGAGGACAGCTTGTGGCAACGCCTCTCCACCGACAAAGCCAACTGCCTTGGCCATCACTGCCGCTGGTATCGTGAATGCCCGTTCTTTGTCGCGCGTCGCGAAATTGAGCAGGCGGATGTGGTGGTCGCCAACCATGCGTTGGTGATGGCGGCGATGGAGAATGAATCGGTGCTGCCACCGGCGAAAAACCTGATGCTGGTGCTGGACGAAGGCCATCATCTGCCGGAAGTGGCGCGCGATGCGCTGGAGATGAGCGCGGAGATCACGCCCGGCTGGAGCAGTTTGCAGCTCGATCTGTTTGTGCGGCTGGTGGAAACCATCATGGCGCAGTTCCGCCCAAAATCGCCGCCGCCGCTCACCAACCCGGAGCGCCTGAAAGGTCACTGCGATGAAATGCGCGAGCTGCTGCAGATCCTGTGCGATGCGCTCAATCCGCTGCTGCCGGGCCATAATCAGCCGGGCGAGTTCCGCTTTGTACTGGGTGAATTGCCGGAAGAGCTGTTGAGCCTGTGCGCGCGGCTGTTCAAGCTGAGTGACGCGCTGCGCGGCTTAAGCGAAGGCCTGCTCAACGAGTTGGGCGAGCAAACCGGGAAAGCCGATATCATGCGGCTGCATAAAGCTATCATTCAGCTCAATCGCCACTTCGGCTGGTTCGAGTCGATTAGCAAATTGTGGCGGCTGGCGGCGATGGAGAAAGCTTCCAATGCGCCGGTGTCGAAGTGGATTACGCGTGAGATTCGTGAAGGCCAGGCGCATCTGCTGTTCCACTGCGCGGGCATTCGCGTGAGCGATCAGCTGGAAAAAATCCTGTGGCGCAAAATCCCCCATGTGGTGGTGACGTCAGCCACCTTGCGATCGCTCAACAGCTTCAACCGTTTGCAGGAGATGTCCGGCCTGAGCGAGAAAGCCGGCGACCGCTTTGTGGCGTTGGATTCACCGTTTAACCATATCGACCAGGGCAAGCTGGTGATTCCGCAGATGCAGTTTGAGCCGCAGATGGCGCAGGAAGCGGAGCACATTGCCGAGATGGCGCGCTTTTTCCGCCAGCAGATCGCCGAAGAGAAGCACAAAGGGGTGCTGGTGCTGTTCGCCAGCGGCCGCGCGATGCAGCAGTTTGTCGCACATATTCCTGATCTGCGCCTGTCGATGCTGGTGCAGGGCGATCAGCCGCGTTCGCGCCTGGTGGCGTTGCATCGGGAACGCGTCGAAGCCGGTAAAATCAGTATTCTGGTCGGGCTGCAATCGTTCGCCGAAGGGCTGGATTTGAAAGGCGATCTGCTGTCGCAGGTGCATATCCATAAAATCGCTTTTCCACCGGTGGACAGTCCGGTAATTTTGACCGAGGGCGAATGGCTGAAGAGCCTGAAACGCTATCCGTTCGAAGTGCAGAGCTTGCCGAGCGCCTCCTTTACCTTGATTCAGCAGGTAGGACGTTTGATTCGCAGCCACAGCTGCTTTGGCGAAATCGTGATTTACGATCGCCGCCTGCTCAACAAAGCCTATGGCAGCCGACTGCTGGCCGCGCTACCGGTGTTCCCGATTGAGCAACCGCCGATGCCGGAAGCCAGCAGTGACAAGACGAAAAAACGTCGCAGTAAGAAAATCTAACGATCAATTTTGGCAGCCGCACGGCGGCGCGCCCTGGAAGCGGGAATGCCTGATGGAACTGAATAAAATTATTAAAGAGATTGGGCGCGGTAAAAATCACGCGCGCGATATCGATTTCGCCACCGCGCAGGCGCTCTACAGCGCGATGCTGGCCGGTGACGTGCCGGAGCTGGAGCTGGGTGGCGTGCTGATTGCGCTGCGCATCAAGGGCGAAGGCGAAGAGGAGATGCGCGGTTTTTATCACGCGATGCAGCAGCAGATGATGCCGTTGCAGGCACCCGCTAACCGTCCGATGCCGATTGTCATTCCCAGTTACAACGGCGCGCGCCGTCAGGGCAATCTGACGCCGCTGCTGGCGCTGCTGCTGGTGAAGCTGGGCTTTCCGGTGCTGCTGCACGGCGTCAGCGACGATCCTACGCGCATCACCACCGAAGCGGTGCTGGCAGCGCTGGACATCGCGCCTGTCACCTCCGCCGCACAGGCGCAGGCGAAGCTGGATAACGGCGAACTGGCGTTTATCACCATCGACCATCTGTGTGCGCCAATGGCGCAACAGCTGTCGCTGCGCTGGCGCATGGGCGTGCGTAACAGTGCGCATACGCTGGCGAAACTGGCGACGCCGTTTGCCGAACGTGCTGCGCTGCGCCTGGCCAGCGTCTCGCATCCGGAATATGTGCCGCGCGTGGGGAAATTCTTCCAGGATATCGATGCACCGGCGATTCTGCTGAACGGGACCGAAGGCGAGGTGTATGCCAATCCGCAGCGCTGCCCGGCGATTAACTACATTCATGGCGCGGGTACAGAAGCGGAAGTGTGGGTTGAGCGCCAGCCGGAAGTCAGTGTGGAACTGCCGGAAAGCAAAAGCGCACAGGACACCGCCGCGTGGATCAATCAGGTATTAGCCGGGGAACGCGCGGTGCCGCAGGCGCTGCGTTTGCAGCTGGCGTGTTGTTTGATGGCGACCGGTGAATCGGCTAGCCTGGCGGATGCAGAAGTGAAGTTACAGTTGGCGGGGATGTGAAGAATAAAGCCATTGAATTAAGCGCCTCATTTACAGCGCACACAAGCTGTAGCGGCGCGATTAATCGCGCTGTTCAATGGCGGCAATGTCGCCATCCCGCGATTGCGCAATAAATTGCGCCGCGACGGCACGAGCAAGCATCCGCCATTGCTGGCGACCGCCCTTACGTTTTCGCCAGCACGCGCTCTACCAACTGCTGCCAGAAGGTAATACCAATCGGCAGCAGCTCATCATTAAAGTCGTAATTGGCGTTATGCAGCGGTGCGGACGGCGTTGCGCCATCGGCACCCAGCCAGAAATAGGCACCGGGGCAGGCTTGCAGCATGCAGGCAAAATCTTCCGAAGCCATTGAAGGGTTCACCTGCCAGTGAACCTGCGCCTCGCCAAGCACATCAACCGCCACCGCACGCACCTGTTCGGCTTGATTTGCATGGTTGGCGGTGACCGGATAACCGGGATACCAGTGAATCTCGCCGCTGACGCCAAACGGGCGCGGCAACGTCGTGACAAAATCCTCAATCAGACCGCGCACGCGATTGCGCACGTCGGTCTGCAAACATCGCACCGTGCCGCGCAACACAATCTGTTCAGGAATGACGTTAATCGCTTCGCCGCCGTGAATCTGCGTCACGCTCACCACCGCCGAAGCCAGTGGCGACAGACGACGCGACGGAATGGTTTGCAGCGCCAGAATCAGTTCGGCGGCGACCACCATTGGATCGGCTCCGCTTTCCGGCATCGCCGCATGGCAGCTTTTACCGTGCAGCGTAATTTCGAACGAGTCGAGTGACGCCATCATCGCATCCGGATTCACCGCCAGCGTGCCCACCGGCATGCCCGGCCAGTTGTGCATGGCGTAAACCGCATCCATCGGGAAGCGCTGGAACAGGCCTTCTTCCACCATTTTGCGCGCGCCACCCAGATTCTCTTCGGCGGGCTGGAAGATGAAGTGAATGGTGCCGCTGAAGTTACGCGTAGCCGCCAGCTGACAAGCCGCCGCCAGCAGAATAGAAGTGTGACCATCATGGCCGCAGGCGTGCATGACGCCGGCTGTTTGCGACTTCCACTGCGGCGCGCCTTTTTCGGTGATCGGCAGCGCATCCATATCGGCGCGCAGACCAATAACCGGTCCGGGACCGTTCTCTAATGTGCCGATTACGCCGGTGCCCGCTAAGCCACGAAACACCTGTAATCCGGCCTCGGTGAGGACCTGTGCGACGAGCTCGCTGGTCTGCTGCTCCTGGTAACCCAGCTCAGGATGTTGGTGTAAC
>Ga0105250_10001462_pt1 | contig 12767 bp, 11 predicted proteins | sample KBSS54metaG_FD_80425 | JGI IMG/M metagenome (GOLD analysis project Ga0105250, IMG submission 80425) | Switchgrass rhizosphere microbial communities from Kellogg Biological Station, Michigan, USA - KBS S5-4 metaG | ecosystem: Host-associated > Plants > Roots > Rhizosphere > Soil | place...
AGCACTATGAAGAAGGTGACGACCCAATCGGTGTAGACTTGCATATGGAGCTTCCGAATCAAGGTACAGTAATTTTTGGTATTGGTTCTGACGGTTGGAACGGTGTTTCCGTAACTGCTGGCCCATTAAATGGTAACGACAGCGCTGTTGATACCCTTCCAGAACACCCCGTGAGTTTTGTCGAGCAGGTGTACATAGCGCCTGCTGATGACGATTTCCCTTACGAGGAAGAGGAGGAATAACTCAAGTCCGGCGAAGCCCTCTAAAGAGGGCTTTTTCCATTTGGAACTTGTTTATAAGCATCAACAACATCAATCCTTCACACCCTGCCATTGATAACATTAAATCAACGATTTCAAACATGTGGTAATGCTCAATTTCATCAGCTTCGCAGTAGAAGTGAGAAAAAAGTACCTAAATGGAAGAAAAACGGAAGTCTATATTTGCACAGGTTTTTTCGGCAAAAATAGCAATTATATAGTAATTAACTCGCTGTTTTGAAAGAAAAATAATATTGCGGAGTTTGTGCGTAACGAAGTAACATCTGCTCAATCGTTACCGTTCGATGATGGGTAGCGCTCTCATGGAATAGATAACGGGTAATGCATAGTGGCAAAGTTTCATATCGACTCAATTCAAAATTGGGAACCCTTCGAGCATGACGGCGAAACTTATTCGCTTTCACATCTCGATGCGCACGAGATCACGTACAAAGGACAGAAGCAGGACTACAAATTTGTAGTGACTTATGGTCTTCACTGCTTCGCGAAAGACGGCACGTTTCACAACATCCCTCTGATGTATGAAGATGGCCGCGAGCAGTTAACCATCTGCATGGAACGTTACGAGGCATCAAAGCAGATCCGTAGCATTCTAGCGAATTTGCCTGACGTTCCTCTGTATCACACAGCTGCTGAGAAGTATTTCACCCTGCATATGATGAACAGCGCGACAGGGCAGATGGAGCCGTACAAAGTTTGCGTTGCCTTCTATAAAGAGAAGCGCTTGCTACGAATGCACATCCTTTCGGCGTTCTTCGCTCGAACAGGGCCAGGAGCACCAGCAGTGCCGATCCCAAATAAACCTGTCAGTTTGTTTAAGGTGGCGTTGGATACTTCGCGAATTCCTCGAAACACACGAGGACCGAAAGAAGCGAACAACCAGAAGAAGTAGCTAAGCGAAAAATGGACGCAAAAAATCAGGAAATTAAGAAAATTTAAAAACTGGTTTTGATGTCCTGGATGCGGATAAGATTTGATACAGGGAAGAATTTCGCAGGCTTTTAAAGTGGCGACCCCCGTTTTACGGGGGTCTCAGCCGCCTTTCGGCGGGTCAGGACACTTTACCGTCATGGACGAACCTGTTGCCAGGAAGTGGGATGCGATCTCGTTGCCGAAATCCCTGTAACCATCCGAAGAAGTACTGCGATTAACAGTATTTCTTGCAAGTAATATTAATAGTGTTCTATTAGAAGTGCAACCACAAAATACAACTGCATAGTTGTTAGAGTAGGAAGAAGGCTATCTGAGGATCAAGTGGGTAAGCAGGTAATCAAAGATACTACACACAAAGGCCGGGAGGATTATCCCGGCCTTTGATTTAAACACTATATTAACTGGCGTTAGTGTCTGGGCCGGCATCGTCGTTAGCCGCTCTTTTCAGGAGTTCCTGAACACCATCCTCACCATACTCCCTCACTAAACGTCTAATCTCTTTCTGTGCTTGGCTTTCCTTCTTACGACAAGCACTATCATGACGTTCCTGGAAGACCACTTCCGGCTCAGCTTTCAGCCTTTCTTGATCCTCTGGGGTAATGAAAAAGAGAGACTGTTTCGTCCGGTTACCTACATCTGACTCTGTCTCTACACGGCGACTTGAGATAGGAAAGGAATATTCCTTCTCTAATGCGTGGATTACCGCAGAAGCTCGCTTTACACCGTAATCGGCAGGAATGGTATAGCCCGATGTCGTAATGGATTTACTGTCTAAAAGAGCAGCAAGTACACACGCTTGAGTGCGGTTTAGACATTGAACAGCTTCCAAAGCCGATGGATGGCCATTAAAGAAAGAAGCTAACTTAATGCGGGCTTGTTCGGGTGCGTAGTCGTCAGTTACTTTGCGCTGATTAAAATCTTTATCTGTCATAACAAGTTACTCCAATAAGGTACGGACTAACCCAGATCAAAGATGTAAGCAAAATTTGCATAAATGCAAAATCTTCTGGAAATCCACGTCATTTAGCCGTAGTCTTCCGCCACGGCTTAGCCACATCTTTGCAATCTGGTTAAGCCGCTTCAGTCTTTGAACTGGAGTATGAGCAGCTATCGGGCGGGCCTGAGAAACCTTTTTGCCTGATAGCTGCTTTTTCGTTTCTGGAATCTATGATCACCAGAATCACGATTCTACCATGTTCCACTTATCGGTACATCTAAATTGTGCCCAATACGTTTAATTTACGAGCCATAAGACCTCCAGATCGATTCTCCGGGGGGTTTCCCTAACTTTTGATGCATTGCCAGCCTAAAAATTACAACCCTTTAAATCGCGTTTAAAGCCGCATGGTGGCCTGTCTAAAAAAACAGGGGTTAAATTAACAGGTATAAACTTGTTACCCGAAATCGCTCGAATTATGTGAAAGCTATAGATGGTTGATCGTCTTTTATCCAATCTGGCTGATTTCTGGCATTCAATTTGCCAGTGATATTCTTGTCACGCCGCCTACCGCCGCCCCAGAGCAAAAAACGTGATGCGGAGTGCCACTGTATAGAAAGGTTGGCAAATATCGTTAGCTCCCAAACACCACGGTCTGAAGGACTGCCCCAGCCCTCGGGAAAAGTTACTCTATCGCTCCGCAAATCGGGCAATTCCGGAATGTACTTAACATAATGCTCCGGCGGCGAACTGGCCGCCCGGCAGTTCTCACGCAAACTTCTGAAGTATCTTGATCGCCCGCTCCATGCCTTTATCGCGCTCTTTGTCGTAGCTGTGCCCGTCATGCTTTGTTTCATGCAGCATATCAATTAGCGACTGAACGGCAAATTCACGTTCCTGAACTAGAACCTCGAGTATCATGCCGCCAATCTCATTGCAGATGGCTTTCCTTCAGCGAACTCATTCTTCCCAGTAGTGATTTATCCTTCCTTTAGATTTTGGGCACATTGGCCCGGACGCTCTCTTTTAACATGACAGTCCGCTTCTGGCACAAAGCGGACATGCTTATCGGGTTGAAAGTCCGCTATGAGCGAAAATGGAGATTACTGTCTTATAAGACTGGAAAGAGCATCTGATTAGTTGCCAGCTTACGATGGCTATTTAATAGATAGTCCCAATCAAAGCACATTATTAACAATGAGAATGATGTCCGCCATCCTCATTGAAGATGATGTTCGTCATCCAGAATTTTTTCGACCGGATGGTCTGCGCACTCAATACCTCTGGTACTGAATGTTTCCGCACACAGGAATCTTCCGTATGAGCGCTCCACTGTTCCAGTTTACTGTTAACGAGGCGGTACCTGGTTACTGGCGTATTACCTTCAATAATCCGGCACTGAACTTTTGCGATCCAGAAACTCTTATCGAGTTGCAGCACATCGTCAGTCTCATCGAGTCCGAAGAGACGTTGCGTGTAGTTGTGTTTGATAGTGCTGATCCGGACTTCTTCGTCAACCACTACGATGTCAGCCGACTCGCCGATTTTCCACTGACGCCCGGGCCGACAGGACTACCCACATTCATCGATACCACCACTCGATTGTCCGCCTCCCCGGTAATGACCATTGCGTTAATTCGGGAACGGACACGCGGTGGCGGTTCTGAAATTGCTCTCGCATGTGACATGCGCTTTACCAGCCTTAAGCGAGCGATCTTTGCCCAGTTCGAAGTCGGGGCAGGTGTGTTACCGGGCGGCGGCGGAACTGAGCGCCTGCCACTGCTTGTCGGACGTGCCCGGGCTCTCGAAATCGTTCTCGGAAGTGATGATTTTGACGCTACAACTGCAGCCAGCTATAGGTGGGTGAACCGCGCACTCCAGGATGACCAGCTCGACGCCTATGTCGACAACCTCGCCCGGCGCATCACTTCGTTCGACAGGCCTGCGCTTGCCGAGGCTAAGCGGCTAATCAACCACACAATTCTGCCGTCTGCTGATGACCTGATGGAGACACAGGGCGTCTTCCTTAACGCATTCTCATGGCCAACAGTCCCTGAGCGGGGAGCCCGGATAGCGCAAAAGCGCGACGAAGTGGGTTCAGACTTCGAGGCACGCATGGGTTATCACCTTGGCAATCTCAGCACCGATACCCTCCTGACAGTAAACGTTATTTCATGCTCACGGTCTTCACTCACGGTTCACCATCGACTCACCAGACGGCCTTATGCCGACACGCGATTTTTTAATTCCTGCCTGCTTCAATGTGGGTAAGCGCGGCTACCCTTCCCTGTCTCGATAAAAAATGGGTTAACTTCGCCTTCCCTGAACGCAACACATTAATCCTGCTTCTCAGAAGCCGTTTTTCTCAGGATTTTAAAGAAAAGTTGTGAAGCGGGCTAAAGCACAGGTGCTGCGGGACTCACTCAAAGTGCTTCGCGCTGACAGACCTGATTCAGCTGTGAAGTCAGAGGCATCAGTTGCCATGCGTTTCACCTGTTTTCACGTTAAAAACGGCAAAGCGTGAGCAGTACAGCAAACCGGACGCTATGTATGCCTGATTTCTCATGGCGGAGGCCAGGCACGTCTATGCTTTATCAGGCTTCATTTAACTCAGACCGGAGGCGTAATGACAAAGCACAGAGGTGGTGCCGACAATTTTGCGGCAAATCCTGAACGCGCTGTGGATGCTGGCAGAAAAGGCGGTCAGGTAAGCGGTGGCAATTTCAGGAATGATCATGAGAGAGCGGCCGCAGCGGGCCGTAAAGGCGGGAAAGTCAGCAGGAGAGGAAAAACAGACAGTGTGTCATCGTAATATTCTCACCCGGTTATGACAGCGTTCGTAACCGGAATGTGAGGCTGTCAGAATGCTTCAGTGCACCCTGCATATTTTAACGTATTGAGTGAAAAGCGCGTAAATACAGCAGAAGTGAACAATGACCAGTCTGTTTCATTTACTGTAACCCCTTGAGGGATTAACTGAAACTGTCGTTCCGGTAAAATCTGACGGGGTACTCTGATAGTGGGTATGCCGGATTAATACATCTGCACCCACAGGACATAAACCAGTGCAGGAGCCTGTACAGATACATGAACTATTTCATTATGGGACTCGTTATGCTGGCTTAAGTTCAGTCAGAGGCTGACGCAACGCATGATAAGGCCTGCCCATCGTGCGACGTGCAGGTACAGCGCAGTGTTAAAGGCGAAACGGGTGGTAGTATTACAGCCCCGCCTGAGGCGCATATATCCGTAAGGGTTAACATACTGCAGGCTGATGTCAGTATGGCACGTAAATCCCGCAGACTGACGCAGGCGCAGGCTGCCGTATTGTGGCGTCGTGCCGGAAAAGTGCGCAGTGATACAGCGCAGTTTATTAACCAGCAGGGTTTCCTCAGTGCAGCAGAGCGTGCCTCTTATGACAGAGAGCTCGACGGACTTGCGGGTACACGTTGCAGCAGGGCTAAATATGTCTCTGAGTACCCACAGCTTCCGCCAGCCTGACGGAACCGTCACAATAGTTGTAACCGCTGCAGAGGACCAGCAGAATTGACAGACTGACTGCTTGCAGCAAATTTCCTTAGCTTATAACCCTCGCTATGAACATTAAAGCTTTCATCTGAAGCTGAAAAAAAAGTGCCGGATTTAACCGCGGCTGAACTTTTTTTCATTTCAGGTAAGTCATGAAAGGACCACCTCTCACGGGGCTGTATAGGCCTTGAGGAAAAGTTTCGGCATCCCGATGCTCCTCACGCGAAGTGCTGCCCTATGCAGGCTCTCAGGGCCTGCATAGGGCTGAACGTGTCTGCCAGCCATCTGTCCTGTCCCTGTTTTATACAATACTTATCCCCCGTTTCTGTGGATAACATGCCGTCAGTGATGTTGTTCCGGACTAGCACCGGAAGACCTGCTTCTGCGTTCCATCATCTCTGCCGGCGGCCCCGGGCCTGTCAGCCTGCATCCGGATTCAGGCAGTACTGTACTCCTCCGGGTGTAAGATCAGGGCCGATATATTTCTCTGCGTTGCCGGAATGCTGTCCGGCCATTCAGCGCAGCATCGGAAATGACTGTTCACCGGTGGAATGTAGCGCGCCGTCTGCGCTAAGAGAAAATTCCACTCTGAGACTCCCTGGCAGGTGCAATGTACTGCTCCTTATCCCTAACTGTGAGCCGGGCAGGATAAAGCACCGCAGTCTTAAGCCATGAGCAGAAACAGATGTCAGCCGGACAGTCCGCCGACAAATTTATGGGCATGGCGATAGCAGAGGCCGGTCGCGCCAGCCCGCGGTACAGAGTGAATAAATGCCGTAACAGAGCAGACTGAAAGCAGATGACCCGGAGAAACGCACCTGCTTATGATGACGCAGGCTGACCAGCATGAACATACCGGCGATGTCACCTGCAGAACCGAGTGAACCTATAGTAAAATAAATTTCATGCAGAAATAACTTTTCAGTCACAGGCCCGGGGAAACTGCTTTACTCCTGCATTTTGTGAGAACAGACTATGCATTTCACAGGCAGAAATAATATGGCCAGATGCCTTCCGCCGTCGTACATATCCGTCTCCCTTCCCAGCCTGGCAGACAAGCTCCGCGAGCTTGCGGACATGATCGAAGAGCGCGATCCTCTCATACAGTCTGCAGAGCGCTATTTTACGACAGGAGACTGGGGTGAGCTGCTCACGGTTATTCACCTGGAAATAAAGGAGTAGCCTGAATAAAGGCGGAGTGTGATGCTCAGACTGCACTTTCCTTAAGGGGTCCGTGTGCAGATGCGTGACATGGTCAAGATTCGGACCTGCACCTGCATATTCTGAACTGCACAGGCTTACTTTACAAACGGCCATACGTATTCCGGTACGCGATCATACAGCTTACCCGTTACCAGCTCTGCTTTACGGTGATCATAAAGCTCCGTCATCGCAAACTTGTGGGCAGGATCACCGGTGTATCACAGGTGCTCATAAATCTTTTCAGGCATTTCCGGAGTGGTGCCGCGACGAAATTTCAGCAGCCATTGTTGTCGGATCCTAAAGCTCTCATCCGTGATAAAGGGCCAAAAGGCGATTACAGATAAAGTAATATAAAGATTCTCAATAAATCACCAGTAACCCCGCAGGTAATGAGGTTTGCATATATAGCTGAAAGGTGCCGGCTCAACGTACGAGAGTCGAAATTTTACTTTCTGAACGCAGCCGTAATGGCTTTCTTAATCAGGGCGAATGATTTTCTGGCAGGCGGGAAACAGGATATCAAACGTCAGAGCAGACAGAGAAAAAAGGCGGTGCCGGGTGCCTCCCGGTAAAAAGCATGAGCTTTCCGCAACAATATCATCATCCCCCTCAGAATTTAGCAAAAACAGATTGCCCTTGGGAATTTCAACATGAAATTATCAAATAAATAGCTTTATAAATAGCATGTTAAGTGACTTTACTGTTGGGTTAAAAGTGTCATTAATCATAAAATAATGAAGGGCGGGCACTGCAAAAACAGGAGATATTTGACAGGATACAGAGTTTCCATAGACTACAGGCTGGCGCACTATCGTTCCAGCTCAGGGAGAAAGCCTTTTCCTGAGCTGGAAAACTAGCAGGACATTACTGTCCCATAAAAAGGATCAGCTAATTAGCAGCTTTTCGCATAACCTCCCTGATTGCAGCATCAAGCTCTGCCTGAAGAGTCGCGGGTAATCGTGAAAATTCATAGGTAACCAGACGCTTATCAGGATCAGTCTTTTTACGTGCAAACTGTTTTTTATCCGTAAAATCACACAATCTTTCAGTTGATATTTTTTTTGTTATTTCTCGCACTTTAAGACTGTTACATTCAGCCCGAAAAAATCCCATAATCCTGGCTTTATCAACGACTGATCCCTCGTGCAGTATTTCGCTTTTCTCAATACGTTTCTTTACGGCAGAGACAACATCATTTAAAGAACCGCCCTGCGCCGTGATTTTCTCATTAATCTCAAGCAATAACTGGTAATCACGGATCGCAAGTTCGCTGAGAGCCGGAAAAAGACTGATCATCTCATCAGGCACTGCCGCTGCCTGAAACGCACGTGTAATTTTGGCTGTTGAAAGGCCCTCAGCACGGGCAATATCTGACTGAGTCATGTCTCCGGGGTACATAACCTCAAGGCGTTTTCCCAGTTCGCGAAGGGTGTGCTCCCTTGCTGTCTGTATATCGATAGCCAGCTGACGGGCATCAGCCAGCTCAAGATTGTCTCTTGTAACTAAAATCTCAAAGGGCATACCATTGTATAGGCATGCAGCGCGACGGCGTGAGCCATCCAGTACCTCAATACGCCCTCCGATTTCTCGTCCGATGGCAGGAAAAAACTGCTGCAGTTTAATAGTACGTGCGATATCGCTTACTGCGTCAGGCGTAAGTAGTGACTGATCTCTGCCATTAACCGTTGGATCGACATATGTTTTTTCTTCTATGTCAGCATGTAAGATTTTAGTCAGAACGAATCTTGCTTCAGCGCCTGAGTGCAGCACAAATATCCTTGCACCTTCTGACTCACTCAACATTTTTGAAAAGTTGGAGTTGCCAAGTGTACGTCCCATCTTTTTCATTACTTTACTCACCGCACTCCCCTCACAAATTCAATTCTTTTGAAAACCGCCTGCGTAAAACGCTCAGCCTCGCGTTTAGCATTTTTCAGTGCTTCAGTGCTGCCGGGGTAAGACTGAGGATCTGCGCTGACGATGGTATCAAAGGTCTCACCGCAACGTTCAAAACCATCCAGACGTGGCAAAACTGCATCAAGTATGTATGACGTAAACACATCCCTTGCAAGACCATGAGTCATTTCATGATCGCGTTTTGAGGTCATTTTGGACATAAACCCGATATTCCCTTTAATTCGGGGGTTAATTCCTTCTTCTTCAAGCTGTTCCAGCATCTCCGGTAAACGCGTGAGATATTTCAGAGTAGAGTGAAAATCAACCTGTGCAGGCGGAGTAGGTGTCAGCAGCAGATCGCTTGCTGCTATAGCATTAAGCATAAAAGCATCAAGGTGGGGACCTGTATCTATAAAAATAAAGTCGTAGTCACTGCCCACTCGATCAATGATATTGCGGCGAAGCACCTCTGAGGGCAGCATGCCAGGCAGATGCTCGCGAACTAAATCGTTCCACTGGCTTGCTACAAAGCCATCATCAATAGAGGCCGGAATAATATCTACGCCCGGAATAATCGTTGGCTGAATGATATCTTCATGAAGCTGTTTAGCTTCGAGATTGTTTAGCATCGCCTGCGCTGCAGTCTCCATGATTGAACCTATGCTGTTAGTATGATTCAGAAACATGGTACTGGAGGCTTGGGGATCGAGATCGATAACAAGGTTACGCAAATCATACTGCAGTAGATCAGGATGAACACGAAGACCATGTGCCAGGGTAACCGTACTTACAGTTTTGGATACCCCTCCTTTGAGATTGACCACGAAGATTACAAAAGGACCTTCGCCCTCGTGCAACTGACGGTATTTGGGGACTTTGCGATGCGCATATATATCTATTATGTCCTGTACAGTCAGCGCATAATGCCTGGAATTACCGGCATCCTTTTTGCCAAATTCATGACCTTTCAATTCCATTTCTTCGATTGCCTGTTCAACCGCTCTGCGGCTGAGGCGGGGTAGATTTGCCACAGAGTTACGTGTATAGGTCTGATAATATCGATCGAGTCCGAACTCATGACGTTTGTCAATAATATCATCGCTCATGCTGCGCAGCATGGCGTTGGCTCTGCGTGCAGTCTCATCGACTCCGCCATAGTTACTTTTCATCCATCTCTCCCAACAAGTTTTGGAAAGTGTACACCTTAAATATGCTCGTGCAATTTTTTTTGTTTTTATACAAAAACTTGTACAAGTTAAGAGAGTCAACAACATAGACGATGCTGAGTATTTTTCAGTTTATACTCTGGCTGAAAAGGCCTTAAATCAGATCAGGTGATAGCCACGGACTATAGCGGCTAAGGATTGTTATCAGGGCATGCATCAGTCATTTCTGTGGTAATTTGCAAAACGATAAGCTGCAAAGGTGTAATTTAAATAACCGGTTTCTGGACAGCAAGCAGCAATGCTTACTGAACACCCCTCAGCAAATATCAGGTGGCTTGCGCGGTAATTTCTGGCCATTTTACGTGTCTGACGGCGTTCTTTACGGTCAGACTGATCTTCTGCGAGGCCCACAGTTATCTGAATGACCTCCGCGGCAATCAGTTTTAACGCGCCCTGAGTCCTATGCGTCCGGCACACCAAAATTAAGGTACGTCATAAGCAGGCAGGCAGAAAGCTGAGAAATCAGGCTGGCCGGGCTTATATCATTTATGCAGCTTGTATAATAAACTGCATCCATGGTTGTTAAAAAAAACTGAGTGTCAGGACCGTCAGATAATGCGCCCGCTCATCAACAAATCCTGTTTCCGTATGCTCCTCAATTATCCCAGACACAAGTTGAACCGCACAGTGTCTTAGCGGCATGCCCGCTTGTTATTTTGTAATCTCAGGGACCAGAAATTCACCCGTTACCTGTACCCGTTATCATCATATGTGCTCTGCTAAAAAACAGAGATTCACCTCTGAGAGGACGTTTATGTAAGGTTCGCCATATATCAGGGTTCCGGTGTGACATGCGCCGGCACTTGCCCTGACAACGCTACGTAAATTCTGGCGGGTATCAGGCCTGAGCCAGCCGCAGAATTCACGCAGAAGCGCCTGCTCGGTTGCAGGCCATCTCCGGATGAAAATCACTCAACGCGCCACTAATCTCTGTTGGCATTAGAAGCTATATCTTCTATCTTTTCATAAACTTAATGAATTAAAGCGTCTTCTATCCTTGATTATTGTGTTTTTACAGCCCTGCGAGCGATGTACGCACATAAGGTAAGCTCAGAGGAACAGTATGTGCTTATATAATGCAAACCATGATGATGAAATTATAATATTGCGGCACTTTACCCATACCGGGAGGGAGTATCTGCTTGCATTACACCTGTGATTAATTGCAGTTACACTGATAACCTACAGCACATTCAAAGCTGAATTGTTGCGAAGCCTAAAGACAGTTTGTGGCGCAGCTCTGGGATATCGAGGGTGGCTGATACCGATACATTTAATGCTGCGGCAGCCTGTGGTGATGCCTTCCCTGACTTAACTTACTCAACACTTTTATTGAATGCCGGTGCGAATCTGCAACTATACGATTGTAAGTCTGCCAGAAAGGCCAGACCCATGATGGCATCGGTCAAATATTAGTAATAATGAGACTATTGCTCATTGAGATTGAAGCCCTATCCGGACATGTTTTCTGGTTATGTTCGCGGATCTCAGGCCTTGCTGGCATCATAACGGTACGGTGAGTTGCTATCTGCAACACAGGTAAACTGCCTGCCAGACTAGCATTTCTGAAAAGTGGCTGAAGCTGACACCTTATAAGCAGACAATTTTTGGCAGGAAACACATTCATTTTTCCCGCACAAAAATTGACGCAATACCATGATTTTAAAGGATTATTAAAGGATATTTCAACCTGAAATTCCCATTATTTTTTAGCAAGTCAGTATAAAAAAACAATTTAAGTCATTCTGAATACGTATCAGATTCAGATAGCATGCTTCAGGATTAACGGTGTAATGATGTTATTTCCGGCTCCGCTTTTTGGATCAGGGGCAAAAATTGTCACAGAGCAGCGTTCTTATAACCTCATCAGCCAGCATGAACCCGTATGTCCTGCATTCGCTGCAAACCCTGTGATTTCAGCATTTCTCATTACTGTGTCAGGTTTTTACAGCGCTGCACTTACAGGCTTCGTAACGTCTTTCTTTATGACTCTTTTTACCCTCTGGTAAGAAACACATACTGCCTGCAATTTATTTTGAATGCTCACTGACTAAAAAATGACAGCTACCGGACGATGAACATCCCTATATTGGCATTTTCATAAAAAGCTCCGGAGCTGGATTATGCTTTCATTCATTAAAAGACTCAGAACATCGTATGTTGTTTTCTTTGCCGCTTTTTGCTTCAACGCAATGATATATGAAGCCATCGCTGCTGAGATAAAGGATGGCACCATATTATTTATGCAAAAAGACGGGACGGACAGCTGTACCATTCCTTTCAAAACGGGAACCTACAACTTTAAAGATGAAGGGGCAGGTTTCGGTTGTGAGAATGACGATAAATCCATGATAGAGCTAAACGACGTGCCATCGGCTACGACCGTTTTACTGACCGACACAGATGATTGTAATAAAAAGAGCAACCAGAATTACTGGGTTGAATTTAAAACCATCAAACAGCCAACGAATGTCAAACAGTTGCTCATAAGCCAGTTTTTCGAAAAAAACAATGGGGACGTTATTGTGCCTGGCATAAGGCTGATTGACGCCTATCGTCGCAATGATGACTCACTGACGGGCAAGCTTTCCTGCGTTGTGATAAAGCGCTCAGACCTTCCATAAACACTCTTTTTTAACCTTCCTTTATTCAACCCTGTGGTGCGCCGGCGTCCCGCGCGCCACCCGTCCGAGGTTACACCATGATTGCTTCCACCGACCTGCACTCCGGCGCCTTCAGCTTCGCCAGCTTCCTCTCCTCCGG
>Ga0105250_10001464_pt1 | contig 12758 bp, 6 predicted proteins | sample KBSS54metaG_FD_80425 | JGI IMG/M metagenome (GOLD analysis project Ga0105250, IMG submission 80425) | Switchgrass rhizosphere microbial communities from Kellogg Biological Station, Michigan, USA - KBS S5-4 metaG | ecosystem: Host-associated > Plants > Roots > Rhizosphere > Soil | place...
ACCCGACGGAAGTCGACGTACGCACCATCACCCGGACCTTCAACCGTTTCCACCTGCTGAACGAACAGGTGACCACCCAGGACAACTGCGTCGAAACGGTTGCCACCACTTACCATGAAGTGGACGGCCAGCGCTTCGAGGATCAGCCGGCGAAGTTCCAGCTACCCCATGGGGTGAAAAAACACTGGAGCCTGGCGGATGACCCTCGGGAATACCGTGAAGAAAACGTCACCACCGACTACGACGCCTTCGGCAACCTGACCGAGGAGACCCAGGCCAACGGCGTTCGCACGGTGCATGAATATTTCCCCGCCGATGCCGAAGGGTTCGTTCAACATCCGCAAAAAAGCTGGGTGTATCCCACCACTGACGGCGAAGCAGGCGCTGAGGTTCTGCGCACCGATTACGCGTACTACGTGCTGGCACCTCTGGACAGCCTTGCCGGCGGTGAGTGGTTGCCTGAGCGTGAAACGCTGGTGCGCGATGCTGATGGCACGACGCTGCGCGAAACCACCATCAGGTATTACCAGGATTCGGCTGATCGCTTGAGTTACGGACGGCGGCAGAGTGAGGAACGCCACCTTGACCTTGACGACGTGGTGACCAAGGTGGGCTACGTCTATGTCGAAGACACGCACTACTACGATGAAGACGATGAAGTTGGCCACCCGGTCGTGAGTACCACCGAGACCGTTGAAGGGTTTGATCATGGTCAGGACCACGAGGATGAGCAGGGTGTGCGTGATACGCGCAAGGAGGTGACGCTGCTGCATTCGGTGCTCATTGGCGCGCCGGTGCTCAACCGTGACGACAATGACGTAGAAATCAGCTACCTCTACGATCGCATGGGCAGAGTGCTACGTGAGACCGTGTCACCGAACGCGCCCACGTTCAAGGCGAGCCGTCATTACACCTATGAGCTGGCGGCTGCTCCAGGTCAACAGGCGGTGCAGACGCGCGAGGATGTCAAAGGCGTCGTCACCTGGAGCTACGTCGATGGCCTCGGGCGCGAGATCAGGGAGGAGCGCCAGGATACCGACTTCGGCCTGACGAAGCGTGCTCGCAAGGCCCCGCGAACCAGTTTCACGGTCGTGTTCGATGCCTTGGGTAACAAAGTCGAGGAAGTCGAGTACGACTGGTTGGAGCGAAAGGATCTGAAGCTGGTAACCCACTATGAATACGACGGGTGGGGGCAGCAGTGCTGTGTCATCGGCCCGGACGGCGTGCGCGTTCACGAGCAGATTGATCAGCAGGGCAGCCCCCAATGGCGCAATGGGCCGGTGGTGACGCAGTATCGCGAATCGGCTGACGGCAATACGCTCACCGGCAAGACGGTAAGCTGGTTGAACAAGTTCGGCGAGCCGGCTCGGGTCGAGCGTTTCTACGCCGACGGGAAGCTGTACAGTGTTCATCAGACCTTCCATGACGGCCTGGGGCGTCTGGCGCGTGAGATCGACGCGCGTGGCGAGGAAGAGGCATTCGCCCGTGATGCTTTTGACAGGCTGGTAGACCACACCCTCGCGAATGGTGCGGTGGTGCACCGCGATTATGCCCCGCACAGTAGTGAGGATCTGCCAACCCTGATCAAGGTCATTCATCAGGATGGCAAAACCGAAAGTGTGCTGGGGCATCAGGCGTTCGACGGCCTGGATCGGATGATCGTCTCGATCACCGGAGGGCGCCGGCGGGCTATGAAATACGAGCATGGTCAGCGTCAGCCCAAGTTCGTGACGACGCCGAAAAACCATACGATCGAGTATGAGTATGCGCCGCCGTTGGGTGAAGAACCGCTGGGACGGCGCCTGGTCGACGCGAACGTCAATGCCCGGTACGAATATGACCTGCAGAATGCCAGGCTGACAGCCTGCAGCGAACAGCCTGAAGTGGAAGGACGAGCGCTGGATCCTGCCCAGTTCCAAGGGCTGGCGCGCGAATATTTCTCTAATGGGGAGCTCAAGTCGGAAACGCGTACCCTGGGCCAGGAAGATCCGTTCGAGATGAGCTACGTGCACAGCCTGCGCGGTCGTCTGCTGGCCTATACCGATGTGCTGGGGCAGTTGCAGGCCTATGAGCACGATGATCAGGGGCGGCTGGTGTTTACCTCTTTGGGCACGACTTCCAGCCGGTTTGAATACGACGATCTTGGGCGAACCCGGTGTTTCACGACCGTGGAGGGAGACGAAGTTACCGGCCAGCGCCTGACGACCGAGTTGGAATATGATGACTTTGAGCGGGAAAAACTGCGTCGCTTCATCTTTACCGATGCCATACAAGAACTGGAGCAAGCCTACAGTGTCGTTGATGCCATAGAACGTAAGACGCTGACGGAAATTGGCGCAAAGCCGGAAGAAAACGTGCTGTTACGTGAGGAGCATTTCGAGTACGACACACGGGCCAGGCTCGAGTACTACACCAGTGATGGGCCGCTATCTCCCGTTGACCCTCATGATGTGGTGATCGAAGCCCAGGAATTTTATCTGGATGACATAGACAATATCGAGGAAGTGCGCACCTGGCATGCCGATGGACGCATCGATGCCATTTACGCATTCGACAATCCAGAAGATCCCGCGCAATTGACGGGTATGGTAGTCACTACACTGCGGGGTGAAAAACTTATCAATGCCGACGGTCGCTGGGAATTTTCAGCGGTGGGGGTTGAAACGTTATCGCGCCAGGTGATTGTTCTTGAGTATGACCCCGATGGCAACCTTGTCCGCGACGAAGCCGGCCGTTTTCTTAGTTACGACCCGTTAGGGCGTCTGGTGAGTGTTGAACTGCCCGGAAGTGGGGAAGTGGGTAGTTATGGTTATGATCCACTTGATCGACTGGCGGGGCAGTCGATAGCTTAACGTTTGTTTATATCTCTACGTGCTATTGGTCAGATAAAATCTGCGGAATGTCGTGCGCGTGAACGTGGATATCACATTATCGTAAAGGTGAAGCAATGAGACTCTTTTCCTACTCTGAGAAGGCACGTTTGGATTATGTGCAACTTCAGCAAAGTCGGACGTTCTCGACAGTGCTACCCATGCCCGAAGTAAATGCGGACATTGTCGCCGATCACGCCGACATGACACTTCGCGCTGAATTGTTTTCGGATGGCGCTAAGCGTCTGCTGTTAATGATCGATAACTGGGGTTTGGCTCCTGTCTTCTTTGATACGTTGGAAATTCTTCATGCGGAGTCGGCGTCAGCAGATCCCGATGATTTTCAGGTGATTGATAGTATTATTTTTGAGGCACCCTATGATCCAGGAAGGTTTCCTTATCCGTATGAAGTCAGTCGTGATTTTTTCAAGTCCCTGGGCGAAGGTTTACATGCCTTCAAATATAAGGTGACGTTCTACAACAAAGAGGAAGCCTATTCTGCACCTCTGGTTTTGCGTTTTGACCTGTTCCCGCCGTACCGCTCCACGCGGCCCACGGCATTTGCAGAAATTGAAACGGTGACCGATAAGCGCCTAGGTGACCTTGGCGATGAACTGCTCATTCCGCTACCCGACTACCTTGACTTTCAGCCGCAGGACCGGGTGCGCTGGTACTGGACTAACCTGCCTCCTGAAGAGGATGGGACTTACCCGTTTCTTGCTGATCAGGTTGTCGCGGGGCAGCGCGAGGTTTTGCGTATTTCGGGAGACGACGTCCGACGCATGGGCGATGGCGGTTGCTACACATGGTACGAGTTGTATGACAAAGCCGGCCACTTCAGCAAGTTTTCCGAATTTCGCCGTGTGAGTGTGGCGCTTGGCCAATTGCCGACGGTTTTGCATGACCCGACGGTGAACGTAGCGTCGGCTGTCGATGGCTACCTGGTCGATCAACAGGATGTGAATTTTGGTGTAAAGGTCCATGTGAGGATCCCACAGCACGTAAAACCTACGGACATGATCAGGGTGCTATGGGGAGACCAAGCCACGTCATGGGAGCAGTTGGGATCAACACCGGAGGAGCGTATCTTTCCGATCGCTGCCGGCAATATCCTGACTGAATACGGCCCAGGTCCCGGCGAAGTCGAAACCCATGTCAAGTATCAATTGATGCGCGGCGATGAATTGCTGGGTGAGCCGGGCATTGATGTCTACGTCAATCTGGAAACCTTCGGGCCGATCGATCCGAACCCTGAGTGGCCGGACCCCATCAACAAGGCGCTGCCCCTGGCAAGTATTTATGGTGAGGTTTCGGACACTGAGAACGTATTGTTGCTGGCTGATGCAGGTGAAGATGTAGAACTCAGGGTGAGGCTGTTCGAGACGGTCCAGGTAAACGACAAACTTGTATTTTATTGGGACGGCGGCGTCATCAGTGGTGCTGATTATACCGTTCAACCCGGCGACTCGGTTGGCACACTTATTACGCGTGTCGTTCCCTGGTTGACGATCAAGGGTGCAGGAAACGGTATCAAGCATGTGCACTACGATGTGACGCGGCCGGGTGTACATAACCCGATCAAGTCACGCGCCCAGGATGTTGCGGTGAGTGCGATCGATATCACACCGGATGCCCCCGATTTTTTGGGTCTCAATCCGTTGGGCTGGTTGAGTTGTGTATCGTTATTCGAGGATCGAGCCAATCCGCATCCGCTGGAGCCTGCTATTAGGGTGCATGTTCCGAACTTGCGAGGGCGTGGTTTGCAGGCGGGCGAAAATATCAGAATGAGCTGGACCGTCAAAGAGGGGTATTCCGAGAGCGGCGATCCGATAGATGCGGTCAAGTACGAGCCTACAATTCCCCTCACCGACGATATGATAGAAAACGGTTTCATCTGGTATATCGAACCCTATGCTCGCTATATAGCACCCATCTATCTCACCTCCAGGGATGGCTTTTGTAGAGTGACCTACAGCTTTACGCAGGCAGGCGATGAGGTGACTTCCCAGCCCGTGCAGACAGTCATATCCATGCATGCTGGCGGGCCGTGCGATATCAGTTTCAGAATGCCTGCTGATGCAAGTGACAGGCCTGGAAGATAGATAATTATAATTCCTGGTAATAGTGCTCAGGCTGTAATGTGTAGGAAAAATCCCTACCTATGTAGGGTTTTTCCTACATATTCCAATTGATGCTCCATGTAAGTTTTTACCTTCAATTAAGTAGGAAAATTTACTGGCAAGTGAAACTTGAAGAGGAGCTTGCATGAGGTTTTTTATGGGTTCGCGTCATCCATTGGCACAGGCTGTCAGTTCAGGCCTGTTGGTATCCATGGCATTGTTCAGTCAGCAGTCTCATGCCTTGACCACCGTACGCGGTGAGCTGAGCATCGATGACAGCGTTGCAGCCGACAACTATCGAGTCACCAGTGGTTCCATACTCAATGCAACCGGGGCCTCGACCAGGCAGATCGAACTGCGCGCGAATGCCAGCGCCAACCTGGACAAGACTGCAGTCGTGGCCACGGGGGCGGATGGAATTCAAGCATCGGCAGGCAGCAGGGTGACGGTTGCCAACCAGTCGTCGGTGGTGAGTGACCGGCACGGTCTCCAACTGCTGCGCTCCGGCAGTGAAGGCGCGAGCGCGTTGGTCACCGGTAGCCGGGTCGAGGGTGCGATTGCCGGTGCCGGGCTTTCTGCAGGTTCGCGGCTGGACTTGCAAGGCAGCGAGCTGATCGGCAGTGGTGCGCAAGGTGTGGCAGCGCAGTTGTTTGGCGATGCCACCTTGGATGCGCGTGGCAGCCAGCTTTCGGGAACGGTCAACGGCCTCGCTTTGTATGCCGACCCGAATCTGGCCGGGGCCGCCAACGTGGTTCTTGCCGATACACAGGTACAAGCGGGTGAGGGCGCGGCCATCTTGGTCGGCCATCCACTGCTTGGGCCGGCGAGCGCCGATATCGCGATATCCGGCAATTCAACCCTTAGCGGCGGCAATGGCGCGATGCTCGAAGTGGTCGGTGGTTCGAGCGTCAACCTGTTGGTCGATAGCAGCGAGCTGCACGGTGATATTCGCGTGGAGGCGGGCAGCGCGGCCGATGTGCGTTTGCAAAACGGCGGTAGCCTGACCGGTCGTCTGGAAAATGTCTCCAGTCTGGGCCTCGACAGCGATGCACGCTGGAACATGGTCGAAGACGCCAACGTTGCCAAGCTGACGATGGCGGGCGGTTCGGTGCGTTTCGGCGAGAAGGATCAATATCAACGCCTGACCCTGGGCGAGCTGTCCGGCAGCGGTACGTTTGTCATGGATGCTGACTTCTCGACTGGCCAGACCGATTTCCTCGAGATCACTGGGCGTGCCGATGGCCAACATGTGCTTGCCGTTGGCAGTAGTGGGACGGAACCAAGCGCTGCCAACAGTTTGCAATTGGTGCATGCCGCCGCAGGCGATGCGCAGTTTTCGTTGCGCGATGGGCCCGTCGACCTCGGTGCTTTTTCATACTCCCTGGCACAGCGCGGCAACGACTGGTTCCTCGATGGCGCCAGCAAGGTGATCAGCCCAGGCACAGCATCGGTGCTCGCGCTCTACAGTGCGGCCCCGACTGTGTGGTACGGGGAGCTGAGTTCGTTGCGTAGCCGCATGGGCGAGCTGCGCCTCGATGAGCGCAAATCCGGCGGCTGGATCAGGGCCTATGGCAACAAATACAACGTTGCGCAGGCCAGCGGTACGGGCTACCAGCAAGTACAGCATGGGGTCTCGTTGGGGGCGGATGCCCCTTTGCCCGTCGGTGACGGTCAATGGTTGCTGGGGATGATGGCAGGCACCAGCCGCTCCGACCTCAGCCTGGACCGTGGCGCTTCCGGTGAGGTCGACAGCTACTACGCCGGGTTGTACGCCACCTGGCTGGATGCGCGCAGTGGTTATTACTTCGACGGTGTGGCCAAGTTCAATCGCTTCGACAGCGCGTCCAAGGTAAGCCTGAGCGATGGCAAGCGCCCCCAAGGTGATTACAAACAGAACGCGGTGGGGGTGTCGGCTGAGTTCGGGCGACATGTCGAGCTGGAGGGGGGGGTGTTCATCGAACCCTTTACCCAATGGTCGGTGGTGCAATTCCAGGGCAAGGACTATCGCCTGGATAACGGTCTGCAGGCCTCGACAGAAGACAGCCATTCGTTGTTAGGCAAGGCCGGTGCAACCGTTGGCCGCAACCTTGACCTCGGGGCGGGGCGCGTGCTGCAGCCTTATCTTCGCGTGGCGTATGTGCACGAGTTTGGCAATGACAATCAAGTGAAGGTCAACGGCAATCGATTTGACAGCGACCTGTCGGGCTCGCGGGGGGAGCTGGGCGCAGGTGTCGCGGTGTCACTGATCGACGGGCTGCAAATGCATGCAGATTTCGAGTACAGCAACGGCAGGAAGATTGAGCAGCCGTGGGGGATGAATGTGGGGCTGCGGTACAACTGGTGATCATTACGAGGGAAGGCGAATGCCTTCCCTTTTTCATTTTCAGGCTCACGCAGGAGTAATACCTCATGACGGGTGGTAACTCGAAAAAACGGGCGCCTCTGCCCGCTCCAATTGTTGATGAATTGCTTGAAGATCCGGCAAGTGGCGTACCCAGGCTGTTGCCTAAATCTGCACTGTCGGATGATTTGACCGTCAGGGTTCTGCCATGGCAGGACTCCCATCCCGCCCCCGGGCTGCCAGAGCATCTGTACCTGTACTGGAACGGCGTGGAAGTCGACCACAAAACCTGGACTGCCCCTGTTCCCGAGCCTGATCTGTTTGGCACTGTGCCCAAGGAGCGGCTGATGCATCATGGCCTGCATACGCTTAAATACAGGGTTCAACTCTACAACTCGGAGTGGCTCGAATCGCTCGAACTTGACGTCCAAGTCGACCTCCAACCACCCGTGTTGGGCATCGACCAAGGGCGTTTTATTTTCGACGAGCAGGTAGAGCGGGAGGGTGTGACGGCACGTTACCTTGAGCTTCACGACAATCAGGTTGAGGCTGAAGTCCCTGCCTACGGCAACGCTGCCGTCAAGGACAAGCTCATTTGGTACTGGAACCGTTCGCCATTCGTGAATGAAAAATCCGGAGAGCGTGAGCTGGAACAGGCTGATCAGGGCAAGAAAATAGTACTGGCTTACGACGGGCACATGATCGTTGCCCGCGAGGATGGCAAGCGCTATGCCTGCTATGAAATTCAGGATTACGCCGGCAACAGTAGCGGCATTTCAAAGCCTGTGGAGCTGGAAGTAAAAGCCAAGCCGGTGCCACGTAATTTCACATGGCCACTGGTGCCCAAGGCCACGGGAACAGCCCAGACCATCAGGTTGGCGCTGGATGGGATTGCCGCCCCGTTGCTGGTTCAGGTGCCCGAAACTGCTGTCATCTACCCGGATGAAACCACCAGCGTTCATTGGGGCGAGCCCGGAACCTTCGGCTACCACCACGCGCCGCTCGAATACCTGGGGCAGAACAGGCGATACGAAATCCCCTTGGCCAAAGTGGTGGCCCATGCCGGCAAGCTCGTGGAAGTAGGCTATCGGATCTTAGCGCAGGAGGGCGAACTGCCGTCGGCTTTGCGTAAAGTGAATGTGCAGGCGCCGCCCCCCAGTGCTTATCGAAGCCCGTCTGTGCAGGGCGCTGGTGTGTCGGGTACACAAGTCTACCTCAGCAGGGTTGCTACCTGGACCGATGTGTTGATGGACCCCTGGTACCTGATGTTCCCTGAACAGAAAGTGACAATCGAAGTGTCAGGGGTTTTGCCGGGCAGCGGCGAGGCCAAGGAAACACTGCTGGATGGCTATGAGGTCAAGGCGTCCGATGTGACTGCGGGCATCAAGACGCGCCTTGGTAAAGTATTCTTGCAGCGGCTCGCGGTTCCCAGTTCGTTCACGATCACGTCGAAATTGAGCTTCGATGGCGGGGAAAGTTGGCGGATTAGCAAATCGATCAACCTGAGCCTGTTCAGCTGAGCGAGTGGGTTAACGTCCCGTCACGGTTTGCTTCGTGGGGGCGCTCAAACCACCGTAATCGTTGATGATGTTGAAAGTGAGCGCTATGTCACGATTGCCTGTTTGTACAGGTAACGGGAAGTACTGTCGCCCCATGGGTATGGCCATAGCCTTGGCGTCGAGCGGTTCCCCGTTGACCTCGAGGCGGCCGAATGTGAAGTAGAAGGGGGTCGGGTTGTCCACCACTAATTGCCGGGCGCCATCGAGCTGTTGAACGGACCACTGCAGTTCGTTGAGCCGGCTTTCAGGTTTTTCCTTGAGATGGCTTGGGCGGTAGAAGAGCTTGATACGCGTGCGCAGGGCAATGTTCAGCACGTTGCGGGCATCAGCTTCGACCTGTGGCAACTCCTGGACATTGAAGTAGAACAACGACTCGCGATCGGTGGGCAGGCCGTTGGGCAGGACATTGATCTGTACCAGCTGCTCGCCCCCAGGGTCCAGGCGGAACAGTGTCGGTGAGGCCAGCAGTGGTACGCTCGTGGTGGTGTCGTCGCTTGCCGTATTGACCCAGACCTGAGCTGCATAGGTTGCTTTGCTAGGGTTGGCGATTACCAGCGAAGCGCTGCGCTTGTTGTTGGGCAACACGATGCGTGTGCTGTCGATAGTCAACGCTGCCAGGGCCGTGGGTGCCAACAAGGTCAGGCATGTGGCGGCCACAATGGCGCGAAGTACGGAGAAAGGGGGAGACATGGACATGCGGAAAACCTGGACAGATAAGGCTCGATAGCGGTCCAGGCGCTTGATAGCGCCTGGCTTGATCATTTAGCGGATGTCGACCAGGAAATCGACGCTGGTATCGATATTGCCTTCAGGCACGCTAGCCGCTGTGGTTTTCAGTCGGGCGGTAAAACGCATGTCGGTTGGAAGGGTACCGCTCAGGTCGTGGGCAATGGATTCGGTCTCCGGCGGCAGCTGGGTGCTCGTCCTGTCGAGGATCTCCAAGGCCAGATTGCTGGTATAGCCCACACCGCTTTGCAATGCGTACAGCTTACCGGTCGGGTCGGCACCGAAGCGCGGCGAGAACGTCACGAAGGCTTTGGTGGTCGGGGCGATCTGGCAGGTGGCGTCAGGTGTGATGCGCAGGGAGAACGGAACCATTGCAGTGTTTTGATCAGCTGCAGTGAAGTCCTGCGTGCGGAAGTGGCCCAGATGAATAGGCTGGGTTGGACCGCCGGGATGGACCACTTCGATCGGGCAAGTACCACCTGTAGTGACGGTGCCCTGGAAGTTGATAATGCCCGTATTTGCCATGGCCGCGGTGCTGGATAAACTGATGGCCAATGCTACAAGGTGTTTTTTCATGTTGATGTCCAAATGACGTGTCAAGTAAGGCCTCAGGTTGAGCGGTGCTCCGCTCAATGGCGCGGCTGCAGAGTAGGCGGATTGAGCTGCCTGATCTGTAGGGCAGTTGGCGTTGCGCGCCTGAGCTTTTACGACACGTCATTCGGTTTTTGTACCAGGCCTGTACGTCGCTGAAGCGACCAGGCGGCGATCAGTGAGTACTGCCGTGCCCCGCATTGCTCAACAACTGCTTTTCTTGATGCCAGTCGAAGGGTTCGTCATTCTGTTCGGCTTCAAATCGACGCTCTTCCAGTTGCTGGTACAGCGCCAGTTCTTCGTCCGGCATGAAGTGCAGGCAATCGCCGGCAAAGAACCACAACAGGTCGCGCGGCACCAGGTGGGCAATTTGCGGGTAGCGCTGGATTACCTGACAGATCAGGTCTTGGCCCAGATACTGGCTCTCCAGCGGGTCTTGTGGCAGTAGCGTCAGCAGTTCGTCGAAGCGTTCAAGGAACAAGGCGTGGCTTTCTTCCGGTACCTGCTCGGCTTCACCAAGGGCAGCCAGAATAGTGCGCAGGTGATACAGCAGTTGCAGGTGATACTCCAGGTGCGGGTTGGCCATGAAAAAGGTCCTCGGTGTGGCTGAAAAACGGGGGCGGAGTATACGCTGGCAGGGGCCGCTGTGCGGCCCCTTTTGCTCGACCGCTCAACGCACTTTGCCGAGTGTCGGCGCCAACTGCTCCTTATCGAACGCATCGACATCGATCACTGCGCGCCGAGCCTGTTCGGCAGCATGAAGGCGCTTTGCCTCAGCAGGCTGCAGTGCGCCAGCCTCGACGGCAGCATCGACAGCCGATTGCCCTGCGACCGGTTTCACCTTGCCTTCCTTCAGAGCCTGATGCAGTACCTTGTGCAAAGGCGCGGCGTCATCCAGCAATTCGCTTGCACGCTGCAACGCAGCGACCGGATCACCCTCGGCCTGCGGTCTATAACAGCCAGCCAGCAGTTCTTCGAGCGCCGGGTCGCCCTTTTGCCGGCCAATCAGATCCGCCACTTCGGCGTCCAGTTCATCGCTGGGGCCGGTGTGGCGGCGGCCGAAGGGGAACACCAGCACGCGCAGGGCGCAGCCGATGAAGCGGTTGGGGAAGTTGTCGAGAAGCCGGTCGAGCGCCTGCTCGGCCTTGCCCAGGCTCTCTTCCATGGCCCAGCGCAGAAGAGGTTGCATGTGCTCCGGGGAGCCGAGGTCGTGATACCGTTTGAGTGCCGCGCTGGACAGATACAGGTAGCTCAGCACGTCACCCAGGCGAGCGCTCAGGCGCTCGCGGCGCTTCAGCGCACCACCCAGCAGCATCATCGACAAGTCTGCCAGCAGCGCAAACGCTGCAGCCTGGCGGTTCAAGGCACGGAAATAGCCCTGGCTCAATGCATCGCCCGGCACCCGTTCGAGGCGCCCCAGGCCAAGGCCCAGCACGAATGTGCTGGCGGCATTTCCGGCAGCGAACATGATGTGCTTCATCAGCAGATCGTCGAACTCCCTCAGCGCCTGGTCGTGATCCTCGCGGCCGGCCAGAGCCATCTCCCTGAGTACGAACGGGTGGCAACGGATGGCGCCCTGGCCGAAGATCATCAAGTTGCGCGAGAGAATATTGGCGCCTTCGACGGTGATGAAGATCGGCGCACCTTGCCAGTTGCGCCCTAGGTAGTTGTTCGGGCCCATGATGATGCCCTTGCCGCCGTGCACGTCCATGGCGTGCTGGATGCACTCGCGGCCACGTTCGGTCAGGTGGTACTTGAGGATCGCCGATAGCACCGAAGGCTTTTCACCCAGGTCCACCGCTTTGGCGGTCAGCAATCGGGCGCTGTCCATCAGCCAGGCATTGCCGCCAATGCGCGCCAAGGACTCCTGGATGCCTTCGAATGCTGCCAGTGGCACGTTGAACTGTTCGCGAATGTTGGCGTACTGGCCCGTCACCAGGCTTGTGTACTTGGCGGCACCGGTACCCACTGCCGGCAACGAAATGGAGCGGCCCACCGACAGGCAGTTCATCAGCATCATCCAGCCCTTGCCGAGCATGGCCTGCCCGCCGATGAGGAAGTCCAGCGGTATGAACACGTCCTTGCCGCTGTTGGGGCCATTCATGAAGGCGGCGCCCAGTGGCAAGTGGCGCTTGCCGATCTCGACGCCTGGGGTAGCGGTAGGGATTAGTGCCAGGCTGATGCCGAGTTCTTCTTCATCGCCAAGCAAATGGTCCGGATCATGGGCCTTGAATGCCAGCCCCAGCAAAGTGGCGACCGGGCCCAGGGTGATGTAGCGCTTCTCCCAGTTCAGGCGCAGGCCGATGACTTCTTCGCCATTCCATTGGCCTTTGCAGATGACGCCTGTGTCTGGCATTGCGCCGGCATCGGAGCCGGCCAGTGGCCCAGTGAGGGCAAAGCAGGGGATATCATCGCCGCGGGCCAGGCGCGGCAAATAGTGGTTGCGCTGTTCGTCGGTGCCGTAGTGCAGCAGCAGTTCGGCCGGGCCGAGCGAGTTGGGCACCATCACCGTCGAGGCCAGGTCGCCGCTGCGGGTGGCCAGTTTCATTGC
>Ga0105250_10001465_pt1 | contig 12756 bp, 15 predicted proteins | sample KBSS54metaG_FD_80425 | JGI IMG/M metagenome (GOLD analysis project Ga0105250, IMG submission 80425) | Switchgrass rhizosphere microbial communities from Kellogg Biological Station, Michigan, USA - KBS S5-4 metaG | ecosystem: Host-associated > Plants > Roots > Rhizosphere > Soil | place...
GCGATGAAGTGACGAAGTTGGCGCAAGTCGATATGCATTTTTCACATAAAAAATATCCGGGAAATGCATTGGATATGCATTAGGTCGACTCCTTATAAAGGCAATCTCTTATGCAGTAAATATTTGTAAATCCATAAATAAATAACCGAAAAGAATATGCAGCGCTGAAGATGTCTGTGTGTTTTTTGACCAGGAGCCGCGCCATGAGTCCGTTGAACCTTGCGTCACCCTTAACGCCACGACGGCTCAAACGCCTGCCTCTGGCCCTGTTGCTGGCGGGGAGCGCCAGCTGGACTCACAGCTACGCCGCTGAGGCCGAAGCACCGCCACCGGCGCCGGCCGGCAAACCGGCGGCCAACAGCTCGCAGCTGGAAACCGTGACCGTCACCACGCGCCGGCGCGAAGAAAGTTCGCAAGACGTGCCGACGCCGATGAGCGTGGTCAGCGGGCAGAATCTGGAGACGCAGCGCGTCTACCGCATCCAGGATCTTAAGCAACTGGTGCCGAGCGTCAACGTCGCCTACATGCACGCGCGCCAGTCCAGCGTGTCGATTCGTGGCCTGGGCAACAACCCGGCGAGCGACGGCCTGGAAGGCAGCGTCGGTCTGTACATCGATAACGTGTATCTGGGCCGTCCGGGGATGGCGGTGTTCGACCTGATGGACATCGAACAGCTCGAAGTCCTGCGCGGGCCGCAGGGCACGCTGTTCGGCAAGAACACCACCGCCGGGGTGATCAACATCAGCACACGCGCACCGACGTTCACCCCTGAGCGCAGCATCGAAACCTCGTTCGGCGAGGACGGTTATTTCCAGACCAAGGGCACCATTTCCGGGCCGATCAACGATGAACTGGCCGGACGTTTTTCGGCCTATCGCACCCGTAGCGATGGCGACATCAAGAACGAATACAACGGTCATGAGCTGAACGGTGGCTCGCACGATGGCTTCCGTGCGCAGTTGCTGTTCAAGCCCAACGAAGACTTCAACCTGCGCTGGATCGGCGATTACAACGAAGAGGACTCCAGCGCCGGCACCCGCGTGCTGTACAACACCGGGCCGACCATCAACGGCGTCAATCTCTACCAATCGCGGGCCAATGCCGCCGGCGCGACGCTGGTCAACGGCTCGCACCGCAAGGTCAATCTGGACAACGACCAGCACGTCACCGTGCATCAGGGCGGCACATCGGTGGAGGCCAACTGGACGCTGCCGAGCGATTTCACCCTGACCTCGATCAGCTCGTATCGCTTCTGGAATTTCACTCCGGCCAACGACGACGGTCTCAACGTTGCGGCGACCTACAATGCCGGGGTTTCGGTCGAAGACAAACAGTACTCGCAAGAATTCCGCCTGGCCTCGCCCAAGGGCGAGTTCTTCGATTACGTGGTGGGCGCGTACTACTTCGGCTCGGATCTGGACAACAAATCCTTCGCCTATTACGGCCCGCAAGCCGACATCTGGAACGGCACGCCACGCGGTGCGCTGGCCAACGTCGGCAGCGTCGGCAACGGCCACATCAAGACCGACAGTTTCGCGCTGTTCGCCCAAGGCACCTGGCACCTCACTGAGCGCCTGGACTTCACCGCCGGGGTGCGCGGCACCTATGAAGAGAAGAACGCCTGGGTCACTCGCGATGCGCCGGTCGGTGGCGCCACTGTCACCGGCGCAGCGGCCACGGCACGCCGCGGACGCACTGGCGCCTACGATTCCGGCGATCTCAATCAGTACAGTTCCAGCCCCTCTGGGTTGCTCAACCTCAGCTATCGCTTCACCGATGATCTGCTCGGTTACGCCACGCTGTCCCACGGCGAAAAATCCGGTGGGGTGAACCTCGCAGTGGGTTCGGCGCCAACCGCCGGCGCCGACTCGCTGCTGATCGGCACCGAACGCGCGAACAACGCCGAACTCGGTTTCAAAAGCACCTTGTGGGACCGGCGTCTGCAGCTCAACGCCAACGTTTTCTGGACTCAGGTCAACGCCTATCAGACCAACGCCTACGACGACCTCAACCGCGTGCAATACCTGACCAACGCCGGCTCGGTGCGCTCGCGCGGCGTCGAATTTGAAAGCACGGTGATCCCGTTGCGCGGCCTGACCCTGAACTTCAACGGCTCGTACAACGACGTCAGCTACCTCTCGTACAAAGATGCACCGTGCCCGCCGGAAGTCAGCCAGGCACCGAGCGCACCGGCGTCCTGCGACCTCAGCGGGCACCAGGTGGTCGGCGCGTCGAAATGGATCGGCAACGCCAACGGCAAATACGAATGGAATCTGGCCAACGGTCTGCAACCCTACGTCACCGGCAGCTACGCGTTCCGCTCCAAAGCGGTGGGCACGGTCGAAGATTCCGACTACGGGCAGATCCCGAGCTACGCGGTGGTCAACCTGTCCACCGGTCTGCGCGGCGATTTCAATCAGGGCCAGTGGGACGTTTCGCTGTGGCTGAAAAACGCCTTCGACAAGACCTATTACACGACCCTGTGGACCGGCGGCAACGGCGGTTATGAAGGCCTGCTCGGTACGCCGCGCACCCTCGGCGTTACCGGTCGCTACGACTTCTGATCTGTCATTCAAGGAGCTGCATCATGTTGCCAGGCAAAACCGCTTTAGCGCTGTTGTTATCCGGCGCAGCGTTGAGTACCTCGGTGTTCGCCGCACCCAGCGTGTACCCGACCGGCGTCACCCGCTACGACCCGAACAAGGCGTTCAACCAATACGTGATTTTCAGTGGTGCCGACAAGCAGACGCACCTGATCGACATGAACGGCAACGAGGTGAAAACCTGGCCGCAGGCGGGGTTTCCGTCGGCGATCATCGACCCGCAACTGGTCGGCGGCGAGCGCGGGCATGTGCTGTTGCAACTGAGCGACAAGGATCCGGACAAGCTCGGCTCCGCCGGTAACGGCCTGGGCAATCAGAGCGTCGGCGAGCTGGACTGGAACGGCAAAGTGGTCTGGCAGTGGGGCGACAAGGCGCCCGGCGGCGCAGCGCAGCAACACCATGATCAGCGGCGCCTGAGCAACGGCAACACCGTGGTGCTGGCGAACAAGGTGCACAAGGTCAAAGGCTTCAAAGTGCCCGAGGTGATCGACGATGCGATCTACGAAGTCAGCCCCGACGGGCAGGTGAAATGGCAGTGGCTGGCCTCGGAACACCTCAACGAATTCGGCTTCACCCAGGAGCAACTGAAGCTGGTGCGCGCCAGCGACAACCCGGATTACCTGCACATCAACAACCTCAGCGTGGTCGGGCCGAACAAGTGGTTCGATGCCGGGGACAAGCGCTTCAATCCAGATAACCTGTTGCTCGATTCACGCAACGCCAACTTCATCGCGATCATCGACAAACACAGCGGCAAAGTGGTCTGGCGCCTCGGCCCGAACCTGCCGCTGATCAACCCGAAAACCGCACAGAAACTGCCGCGTCCGGTGGATCAATTTGTCGGCCAGCACGACGCGCACATCATCCCTGCCGGGCTGCCCGGTGCGGGAACCTGCTGGTGTTCGACAACCAGGGTTCGGCGGGGTATCCGAACGTCACCCTCGGGCTTATTTCCGGCTCGCGAGTGCTGGAAATCGACCCGCAGAAAAATGAAATCGTCTGGCAGTACAGCGCGGCGAATTCGAAGCAGCCGGGGTGGGCGGTCTATAGCTCGTTCATCAGCAGCGCGCGACGTTTGCCCAACGGCAATACGCTGATCGACGAAGGCATGAACGGGCGCTTTTTCCAGGTCACGGCCGGCGGCGAAAACGTCTGGGAATACGTCAGTCCTTATCTGGGTAAAGCACCGGGCAGCGACGCGATCAGCAACTGGGTCTATCGGGCGTTGCCCGTGAGTTACGACTGGGTGCCGAATGGTACGCCGCGCTCCGAGACCGCCGTGATTGCCCCGATATCGGCAGTGCAGCAGACCAGTGCCAGTCGTTAGTTGAAATGGAATTAATGCTCGAGTGAATCGCGATAAGTTATGTGCGAGATGAATAGTGCTTATTGCAATTTCGTTGAAAAGTCGCGTGGACAATAAGTGAATGGCCAACCATCCTGAGTGTCGTGAGTTTCCAGGAGGGAACTTGCTCTCATCGGAAGACACTTATCCAACGATAAAGGAAATCACGTTATGTCGAGCATTAATGGAACTTATGTAAACGCTAACGCTGGCGCCAAACTGACGATTACCGATGGCAACGACTCCAACGGCACCTTCAGCGGCAAGTTGAACCAGAACGGCGTGAACTACGACATCGCTTACGGGCATTACCATTTCCAGAACAGCACCGGGCAGCCTACGATCATCACCTTCGCGGCTCTGAATGACGGCACGGGTTATCAATCCTGGGCGCTGTTCTCGCCGGATCACACCTATTCGAAAGTTCGTGCGGCGGGTTCGCGCACCAACTTTGATGGTGATGTTGTTAGTCTGGCTGGAGAGATTGTTAAACAGTAATTTTGTGTCACAAAAAAGCCGTCATGCTATTGAGCCTGGCGGCTTTTTTCTTACATGAAATAAGTCATTTTCATGTTGGTTGCGCTTCCTATGGATGACAGCGTTTGCTGGCGTCTGATTCTAAGCTCGAGGTGAACTCAATCATTCGAGCAGGACGCTTACATGCAAAACGCGCTTTATTCCAACACCCTCGATGGGCCCTCTCTGACCATTGTCGATTCCGATGACCGCACCGGGGTCTTCGGCGGCACGTTGCATCACCAAGGCATCAACTACGGCATTGTCAGTGGCCGTTATGCCAGCCTCAACGGCTACCAGCCGCCAACCGTGGTCACGCTGATTGCCAATAACCAGGATCACGGTTATTTCACCCTGACCCTGTTCTCGCCAAGTCGCGGCACTCACGAACTGCAGGGGCACTGCGTGCGCGTTACCTATGACGGCGTGGTCAGCAGCCTGCCGGGCGACTTCGTTCGCCACGCATGAGGCGCAGCCAGCGCCAGATTTCTTCTCAAACACAAGCAAGGATGCTGCACATGTCCACGATCAATGGCGTTTATCGTCATGAACCTTCAGATACAACCTTGACCCTGACCGAGGGCGATGACCGCACCGGCAGTTTCACCGGCACGTTGTCCGTGTCCGGCACCGATTACCCGATCGCATTTGGCAATTTTCATTTCAGGCATGGCTTTTCAACAGGCCCGGTCGCTATCTCTTTCAATACGCTGACGGCCGATGGCACGGCGCAAGCCTGGGTGATGTTCTCGCCCGATCAGGCCTACACACGCTTGCGGGCACTGGGCAGCGCGGCGGACATGATGGGCAACATCGGGTTGAATGGCCTGGAATTCATCCGGCAAAACCGCTGAAGAAGCGCGAAATGAGCGGGTTTCGCATGCCTTCGCCGAATAATTTTCATGCTTGAAAAGCATTGTAAATTCAGCCCTCGGCGCCAGCCCTTGCAGGCCGTGGCTTCGCGACAATCTACGAAAACCTATATTCGTTAAAAATCTAAACACATCGATAAAAGTTACTTTCGGAGATAAGCGATTGCTCCAATGATTCACCCAACGACCGGTCGCCCGGGGGATGTTTGCGGCGACCTGTCGGGTACTTCGCAAAAAGACCGCAGGGAGTGAATCAATGGGCAATGTCCAGACCGCCGCCAGCGCACAGGAATTGCTGTGGCGTCAGACGCCGAGTGGCGAACTGGTCGATCTCGGCCGGCCGCATCGTGTGCCGCTGGGGCAGCTGCGTTTGCAGCGTGCGCCCAAGGGCATTCTGAGCCGCCGTGAAACCATTCTGCTCGGCGTGCTGGCGCTGCTGGTGCACGGCGCGGTGATCTATTGGATCAACCAGCATCCGACGCCGCCGTTGCCAATCGTGCCGCCGGAAATTCCGCCGATGACCATCGAGTTTTCGCGGCCGGCGCCACCCGCGCCGCCGGTGGTCGAACCGCCGCCACCGGCACCGGTCGTGGAGCCACCGCCACCGGTTGAAGACGAGTTGGCCGTAAAGCCGCCGCCCAAACCGATTCCCAAGCCCAAGCCGAAACCGGTGGCCAAACCGGTTCCGAAACCAGCACCGAAAGCTGTTGAACAACCACCCGCGCCGCCACAACCGGCAGCTCCGGTTGCCGCCCCGGCGCCACCTGCACCACCGGCCCCGGCGCCCGTGACGCCGGCTTCGGCCAACGCCGCGTATTTGAAGAATCCGGCGCCGGAATATCCGTCGCTGGCCCAGCGTCGCGGTTGGGAAGGCACGGTGATGTTAAGGGTGCACGTGTTGGCCAATGGCAAACCGGGCGAGATCCAGATTCAGAAAAGCAGTGGTCGGCAACAGCTCGACGATGCGGCACTCAATGCCGTCAAGCAGTGGAGCTTCGTGCCGGCCAAGCAGGGTGATGTCGCCCAGGACGGCTGGGTCAGCGTGCCCATCGATTTCAAGATTCATTAAACCGAAACCTATTCGCGCTAAATGTTTACACGAGGGAACACATCATGACGTTACTGGCCTCTCCACTGGAATCCATCGAAAGTGCGGTGATCTGGCTGCTGGTGGTTTTTTCCGTTGCCACCTGGGGACTGGCGCTGCTCAAGGCTGTGCAGTTCGGTCGTCTGAAGGCGCAGGATCGCAAGTTTCATAAACGCTTCTGGGCGGCCTCGAGTCTGGATTCCGCCGCTGAGTTGAGCGAAACCCAGCCCGGTGCTGCGGCACGAGTCGCTCAGGCCGGGTACGCGGCGATTCAGGTGGGTGAGGCGCCGCAGGCCAATGACCTGAGCCAGGCGATCAACCATCAGGATCGTCTCGAACGGGCCTTGCGCCAGCAGATCGTCCGCGAACGGCGTTCGCTGGAAACCGGTCTGGCGGTAGTCGCGAGTATTGGTAGTACGTCGCCGTTCATTGGTTTGTTCGGCACGGTGTGGGGAATCATGGAGGCGTTGAAAGGCATCAGCGCGGCAGGCTCGGCGAGCCTGGAAACCGTCGCAGGTCCGATTGGCGCGGCACTGGTCGCCACTGGTGTGGGGATCGCCGTCGCGGTGCCGGCGGTGCTGGTTTACAACTACTTTTTGCGTCGTCTGAAACTGACGGCGGCGGACCTGGATGACTTCGCCCATGACTTCTACAGCCTGGCGCAAAAGAGCTCGTTTCGCGTGCTGATCCACCCGACGGCGCACAAGGTCGTGGCACCGGGCAACGCGACAAAAGTGAAGGAGGCGTCCTGACATGGCCTTCTCCACGCAAGACAGCGACGAGGTGCTGAGCGAGATCAACGTGACACCGCTGGTGGACGTGATGCTGGTGCTGCTGGTGGTGTTTATCGTCACCGCGCCGCTGCTGACCAATGCGATCCCGATCAACCTGCCGAAGACCGAAGCGGTGGCGCCGGTCGAGCAGAAAGACCCGCTGGTGGTGAGCATCGACGGCACCGGCAAACTGTTTATCAACAAGGATGAAATCCAGCCGGACTTGCTGGAATTCAACCTCAAGTCGGCCAAGGCCAAGGACCCGGAAGTGCGCGTGCAATTGCAGGCCGACGACGGGGTGAACTACGGCGAAGTGGCGCGGGCCATGGCTTCGATCGAGCGGGCGGGGATTACCAAATTGTCGGTGATCACCGCGCGGTAACAGGATTTACGTTTTTCCGGGGCCGTCTCCTTGGCAGGGTGCGGCCCTTTTTTTATTCCGCAAAACCAGCCACCCCACCGACCTATTGTGGGAGCGGGCTTGCTCGCGAATGCGGTGGCTCAGCCAACATCTATGTCGATGCAGCTGATGCTTTCGCGAGCAAGCCCGCTCCCACAGGTTTGCATTTAATATTCTTTTCGAGTCTTAATAAATAGCTTCTTATTCCTTAACGAATATAAATCCCGTCCCTATACTCGATCAGGAACTGACACGACGCAGGAGAGCTCCCCATGCGCAACGAATCAATCCGCTACCTGATTGTGCCGGGCTGGCAAGGATCGCCAGAAGATCATTGGCAAACCCACTGGCAGAACAGTCTGCCCAACAGCGCACGCGTGGAGCAGGCCGACTGGCTGACGCCGCGCCGTGAAGACTGGGTCGCGGCGCTGGCCGAAGCGATTGCTGCCGACAGCACGCCGGTGATCCTGATTGCTCAGCCTGGGTTGCATCACCGTTGCACATTGGGCGGCTACCGCGCCTGTGCAATACCTGCGTCAGGTGCGCGGTGCGTTGCTGGTGGCGCCGGCGGATGTCGAGCGTCCGGCCTGCGCGCCTGCACTGCGCAATTTCGCCCCGATCCCCACCGACTTGCTGCCGTTCCCCAGTCAGGTGGTCAGTTCCGACAACGACGCCGCCGTCAGCGCCCCGCGTGCCCTGGAGCTGGCGCGCAACTGGGGCGCCGAGGCGGGAATTCTTGCCGGGGCGGGGCACATCAACGTCAAGTCCGGGCATCAGCGTTGGGAGCAGGGTTTCGCTTATCTGTATCGCCTGCAAAACCGTATGGAACACCACGCCCGGCGTCGCGCTTGAACCTTTTTCTTTTCTGAACGCCCCCGTCTGCCGGCGGTTCTGGGCGGGAGTCTGCCATGAGTTTCGAAACGTTCGGTCAGCCGTTGCTGACCTTTCCCGATGCGGAAAAAAGTCCCCTGAGCATTCGCGCCAAGGCGCTGGTGTTCGTCGATCCGCGCTCTCGCAAGTTGCGCGAAGAGCTGGAACACCTGGCGCCGCGTGCCATCTCGGTGCTTATTCGCGGCGAGACCGGCACCGGTAAAGAGTTGCTCGCCCGTCACATCCACCGAGCCAGTGATCGCAGCGGCCTGTTCGTCTCGGTCAACTGCGGTGCGATCAGCCCGACCTACGCCGATGCCGAACTGTTCGGCTATGCCGCCGGCAGTTACACCGGTTCGGCAAGCAGTCGCGCCGGCTGGTTCGGTTCGGCCAACGGCGGCACTTTATATCTGGACGAGATTGGCGACTTGCCGCTGCCGATCCAGATCAAACTGCTCGCCGCCCTGGAAAATCACGAAGTCACCCGCGTCGGCGCGCATCAGCCAAGCCCGGTGGATGTGCGGCTGGTGGCGGCAACCAGCATTGATCTGGCGCAAGCGGTGGACGCGGGGAAATTTCACGAACGGCTCTATCACTACCTCAGCGAAGGTCAGCTGGAATTGCCGGCCCTGCGTGAGCGAATCGGCGACATCCTGTCGCTGGCGGAGTATTTCCTCGGCATCTACAGCCAGCGCCTGGATCTGCCGGTGCCGTTGATCAGCGAAGCGGCGCAACACCTGTTGGAGCGCCACAGCTGGCCGGGCAACACCCGCGAGCTGGAAAACGTCATTCACTTTGCGCTGTTGGTCAGCACTGGCGACGAAATCCTGCCGGAGCACCTGAACCTGCCCGAGGTGTCTGGGCCGCAGCTTCAGATCGAACGACTGGTAGCACAAATCAATATTGGCGGTAGCGTTGACGAACGTAAGGCTTTGAAAGATCTGCTGATTGGTTTGAGCCAGCAGTTGTAGCCGTTCGGTTCTGTATGAACGAAATGGAATATCAAAGTGAATAAACGTTATTGTGCGGGAATAAAAAATCCCGGTATTGTCCGCTTCACGCCAGAGATAGCACTTCACTGGCACTCGTATTAATAGCCGTCGCCATTCGCGACCGTGATTCTCGATAAGGACACTGCATGAAAAAGGTTCTGTTGTTTACCGCATTGGCGGCTGCTCTGACTGCTTCCCTGGCCCAGGCCGGCGAGAAACTGGTGGTGGCGGCGACTCCGGTGCCGCACGCGGAAATTCTCGAGCTGATCAAACCGACCCTGGCCAAAGAAGGCGTGGATCTGGAAATCAAGGTCTTCACCGACTACGTGCAGCCGAACGTGCAGGTTGGCGAGAAGCGTCTGGATGCCAACTACTTCCAGACCAAGCCTTACCTGGACAGCTTCAACGCCGGCAAATACAAGGACGACAAGTCCAAGTACCTGGTGACCGTGCAAGGCGTCCACGTTGAACCCTTCGGTGGCTACTCGAGCAAGTACAAGAAACTGGCTGATCTGCCAGACGGCGCGACCATCGCCATCCCGAACGAAGGCAGCAACAGCGGCCGTGCGCTGATCCTGCTGCAGAAGGCTGGCCTGATCGAACTGAAAGATCCGAAAAACGCCTTGGCGACCCCGAAAGACATCGCCAAGAACCCGCACAACTTCAAGTTCAAGGAACTGGAATCGGCCCTGCTGCCACGCGTCCTGAAGGAAGTTGATCTGGACATGATCAACACCAACTACGCGCTGGAAGCCAAGTTGAACCCGACCAAGGATGCGCTGGTGATCGAAGGCGCTGATTCGCCTTACGTGAACTTCCTGGTAGCCCGTGAGGACAACAAGAACAGCGACGCCATCAAGAAACTCGCCGCTGCCCTGACCAGCCCGGAAGTCAAAGCGTTCATCGAGAAGAAGTACAACGGCGCGGTATTGCCGGCGTTCTGATCCGACGCGTGAACCACCCCTTCAAGGTATGAAAACGCCGATGGCCAGCGATGGTCATCGGCGTTTTTGTGCGTGCGTTGAAAAGCCCCTCACCCTAGCCCTCTCCCAAAGGCAGAGGGGACTGATTGGGGGATGCTGTAGAAGTACACCGACGTGAAAGTTTTCTGCCGAATCCATAATCGACTCGATCTTTCAGGTCGATGTTAATCGCCAGACACTGCGGTCGGCCCCCTCTCCCTCGGGGAGAGGGCTGGGGTGAGGGTGCTGTTGATCCTGACCTCAGGTTACCTGAGCCTTCAACGCCCGGCGCAACGCCACGAGCAATTTCACGATGTCCTGCGGATCCAGTCGCTGCGGCACTTTTACGTCCATGTTGTCTTCCTTGTAATGGTTTGGCCGGGGGAGTCTGGCCAAAAGCTGTTCGTCCTTGGAGGGCTTTCATGCAAAAAAGATCCTTCCTACAGCGCAAGGGAAAATAGCCTTCTTATTCCTTCCCGGCAAACCCACAGGATAGTTTTTTGCGTGATATCAATATGCTTTAACGGTATTTAAATTCTTGTTTTTATACCTATAAAGTCAGCGCCTGCCGGACAGTTACCCGCTGTCCATGGACTGCATGACCGTCGCTTACCGAGCGACGTCCAGGATTCTTCATGACTTTCGATTACGCCTTTATCCTCAGTACCCTGCCGGCCTTTCTCAAGGCTGTGGGCGTGACGCTGCAAGTCGGGTTCATCGCCATCGGCACGTCGCTGCTGGTGGCGCTGCTCAACGCGACGATCCTGGTGTTCCGCACACCGTACCTGCAAAAACTGGTGGGCCTTTATGTGGAACTGGCGCGCAACACGCCGCTGCTGATTCAACTGTTCTTCGTCTACTTCGCCTTGCCGGCCATCGGCATCCAGGTTTCCGGATTCACCGCGGCAATCATCACCATGACTTTCCTTGGCGGCGCCTATCTCACCGAAGTGCTGCGCGCCGGCGTCGATGCGGTACCGCAGGCGCAACTGGAATCGGGGCGCTCCATCGGCCTGTCCCACGGCCAGTTGCTGCGCTACGTGATCCTGCCGCAGGCGGGGATTCTCAGCCTGCCGTCGCTGTTCGCCAATTTCATTTTCCTGCTCAAGGAAACCACCGTGGTCTCGGCGGTGGCGGTGCCGGAAATCCTCTACACCACCAAAAGCTACATCGCGCTCTACTACAAAACCTACGAAATGCTCGCCGTGCTGACGCTGATCTGCGTGCTGTTGTTCTTGCCGCTGTCGCTGTTGCTCAGCCGTCTGGAAAGGAGGCTCCAGCATGGCCAGTTCGGGTCTTGAGCTGCTCTGGGTGTCGTTGCCGCAACTGGCAAAAGGCGCCGGGCAAACCTTGTCGATTTCGTTCCTGAGCATCGCCATCAGCACCGTTGGCGGCGTGCTCTACGGCGTATTGCGCACGCTCAATGTGGCGTGGCTGAACGCGATCCTGCGGATCTATCTGGAACTGTTCCGGGCGATCCCGGTGCTGGTCTGGCTATACCTGCTGTTTTTCGGCCTGCCGATTTTCTTCGGCCTGAGCCTGCCGAGCTTCTGGTGCGCGGTGCTGGTGCTGTCGCTGTGGGGTGCCAGCGAGGTTGGCGAAGTAGCGCGCGGTGCGTTGCATTCTTTGCCGCGCGGGCAGCGTGAAGCAGGGTTGTCGATCGGTCTCAATGCGGCGCAACTCTATGGCTACGTGCTGCTGCCGCAGGCGCTGAAACGCATGACGCCGCCGACCATCAACGTCTACACGCGAATCATCAAGACCAGCTCGCTGGCGGTGCTGATTGGCGTGGTCGATGTGATCAAGGTCGGCCAGCAGATCATCGAGCGCACTTACGAATCGGTGCTGATCTACGGCGCGCTGTTTCTGTTTTTCTTTTTCATCTGCTACCCGCTCTCGGCCGCTTCGCGCGTGCTGGAGCGGCGCTGGACGCAAGCATGAGCGCATTGGTCGAGTTTCAGGGTTTCAACAAATTCTACGGCGAGCAGCAGGTGCTCAAGGGCATCGACCTGCAAGTGCGCAGCGGCGAAGTGATCGTCATCCTCGGCCCCAGCGGTTGTGGCAAAAGCACGCTGCTGCGTTGCCTCAATGGTCTGGAAGAAGCCCGCAGCGGCAGCCTGAAGTTTGTCGGCCGCGAGCTGCTGGACAAGGCCACCGACTGGCGCGAAGTGCGTCAGCAGATCGGCATGGTGTTCCAGAGTTATCACCTGTTCCCGCACATGAGCGTGCTCGACAATTTGCTGCTCGGCCCGCTCAAGGTGCAAAAGCGCCAGCGCCGTGAAGCGCAGCAGCAAGCCGAAGCCTTGCTCGAACGGGTGGGCCTGGCGGACAAGCGC
>Ga0105250_10001466_pt1 | contig 12752 bp, 11 predicted proteins | sample KBSS54metaG_FD_80425 | JGI IMG/M metagenome (GOLD analysis project Ga0105250, IMG submission 80425) | Switchgrass rhizosphere microbial communities from Kellogg Biological Station, Michigan, USA - KBS S5-4 metaG | ecosystem: Host-associated > Plants > Roots > Rhizosphere > Soil | place...
CTAATGTGAAAATTTTATTTATCTTATAAACCTAATTCTCTTCCCCAAGTTGAAACTTTTTCAAGATGATACGTTAATAGCTCGCCACCGCGGTTATCGAATATTCTTCGTAGCTGGGTATGCAACCCCTTTTCTAATGTTCTCTGCAAATACGCCATTTTATAAAGGTCAATTGGAGCCGTTTTAAATTGAATGCCATTCTTCTGCATTTGTTTTGTATATGATTTCACACAATGCGTGCGAATTTCTTCTGCATGACTCTGCCAATCTTTTCTGAAACCTAATAATATTTCGACTAAAACAACCATATCAAACCAGACGGGTGCATATTTAATGGACTCCCAATCGATAAACTGGATGTTCCATGGTGCACCCGGTGTCACATTGTTGCTGCATATGTTTTGCATATGAAGATCACCATGCGTTATAGATGAACCATTTTCAAATAGTTCCGGGAAAAAATCCGGTCCCTTATGACATAGTTTTATTAGCGGTTTATGATAGGGTTTAATGATCTCCCTTAACCGGTCGTCTTTCGCTGCGTCATCGAGAAAAGCAATCGTCTTTCCAATATATTTGGCTCGATTACTTCTCATGTGGCTTGATTCATAAATAGGAAGCCAAGATTTCCAAACATCTTTATGCTTTTTAAAGTTGTCTTCAAATGTGTGTGCGTGAAGTTTGGCAACGGTGGGGATAATGTAGTCAAAATGTTTCGGGGAGAAGGTGATCTGGCCGCGTACTTGCTGAACAAATTCCATGAATATCCAGGTGTCATTTTCGCTTTTTTCAACATGGTATATTTGAGGAAGAAACTCTTTCAATATAGGATAAGCTCTCTGATATACATTAATCTCTACTTCATTTTTATAGTTTGTTGAATGATATATTTTTAAAATAATGGGATAATGATTCGTTTTTTTTCGAAGAGATAATTTGTAGATACTCATTCTTGTTGTTGATTTTAGACACTCGATTTTAGCAGGGTCTATTACAACCCTCTCAGCCATTGAATAAGAAAGCTTTTCTGAAATCTTCAACTTCTCAAAATGATGGAATAATACTTTTGCCTCGTACAACGTTTTCATTCCTTTCGTTTTTGTTTCCAGGCGTTCTTCAAATGAGACCACGCACTTCTAATGAATGGCATTGGATCATCCCATGCAAACAAAGCAAACTCTTTTTTGCCTCGCAAGCCTTCATAAAAATCTTTCCACGTCATTTCGGCTCTTTTTTTCTTGTGGCGGAACGTTAAATAATACCGCACAAGATAAATCCATTTGACACCGTCTATTTGTTTGAGCCTCGGCACGGGGTTTTGCTTGGTTAAATATAAATAATACATATAAACAAAATCCACGCCAGCAGGTCCTGTCAAGCTATGCGTTAACCAAAAACGAGGATTTATTTCAATAAACTTATAAACCCCATCTCGGGGGTCCTTTTTAAACTCTGCCATACCAATACCTTTAAGGTTCATTTTTTTTAAAAATGGTAAACATATATCCACCAATTCTGGAATTTGTTTACTAACAATATGAGCTCCCGTTCCAAATTCAGCTGGGAATTGATGATTCTTTTGCAAAGAAAATAACGCTAGTAGCTCCATATTGTCGTCATAAAAAGTGGCCACTTTATAAAAATGCTGATTGTCGCCAGGAATGATTTCCTGAATAATGAGCTTTCCATGCTGCCGATACAATTCATACTCATTTCTTAGTTGATCTGGATCTTTTATGAATATGGCCTTTTTATTTATTTTTTTTCGAAACTCATGGCCCAAAGTCGGCTTTAATATACATGGGAAATCGAGGGCCAATATCGCTTCTTCCATTTGTTCTTTATGTTCGATCACATACGTTTTAGGACATGGAATATTATGCTTCACTGCTAATTCATACATTTTGTGTTTATCCAGTATTTCTTCAATCAGCGAATGTTCAGGAAACAAAAATAAATAGTAGTTAGACAGTTCCATTCGATATTTTGAAATGAACACCACATAATCATCCGCACCTGTATACAAAATCGGTTTCAGTTTAAATTCTTTAGCCAAATTGATTAAAAAAGTTAGTAATTCCTTTTCATCTGATAAAGGACTTGGGCATACTCCACATGAAGCAAGACGTGATTTTCCTATCTTATAAGGTTTCTCTATATCGAACGCATAAACGTTGATCCCTTTTCTCGCTAAGCTTCTGATGATTCCGATTCCATTGGCACTTAAGTCCAGTACAACTGCTGCGTGTTCATGATTCATAGAATTCTTCCTCACTCAAATACTTTTTGTAGATCTTTTCAATATGAGCTGTCATTGTCTCTCTAGTTAAATGTTTTTTAGCAAAGTTTCTTGCATTTTCACCCAACTGCTCCCGACCTTCCTGATTTGCAATGACGAACTTTAATGCACGTGCCAGTTTAGCTGTATCTCCTGGAGCGACTAGAATGCCTGTCTTGGAGTGATTCACCAATTCAGGTATGCCTCCCGATGTTGTCGAAATGACACAAGCTCCACTATGCATGGCCTCAATGATAGAAATAGGCAGGCTGTCGTTTAGGGTTGGAAGTACAAAAACATCGGTTTTGCTTAAAATGTTTGGCACATCATCCCTTGCCCCTAAAAACTCCACCATGGAAAGACCCAAAGAATCGACTTGCTTTTCTAAAGTGTCTCTCATCTCACCATCTCCGACAATGAGCACTTTAATGTTATCAGTATATTTTCTTTTCAGCTTTGAAAGTGCGTCAAATAATACATTATGGCCTTTTCTTGGGCCTAATCTCGCTACACATGTAATAACGACCTTCTTGTGTGCTGATGTATTTTTTGTGCGATACTTCTCAGGGTAATCAATACCCGTAAGTACAGTTGTCATGTTCTCTTGTTTGGTCCCTAGCTGCATTAACGGATCACGAAATGAATCACTGAGAATGATAAGGTGATTGGCAAATTCAATGGCTTTTCTTTCTAATGTTTGATAATAGACTTCTTCCAGCGAACCTTTTTTAAATATACCAAATTTCAGCCGGTTAAAAGTAAACATCCCATGGGGTGTAAACAACAAAGGTTTTCCGTAATATACATTGATTCTTCCTAATATATTCGCTGTAAACAAATCTTGCGCATGGAAGATATCATATTTTTTTAAGTCGATATTGTGAAGAAGCATCTTTTCATAGATATACATATGTCTGTGATTTTTCAAAATCATGCTATTATAACTTCCATAACGTGTATTAAAGAAATCTTTTAAGCTGGGAACAATTACTTCACGCAGGGTCTCTACTTTACTCCGAGGAAATTGATTAGGAGAGATAATGTCGACTTGATGTCCTTGTTGTCTTAACCCTTCACTAAGTGCTGTAATATAATTAGATAAACCTCCAGTATGAGGATAGTCCCAAAACGTAGCAATTAATATAGAAAGGCTTTTCTTTCGGACTGTCTTTGGCCCTGTATTTGTATAACGTTCGTACATTTCATTCTTCTTTTTTTGAAATGAGAACGAACGAATTCCAAAATATTTATCCATTTCTTTAATTACATAGGGATATGGAAACATAAGCTTCTTTTTCATCGCCAGATCCTCCTTACCACTTCGAACGCTTCAGCGTATTGTACGCCAATCGTCATTCCTCTAACTCTTCCTAAATACTGAACTCCTTCATATGAACGAGGATGAGGAAAATCTCTCATTTCTACATCGTAATGTTTGAGCGCCGCAATCTTTGAATCCATTTGATCTGTAATGTCGACAAAATAATTAGCTTTGAAAGCTTTATCATTCGTGTGGATATTCCACTCACTAGAGGAAACCGTTTCAAATGTAATTAATTCTATCGGTTTTTGGTTCGGCAGAGGTCGAGTCGCGGTCAAAACCGCTTGAAAAGTAATTAAATGATCAATATTGACATCTCCATAATGGTGGGTGAAGATTTTACTTGGTTTATAGGTCTGTATTAATTGTTCTATTTCTTTCGTTAACTGATGCAGCGGAATTAATTCTAACTCTAAATTAGCATGCTTGAGGAATATCACTTCTTCAATACCAATTACCTTATTTGCACACCGGCTTAGCTGCTGTATGTGATGGGCTTCCTCTTTTCTTCCTAAAGCAGTAATGATTGAAATTACCCGATAGCCATTTTCTACTAGTCTTTTTAAAGTCCCGCCGGCTCCTAATAGCTCATCGTCAGGGTGAGCACCAATGACTAAAACACACTCTCTCATTTTTTTTATCACTCCTTATACCGTGTACTACTTAACTTATGATTGATGCTGCAAAAAGAAACTGTCATTAGCGGAGAGCCTGTTCTATTGTTTATCATCTTTTAACAGGATTCCAACAGAAGTCCCCTTCCTTAAGCATGTGCAGGGCATGGCCCAGGTCGTAGGGAGGGGATGAATGGTGGTCGTAGATAGCACGAAGTTTTTATTTCCTTTTTTGCAACATAGTATACGCTAGTGACAGGAAGAAAAACGAACATACATTCTCGTATTAAATGTAGGGCAAGGTTGTGTCCGAACAGTATAAACGACTCCTGTGGAGAGTACGTCAGACTGATTGGGTATCCAATCAGCAACGCTCTATGAAACAGGAAGCGCCTTCTTCAAACAGCTCGTTAGAATGTTAGAGAGGGGTCATTCACTGGTCCTGCCATTTGTTAAAGAATAAAGTGAAACTTTGACCAATGGAGGTTTTCTTCATCTTCACTGATCATTAGCCCGCACCAATCAGGATTTTATGGACAGTTTATTCCCCACCTAACTTCTTTACTCCCTGCCCAAATTTAATGTAGCGGGATAAAATAAGCCTGTATTAAAGACTGCTCATTACTACTAATCAATCTTTAATACAGCCTTATAGTCTATCAAGATTTGCATGTGTATTTCTGCCTCTATGCGATGAATTCTAGAAGGAAGTGATCAAAAAACAAAGTGTTGGTTTCAATATAAAAAAACGTTATGCGCAAGACACTTCTGTTTTTTATCAATGTTTCACCCATGTATTATAAACAGAAGAAGGTATATTCTTCACATTATTTAAAAAATCCTGTGACAATCCAAATTTTTTAAACCCCTTTAATAATTTAATAGGAGCCTTGCTATTTGAGGTAAAAGCTCTTTTATGGTCAATAACTTTTAACTGACCTTCTTCATTTATTAAAACGTGTCTTACTTCCGTGTCCCATCTGGTAAATCCGATCTTTTTCAATTCATCCAACATTATTAATATTTTTTCAGTTAATTCTTCAGTGATCTGTTTTTCTTTTTTTAAGTGACGTGCAAGTGAAATTCCATGTATATACTCCATGACAATATAATTTTCTCCATATTCATAAAGTCGTGGAATAATAGGTGATGATTGTCCAATTACCAGAGCTTTCAACTCTTTTTTTTGAGTTTCTTCCAGGAAAAACATTTTCACACATTTATCATGAGTTAATTGATATACTTCTCCATCCTTCCCATCCCCAATGAGCTTATATTCCTTCAAGTCTCTTCTGCTTATTCTTCTTTTATTAAAGTATGTCTTCATTTTATCGCTCCTTAATAAGGATTTCGTATTTTTGCAATAGTATCACCTCATATTCTATGATTCATCACTTACATATGTAACCTAGATTAATATATATTTTTATAACTTGATTCAATTCATATGGTTTTTTAATAGATATTATTTTAAAACCTTGAAATGCAATAAAGTGAAAGTTTGATCAGTGGGGAGGCTTCATCCCATTGTCATCAAGCCAAATTACTTTTCTATCCTTTACTTCAATCTTATTTGCACTCAGTAAAAACCAACTTCATCCAAATTTTCACTTTCAACCAAACTGACCAGCCACAAACCGTAACCGTATCGATAACCAACTGGCAAAATACTTGTGGTGCAAACAAATTTCCTAAGTATGGATATCTTTCGTTAATGATTCGAACGAGTTGAAACGGAATGAGGATACCGTCCTTCATGGACAATTTTCCCAGGGGTGACTGACCCTATTAAACCGGTTGCCCCCGCTTAACATGGAATAAATACGTTATGTATTAAAAACCGACTCTTATTACATAGCCGGTTTCTTTTATTGCTTCACATACACTTAGTCTTCATTAGGAAACAGTAGGTAAAGTGATATTTGTAAAAATATTGTCTGAATCAACAAAGTTACGTATATGATTTTTATTTGTATAGTATTTTAAATTCAAAGGTGTAGAGCCTGTATAAACAAACTCATTTCCTTCTAGAACTAGTTCATTCGCTGCATTAGCTGAGCCAGATGCTAATAAGGCACCAAAAGATGTATTGTTTATCGTGACTATACAATTTGCTGCTTTATAAATTGTATAGGGTCTGTTTGTATCTGATAAAAACAGATTATTTTTGGTATTGATAGTGATATCGCATTCTTCTAATGACGTGTATGATACTTGGTTGTCCACATTTGTAATACCGCCTTCGCAGGTCGTATCTATAAGCTTTGATTTAGTAACCTTAACGTTCATGGGGCGTCCGCTAAACATATGATTTCTCAGCTCACAATTAATAAATTCTGATCTAGTGAATTCACAGACATCTACATTCTTAGGATTTGGATTTTCAGATCTGACTCGTAAGTTTTCGAATCTACAATTATCATACTCTTTCACTTTAAACGTCATTTCCTTTTGTATAGGGACAGATTTAAAGGTACATCTGCTTATTTTGTTTGCCTTTAGCCACGGTGCAGTAACTAGATTTTCTGTAAAAATAATGTAATTATTATCAAACGTGCAATTATCGCCCATTGCAATCATGTCAGGATTTACGTATTGATTGTTTGATAATGAAACCCTGTATGAATCACTAGTTACATTCATGATGCCACCTGTAAAGCTGTTGCCTTCGATATTCACAAACGCCGCACTGAAATTAGAAGTCATAAGGCCAATGTTGTTTTGACAGTTGTATAAGAAGTTATCCTTAATGTTTGCATGCACGAGAGAATACAAATTGATTGCAATATTATCAATGTTGTAAATGTGATTGTGCTCTATTAAAACATCGTAACACCCGACTAAGATACCATGATAACTACCGTAAATTTCGTTATCTATTATCGTACAACTTGCCCCATAACTATCTTCCATATTTATCGAATATCTAGTCGGGTCATTGAAAAGCGGTTTTCCATCCAAAAACCTAACCAAACCTTTTCCATTATCACGGATTTTATTGTTTACAATTTTGTTATAGCTACCACCTAAAGTAATACCGCCCCTATGCCCATTAAATATTTCACACTTTTTCACTGTATTATGATGGGGAATCCCGCCAAACATAATAGTAATCTGCATATTCTTACTTGGGTTAGTTTCATTGTAATACTGCAATCTAAACTTAGTTGCAGTAACAGGAATAGAAATATCGGTATAAATTCGTCTTTTCTTCATAACCCCTATGAATTTGTTGCTATTGTCGTAAAAGAAGATGTCCAATTCTTTAGTATTCAAATTAGTTTTTCTAGCGTATCCTGCGCCAGCTATAAGGAAAGAATTTATCTTTGGTGTTAAATCTTGAGGTATGTTTAACAGTTTTGTTATGAGTGTATTAGCCGAGGTGATTGGTTGTCCAGTTGTGTAATCTAAAGCACTTAATGTAAGTCCTTGATCAAATTCACCATAGTTATATATAGAATCTGAGCTAAATGAAACATTATCACCCATGTAATCGCGAACTGTACAATTTGTCATAGAACAATAACTTGAACTTCTTTGAAAGAGAACTCCATATGTGTGCTCCATTGCTGCTTCTAAAGGATTCGAGAAACTCCTATCATCCCTACATCCAATGACGGTTCCGCCAAATAAATGAGAATTAGTGTTTTTGCTAAAAACAACACTATTTCCTTTAAAGTTGTAATAATCAGTAGTTGTTCTATTATCGAATGGTGATTTTTTGTTAGAATCATATATTACTTTTAGTGTTGAACCACTTAAATTAAAGTCAATATTAGAAACCATAGCGATTTCACGAGGGTAACAGATCGCATAATTCCCCTTTGGAAGAGTCACTTCAGCATAATTGTTAGCCGCCGCAAATTGTAATGCACTGTTTATTCCCTGTATATTCTTATCAGCTTGTATATAATCAGCATCTGCATAGGGCTTGGTGGGGAATCCTTCTTTTATACCCCACTGATTTAATTCAATTAAATAATCCAATTCTCTTCACCCCTTCATTTTCTTAAAATAGTATATTCATTGATAAAAGAAACCGTCCCTATAAAAGGAAACTGTTTTAAAAATCACTAAAATTTACAGTCCTATTCATAAAAAAACAGTTATATTCTCTCGTTAGATTTAACAATGTTTAAAAGATTGAATCACCTTTTTAAAGACCAGTTTTATTTTACAATTGCATCCCCTCTTCCATATTATAGTTTTTATTGAGCGCTATTCTGTAGCGCTCTTTTATTTTTACTCACATCCTTTTGCCTGTACCTTAGTTACTATACATATCCGGACACGAAAACCTACTATTAGAATTCAAAAAGATGACATTTCTTCAATATATCCTATCAGGCTATTGTTTGTATAACTACTAGAACTGAAGAAAAGCAGTTATCTTTAAACTACAATAAAATATATCAGAATTTAAGGAAGACAGCTCAAGGAGAATTGTCCGTAAGAAACAACTGATGAGAGGGGAATAATCACGGGAAATGCCGCACTTTCTTTAAAATGGACCGATATGGCTCGATCTTAAATAAAAACTAAAAAAAGTACCTAGAATAAAAAAAGGGGGAATGACAAGGAAATAATGTTTTTTTCTCATCTTCACAGCATGTAAAAACTTTCTGTTCGTAAATATAATCATCGGAAAAAGAATACCACTTATTATCAAAGTAATAACTAAACCCATAACAATACCCACCCATTCTTCTACCATATCTGAGCAACCATTAAATAGACAATTGATTGAATAAACAGTTATTAATACCCCCTAAAAGAGCATACCCAAAAAGAAAACCAAAAATAAAATTTAGAAGCACACTTATTACTAAGTACAATTTTTTCATCTATTCACCTCAAAAAACAATGCAATTTCATACATTAAATTCCGGAAAATTCTAACATTTATAATCATCGTTCTTCAAATCAAAGAAGCTCGACTAAAAAAATAAATCTTTTTATATTCATTTACACGAACACTTTTAACTTTTGACTATGCATCATTTATTTTGTTATTTATCTCTTCTAACACTCGCAACTGCTGCTCACCTTTCTTTACAGCCATAGTAAAATAATTTTGTAAAAGTCGTATTGTGTTATTATCAATATAATATCGTTCCGTTATATTCCCCCATGTCTTGCTATTTTGAAAATCATCCCAAGTAAATGGACTGTGTTCTTTTTTCTTTAATTCTTTAAATACCCATCTTTTCATTTTCTTTTTTGCTTTTTCAGTTAATAAACCATTCTTTACAAGTACGAGTTCTTCATTTCGTTTATACCGCTTATAAATATCCTTTTCCTTGAATACTTTAAGAAAGATATTCAAGGTATTCTTAGCGTCTGCAAAGGCACGGTGCTGCTTTCCTTCCCATTCTAAAGAAAATTGTTCCACCGCAAATTTTAAACTTGGTGTATGTATAAATAATTGATCATATGCTTGAAATACAAATTTTTGCAAATCAAATTTTCTCTCATTCTCTATATTAGGGCATTCTATATGATGTAGCTTACAATCTTGCGCAAGAAATTTATAGTCTTCCTTTCCCCATGTTATAAACATATAATCATCCCCAGCAAATTGAAGAAATCGTTCCATTACCTCTGGAAACATTTCTACCTCTTTTAGATCTTGCTTTGTAATGCCTGTTAATTTTGTTGTATGGCGAGTTAGAGGTGCGGTTGGTTTAACAAGTGAAGAAAATTGTCCTATTATACGCATTGTACTTGCTTCTACCTTGATTGCCCCAATATCAACCACTTCCAAGGGATCTTGCAATTTATAAGGTCGAAAATTCCGTTCAACATCAAAGACAATATAATATTTAAGTTCATTCAAGTCATATCCCTCTTCCTTATCTGATTATATTTTTAATTATATATTCCCCACTGTACAAATACACAAAACAAAATTTATAAAAAAGATCCTGAGATTTCTTTTTTGAATATTCAGTCAAAAATAACTAAATTTTTTTGTATATAAAGTAAAGCTTTAATCAGCGAGGTTTGCTTTATCTCTCGTCTAGCTTCTTTGCTTTCGTCGAATTTTGAGGTGAGCGTATTACTGCACGCGAATAGCGGGATAAACATACATTCGAAAGAATGAAATGAATCAGGCACAATAAAAAAAAGAGAAGGGCAAGCCCTTCTCTTTTCAATTCAATTACTTCTTAACTACGTTAGTAGCTTGTGGTCCACGGTTACCTTGTTCTACTTCGAAAGTAACTTCTTGACCTTCTTCTAAAGTTTTGAATCCTTCGCCTTGGATAGCTGAGAAATGAACGAATACGTCTTCTCCGCCTTCAACTTCGATGAATCCGAAACCTTTTTCTGAGTTAAACCATTTTACTTTACCGTTTTGCATGAAAAAATCCTCCTACAATGTACCTATATGTACATATTCATTTTCGACCACTTTACAACAATAATAACGACATTAAAAAACTGCAACCGCAGAGGAGATTTAACATTGCTATCCTCTTCTGAAGTTACAGCTCATTTAAATCTCTATATTATTAAAAGTAAAATGGTTTATAATCACTATATCATACCAATATAATAAAAGTAAAGCTAAATTCTCTATTTTTTTTTACATTTTACACAACATTTTCCTCCCAGTGCATCACTTTCGATTCTCCAGATCCAAATACAGCAACTTTTTTCCCAGCTAAATCTATACCTTCTAAATCATCATGGAAGTCTTCTGCTTCAAATGGTAGTTCCCTATCTCCCCACGTATAAGACCCCAAAATGATACCATCATATTCTAATAGTTCTTCTGCGTCCATCCCTTCCATTTCTTTCAATTCCACTTCATGATTAAATGCATCCAAACTCACTTTAATTAAATCAGCGATACTTTCTGTATTTCCTGACATACTTGCAAATGCTATTAAAATTTCCGCCATGTTGACACCCCTTTTTACAATTGATTATCTTTTTTATTTTTCTCCTTACCGCATTAAATACACTTACTTGTTTACTTATTCAACTTCCCTATCACCCTTTAGACAATCAGCAATTCGGCTATCTATTAGAGGTTATTTTGTCACAGGGCTTCAACTTTAGAATTTCTCCACTAGTTGCCTAGCAGCTACTAGGCGAATTGGTTCTTACCTAGACTTTCACCAGTAAGCAATACTTAGCTTAACTGGGCACGCTATAAAAAAAGCACGAATGACTCTTCTTGTCATTCGTGCTCCTCTATTTTTATTTTTTAAAAATGCCAAATGGCTTTCCTACTGGTAATACAACTTTTCCAAAATGTGTATTTAATACAGCAGCTGCTGAACCATAGAAAGATAGTAATGAAATACATAGTTCAGAATACGCTGCTAAGTTATGCATAGCATGTGGCATAACACCTAAAGTACTAAATGAAAGACCGATAAATAAGAAATCAATAAGTACAAAAATCATAAATAATACTTTATGTGTTTCCATTGCTCCAATAGTCATAAAAATTGTAAAGATTAGATACCCAATAAATGCAACACCAAGTTGCTTTGGATCTACAGCTTGTGCCAATTTTTCGCCAAATACACCAAGTTGAATTAACCATGATGTCCCAACACCTAACCAAAATAGACCATACGCACCAAAAGCAGTTGTACCGAACGTATTATTATGCTTTGCATCGTGAACGCAAGCAAAAAGTTGTGCAAATCCTCCTAAAAAGATTGCCCATGGTAATACAAATGAAACGCCATCAGTTAATCCTAGCTTTTGTGATGATGCTACAAGTGTTACCATTGCTAATCCAAATAGACCAATTCCAGATGGATCCGCTGTTGTCATTTTTACATGATGTGTAGTTTGATTACTCATAAAAACCTCCTGATTTTGAACACATACCTGAATACAATACTGAATTCAGATATGTATGTCAATGGTTTTTATTGTATGTCGTCAGACTTCACATTTTTGTAACAATGAAATATCATTTTCAAAAGAAGAATCACCACCATTACTTTTTCAAACAGATTGAACAACTCCTCCCCGCATCTACAAAACATGCATGAATTCTACATTATATTTGTGATTATAATCACCTCGATCTCTTTTCTTATCCATTAAGCTAAAAACATACAAATGAACAGAGGAGTGATTCATATGGCTACACCTTTTACTAAAACATCTATTGTTGGTGAAATAGTTACCACTTTTCCACAAGCAAGTGATTTGTTTAAAAAACATCGTATTGATTTTTGTTGTGGCGGGGACAAAACAATTGAAATAGCGACACAAACAAAAGAAATTTCTCCTGATGAACTTTTAAAACTATTAAATGAACAATATATTTTATATAAATCAAAAAATAATGAATCTACAAACTGGAGTGAGGCTAATTTTTCTATACTAATTGACCATATTATCCAAAAACATCATCGATATATTCAAGAAGAATTGCCACAGCTGAGCCCATATGTAACAAAAGTATTTCGCGTACATGGTCAAACAGAGTCGCATTTAAGTACCGTTCACCGACTTTTTCATGAATTAAAATTAGAACTTGAACAACATATAATAAAAGAAGAAACTC
>Ga0105250_10001467_pt1 | contig 12750 bp, 6 predicted proteins | sample KBSS54metaG_FD_80425 | JGI IMG/M metagenome (GOLD analysis project Ga0105250, IMG submission 80425) | Switchgrass rhizosphere microbial communities from Kellogg Biological Station, Michigan, USA - KBS S5-4 metaG | ecosystem: Host-associated > Plants > Roots > Rhizosphere > Soil | place...
ATTTGAGCACCTCGGCCGGACCAAACTTGTGAAAACGGATCGTGCGGGACATCGCAAACCTCGTCAAAGTAACCTCTAATGCCATGAACTCTATCTGGGCTTTTGACCCAAGACTATCAGTGGCTATTAATAGTCGACATGCCTGTCATTGATTCCGCAGCAGGGGCGGCGTTGGCAAAATCCATGAAAAAACTGCTGCCACCGTCTCAGTAAAGCTGAATTTTCCGGTGCAGAGTACCAGCCTTTCCCCGTAAGATTCATGCCGGCCATTGTTCTCATATGGCCGCTCTCGTCAAGCTTGATGACTCTGCCAGGACTCCAGATGAATCGTAATGACCTGCGTCGTGTCGACCTGAACCTGTTGATCGTATTCGAAACATTGATGCACGAACGCAGTGTGACCCGGGCGGCAGAAAAACTGTTTCTCGGTCAACCGGCGATCAGTGCGGCGCTCTCGCGCCTGCGCAGCCTGTTCGATGACCCGCTATTCGTGCGCACCGGGCGCAGCATGGAACCGTCCGCCCGCGCGGTGGAAATCTTCGCCCTGCTCTCGCCGGCCCTCGATTCGATTTCGACCGCCGTCAGCCGTGCAGCCGAATTCGACCCGGCGACCAGCACTTCGGTATTTCGGATCGGCTTGTCCGACGACGTCGAATTCGCCCTGCTGCCCATGCTGCTCAAACGCCTGCGCGCCGAATCGCCGGGCATCGTGCTGGTGATCCGTCGCGTCAACTACATATTGATGCCGGGCCTGTTGGCCTCCGGCGAGATCTCCATTGGCGTCAGCTACACCACGGACCTGCCGGCCAACGCCAAACGCAAGGTCCTGCGTCGCAGCGCACCAAAACTGCTGCGCGCCGATACCGTGCCGGGGCCGTTGAGCCTGGACGACTACTGCGCACGTCCGCATGCGCTGGTGTCATTTGCTGGCGACCTCAGTGGCTTTATTGATGAAGAGCTGGAGAAACTGGGCCGCAAACGTCATGTGGTGCTGGCCGTTCCGCAGTTCAATGGCTTGAGTACGTTGCTGGCAGGCACTGACATCGTGGCGACCGTACCGGATTACACGGCAGATGCGCTGACGGCGGCTGGCGGGGTTCGCGCGGAAGATCCACCGCTGCCGACGCGCACGTTTGAACTGCATATGGCGTGGCGTGGGTCGCAGGATAATGACCCGGGTGAGCGGTGGTTACGGTCGCGGATTCAGATGTTTTTCGGCGACCCTGAGAGTCTTTAGGCGTCGTCGAACAGGCTGTTTAGCTGATTATTTCTGCCTTTTCACAGACCATGGAGATCCATTCATTTCCAGTGGACTGCTACATTGGGGGCACTTCTGAGGGCATACTTGGGATGGTTTAAAAAGGATGCCCCCAGCCTGAGATCGAACAGCCCCCTTCTCGAAAGTCATACGCTGCTGCTCCCAAACCTCCGTCCAGCGCTATCCAATCACCTCAGTTTGTAGACGCGCCTCTGAAATCCTGACAATCCTTCCAAGAACGCCAACCACAGTGGTCGTTGGAAAGAAACAGTAGGGGTAACCATAGGCCTGTCCCGTGACAGCGGACGCCAAGTAGCTGTTTATCCAGCCTTCTGCGGCACTTCGGGCCTCGACAGCCCCGTTGTGATTATGCTGCGTTCTGCCCCCAAAACCTGATCAAACATGAACCGATCCCTTGCCGGCGTGCTCGCCAATGACGATGAAGCATAACGAATACCAACTTAGAGACCTAGCCGAGCCACTAGTAGCACCGCACACTGCAAAGGCAAAAAAAGATGCTCCTCGGGAGCTTGGGCCCCCGCTCCACAACCATCACGCATTCCAACAGCGCATCGACCGATGATACCAAGCAGTCAACCCCAGCAGAGGTTGCCACCACTTCATTGGATGACTCTCACTACATGGATGCACTCATTCATGGCAATCTGCTAGCAACCCATGCCGCGAGGATTTAGGATATGGGTTAACCGACAGACATCGTAATCTTGAGCACAGGAAGCTGCTCACTCGCACTCCTTACCACTCAGGTCACGCCCATTCGAAACAGGGAGAGCTTCAATGAGTTCCAGTGATGCCTTGGAAATTGCCAACGACGCATTAGATTCGTTCCACCAAATCGAACAAATTGCTTCCAAGCAGCTCGCCACCGGAAGTCGCGAGGCCTCTGAAGCCTTGGCAGTCGTCAATACCTTCACTGGCGCGGCGGCCGTAGAGCAGATTGCATCCATCTCTGACGACGTGACCAAATCGCTTGCGAGCCTCGTTCGAGAGCCAGCTGTCTCACGTATAGTAGTTGAGAACGGCAAGGGCCAAGTTGAGACCTACTACATCTGCCGTACGACTGGAGGATTTGTCCTTAATCACGGCAAGCTAGCAGGCTACCGTTCACCGTTCGGTCGCTTGGCTGCTCATGACGCTGGTGAGGACGTTGATCTAGAAATCGCGGGTAAAAAAGTCAGCTACCGGGTCTTGGACAAACTCGATCTGAAGCCTCAGAAGAGCGCTGAGCTCTGGGACTCAATCGACAGCATTTGGAGGCAAGAACGTTTAGCACCTCAGACGATTCCTTCTCTTCGTAAAGTTATCCAACCGGACGACAGCAATGCCTTCATCGCCATGCTTGGCGGCAAGTCCGAAACCGAGAAAGTCCGGGAAGGTGTGCGTCACGAAATCCGGAAGGCTATGGCCCTTCGAGACCAAGCGATTCTCGACAAATTCCAGGACGAAATCTTTCGCCTCTCAGTAGACCACCAGCTAATCATCCTGGGCCCTCCCGGGACAGGCAAGACAACCACCTTGATCAAGCGTCTCGGCCAGAAGCTGGACTGGGAAGCTCTTAGCCAAGACGAACGCCTCCTGCTGGGCCCTCAGTCTAAGCGCTCGCGCTGGATGATGTTCACGCCTTCAGACCTCTTAAAGCATTACGTCAAAGAGGCCTTCAGCCGTGAGAATGTCACGGCTTCTGACGAGAACATCAAGACCTGGAGCAAGCGCCGACATGAGCTGGCAAGGTCGACATTTGGCATCCTCAAGACGGGCAGCGGTGGCACATGCATCCTCAAAGAGGATCGCCAATTCGCCCCGATGGACATCAACGATGATCCGCGCCAGTGGTTCGCCGATTTCAAGTCACTACACCAAAGCCGCCTCCTCTCCTCCCTGAAGGAAGGAGCAATTCTGCTGAAAGATTCGGCTCCTAACCTAGTAGACGCAGTTGTGCACAAGCTGTTTGCCACGGTAGATGGGCTTCAGCCAGAAGGACTGCTGAGCGCCTATGCCGAGTGGAACAATCTCGAGGCACGGATTGACCCTATGCTCAAAGCCAGTCGTGCAACCTCAGATAAGCTGATACAACAGCAAGGTAACCTTCTCCATAACCGGAACAATGCTGTCTTCGGGAAGATGGCCACCTTTCTCGAAGGCCTCGGCCAAAACGATGATGAAGACGAGGATGGTGCCGAATTTGATGATGATAACGGAGAGGAAGGAACAGGCATACCCACGCACACCGCAGAGCTCAAAGCATTCGCAGCTTACCAAAAGTTTCTCCAGACCTATGCCCGTACTCGCTATCGCAATGGCAATCTAGGTAAGGCAAGCCGTGCGGCTCAGATACGAGACTGGCTTGGGGATCGAGTCCCCTCAGATGAATGGCTTAAAACGCTTGGGCGAGAGATGTGCTTCCAAAACGCGCTACGGCGCTTCAGGAATGCATGGAGACGCTACGTACTTGACGTCCCTACAAGCTACAGAGCATTCCGTCGCGACAGCGTGACGCTTGATCGGTATAGCTATCAGCGGCCAGAGCACGCTTCCCACATTGATGAGACAGAACTCGACGCAATTCTCCTCCTCATGCTTCGATCCGCTCGCGAACTCATCCGCCAAGATTTCGTGAAGCGGCATATCGACGAACCTCGCTTCACCGAGTTGGCCAGGATTTCGAGCCAGTTCCTGCAGCAAGTCCTAGTGGACGAAGCCACGGACTTCTCGCTCCTCCAGCTTGCATGCATGGAGAGCCTGACTGACCCTACCATTGAGTCGTTCTTCGCCTGCGGAGACTTCAACCAACGGATCACAGGGAATGGCCTCAAGAATTTGGATCAGCTCGAGTGGATCTCCCCTCGCCTCACGTCTCAGCGGATAAACACGGTTTATCGACAGAGTCGCCTTCTGAACAGCTTTGCCATCAAGCTACTGCAGCATATGGATGGTGACGCCAAAGCTGTAGGCAGCCTGCCAGAGCATTCCTCTCACGAAGGCGTTCAGCCGGTGCTCGGGGAAAACCTCCAGGGCGAAAGCGTCGTCACCTGGGTAGCAGAGAGAATCTTCGAGATTGAGGATCACATCCGCTCCAAAAATGAACCGGTGCCTACGATTGCCATCCTGGTCGCTTCCGAGTCGCACGTGAAACCCGTCTCCGAAGCGCTTACCGAGAAGCTAGAGAGCAGAAGTTTGCTCGCAGTCCCCTGTGTCGATGGCCAGTCATTGGGTAACCAATCCGATATCCGGGTTTTCGATGTTCAACACATCAAGGGGCTCGAGTTCGAAGCAGTGTTCTTCGTCGGGCTGGACGAGCTCGTCGAAACAAAACCGACGCTGTTCGAGCGGTTCCTATATGTGGGTGCCACCCGGGCGGCGACTTACCTCGGTATGGTCTGTCATCATAAGCTCCCGCACAAACTGGAGGATCTCAGGCCGTATATGGCTAGCAAATGGTGAAAAGCTAAGCCAAGGTGCGTTCAGAGCCCTACTGCCCATTCGAATGAAGCAGACTCTCGGGTTCCCTATCTAAGATAGGGAGCCCTACACTGGCCACCACATTCGACGGCCAGTGGTTTAAAACCTCAGTCAGCTGAAGAGGGATCCTCAACGAGTTTGCTTTCGCCCATGATTATTTTTGTTTGAACTCTCGCTTTCAAGTTACCGTTTAAGTGAGGCAAGGCCTTATGATAGTTCTCTAGAGCCAGCTCCATGTATCGCTTATCACCGCCCCTCTCGGCTAGATGGAAAAACGTATGCCCAAGCCAGGTGGTAGTTTTCGCCCAAGCAACGGGGTCGCTGTCAGGAGTACGCTCTAGCAATGCATCCTGATAAGCCTCAGTGGCGTAATGCAGGTACTCATTGCTTGGGTCAAAATCGGCAAGGGTAAAAAAAGCATTTCCCAGATTGTGCTTTGTCATCGCCCAGTCGCGAGGGACACTCGTTCGGGTGCGCTCCTCCAAAGAGTTTTCGTATGCTTCAATAGCCTGTTCTATCAGCCGAGGATCGTTTTTCCGATCCCCCAACTCGAGAAGTGCATTGGCTTGAGAATTAAGTGTCCGAGCCCAAGCTAACGGCACCAGCTGCCTCGTCCGCTCTTCCAAGGCTGCCATGGCTGAGGCCAATGCTTTCTCAAGCCACTCGGAATCCCCATCTCTCATAGCAAGCTGGTAATAGACATTCCCGAGGTTATGGTGTGTGTTAGCCCACTCTAGCGGAACTTGTTCTCGGGAAATTTGAGTCAATGCGGCATGGTAGGCCTCAGCCGCTTGATGGAAGAACTCGAGATTATCCGTATGCTCGCCCAAAGCGAGTAGAGCATTGGCTAGATCGTTCTGTGTGATGCCCCAGTTCAAAGATGAGCTCTGCGTGCGCTCAAGCAAAGCTGCTCGAAACGCCTGGACACTTTGCTGAAGGAGCGGAACGCTGTGCTCACGCTCGCCAAGAACACGTAAGGCGTTGCCAAGATTATTCTGGGCCGTTCCCCATTCGTGCGGCTTTCGACTCAGAACGGGTTCAAGCAGCGCCTCTTGCAGGCAGGAAACTGCCTGGCGAAGCCGGGCAACACCGCCCTCTCGCTGCCCAGTTAAGCGCAGCGCAGCACCGAGATTGCTTCTTACGATAGCTACCATAGCTACGTCCCCCGCCTCGCTGAAAAACTGCAAGGGGGCGTTGAAACGGTCAACAGCCTCAAGCAGCAAATCCCCGCGCCTATCCCTAGTGCCCAAGGCTAGGAGTACACCGGCTAGGCCATTTTGAGCGTGAGCATATGTGGCTGTATGAGATGCACTTGAAGCCGTCACCGCCTCCCGGAATATTAGCTCTGCCTGTCGAAGCAGGCCGTCATGAGAAACACGTTCGCCCAGGTTTGCCAAAGATTTCCCGAGCCAGAGTAACGCTTCAGTCCTAGCCTGATCGTCCGCCGCGTCATCGACCCACTTGCGAGACAGCTCTATTGCCACCTCCAGAGGGAAGTTTGAGCCATACACTTCACCCCTCCTGCAATACGCATCCAATTCCTTTATGAAGTCTTCGCTTAGGACGGGGGCCTTCGGGTGATCCAGCGAAATGAGTTTCACCACTTCATCAGCTACTCGCCGAGGATCTCGCAGCAATGTGTGCTGCTTAATCGAAGCGTCAAGAAGTTCAGCTCGCTGACGCTTGATGGACTCGCGCGTGTCAGCCTCCTGCTTATCCAGGGTTGCAAGGGCCTCTTCAATTGCCTGTGCGCCGTGTGCCAGTTCGCCGGCCTCAATCGACTCGCGTACGCCGACCATTGTGTCGTTGACCAAACGGTCTCGATAGTGAGCGGTAGCTCCAGTTGCTCTTATTTCCTCTAGGACGGAGACGGCGAACTCCAGCTCTTTGTAAGCTTGAGATTGATTTAGCAAAAGGTCAGGAAACAACGGCTTAGCCAGCGCTAGGATTGCTTCATCTGACGCCAGACTTCGACTGTCACTGTGTTGACGTTTGAGGGTTTCGAGGATCTGGGCAAGTGCCTCATTCGTTTGAGCGCTCTGCGCGTTGGCAGCTAAAATACCACCGTCAACCTTGAAACCAACGTTCTGTATTTGTGCGCCGAGCTGCTCAATCCCTTGCGCCCAACTCGCGTCAAGGTCTCTCAGCCAAGCCTGGAGCCCCTCAGCACTGGGCACGTCAGCTAGTGCACTTATCAATTTGTCGACGCGCGCGTCAAACCCTCCTAATGTTTTGAGACATTGTCGCCCCAGCTCTACGCCGAGACTGCTGACCGCGATCTGAAAAGCTGTCTCAGCTTGGGGATACTTATCAGGGGTCTGGATAGTCTCTACAAACACCAAGTAAACCAGGTCGCCGAAAGCAAACCGAGCAGTGCCGCGATGTGTGACGATACCCGCCTCCGCCGCCTGGCAATACAAATCGGGAACATCTTTCGGCTCGCAGCCCACGATTTCGGCAGTGATTTTGAGGAAGTCTCGAGTCAGCGGGTCAGCGCTTTCGAGCCCCTTCCCTACTAGCGTCGTGGGAGCGTTGAGGAGGACAAGTTCAAAGTGGCCATCAATTGGTGACGCCACCAGGGGGACTCGACGATCAAAGGCCGCGGCGCGTAGTTTTTCGATTTTTGGCTTGAAGATGCTTGAGAAGGTACCAACGGCTACCGCCTGACCATCCCCTTCAAGCGCTTCACGGGCGCTCAAGACCGCCTTGTTTACTTCGAGGGCCGATTCGATCCAGGCTATTCTCAAGACGCGAAGCAGGTCATCACTGGCTCCAAGCGAGGCAAATGGGTTGTGGTCATTCAGCCTGGCCGAGAGGTTTTTTCTATGCCGTTCAGGCATTAGCTTGATTAGCGTCGGCAGATTTTTGACCATCGTGCCGACCAGCTTTTCCGTCCACACCATTTCGCACTCCGTTGCAGAAAATTGCCTTAGCCTACCAACTCCTAATCTCTCGGGGTAGGCCGAGATAGAGCAGCCGAATGTAAAGTTTGGTCAGCGAGGCACCGTTGGGCGAAACAAGGGCCGACGATGAGAATACTGTCACTCGAATGAATCTGAGCAGGTATGGACTCATGGAGCTGCAGACTGTAGTGATCCGAGTATCACTGGTGAGAACGTGAAGCTCAGGAACCTAATACCCTCTCTCTGCAGTTCGTCCATTGCCCTCAGCGCGAGCGCCAGAGTGACCGGACTGTCCTTGCCGAAACTGCAGGCGATCACGCAACGCCTCCCGTCCAAGATCTGCTGCTTGATAACCGCGATAGCATCATCAACTTTTCGTCAAATGGAAGCTCCGCGGTAGGCGCTTTGACCGGTGCAGCATCATGGAAGAGGGTGGCGGGGATCAATTGCATGGTGGCGGCTCAGTGATGAAAGTACACTTTAAACATATCGGCACATCCTAATTCGCAACGACTAGGTGATGACCTCACTGAGTCGTTCCACCACTCATGTTCAAAAGGTGCTTTTTGACAACCATTACCTGGGATAAGAAGATTCTCTGCGCAGATACGCTTGTAAGTTTCGACACTGCTGCCTTCACTGGAATGTCGCACGCCCGCGGTTGGGAGATAAAGAGCAAGCTGTTTACGCCAGGCAAAGTAGTCATGTTTGAGGGGGCGCCAATTATAGCCGTGGGAGCCGCCGGCAACGGGGCCGCAGGTAACAGTCTCAGAGATTGGCTGTTTGACCAGAATCTGAAACCCGGTTATTACCCCAGACCTTCCGCCCCTCTACGCAACGACCTCATACGGCAAGCACAAATATCTCAAGTGCTTGTGGCAGAGGATTCTTGGCTGTTTGTTCTCACTGAAACCCACTGTTGGCATGTGACCTCTGTCATTGGCATTCAGCCGACCGTTGATGACGTCACGACGAACTCAACAGCGATCGGCCTCGGTGCAAAATATGCTCGACCCTGCCTGGCCAAAGGACTGGATGGCGTTGACGCTATCATTGAAGCCGCTACGCACACCGACTCAGAAACTAACTTCAAAATCGAAAGCGTTCAGCACAAGCCCGGTTCGCAGATCAAACTTGAGCTCCGATCGCTAACCACCTTGAAGAATCCAGTGCGCAAAAATCGAGTACTGGCATGCGTCTTGGGAACCGCTGGCCATCTCCTAACGGCGATTGGCGGGGTCTCCCTACTGGCGTGCGGATTTGAGGGACTGACCCGCTTACTGTGGGTTGCCGCCTTAATGCTTGGGGTGATGGTGTCGGGTTGGTCGATGTTGACCTCTTTTAGATCGAAGCGAGCCCCTTTCTACGCCTTGGGTGCTCTGATTTTGATGCTGGCGCCTTTGGCGATCCCAGAAACAGAAGCCTTCATCGTTGCCAACAACCTCGAATCGTTGATTGTCCTTCCGTGGTTAGCATTTGCGGTGCTATACCTTCCCACGCAAAGATTTCCGGCATTAATGAATCCCTTGATTGCTTCCTACATTGTTTCTGTACTATCTGTGATTGCAGTGTTGGTAGCCGTGGTGGGGTTCAACGACCCTCCCTATAATTGGGCCGAGGCATTTGTGGGTTTCCTGGGCGTCGGGGTTGGATTCCCTATTGTCTGGCTTTGCGCCAGGCATATCGAGAGCAACGAAAGGCGGTTTTGGCATCTATTTGATCTGTGACCTTGCCGAGGGTATCCCTCGGCTTAACACGAGCTGCATAGCTGCTGGACACCTAATCGCACCCTGAGTACGGTACGTGCGCAGCAACTCATCCCTAAACCGGCTACCACCGTTATCATCACAGCAGATGACGTCACCATTTTGCGGGAGAAATAACAGTGCCAACCGATCTGGAGGGGCGTGTAGCGCTCAAAGAACTGATTGAGAAACACCTCCAGTGAAGAGATCCCGATTGAGACGGTCTGATCGAAATTGTTCAGGATCCCTCGCGGCAAGTTCCGATAGGAGTGTGCTTGAAGGACATTAGACGGTACAACAAGGTCCAGTACACGCAGTAGGAGCTAGATCTGATCGACGACCTTTTGTACATGTATGGGTGATACAGAACGTGCTGGTAGAGGGCAAATGGTTGGATAAGAACTGAATTGCGCTTGGTTTCGTAGACACTTCCAAGCCCAGCAAACCAATTACGTGGATACAAATATTAGGTCGAACACAGCCGATCGGAGTTGCTGTTCTCGACCGAGAGCGGATTAGCTGGTCCTTGATGAGCCCTGCCCTCTCCCACCCAGATCCGATGAGGAGTAACACTGAAAGCCATCGACGACCACCCCGGCTCGCCTCAGAGATCGCCAATCTCGATCGCTCGCATATCCCGCGCTAGTGGGGGCAAAACTGGGGGCACATTTGAATTTTATCCGACTGAAAACACCGTCCTAGAGCCTAGTCAAAATGTTCTTCGGGGATCCCGATAGTCTCTAGGGTCTTCTCCGCTATTCGATAGACCGGTCTGAGGCTTTCAGCGGAACAATGGAAGCAATAAAACTGCGTATGTCGGCCGAATGAAAACGGTGAGCGCTCACCGTTTTCATTCGGGTCGGGATACTAATATTTGAAACGACCCACCAGGCCTTTGAGCTGACCGGAAATGTCTATCAATCGACCCGAGCCAGCCTGTGACGACTGAGCAAAGCCTTCGACCAGTTGGGCATCGGCATGGATCTGCGCGATGTGGCGATTGATCTCTTCGGCCACTTGGTGCTGCTCCTCGGCGGCTGTGGCGATCTGGGTATTCTGGTCGCGGATCGAGTCCACCGAGCCACGGATCTTGTCGAAGCTGTCACGCGCCTGCTGAATGCGTTCCACACTGGCGTGGGACACTTGCAGGCTGCCTTGCATCTGCTGCGTGACCTCTTGGGTGCGGCGGGCGAGGTTGCCCAGCAAGCTGTCGATCTCGCCGGTGGAGTCGGCTGTCCTGCGAGCCAGGGCGCGGACTTCGTCGGCGACCACGGCGAAGCCTCGGCCTTGGTCACCGGCGCGCGCCGCTTCAATCGCCGCGTTGAGCGCCAGCAAGTTGGTCTGCTCGGCAATCGAGCGGATGGTGTCGAGAATGGTGTTGATGTTCTGGCTGTCCTGCTCCAGCAACTGCATGGTCTGGGTCGACTTCTGCAGGTCTTCACTGAGCTTGAGCACGCTGCCGGTGGCTTCGCCGATGTGCTGCTGTCCGTCATGTACGTCGCGGTAGCCTTCGTCGGCACTCGTCGCGGCAGCACTGCACGAACGTGCAACTTCGTTGGCAGTAGCGACCATTTCGTTGAATGCGGTGCTCACCAACTCCACGGCCTCACGCTGGCGACCTGCAGCCTGGTTCATGTTGTTGGCCACTTCGCTCGTGTCGGCGGCCGCGGTCTGCAGGTCAGATGAGGCGTTGCCGATGCGTTGCACCAATTGTGCAATCATGCTCAGGAACTGGTTGAACCAGCCCGCCAGGCTGGCGGTTTCGTCCTTGCCCTGCACCTGGAGTTGGCGCGTCAGGTCGCCTTCTCCTTCGGCGATTTCTTGCAGGCCGTCGGCCACGCCGCGAATCGGACGCACGATGACGCTGGCAAAGCTGGCGCCTACTATCGCGAACACCAACGCCAATGCCGCGGCAATGGCGGCGATCAGCCAGGTCAGCCGGGTGACGTCGGCCATCACTTCATCACGCTTGATCAGGCCGATAAAGCGCCAGCCCAGGCCTTTGGAACTGACCACGTTGGCCATGTAGGCCACGCCATCAATCTCGATTTGGGTCACGCCGTCGCCTCCCTTGGCTAGTTCGGCGTAGTTGGGACCCAGATCGGCCAGAGGCTTGAAGTTGTGCTTAGCATCGCTAGCGTCTACCAGCACGTTACCGTTGTCTTCCACCAGCATCAGGTAGCCGCTATCGCCCAGCTTGATGTTGCGCACCAGTTCAGTGAGCTGTTTGAGCGACACGTCCAGGCCAACCACTCCCAGGATATTTCCGGCGGCGTCGGCGACAGTACGCACAGTGCCGATCAGCGTCACATCGTCCGGCGCCCAATAGTAGGCACCCGTGCGCACAGTGGCGCCTGGCGTGGCGATGGCCGCTTTATACCAGGGACGGACGCGCGGATCGTAGTTGTTCAGCTTGGTGTCGTCCGGCCAACTGGCGTAGCCGCCGTCGCTCAGACCCAGGGACAGGTAAGCGGTACTCGGATGACTTTTGGCGAACTGGTCAAATATCGCCAGCAGCTCTTTGTTGGCCTGAGTAAGTGGAATTTGCGCGGCTTCGGCACCCGCGTAGCTCTTGAGGTCTTTGGCCGCAACGACGCGCGGGTCCTTGGCTACATAGTCGACGTTTTGGCTAATGCCGTCGAAAAACTGCTTCATGCCATTGTCGATCTGGCGGATCTCGCGACCGCTGCTGTCGAGAAAATTGGCCAGGGCCCCCTCTCGCAGATTCAGCACTACCAAAACGGCGACCAGGATGACCGGGACGCATGCGATTGCCGCAAACGCCCAGGTCAGCTTCTGCTTGATATTCATGACTTCACCTGCGGATATTTATAGTTTTGGCAAGGGGAAACGCTAGCACTGAACGTCGCATGTGTTGTTATGAGGAGATAGAGCCCATGCGTACTCTGAGTTATCGACCGCGACGGTGCGCACTTTAGAACGGCGAACATCGGCAAACTCAGCGCAATCTATCTACGATTAAAGAAAGGCTTCCCTGCCTTGGAAAACCTTCCAGAACGTCGCATCGATTTTCCTCGCCGCCGCTTCACTGACCCAACCCTGCCAGATTTCCGGATCCGGCTTCTGCGCCAGTTGGACCCAATCCAACTGGCCCATTAGCGGCGTGGGAGTTCAGTAACAGAACAGGACGGATTTAGGCGGTTTGGCAAACCGGATCAAAGGTGCAACGCGGGCTTGGACTGGCGAACGCCATGGGCAGAAGGGACGCGGACACGCAGGGCAATCAGCAACGCGGCCAGCAGCATCAACACGGCTGCCGCTACGAATACGCCTGCGCTGCCACCGAGGCTGAACATTGCACCGCCAGCGGCGGCGCCAGTGGCGATGGCTGACTGCACAGAGG
>Ga0105250_10001471_pt1 | contig 12739 bp, 8 predicted proteins | sample KBSS54metaG_FD_80425 | JGI IMG/M metagenome (GOLD analysis project Ga0105250, IMG submission 80425) | Switchgrass rhizosphere microbial communities from Kellogg Biological Station, Michigan, USA - KBS S5-4 metaG | ecosystem: Host-associated > Plants > Roots > Rhizosphere > Soil | place...
AAACAATCTCAACGTGATGCTGTTTTCCGATAACGTTTCTTTAGATGACGAACTGGCACTGAAACAACTCGCTCATAGCAAAGGTCTGCTGATGATGGGGCCGGATTGCGGTACGGCGATTATCAATGGCGCGGCGTTGTGCTTTGGCAACGCGGTGCGCCGTGGCTCGATTGGTATTGTTGGCGCATCTGGTACCGGCAGCCAGGAATTAAGCGTGCGTATTCATGAGTTTGGCGGCGGTGTTTCCCAGCTTATTGGCACCGGCGGGCGTGACTTAAGCGAGAAAATCGGCGGCATCATGATGCTCGATGCGATAGGGATGCTGGAAGATGACACGCAAACGGAAGTGATTGTGCTGGTTTCTAAGCCGCCTGCTGAATCCGTGGCGCGTAAAGTGCTGGAGCGGGCGAAAGCGTGCCGCAAGCCAGTAGTGGTCTGCTTCCTTGGCACCAAAGACGCCCGTGAAGATGAACCCGGTTTACAGTTTGCTCGCGCCACCAAAGAGGCGGCGCTGAAAGCCGTTCTGCTGACCGGTATCAAAAAAGAGTCACTCGATTTACATCCGCTCAACTGGCCGCTGATTGAAGAAGTGCGCGCACGCCTGAAGCCCGAGCAGAAATACATTCGTGCGCTGTTCTGCGGCGGCACCTTGTGCGACGAAGCGATGTTCGCGGCACTGGAAAAATACCCGGACGTTTACAGCAATATTCAGCCCAACCCGGAATATCGCCTTAAAGACGTGAATGTCAGCGTTGCTCACACCTTCCTCGATTTCGGCGATGACGATTTCACCAACGGCAAACCGCACCCGATGATTGACCCAACCAACCGCATCAGCCGCCTGTTGCAGGAAGCGCGTGACCCGCAGGTGGGCGTGATTGCGATGGATTTCGTGCTCGGTTACGGCTCGCATGAAAACCCGGTCGGCGTGATGCTCGATGCAATCAAAGAAGCGAAAGCCATTGCCGCACGCGACGGGCGGCATCTGGAAATTCTCGGCTACGTGCTGGGCACCGATTTAGATACCCCTTCGCTTGCACAGCAGTGCCAGATGCTGACCGATGCAGGTGTTATCTGGGCAAGCAGCAGCACCAACACCGGTCTGCTGGCGCGTGAGTTTGTCTGCAAGGAGAAAGCACAATGAGTCTGTTCAACCAACCGCTGAACGTGATTAACGTCGGCATTGCGATGTTTAGCGACGATTTGAAAAAGCAGAACGTCCCCGTCACGCAACTGGACTGGACACCGCCGGGGCAGGGCAATCTCGCCGTGGTGAAGGCGCTGGATGCTATTGCCGCGCCAGGGCTTGCGGAAAAAGTAGCGGCGGCCAACAAGCTGGCCGTTGAACGCATTATTCAGTCGCAGCCTGTTTTGGTCGGTTATGACCAGGCGATTAACGTTGTTCCCGGCATGACGCACAACACCATTTTGCACGCCGGGCCGCCTGTCGCCTGGGAAGATATGTGTGGCGCGATGAAAGGCGCGGTTACTGGCGCACTGGTATTTGAAGGGCTGGCGGCAAACCTCGATGAAGCCGCGACACTCGCCGCTTCCGGTGAAATCATCTTCTCGCCTTGCCACGAACACGACTGCGTGGGCTCGATGGCGGGCGTGACGTCTGCCTCAATGTTTATGCACGTCGTTGAGAACAAAACTTACGGCAATCGCGCGTATACCAACCTCAGCGAGCAGATGGCGAAGATCTTGCGCATGGGGGCCAACGACCAGAGCGTAATCGACCGTCTGAACTGGATGCGCGATGTACTTGGCCCAATGCTGCGTGATGCGATGAAGCTCGCCGGTGAAATCGACCTGCGTTTGATGCTGGCGCAAGCGCTGCATATGGGCGACGAGTGCCACAACCGCAACAACGCGGGCACCACGTTGCTGATTCAGGCGCTGACGCCGTGGATTATTCAAACCAACTTCACTGTGACGCAGCAAAAAGAGGTGTTCGATTTTGTCGCCAGCAGTGACTACTTCTCCGGCCCTACGTGGATGGCGATGTGCAAAGCAGCAATGGACGCGGCACACGGCATCGAATACAGCACCGTGGTCACCACCATGGCGCGTAACGGTTTTGAGTTTGGCCTGCGCGTCAGCGGCCTGCCTGGGCACTGGTTTACCGGCCCGGCACAGCAAGTGATCGGCCCGATGTTTGCCGGTTATAAGCCTGCCGATTCTGGCCTCGATATTGGCGACAGCGCAATTACTGAAACCTACGGCATTGGTGGATTTGCTATGGCAACGGCTCCGGCGATTGTCGCGCTGGTGGGTGGCACGGTGGACGAAGCCATCGACTTCTCGCGCCAGATGCGCGAGATAACGCTCGGTGAAAACCCTAATGTCACGATCCCGTTGTTGTCGTTTATGGGTATCCCGACTGCCATTGATATTACGCGGGTGGGCGACAGCGGCATTCTGCCGGTGATCAACACCGCCATTGCCCACAAAGACGCGGGTATTGGCATGATTGGCGCCGGGATTGTGCATCCGCCGTTTGAATGTTTTGAGAAGGCTCTGCTCGCCTTTAGCGAGCGTTACTCTTTCTGAGGGAAACAGCGATGAAAAGCATAAAGCTGGAGTGGAAACGTGGTGACTGGGCAGCTTACTTCGGGTTAATGACCAACAACCTGACCAACTTGCTGACCATGATGGGGTTACTGATTTTTGTCGTCGGTATTCCTACTGAAATTGTTTATGGGCGTATTGCGCCAGCCTTCGGGATGGCGGTACTGGTCGCCAGCGTGTGTTATGCGTGGTTTGGTTTGCAACTGGCGAAGGAGACAGGGCGTAAAGACGTGACCGCGCTGCCTTCCGGGCCAAGTGCGCCGTCGATTTTTACCGTGACATTTTTGGTGCTGATGCCGGTCTATCAGCAAACCGGCGATGCCGAATTTGCCATTCAGATTGGCCTGGTGTGGTGCTTTGTTGAAGCGATGATTCTGGTGGGCGGTTCGTTCCTCGGCGAAACCATCCGCAAGATGATCCCGCGTACCGTGCTGCTGTCGTGTTTGTCGGGCTTAGGTTTGTTGCTGCTGGCCATGAACCCAATGCTGCAGGCATTTGAAGCGCCAACGGTTTCCTTCATCGTACTGCTGCTTATCTTCATCAACTGGTTTGGCAAAAAACCGATTTTTGCTCGAATTCCAACGGGTTTATTACTGCTGATTGCTGGTACTGCGCTGGCGTGGGTTTCTGGCCTGCAAAGTCCGGAAGCCATCAAAGCATCGATGTCATCATTCGGCTTTAACCCACCGTCGATTCATGTTGATAGCTTCCTGCAAGGATTGCCGCACGCGTTGCCTTATCTGGCGTCGGCGGTTCCGTTGGGGCTGGCGAACTACATTTTTGACCTGGAAAACATCGAGAGCGCCCACGCGGCAGGTGATGAATATAACACCCGCAAAGTGATGCTGACCAACGGCCTGGCCTCCACGCTTGGCTGCCTGATGGGGAATCCGTTCCCGGTCACGGTATACGTCGGCCATGCTGGCTGGAAAGCGATGGGTGCGAGCATTGGCTATACGCTGGCGTCCGGTGTGACGATGTTTATCGTGCCGTTGTTTGGCCTCGGCGCGTTCATGCTCGCCATTATTCCGATGACCGCGATTGTACCGATTCTGGTGTTTATCGGCGTAGTGACCGCCAACCAGGTGGTGCGCGAAACGCCGAAAATAGAGGTGCCGGTTATCTTCATCTGCCTGTTCCCGTGGATAGCCAACTGGGCGCTGACCATGGTGAATAGCGTGATGGCGGCGGCAGGGACGTCGGCGGCGAAAATCGGCTTTGAGACCCTGGCGCATAAAGGCGTGTTTTATCAAGGCCTGGTACATTTGGGCAACGGCGCACCGCTCGCCAGTATGTTGTGGGGTTGCGTGGCTATCTTCGCCATTATCAACAAGCCGTTACGCGGCGCAATTGCGGCAGCCGTCGGCGCATTGCTGGCGTTGTTTGGTGTGATTCACGCGCCGATTGTCGGCTTTGCACAGGGCAGTTCGCTGATGTTTGTCACCGCATATTTGATGATGGGCGCAATGTTTGTGGTGAAGCATGTGCTGGACAGGCGTGAAGCGGCGTCTGAGGTTGCGACTTCCGTTTAATACTCCCCCTCACCCTAGCCCTCTCCCCCTGGAGAGGGAATTGTCCGGTTTTCTCCCTCTCCAGGGGGAGAGGGCCGGGGTGAGGGCGTCCGTACCCTAAAGGATAAAAATAATGAAACAACTCGTGGTAGTGGCGATTGGCGGCAACAGCATCATCAAAGACAATGCCAGCCAGTCGGTTGAACATCAGCAAATCGCCGTCAAAGAAGTCGCGCAAACCGTGCTGGAAATGCTCTCATCGGACTACGATATTGTGCTGACCCACGGCAATGGCCCGCAGGTGGGGCTGGATCTGCGCCGCGCAGAGATTGCCCATGAGAAAGAAGGCTTGCCGCTCACGCCGCTGGCTAACTGCGTGGCGGATACCCAAGGCGGCATCGGCTATTTGATTCAGCAAGCGTTGAATAACCAGTTGGGGAAACACGGCGACAAGAAAGCGGTCACCGTGATCACTCAGGTGGAAGTCGATCCCAATGATCCTAATTTCACTCATCCAACCAAACCAATTGGCGCGTTCTTTAGCGAACCGCAGTGCGAAGCGCTGAAAGTTGCGCATCCTGACTGGCAATTTGTGGAGGATTCCGGGCGCGGATACCGTCGCGTGGTGGCGTCACCTGAACCGCTGCGCATTGTCGAAGCGGATGCCATCAGTGCGCTGATTAAACAAGGGTTTGTGGTGATTGGTGCGGGCGGCGGCGGTATTCCGGTGATTCGCACCGCACAGGGCGATTACCAGAGCGTGGATGCAGTCATCGACAAAGATCTCTCTACGGCTCTACTGGCACGCGAAGTGAAGGCTGACATCTTAGTCATCACCACCGGTGTTGCGAAAGTGTGCATTCACTTCGGCAAACCGGAACAGCGTGCATTAGACGAAGTGACGGTTGAGCAGATGGCGCGTTTTAGCGAAGAAGGGCATTTCCCTCCGGGAAGTATGCTACCGAAAATTACCGCAAGCCTGGCGTTCCTGCGCAATGGCGGCAAACGGGTGATTATCACCACTCCTGAAAAATTACCCGCAGCTCTGCGTGGCGAAACCGGGACTCATATTGTTAATGCTTAATAGCGGGAGAATTCGATGAATAATGCAGAAAAAAGTCGTCGTGAATTTTTAAGCGGCAGCGGCAAAGTTGCCGCCGCCTGCGCACTCTTTGGCGCGACGGGCTCCATGGCGTATGCTGCAAAACCAGCATCCACAACCTGTGAGACGGGCAATCGCATGAGCGCCATTAAAGAATCGCACTATTACCTCGACAACGTTCTGCTGGAAGCCGGGTTCCGCCGCGACGGGCAGAATGTGGTGGGCACCGAAACTGAGCTAAAAACACTCGAAATCAAAGACGGCGTTATTGCGGCATTGCTCGCAAATAAACAACATCCGGACGCCACGCTTGCGCACTATGATGCTTCGGGAAAATTGCTGCTGCCTGCGATGCGCGACATGCACATCCACCTTGATAAGACCTTTTACGGCGGCCCGTGGCGTGTGCATAACCGCCCGGCGGGCACCACCATCCTCGATATGATTGCCCTTGAGCAAAAACTGCTGCCGGAACTGCAACCGGTCACTCAGGAACGGGCAGAAAAGCTGATTGATTTGATTCAGTCGAAAGGCTCGACCATTGCGCGTAGCCATTGCAACGTCGAGCCGGTTTCCGGGTTAAAGAACCTGGAGAATCTGCAAGCGGTTCTGGAGCGTCGCAAAGCGGGCTTTAGTTGTGAAATTGTCGCATTCCCGCAACACGGTCTGCTGCACTCTGACTCGGTACAGCTGATGCGTGACGCAATGCAAGCGGGCGCGCACTACGTTGGCGGGCTTGACCCGACCAACGTCGACGGCGCGATGGAAAAATCGTTAGATACCATGTTCCAGATAGCCATCGACTACAAAAAAGGCGTTGATATTCACCTTCATGAAACCAGCCCTGCGGGCATTGCGGCGGTGAAATACATGGTGGAAACGGTGGAGAAAACCCCGGAGCTGAAAGGCAAGCTGACCATCAGCCATGCGTTTGCACTGGCGGTGATGAACGAACAAGAAGTGGATGCAATTGCCACGCGCATGGCCGCACAGCAAATCACCATCGCTTCAACGGTGCCGATTGGCACTATGCACATGCCGCTCAAACAGTTACAAGAAAAGGGCGTGTTTGTGATGACCGGCACTGACAGCGTTATCGACCACTGGTCGCCGTATGGCCAGGGCGACATGCTGGAAAAAGCCAATCTGTATGCACAGCTCTATATGCGCGTGAGTGAAGTGAATCTTTCCCGTTCACTGGCGATTGCCACCGGCAACGTGCTGCCGCTAAACGACAAGGGCGAACGCGTGTGGCCGAAAGCGCAAGATGAAGCCAGCTTCGTGCTCGTGGACGCCTCGTGTTCCGCTGAAGCCGTCGCACGTATCTCGCCACGCACAGCCACATTCCATAAAGGCAATTTGGTGTGGGGTGAGCTTAGCGTGTAATTTTGTCGGATGACGCTGGCGCTTATCCAACCTACCCCAGAATGGGGTTTGTAGGGTGGATAAGCGCCCGTTCTGTCTGATAATTAACTCCTCCAGAACGTCCTCGAGAACAAAATCAGCACCGGGTAAATCTCAAGTCGGCCCAATAACATCGCGGCGCACATCAAATATTTAGCGCTATCGCTTAGCGTCCCAAAACCTGCTGCGGTCTCGCCAAAACCTAATCCCATATTGTTAATACAGGCCGCAACAGTGGCGAAAGAGGTTAACAGGTCATATCCCTGTAAGTTGAGCATCCAAATAAAGAAGCAGGTGCACACCACATAAAGGAAGAAAAAGCTCCAGACCGAGCGCAATACCCGGTCGTTCACCGGTGAGTTCCCGACACGAATACTCATAATGGCGCGCGGGTGTGCCAGTTGATGGACTTCATGGCGGCTTTGCTTAAATAGCACCAGGAAACGCAGCGCTTTAATCCCACCGCAGGTAGACCCCACACAGCCGCCAAAAAAACTGGCTGACAACAGCAAAACGATGGTGTGTACCGGCCAGGACGCATAATCCGCCGTCGCCAGGCCGTTGTCGGTAATCATCGAACTGGTGAGGAAAAAGGCGTGTACGAAGGACGCAGGCAAGGAGTACATACCTGCTCGCCACACTTCCAGGGTAATAATCAGAATGACAATACTGGCGATCATCAGGAAGAATCGCAGCTCAGCACTCTTGATAAATGGGGTAATGCTGCGGCGGGATAGCGCCACAAAATAGAGCGTAAAGTTTATCGCCGAAAGTAACGAAAACCCGCCAGCAACCAGTTCAATGGCGTAGCTGTTGTAGAAACCAATACTGTCTGTTTGGGTCGAGAATCCGCCAAGTGACACGGTAGAAAGGCCGTGACAAAGCGAATCAAATAAAGGCATTCCCGCCAGCCAGAAGGCAAGGGTACAAGTACCGCCCAATAGCAAGTAAGTCAGCCACAGGCTTTTCGCGGTATCAGCAAGGCGAGGGGTGAGGCGTTCTTCTTTAAATGGCCCAGGCATTTCGGACTGATAAAGTTTCATCCCCCCAATACCGAGCAGCGGCAGCACCGCAACGGCCAGCACGATAACCCCTAAACCGCCAACGAAATTGAGCTGTGCGCGATAATAGAGAATCGATTTCGGCAAACTTGAGACATCGTGAAAAACAGAGGCTCCGGTGGTGGTAATCCCCGAAACACCTTCAAAGATGGCATCGGCAAGCGACACATTGTAGCTGTCATCAAGCCATAGCGGCATTGCACTGATAAGAGAAAAAAGCAGCCAAAACAACACGATGATGATAAATCCATCACGTGTTTCGAGCTGTATATTTGTGCGCCCGGTTAATCCCCAGCCAATGCTTCCCAGCGTAAAAGTGATGATAAACGTATAAAGAAAACCAAACAGGCTGCGATCTTTCTCAATCAGTGCCAGCAACATGGGGGGAATCATGGTCAAACTGTAGAGCACCACCAAAAAAGCGCAGAGGTGGATCACAATTCTAAAACGGGTTGATATATACATCAGATAAACCCAAATACCTGTGTTATTCAGGTATATCAATCAGGTACGGATGGCAAAGTATAGGGTATTTTGGGGGAATCTGGCGACAAAGCAGATTCGGAAGTTTGAAATGAATGGCTAACGAGAGCATTCGTATGGTTGTTTATTGTGCAGAAGGGCTGGAGTGGGACAGAATGAGCAACACGGTGGTTGCCCATTCTTAATTAGCTGAAGCGGTGATTACTTCTTGTTATACACGTCCGCAGTACCGTGAATTTTATTCTCGGTGTCCGCAGAGGTGACAACATAGAACTTGCCGCCCAGAGCATCCGCTTTCTTAGACAACTCGTCTTTAGCGTCGCTCGGTGACATTTCACCACTGGTGGTGATTGTCCCGACTTTCACATACTGATCTTTGTGGTCGTTATAAGCTTCTTTCGTCAGCAACTCTGCTGAAACTGCACCGAATGATACTGCACCCAAAGTTAATGCTACCAAAATACCCTTAGCTATCTTCATGAAAAACCTCATCTTTGATAATGGTAGATAGACTCTTGATAGCTCCCGTTGCAGGTTTGCCTGCAGCGTTGTCTATTTAGAGTAAAAAATGCAATCCCTACCCTAAGACTATGGTCGAGGATTTCGTATTTCGCCACCCCGAAAAGCGGATATTTTGGTGTAAAAATAGAAACCTACAATCATTTATGCTGGTCTTGTCGGGTGTTGCTAGCGCTAGCGCGACCTGCGAAGAGCAGTTATAGGGAGGATGAGCGCCAGCAGCATTAGAATGCACTTTTTAAAGTTTCCAGAAGAATATGTTCATCAGCAACCTGCGGCAATGCATTAGATTTACTGTAGAGTTGGCGAGTCAGTGTTTATTGTTGGTACCATGAAAATTCCTAAATAATAAATTTATTTTAATCCAGATAATTAATGTTTAATTAAAAATAAAAAACAAATTGCATTGTTATGTGCTACTGGTGGTAATTTTAATTACCCTGCTAATGGAATGAGGTAAGTAATTCTATTGTTTGAGTTTGCCTGGTTGATGCCACGTTTTATCTATCCTTAAGGCAAATTTATTAGCTATTACATGCCATATAACGCTTATGTATGTTGGGCGGTAAATGCTATTGGGTTAATTCTTTAGTAGTATTTTTATCGGATTTGAGAGTATTACAACTGCTTACATAACACATACCATTAAACAAGTGGTTACATACAGGATTTAACGCTGCATTATTGTTTTAAGTCTCGTTGTTAATGCTGCTGGGAAATGAAAATACGATTATATTGAATGGTTTTTTATCTTTGTTATTAGATATTAAACTGTTCATTCATCCTTGCTGCTCCATTCTTTGCAAGAATGCCTGATTGTTCTATCATGGAAATAGTGGAATGAATTCAATCATTATTGAGTTGATTCTTATTACTGTAATAACACTTACCTATTTTATTGCAATACCAGTTATCGGCTGGCCTGCCTTTATTGTGTCCGGCCAGGATAACTACGTGGTCACTATTAATTGGAATAACCTCATCATGGAAAATAACGAACTATCCACCGTCGTCGAGAAAAGACTGGTTGCCAGATTTCTGGATATGTTCATCAAGCTCGGTCTTATCCTGGCACTAGGTTCCTTCTGTTTTACTATCATTTCACCTTTCATGAATATGTTGCTGTGGGCGCTAATTTTGGCGGTCACGCTGTATCCGCTGCATCAGCGTTTTGCAGCTCGAATGGGGGAAAAACAAGGCAGGGCTGCAACGGTACTGGTATTACTGGGCGTGTTGTTGATCGTGGCACCAACCGTTGCCATGGTCAGCTCTTTGGGTGATAGCGTAAGTAGCGTTGTGGATAAAGCCACCAGCGATAGCCTGGTTATCCCGGCACCTTCCGCTGACGTCGCTTCTATTCCTGTGGTCGGTGGCAAAGTTCACGCATTGTGGAGCAAAGCCTCGACGGATTTACCTGGCCTTATCAACAACTATCGCCCGCAGTTAGGGGATATCACCAAGCAGGTTGTTGGTGTGCTGGCTAGTATGGGTGGTGGGTTAATCGGTTTTGTCTTCTCCTTCATCGTGGCCGGTATCATGATGGCCTGGGGTGCGCCGGGTGCAAGGAGTGCTGAACGCATTGCTATGCGTATCACCGATGAACGCCGCGGCATGGCATTGACCAAACTGTGTACCAGTACCATTCGTGCCGTTGCGATGGGGGTTATTGGTGTGGCCTTCATTCAGGCATTGCTGGCAGGTGTCGTGATGGCGATTGCCGGTATTCCTGCAGTGGGGATCTTCTTTGTCCTGGCGCTTATTCTGGGTATCGCACAGGTTCCTGTCATCCTGGTGACGGCTCCGGCTATCGCCATTATGTGGATGACCGGCGATAACGGTACGGTGATGAATATCATCTTCTCCGTGCTGCTGGTGATTGCGGGTATGGCAGATAACGTGCTCAAACCATTATTGCTGGGACGCGGTGTAGATGCGCCGATGCCAGTGGTGCTGTTGGGTGCGTTGGGAGGCATGGCAGCCAGTGGGATCCTCGGCATGTTCGTTGGTGCGACCTTGCTGTCCATTGGTTATCGTATCTTTATGGCCTGGGTCAACCAGGGTCCAGATGGCGCGGCGGTGAGCGGAACAGATGCTCGATGATTGTCGCTTTGGGCGCTCCCTGTTAGCAGGGGGCGCCTGCCTGGTCTTATCCGCGTGTACTGTTTTGGGGCCTGATTATAAAACCCCACAGGTTCCGGAAATGAACCAATGGCAACCTACAACTAAAGGCATGTCTTCCAGGACATCCTCGCAGAACTACGACCAGTGGTGGATCCAACTCAACGATCCGACGCTGACGGCGCTGATTAACGAAGCTTTACGCAAGAACCCTGACGTGAAAATCGCCGGGCTGCGGCTGTTAGAATCCCGCGCCCAATTAGGGATTGCCGAGAGCTTACTTGGCCCGCAGGCGACCATTGGTACTGGCGAGGTGATTACTGGCGGCCAGCGTCGTGATAACCGCTACATTTCCAGCACCACCTATGGCGCAGGTTTCAACCTGGGCTGGGAAATCGATTTTTGGGGTAAGTTCCAGCGCGGCGTTGAATCTGCCGATGCGAGCTACTTCGCAACCCTTGCGCAGTACGATGACATTCAAGTGCTGATGGCCGCACAGGTGGCACAGATTTATGTGAACATCCGTACGCTTGAAGCGCGGTTAGATATCACGCAGAGCAACGCCAAAATTCAGCGGCGTAGCCTCGAGATAACCGAAAAGCTATTCCTCAGCGGTAACAGTGCCGAGCTGGATGTGCAACAAGCGAAAACTCAATACTTGTCGACTCTTTCCAGCATTCCGCAACTTGAAACTAGCCTGCGTCAAAGCCAGAACGCCTTGAGCGTATTGCTGGCGCGCAAACCAGGCCCGCTACCAGAAATGGCGACCAACACTGGCGAGCTGCCGCAAGGCAATCTGGCGCTGGTTTCCGAACTACCTGCCGACTTGTTACGCCGTCGTCCTGATGTGCGGGTTGCCGAAAATCAACTGGCCGCGCAGTCGGCGCTAATCGGTGTGGCAGAAAGCGAACTTTATCCTTCCATTTCGCTTATCGGTAGTGTCGGTATTAACGGGCGTAATGGCGACAGCAGCACGCTGTCCTGGGCTGCGGGGCCAACGTTCAGCTGGAACCTGCTGGACCAGGGGCGGCTGGGCAACCAGGTACTGGTGCAAGATGCCCGCTTCCTGCAACTGCACGAACGCTATCGCGATACCGTATTCCAGGCCGCGCGTGAAGTTGACGATGCCGCCGTCGCCTATGCCAATGACAAAGATGAAATCGAGTTGCTGACCCAAACGGGGGAGGCGGCGAACCGTTCTCTGGATATCGCCAATACGCAATATCGTGAGGGGATGGCCGACTTCCAGCGCGTGCTGGATTCGCAAAGAGCCTTGTTCAATCAACAGGAACGTCTGGTGAACAGCCGGGGTGCTCTGATGCGTGATCTGATCACTCTCTACAAAGCACTGGGTGGCGGTTGGGAAAAAGGGCGTCAGCGTCCATTGGTTGACTCAGCCACAGACGCCCACTTACGTGAGCGTGATGACTGGGTTCCTCTGCTTGATGCCCCTCTGCCTGCAGCAACTGATTCTAAAGAAGGTAAACAGCAATGACCGAACCCTCATCCCCGGCGGGAAAAGCCAGTCGTCGCGGAGTCTTCACTCTGCTCGGCGTGATCGTTTTACTGCTTTGCTGGTATTTAGCGGCGGACAGGCTCACGCCCTATACCTCGCAGGCCAGAATTCAGGCGTTTGTGATCCCAATCTCTGCCGAGGTTTCCGGCCAGATCCAGAAAGTGTATGTGAAGGACAACCAGCGGGTGGCACCAGGCGATCCGCTGTTTGAACTTGATCCTGAGCCTTACGACATCGCGCTGGCAAAAGCGCGCTCGGACTATGAAACCGTGCTCAGTTCGGTCAAGGCTAACAATGAAACGATTGCCGCCGCCAAAGCGGGTTTGCAAGCGGCGACTGCGGCTTATCAGAATGCTGCCAAAGATGCTGAGCGCCAGGAACGACTGTACCGCGAAGACCCCGGCACGATTTCAGTGCGCCGTCTTGAAGTCGCACAAGCCACTCGTGAAACCGC
>Ga0105250_10001474_pt1 | contig 12722 bp, 11 predicted proteins | sample KBSS54metaG_FD_80425 | JGI IMG/M metagenome (GOLD analysis project Ga0105250, IMG submission 80425) | Switchgrass rhizosphere microbial communities from Kellogg Biological Station, Michigan, USA - KBS S5-4 metaG | ecosystem: Host-associated > Plants > Roots > Rhizosphere > Soil | place...
ACCCAGCTTGCGCACTTTGCGGCGCAGGTGCGGGTAAACGATGTAGAGAAAAATCATGCCGCGCACAAAGTGCGTTGCACCCATCGAGTAGCGCCAGATACCCACGGCGCCAATCAGGAAAATAAAGTCCTTCGACTCGGAGTCGAACGTGGACGTGGGCAGCATCAAGGCCAGGCCCAACAACAAACTGAGGTAAAACAGCCAACCGGCGGCCTGAAGTAGGCCGTGCTTTAGCCTGTGCATAATCTGCATCCGTCTCTATCTCGGGCGAGCCTGTCGGGTGGCCCGATGGGGTTAAGGCAGGCGAAGAACCGGCCGAGGGTTCAAATCCCCCGGCCGGAAGGCTGACTTACCAGCAGATACCTTCGGTGCGAGTACCCGGGTTGGTGGCTTTGGCCATGAAGCCGACCAGGTCGATGACCTGTTTGCCTTGCGGCGCTTCCTGGGCCAGCGCGCGGAACTTCTCGTCGCGGTTGCCGAGGATGATCACGTCGGAGTTGTCGATCACCGAATCGAAGTCCGAGTTGAGCAGGGACGACACGTGCGGGATCTTCGACTCGATGTAGTCCTTGTTCGCGCCGTGAACACGGGCGTACTCGACGTTGCTGTCGTAGATGCTCAGGTCGTAGCCCTTGCCGATCAGCATTTCGGCCAGTTCCACCAGCGGACTTTCGCGCAGGTCATCGGTACCGGCCTTGAAGCTCAGACCGAGCAGGGCGACTTTGCGTTTGTCGTGGCTTTCAACGATGTCGAAGGCGTTCTGCACTTGCGATTCGTTACTGCGCATCAGCGAGTTGAGCAGCGGCGCTTCGACGTCCAGCGAACCTGCACGGTAGGTCAGGGCGCGCACGTCTTTGGGCAGGCACGAACCACCGAAGGCGAAGCCCGGGCGCATGTAGTACTGGGACAGGTTGAGGGTCTTGTCCTGGCAGACCACGTCCATCACTTCACGACCATCGACGCCAACCGCTTTGGCGATGTTGCCGATCTCGTTGGCGAAGGTGACCTTGGTTGCGTGCCAGACGTTGCAGGTGTACTTGATCATCTCGGCGACCGCGATGTCCTTGCGGATGATCGGCGCGTCGAGTTCTTCGTACAGCGATTGCAGAACGTCGCCCGAGGCCTTGTCGAACTCGCCGATGACGGTCATCGGTGGCAGGTCGTAGTCCTTGATCGCGGTGGATTCACGCAGGAATTCCGGGTTGACCGCGACGCCGAAATCGACACCGGCCTTCTTGCCCGAGCAGTCTTCGAGGATCGGGATCACCACGTTGGCGACGGTGCCCGGCAGCACGGTGCTGCGTACCACGATGGTGTGGCGGGTGGGTTTTTCACGCAGTACGAAACCGATCTCGCGGCACACCGCCTCGATGTAGTTCAGTTCCAGGTCGCCGTTCTTCTTACTCGGCGTACCGACGCAGATCATCGACAGGTCGGTGTCACGAATCGCCTCGGCGAAGTTGGTCGTACCGCGCAGACGACCGGTCTCGATACCCTGAGCCAGAAGTTCGCCCAGACCCGGTTCCACAATCGGCGACTTGCCGGCGTTGATCATGTCGATCTTGTCTTTGGCAACATCGACGCCAACCACGTCATGGCCCCGTGCAGACAGGCAACCGGCACACACTGCGCCAACGTAACCCAAACCAAATATGCTGATGCGCATCGCAATTACCTCTGTGTTTTATCAAGCCATTAGATGGCCGGAGTTAATGGTGTTCAGCGGTCATAGTGCACTCGAAAGTGCGGCATACAGGCGCCACAATGCCGTGTGCAGGCATACTAAGTTCCGAGTGTCTAAATAAGTGCACTCAAGATGTGCGCAACTAGGCCTTAGTTGTTATGACTTGCCCTGTTATGCAGCGGATCTTCTTGCTGGAAGACTCTTGTGCATGTGTTCAGTCCACCTGATGTCGGACGAAAGGCCCGTAGATCAAGCGGTTGGGAGCTCAGGCGAGCACAGTTACAGGGGCGCAGCCTTGGCCTTGTAGAGGATGTTTATGGTGCGTATCACCTATCCATCGTTAGTTGATCAGATGAGTGAACCATCTAGGCAAGTTGGTGTGACAACTTGGTTACATGGTTCTCCGCTCTGCGTAAGTTATCTCGTACAAACTCGGCGAGAATCGTTACCGGTGGTATGAGCTATGCATTTGGACATAGTTCCTACCCGCTCATCGCGAAATCTGAAATTTTTTGAAATATTGCCAAAGATGGCACTGGTCTCAATTTGATAGCACTTTCGATTTGGGCCTTTGTTAATCGGTGCGTAATCGAGCTAGATAGTTTTGTGCCACTACCGTAAAAAAATTTACGTGCCACTACTGAAAAAAAGTGCGGCTGTCGAGTGAAACTAAAATTAGAATTGGGCAGGACGATTTTATGGCGCCAATAAAACGGCGAAATGTTGCGAGGGATTTTTGACGTCGTGCGAGCTGCACGACTCTTTATAGACAGCGTCGTGCAATGAGCATGCTTTATTCCGGGGCGTGGTCGCGCAGAAACACCAGATTGTCCGGTTTCGATTGCTCGGCGCTGTAGCGATAACCCTGCACATCGAACTGCTTGAGCAGGGCAGGATCGTTGATTTTTTCCTGAATCACGAAACGGCTCATCAGGCCGCGGGCCTTCTTCGCGTAGAAGCTGATGATCTTGTACTGGCCGTTCTTCAGGTCCTTGAAATCGGTGTTGATGATCCGCGCGTTCAGCGCGCTGCGTTTGACCGCCGAAAAGTACTCGTTGGAGGCCAGGTTCAGCAGCACATCGTCGCCCTGATCGGCCAGCGCTTCGTTGAGCCATTTGCTGATGCGCGTACCCCAGAACGCGTACAGGTCCTTGCCACGGGCGTTGGCCAGTTTGGTGCCCATTTCCAGACGATACGGCTGCATCAGGTCCAGCGGACGCAGCAGGCCATAGAGACCGGAGAGCATGCGCAAGTGCTTTTGCGCATAGTCGAACTGAGCTTCGCTGAACGATTGCGCGTCGAGGCCGGTGTACACGTCACCCTTGAACGCGAGCAGCGCCTGCTTGGCGTTTTCCGGGGTGAAGGCGGGCGTCCAGCTGCCGAAACGCGCGGCATTCAGGCCGCCGATCTTGTCGGACACGTGCATCAGTTCGCTGATCTGTGCCGGGCTCAGTTCGCGCAGCTGCTGGATCAGCTCCTGAGAATGATCGAGGTATTGCGGCTGGGTAAAGCGCGGGGTCGCCGGCGGTGTTTCGTAATCGAGGGTCTTGGCGGGGGAAATCACCATCAGCATGAAGTCGTCTCCTTTTATCGTGGGGGCGATTCTAGGGGGTTGGCCGAGTGGACTCCAGCTATGAGGGGAATAGGTATCAGGAAGCTCGGGCTTTTGCGACGGCTGGTGGATTTTCCCCTCACCCCAGCCCTCTCCCGGAGGGAGAGGGAGCTGACCGTGTTGTTCTAGAGTCATACATCGACCTGAAATATCCAGTCGAACTCAGGTTTGAAAACATGAAGATCGGCTCCCTCTCCCTCCGGGAGAGGGCTGGGGTGAGGGCAGCGTCCTTGAAGCTTGCACATCAGCTATAGTGCCGCGCGGGTTTGGTTATGGAGACACCCCTTTGCGCATTGTTCTTTTATTCACCGCGTGGCTGTTGAGATTCGGGGCCATGGCGGCGCCGGGTGATGTGGCGACGCTGGATCGCAGCACCTGGCCGGAGCAGCTCAGCAATCCGACGCTGTTCGACGTCGCCTCGCGCGCGGAAATCCTCATGTTCGCCCGTGGCCTGCTCGGCACCGAAGCGCTGGACGAGGCCGCGCTGGCCCAGCGCCTGGGGCTGCGCACGATCAACGTCGACGCGATCATCCGCCTGCGTCAGCGGCTCTGGGAACGTCTGTTGGCCAACTACAACTTCGCCCAGCAGAGCTGCGATCAGGATGCTTCGTTCTGTTTCCTCGTCGAAGACCTGCCGACCCTGCGCGAGCAGGCCGCCAAGTTCGTGGTCAGCGACGACAGCTATTACACCAAGTGGGCCGAGCCGAGCCGGCTGTTCCATCTGCAGTACCTGGACGAGCTGATGCGCAAGGCTGCGCTGTCACCGCAGACCAGCAGCGAAGTCGATCAATTCGGCGACTACGAGCGCAATGGCGACCAGATGCATGATCGGCTGTTTCTGCTGAGCTTCGACAGCGCCGCCAATCTGCAGCCGGACAACACCGACTGGATTGCCGACTACCTGCGCAAAGCCAATCTCAGCGGCACGTTCTTCCTGTTGGGCAAGGATGTGCAGGCGCGGCTCGCTGATCGCTCGCTGAGCAATCTGCAATCGGAGTTCTCGAAACAGTGTGTCGGCGTGCAGGGTTGGGAGTTCCGTTCCCACAGCTATTGGCAAGACTGGCAGGACTCGGTGCGCCGCAGCAGTGACTTGGTGAAAAACAAGTTGCCGGAAAACTACGTGCCGCTGTTCCGTCCGCCGGAGGGGCAGCGTCGCTCTGATGCTGGCAGTTTCTTCCGCAATCAGGGCCTGCAAGTGGCGCTGTGGGATATCGATGCACAGGACGGCGCCGGCAAGCTCAAGGGCGCGCAGAGTGCGCAGCGGGTGCTGACCCTGATGCTGCTGTGGCGTCACGGGGTGATCAATTTCAACATGAAACAGGATGCGGTGAAGACCGCGTTGCCGTGGCTGATCACGCAAACTGCGCAAAGCGGCATCGGCTTTGAAGACTGTCAGGACGGGTTTCGCTGATAAACGGAAAAAGCCCGGAAACATTGGGCTTGGGGCGATTTTTCTAGAGAATTCGATGCAGGCGGACTTCCGACTTTAGCGGGGTCTGGACGGTCCGCCAAGGGCTTTTCGTCATTCTGCAAAATAAACTTAAAAAAACCGTCAAAGTGCTTTTTTATGTCATGGGTTTTGGAGTATTACGAAGACAGACCGCCGAAACCTACAACACAGGTGGCGTCTTCCAAGACTCCTTTTGTGTGCAGTTCATCCAGGCCCTCGTGGATGAATTCGGCAGTCACTTCGAGGCGCAGCACCGCCCAGGTATTGCGTCGAATGGCTCCCACAAAGGTGACCGAGTATGGATGATCACGGACGTAGCCCTTCTTCCAACCAGCCAATCCTTTATGTACTCGATACCAACGTATTGATTCACGATCCAAATGCCTTGCTGAATTTCGAAGAACACCACGTCGCGATCCCGATGACCGTGCTCGAAGAGCTGGACAAGCTCAAGAGCGGCCATCACAGCGTTGCTGCCGAATGCCGCCAGGCGATCCGCCTGATCGACAAGACCCTGGGCGATGCCTCCCCCGAGGACGTTGAACTGGGTGTGCCGATCCAGCGCGGCAAGGGCGGGCCGAAGGGCTTGCTGTCAATTCTGATGAGCAAACAGGCCGAGTCGAACCTGATTCTGCCCGAGCATCTGAACGACAACAAAATCATCAACCAACTGATCGACCTGCACACCCGTGATCCGAAGAAGGCCGTGGTGCTGGTCACCAAAGACATCAACATGCGCCTCAAGGCGCGCGCCTGCGGGATCGATGCCGAGGACTACAGCACCGACCAGTTGGTCGATGACGTGTCCCTGCTGCCCAACGGCTACCACAACATGACCGGCTCCTTCTCGGACCGCGTCAGCAAAGTCGAAACCCGTCAGGATCACGGCCGCACCTGGCATCAGGTGCAGTTGATCGACAACCTGCCGGCGGTGCACATCAACGAGTTCATCATTGACGAACAAGGCTTTGTCGGCTGGATCAAGGAAATCCAGGAAGACAAACTGCTGATCCTCGACCTGCATCAGGAACCGCTGCTGCATCAGGAAGCCTGGGGCCTCAAACCGCGCGACATCTATCAGAGCCTGGCGCTGTATGCGTTGCTGGATCCGGACATTCACCTGGTCAACCTGTCGGGTGCCGCCGGCTCCGGTAAAACCATTCTGGCGCTGGCTGCGGCGATCGAGCAGACCATGGTCAGCAAGCGCTATCGCCGGATCATTGCGACCCGTAGCGTGCAGGGCCTGGACCAGGAAATCGGCTTCCTGCCCGGCACCGAAGCGGAAAAAATGGAGCCTTGGCTGGGCGCCATCACCGACAACCTCGAAGCCTTGCACATGGATGACGAAAACACCCATGGCAGCGTCGATTACATCCTCAGCAAAGTGCCGTTGCAGTTCAAATCGCTCAACTACATTCGTGGTCGCAGCTTCCAGCAGAGCCTGATCCTGATCGACGAATGCCAGAACCTCACGCCGCACCAGATGAAAACCATCATCACCCGGGCCGGCGCCGGTTCCAAAGTGGTGTGCCTGGGCAACCTGGCACAGATCGACACCCCTTACCTGTCCGCGACCAGCTCCGGGCTGACTTACCTGACCGAACGTTTCAAGGATTTCCCCAACGGGGTGCACATCACCCTGCAAGGGGTGCCACGCTCGATTCTGGCCGAATACGCCGAATCGCATTTGTAACCCTTCCAACCAGAACCGGGCGGCCCAAAATCCGCCCGGTTTTTTATGGATAAATGCATGTCCCCGTGGGAGCGAGCCTGCTCGCGAATGCGGTGTATCAGTCGACATCCTTGTGAATCCGAACCCGCTTTCGCGAGCAGGCTCGCTCCCACAGGGTGCAACGGTGAATTCATAATCAGTGATGCGGAAATTTGACCCACAGGTTTACAATCCCTGCTCCTGATCAGGAGTAATCCCGTGCTGACTCATCTCGATTCCCAAGGTCGCGCCAACATGGTCGACGTCACCGAAAAAGCCGTGACGTTCCGTGAGGCGACGGCCCAAGCGCTGGTGCGCATGCTCCCCGAAACCCTGCAGATGATCGTCAGCGGAGGCCATCCCAAGGGCGACGTGTTTGCCGTGGCGCGCATTGCCGGCATTCAGGCGGCGAAGAAAACCAGTGATCTGATCCCGCTGTGCCATCCGCTGATGCTCACCGGGGTCAAGGTTGAACTCAGCGCTGAAGGTGACGACAGTGTGCGCATCGTCGCCCGCTGCAAGCTGTCAGGGCAGACCGGCGTGGAGATGGAAGCACTGACCGCTGCCAGCGTCGCCGCACTGACCATCAATGACATGTGCAAAGCGGTGGATCGCGGCATGGTCATCGAAAGCGTGCGTCTGCTGGAGAAGGTCGGCGGCAAGAGCGGGCATTTTCGGGCGGAGCAGCCATGAAGCTGACGGTTAAATTCTTTGCCCGTTATCGTGAAGCGCTGGGCGTGGACTCGGTGGAGGTCGAAGGCGATTTCGCCACGGTCGACGCTGTGCGTGCGCTGCTCGCGCAACGCCAGGGCGCCGAAGTGCTGAGCGAACAGAACCTGATGTGCGCACGCAACGAAGACCTGTGCCAGCTCGACGAGGCGGTGAGCGATGGCGACGAAGTGGCGTTTTTCCCCACCGTGACCGGAGGCTGAGGCATGGCGATTCGGGTGCAGTCCACGGCGTTCGATCCCGGCGCTGAAGTCAACGCGATGCACGCGGCGAATGTCGGTGTCGGCGCGGTGGTGAGTTTTGTCGGCTACGTGCGCGACTTCAACGACGGTCTGGATGTGGCGGGGATGTTCCTCGAGCATTATCCGGGCATGACCGAAAAAGCCCTTGGCAAGATCGCCGTCGAGGCCGAGCAGCGCTGGCCGCTGTTGAAGCTGGAAGTGCTGCACCGCATCGGCGCGCTGGAGCCTGGCGAGCCGATCGTGTTTGTCGGTGCGGCCAGTGCCCATCGCCAGGCGGCGTTCGACGCCTGCGCCTTTGTCATGGACTACCTGAAAACCCGCGCGCCGTTCTGGAAGAAAGAAAACACCAGTGACGGCCCGCGCTGGGTCGAGGGGCGTGACAGTGATCATGCCGCTGCGGATCGCTGGAAAAAATAGTTTTTATAGCGCCTTCAAGTCCGTCTTCGCGAGCAGGCTCGCTCCCACAGGAGAACGCATTCCAATGTGGGAGCGGGCTTGCTCGCGAAGGGGCCATCTGTAACACCAAAAACCTCGCAGACACACTCTCTTCCCTAATTGACGGCTTGTACCTATAAGTCCAATATGGATTTCCAAGTACAAAAAGCTTCAATCTTGCCGCTCGTAGCTCCCTGCTCCCAGCTGCTCTTCTTCGTCTTGCCAAACCAACAACAACCCGCGAGAGAACGAACATGAAGAAACTCCCCCTGATTACCGGTCTGGCCCTGAGCCTGTTGGCGTGCGCCAGCTCGTTTGCCGCCGAGAAGACCCTGCGCATCGGCATCGAGGCCGCTTATCCACCGTTCGCTTCGAAAACCGACAAGGGTGAAATCGTCGGTTTCGACTACGACATCGGCAACGCCCTGTGCGCGCAGATGAAGGTCAAGTGTGTGTGGGTCGAGGGTGAGTTCGATGGCCTGATCCCTTCGCTGAAAGTGAAGAAAATCGACATGGCGCTGTCGTCGATGACCATCAACGAAGACCGCAAGAAGTCGGTGGATTTCACCCACAAGTACTATTTCACTTCGTCGCGACTGGTGATGAAGGAAGGAGCCACGGTTGATGACCAGTACGCCAGCCTCAAGGGCAAGACCGTCGGCGTGCAGCGCGCCACCACCACCGATCGTTATGCTACCGAGGTGTTCGAACCGAGGGGCATCAACGTCAAGCGCTACGGCAATAACGAAGAAATCTACATGGACCTGGCGGCCGGGCGGCTCGATGCGATTTTCGCCGACACCATCCCGCTGAACGATTTCCTGTCGATGCCACGCGGCAAGGGCTACGCGTTTGTCGGGCCGGAGCTGAAGGATCCGAAGTACGTGGGCGAGGGCGCGGGGATCGCGGTGCGCAAGGGCAATACCGAGTTGGTCAGCGAGTTGAACACGGCCATCGACGGGATTCGGGCGAGTGGCGAGTATCAGAAGATTTCCCAGAAGTACTTCAAGTCTGACATCTACGGCGACTGATAGTCCGCCTTCGGGAGCAAGCCCCCTCCCACAGGGGAACGCATTCAAATGTGGGAGGGGGCTTGCCCCCGAAAGGGACGGATCAGGCAATACAGATTATGGATCCTAACCCTTCAATTCCTTCAAATGCTTGTACACCGTCGCCCGCCCCATGTTCAGCACATTGGCCACATAATTCGAGGCGCTCTTGCCCTTGAACGCGCCTTCAGCGTGCAGCGCCAGAACCAGTTCGCGCTTGTGATCGCGGGTCAGCAGATTCAGGCTCAGCTGCCGCTCGCGCAGCCAGGCGTGGAGGAAGGTGTTGATGCGTTCCTGCCAGTCATCGCGAAACAGTGAATCCGGCTGCGGGATCAGTTTGCTCGGCGACAGGAACAGATCCAGCGCAGCCTTGGCATTCTCGAACAGCGAAATATTCAGGTTGATGCACAGCACCGCCAGTGGCCGCTCATCGTGGTCGCGCAGCACGGTGCTCAGGCTGCGGATTTTCTGGCCGTCCCAATTGAGCTTTTCGTACGGGCCGATGTTGCGCTCGCTGACCTCCTCGCTGAGCATGTCTTCAAGCGATGAATCGTCGCCGATCTCGCGCTTGGACAGGTTGTTGGCGATGTAGTCGACCTTCTGCGTGCGCAGGTCGTGCAGCACCACTTCGGCGTGGGGAAAGAACAGCGTGGCGATGGCGTCGGCGATGGCACGGAAGTTATCCAGGGCCGGATCGAATTCGGGGGCGGTCATGTTTGTGGAGCTCCAGGCAGCGTCAGCGCCCCCGTGCACGGGGGCGCTGCGAGTGTGCCGCAATCCGTTGGGCGCGTCATCCGCAGGGGGCATCAGCGCAGTCGTGAAGGGGAGAGCATGGCGCTGCTCAGGCCGAACTGCTGCAACGACTCAGGCAACGGCTGACCACGCACCAATGCCGCGCTGGCCTGGCCCATGGCCGGTGACGTCTGAATACCGTAACCGCCCTGGGCCGCGACCCAGAACAGCCCCGGCACTTGCGGATCGAAACCGCTGAGCAGATCACCGTCGGCGACGAAGCTGCGCAGTCCGGCCCAGGTTCGGGTCGGGCGGCGAATGGTCAGGGTCGTGGCCTCTTCGATCTGATAGATGCCCATGGCGATGTCCAACTCTTCCGGTTGCACGTCATGCGGTTCGACCGGGTCGGCGTTGGCCGGCGAGCCGAGGAACATCCCGGCGTCGGGTTTCATGTAGAACGATTCGTCGAGGCTGACCAGCATCGGCCAGTGATGAATGTCCACGCCCTCGGGGCCGGCGAAAATGAACGCCGCACGGCGTTTCGGTTGCAGGCCCAGCGCCTGGGCGCCAGCCAGCGCGCCGATCTGGTCAGCCCAGGCGCCGGCGGCGTTGATGATGACCGGCGCGCTGAAGGTCTGACCGTTGGTTTGCACCTGCCAGAGGCCAGCGGCGTCGCGCGTCAGGCCCAGCACCTCGCAATCGGTGCGCACCTCGCCGTTGTTGCGGCGGATACCGCGCAGGTAGCCCTGATGCAGGGCGTCGGTGTCGATGTCACTGGCGGTCGGATCGTAGATCGCGCCGTGGACTTTTTCCCGACGCAGGATCGGCAGACGGGCGCAGGCTTCATCGGCGCTGAGCAGCTGCATTTCTGGCACTGTGGCTTTGGCGCTGAGGTACTGGTTGTTCAGCTCGGCGGCGTCACCGCTGAAGTCCACGGTCATTTCGCCGCGCGGTGTCAGCAATGGGTGCTCGCAAAAGCCGCTCGGCGGATGGTCGAAAACCTCACGGCTGGCCAGCGTCAGCGCGCGCACCTGCGGCGTACCGTAGGCGGCGGTGTACAGCGCGGCAGAACGCCCGGTGGAGTGATAGGCCGGGTGCGATTCACGTTCGAGCACGATCACTTTGGCGTGGCGCGACAGCCAGAAACCGGTGGAAGCGCCGGCAATCCCGCCGCCGATGATGATGAAGTCTGCCTGGCTCATGAAAGGTCTCCGGTGTTTACGCAATATCAAGGCGTTCACTATTCCCCTGTGGGAGCGAGCCTGCTCGCGAAAGCGGTGTATCAGTCGACATCTTCGGTGAATGTCAGACCGCATTCGCGAGCAGGCTCGCTCCCACAATGGGGTGTGTGGTGTCAGTTATTTAATTGATAAACCGCATTGGCCAGCGCAATGTCTTCCAGGCCCAGGCCAATTGAACGGAAAAATACGTGACGGTCGTAATCAGGGCGCGGCACTTTCTCGCTGAGCAGGTCGGCGAGGTCACCGACAATCGCAGACTTGTCCCAGCCATGCTGCTCGGTCGCGATCAACATCTCACCGGCCGAGCCCGGCGTGGTCAGACGATAGTCACAGAACACCTGCATGTCGCCCAGGCTCTGCGGCGGCACCTCATGGGCACGTGGCGCGTTGGTGCTGATCGAGGTGATCAGCGCCGGTTTGCTCAAGCTGGCCGGGTCGATGGCCGGGCCGGCGGACGAGGTGCAGAGCATGATCACGTCCGCGTCTGTGAGGGCGACATCGCGGCTGTCGGCAATCTTCACCCCCGGGTAGATCTCTTTCAGCAGCGCCCGGGTTTCAGCGTCTTCAGACAGGCTCGGCGAATACACGCTGATGTTCTGCCAGTCGCGCAGACCTTTCACGTAATGCAAATGAGCCTGGGCAACCTTGCCGCTGCCGATGATCGCCAGTCGTTGGGCATTCAGCGGGGCGAGGGCATCGACTGCAACGGCGGTGGTCGCTGCAGTGCGTGCGGTGGTCAGCTCGCCGGCATCGCAAAGCAGCAGCGGTTGGCCGGTTTTCATCGACATTAATAGGGTCCACGCTGTCACCAGTGGCCCTTGCTCGCGGACGATGTAGGGCGAGGTCTTGACCCCGTACACGCCGTCCTCGGCCAGCACCCCCAGATAATTGATGAAGTCGCCGGCGCCCTGCGGAAACTCCACCAACTGCTGCGCCGGTTGCACGGCGTGGCCGGCGGCGAGGTCGCGGAACAGTTTGCGCAGGATCTGCGGCACGTCGATGCGCGCCAGCAGCTCGCGGGCCTGGGTGTGGTCGATCACGTAGGGTGTACTGGACATGTCAGGCTCCGCGGTCTGGATATAAACTAATTTGTCCATTATGGACTTTTAGTTGTCTATCGCAAGCGCCTGTTGAAAACGCCGGGCAAAAAAAAGCGCAGTCCGTTGCCGGCTGCGCTTTTTGCGTTACAGATCGCTTACTGCGGCTGCGGACGCTTGCGTTCAACAGCGCGCAACAGGTGCGTCGGCGGTGTTTCGCAGCTGATCTTGCGACCGAGTTTCTCTTCGATCGACGGCAGTTGGTAGGAGTCGTCCTCGCCGGCGAAGCTGATCGATACGCCGTCAGCGCCTGCGCGACCGGTACGGCCGATGCGGTGTACGTAGTCGTCCGGCACTTCCGGCAGGGTGAAGTTGATCACGTGGCTGATGCCGTCGATGTGGATGCCGCGACCGGCGACATCGGTGGCCACCAGCACGCGGATCTTGCCTTCGCGGAAGCCTTCGAGGGTCTTGATGCGCTTGTGCTGCGGCACGTCGCCGGACAGTTGCGCGGCGTTGATGCCGTCACGCACCAGGCGTTCTTCGATACGGCGCACTTCGTCCTTGCGGTTGGCGAAGACGATCACGCGTTCCCAGCCGTTGTCGTTGACCAGGTTGTAGAGCAGTTTGTATTTGTCAGCCGCGGCCACGGCATAGATGTGCTGCTCGACGTTTTCGTTGGCCACGTTGGTGACTTCGATTTCAACGATTGCCGGATCGGTGGTCCATTGCTTGGCCAGGTTCATCACGTCTTCGGTGAAGGTCGCGGAGAACAGCAGGGTCTGACGCTCGGACTTCGG
>Ga0105250_10001487_pt1 | contig 12683 bp, 14 predicted proteins | sample KBSS54metaG_FD_80425 | JGI IMG/M metagenome (GOLD analysis project Ga0105250, IMG submission 80425) | Switchgrass rhizosphere microbial communities from Kellogg Biological Station, Michigan, USA - KBS S5-4 metaG | ecosystem: Host-associated > Plants > Roots > Rhizosphere > Soil | place...
AGAGTCATAACGTGCGTCCATGAAGTTGCGAGCCCAGCATAGCGGCTGCAATCGATAGACGCACGTTATCAAGGTTGCATCTGTATGTCAGAAACAGATATTCATCTTTTGTCCAGCGAGTAGACGAACGGCGCAACCACTTCCAGGCTGCCGTTGTTCAGCAGTTCCTTGGGCGGCGGCGGCAGCGGCTGTGCCCGACGGATCATCTCCAGGGTGGCCCGGTCCAGCGCCGCACTGCCCGAACCACCGGCCAGTTCGAACGACAGCACCTTGCCTTCGCCATCCACCACGAAGCGCAGGCGGTTCACACCCTGCAGGCCACGGCGACGCGCGTCCTCGGGGTAGCGCTTGAACTTGGCCAGGTGGCGCAGCAGGTCGCCTTGCCAGTTTGGCAGGGCATTGCTGTTGGACGGCAGCTGAGGCTGCGCGACGGGTGCCTTGGGTGCCGATTCCTTCGCGGGTGCGGTGTCGACGACTTTTTCCGACGGTGGCGTTTCCTGGGGCGGTTCCGGCTTCTTCTCAGGCTTGGGCGGCTGTGGCTTGGGCTTGGGTTTGGGCTTTTCCTGCTTGGGAATCGCGATGGTCGGTTTTGGCGCCTCGGCCAGTTTTGGCAGCGGCAGTTCTTCAACCGGGGTGGGCGGCGTCGGTGGCGTGATCACCTTCGGCGGTGGTGGCGGTGCTGCTTCCGGCACCGGCGCCAGTTCCACCATCATCGCCTGTGGAGGCATTTGCGGTGGTGGTGGCGAATGCCAGTTGAGCGCCAGGGCGATGGCCAGGGCATGAATCCCCAGCACCACCGCCAGACTACCGCCATAACGCGTCAGCTTTTGGCGCGCTGTGATCATTTCTTCCCTACCGTCTCAAGGCCCACCAGGCCGACTTTCAGGTAGCCAGCGGCACGCAGCGCGTTCATCACTTCCATCAGGTCGCCATAATCGACGCTCTTGTCAGCCTGGAAGAAGATGGTGGTGTCTTTCTTGCCCTTGGTCTTGGCGTCCAGTACCGGGCCCAGCTGGGTGCGGTCAACCTTGTCATCGCCCAGGTACAGGCTCTGGTCGGCCTTCACGCTTAGGAACAGCGGCTTCTCCGGCCTGGGCGCGGGCTTGGCGGTGGAGGCGGGCAGGTCGACCTTGATGTCCACGGTAGCCAGCGGTGCTGCGACCATGAAGATGATCAGCAGCACCAGCATCACGTCGATGAACGGCGTGACGTTGATTTCGTGGTTCTCGGCGAGGTCGTCGCCACCTTCGTTGAGGTGCAGACCCATGGATTAACCCACCTTCACCATGTGTGGCTGAGCGCTGCGCTCGCCTGGCTGGTGGTCCAGGTCACGGCTGACCAGCAGCAGTACCTGGGCGGACGCATCGGAAACCTGAGCCTTGTAGCCGGCGATGGAGCGGGCGAAGACGTTGTAGATCACTACCGCCGGGATAGCGGCGACCAGGCCCAGTGCCGTGGCCAGCAGCGCTTCGGCGATGCCGGGGGCTACTACCGCGAGGTTGGTGGTCTGGGTTTTGGCGATGCCGATGAAGCTGTTCATGATGCCCCACACGGTACCGAACAGGCCGACGAACGGCGCGGTGGAACCAATGGTGGCCAGTACGCCGGTGCCGTTGCTCATGTTGCGACCGCAGGCCGCTACCAGGCGCTCCAGGCGGAAGCTGACGCGTTCCTTGATGCCTTCCTTCTCGCGAGCGTTGGTGGACAGGTGCATTTCTTCAAGCGCGTCATGCACCAGCAAGTGCGCCAGGGTACCCGGCTTGCTGGCCGATTCGCTCGCGGCCGCCAGGGTAGTGGCCTTTTTCAGCTGGGCGATCTCGCCACGCAGCCGGCGCTTGGCGCCGAGCAGCTCGAAACCTTTGGCGATCCAGATAGTCCAGGTGATGATGGAGGCGATAGCCAGACCGATCATCACGATTTTGACGATAATGTCGGCATTCTGGAACATGCCCCACGGCGACAGGTCATGGCCCAGCGTGAAGCCGGTTTCCACGGCGGGTTCACCTGCAGGCTCATCCGCTACCGGGGTTGCAGCCGCGGCGTCCACCGGTTGCACCGCAGCGTCCTGCACAGCGGGTGCAGCGGCAGTGGCGGCAGTCGGTTGATGGGCCTGGGCAGCTGGCTCATCCGCGAAAGCGGCCGGGGTCAGCGCAAGGCCGATGACCAGCGCGGCAATACCACGCCATGGGCGAGTGCGGGTTGGCGAAGCGGAAGGTTGATTCTGAGTCATGCTGGCCGGACCTGAGAGGAAATTGAGTTGATGTCCTTCGAGGCCTCGAGAACAGGCCGAGAACAAAATGGGTGATTATTATTGCAAGTAATTCTTGTTAACAAAAGCGATACGGTGAACTTTTTCCGGGTTTAGTGGCATTTTGGCCACCGGGATGAGCCTAAAGTCTTGATTCGGGAGAACTTCCATGTCTGCCCCAAATGTTCTGATTGTCGGCTGCGGTGATGTCGGCGGGCGCCTCGCCCGGCAGATGCTCGCGCAGCAATGGCAAGTATTCGGCTTGCGACGCGATGTCGCGCGGTTGCCCGAAGGGGTTGTTCCTGTAGCCGGCGATCTGGCCGAGCCAGGCTGCCCGGCGAGTTGGCCCCAGGGTGCCATCGACTATGTGGTGTATTGCGTCGCCGCCCAGCAGCATGACGAGCCGGGGTATCGTGCCGCTTACGTTGAGGGGCTCAAGCGCGTCCTTGGCTGGCTGAGGCACAACCGGCAGATGCCCCGCCGACTGCTTTTCGTCTCCAGCAGCAGTGTCTATGCACAGGCGGCGGGGGAGTGGATCGATGAATATTCACCCACGGAGCCAGTCGCCTTTTCCGGGCGCCTGATGCTGGAGGCCGAGCAAGTGGCCAGGGAAAGCGGGCCGGCCACTGTGGTGCGCTTGACCGGCATTTACGGGCCGGGGCGCGAGCGCCTGCTGCAGCAGGTACGCCAGGGGTACCGGGTGCCTCATGAGCCGGCCTTGTTCGGTAACCGTATTCACAGTGACGATGCCGCAGGGCTGCTTGCCTTCCTGTTGATGAAGGATGCCCAGGGCATGCCGGTGGCGGGCTGTTATCTGGGCGTCGACGATAAGCCTGCGCCCTTGGCCGAGGTGGTGGACTGGTTGCGAGTGCGCCTGGGTGTACAGGAGATGGGCGAGGAATCGACGCTGCGGCGCAATGGCAACAAGCGTTGCAGCAACGCCCAGGCCAGGGCTTTGGGCTGGGTGCCGCGCTATCCCAGTTATCGCGAGGGGTATGAAGCTATTCTCAACGGCTGAACCTTGCAGCGTTCCTTGTGGAACCGGCCGAAGCGCGGTCCCACAAGGCGCTGGGGGGCGTGGTTATTGCTTCTTCAGCAACCAGCGACGCTCGCCGGCCTTGAACTGCGGCATTTCATCGGCCTGGGCCTGGTTCACGACCTGGAAGATCTCCAGTTGCTTGCCATCACGCTTGAAGATGAATGGCGCGCCCTGCTTGTTACGTTCGATCCACATACTGTCCTGGCCACCGGTCATGGTGGCGCAGTCGCCGGCCAGGCACAGGGCGTAGCGGTCGGCACCGGGGAAGCCCGCCAGTTGGCCATCCGCCAGGAAGCGTACATTGCTGCCTTGGCCCGGGCCTTCGACGATCGTCCATTCACCGCCCATGTAGGCGCCGTATAACGCGCGTTCGAAGCTGCTGCCCACGGGAGCGTTAGGCTCGGCAGTGGTTTTCAGCCTGTTGAAGACCTGCTTGGGGCCAGCTTTGTTGGCCTCCACTTCCAGCTCGTCATCGCTGACGGTGGTCATGTCTTCGGTCAGCGAGCCCGACAGGGTGACGGTCCATTTGCCTTTGCCCAGCGGTTGCAGGTTGCCCTGGCCCACTTCGAAGCCGTTGCTGAAGCTGGCCTGGTTGGCCTTGCTGTTGAGTTGCCATTCCAGCGGTTGGTCGTTCTTCGGCATGGCCTGGCGCAGGCTGATGCCTTTGGCGGCGGCGTCGATGACTTGCTGGTTGATCCAGACCCCGCTGGGGTCGACATTGCTGTGACTGGCGCAGCCGCTGAGCAGCGCGGCCAGCAACGGCAGGACAAGCGCGTGGCGCATGGGGAATCCTTCCGGAAATAGGGCAGGGGACCGGCGAGGCGCGGGCGGGCCTCGCCGTGAAGGTTTACTCGACGACCAGGATGGCGTCCATTTCAACCTGTGCACCGCGTGGCAGTGCGGCCACGCCGATGGCGGCGCGGGCTGGGTAAGGCTGTTCGAAATAACGGCCCATGACTTCGTTGACCTTGGCGAAGTGGCTCAGGTCAGTCAGGAAGATGTTCAGCTTGACGATGTCCTTGAACGAACCGCCAGCAGCTTCGGCCACGGCTTTCAGGTTTTCGAACACCTGCACGGTCTGGGCTTCGAAGCCTTCCACCAGTTCCATGGTCTTGGGGTCCAGCGGAATCTGGCCAGACATGTAGACGGTGTTGCCCGCCTTGATGGCCTGGGAGTAGGTGCCGATGGCCGCCGGGGCCTTGTCGCTGGTGATAACAGTCTTGGTCATTGATGACTCCTTGGCAGAGAGGTGAAGGCAGTGGCCCTACGCGCGCATCCGGGTAATGCGGATGACGCCGGTCAGTGCCCGCAGTTTCTTGATCACGCGAGCCAGGTGCACGCGGTCGTGAACGCTGACGACCAGTTGAACCACGCTGATGCGGCCGTCGCGCTCGTCCATGCTGATCTTCTCGATGTTGCCATCGGCGGCGTTGACGCTGCTGGCCAGCAGAGCGATGAGCCCGCGCTGATGTTCGAGCTCCACGCGCAGCTCGACATTGAATTCGCCCGTGACATCCTTGGCCCAGGAAAGCTGGATACATTTTTCCGGGTTGTGGCGGATTTCACTGATGTTGCGGCAGTTTTCCAGGTGCACCACCATGCCTTTGCCGGCGGACAAGTGTCCCACGATCGGGTCGCCCGGAATCGGCGTGCAGCACTTGGCGTAGCTGAGCTCCAGGCCCTCGGTACCGCGAATGGCCAGCGGGCCTTCGGGGCTCGGTAGTTGCTCGCCTTCAGTGGCCAGCAGGCGCCGCGCCACCACGTAGGCCATGCGGTTGCCCAGGCCGATGTCCTCGAGCAGGTCTTCGATCTGCTCCAACCGGTACTCGGTGAGCATGGCGTGCACGCGCTCGGCGGGAATGCGTTCAAGCGCGCTGTCGAAGCCGTTGAGCACCTTGTTCAGCAGGCGTTCGCCCAGGCTGATCGACTCGGAACGGCGCTGCAGCTTGAGCGCATGGCGGATGTGAGTGCGCGCCTTGCCGGTGACCACGAAGTTGAGCCAGGCCGGGTTCGGTCGGGCACCGGGAGCGCTGACGATTTCCACCGTGGAGCCGCTCTGCAGCGGTTCGGACAGCGGTGCCAGGCGGCGGTTGATGCGGCAGGCAATACAGCTGTTGCCCACGTCGGTGTGCACCGCATAGGCGAAGTCGACCGCCGTGGAGCCCTTCGGCAGCTCCATGATGCGGCCCTTGGGCGTGAACACGTAGACCTCGTCCGGGAACAGGTCGATCTTCACGCTTTCGATGAATTCCAGGGAGTTGCCGGCGCGTTGCTGCATTTCCAGCACGCCCTTGACCCACTGGCGGGCCCGGGCATGGGTGCCCTTGGGCTGTTCGTCGTCACTGGACTTGTACAGCCAGTGAGCGGCGATACCGTTGTTGGCCATCTCTTCCATTTCGCGGGTGCGGATCTGGATTTCGATAGGCACGCCGTGCATGCCGAACAGCGTGGTATGCAGCGACTGGTAGCCGTTGGCCTTGGGAATCGCGATGTAGTCCTTGAAGCGGCCCGGCAGTGGCTTGTACAGATTGTGCACGGCGCCCAGCACCCGGTAGCAGGTATCGACCTTGTCCACCACGATGCGGAAGGCATACACGTCCATGATCTCGTTGAAGGCACGGCGCTTGCCGCGCATCTTCTTGTAGATGCCGTAGATGTGTTTCTGGCGGCCGCTGACATCGCCTTCGATACCGTCCACGGCCAGGCAATGGGCCAGGGACTGCTCGATCTTCTGGACGATTTCCTTGCGGTTGCCACGGGCGCGCTTGACCGCCTGGAAGATGCGCGCCGAGCGCATCGGGTACATGGCCTTGAAGCCCAGGTCCTCGAATTCCACGCGCACGTTGTGCATGCCCAGCCGGTTGGCGATGGGCGCGTAGATCTCCAGGGTTTCCTTGGCGATGCGCCGGCGTTTCTCACCGGACAATACTTCCAGGGTGCGCATGTTGTGCAGGCGGTCGGCGAGCTTGACCAGGATCACGCGGATGTCGCGTGCCATGGCCATGGCCATCTTCTGGAAGTTCTCGGCCTGGGCCTCGGCCTTGGTCTCGAAGTTCATCTGGGTCAGCTTGCTGACCCCGTCGACCAGTTCGGCCACGGTTTCGCCAAACTGCGAACAGAGCGCTTCCTTGGCAATGCCCGTGTCTTCGATCACGTCATGAAGCATGGCCGCCATCAGGCTCTGATGGTCCATGTGCATGTCGGCGAGAATATTGGCCACCGCCAGCGGATGCGTGACGTATGGCTCGCCGCTACGGCGGCGCTGGCCGTCGTGGGCTTGTTCGGCGTAGAAATACGCCCGGCGAACCAGGTTGACCTGGTCGGCGCCGAGGTAGGTCGACAAGCGATCGGCGAGGGCGTCTATGCTCGGCATGATGACTCCTGCCGAAGGCTGTATTCCCGCGCCGTACTACGTCGACCAGGCATAGGCTTAGACGGCCTCGTTGGACTCGTCCTCGAACGCTGCGAACAGCGGTTCGTCTTCAACGATTTCAGCTTCTGCGATAGCGGCATAGTCGATCAGGCCTTCGGCGATCTCGCGCAGGGCTACGACGGTGGGCTTGTCATTTTCCCACGCCACTTTCGGCTCTTTGCCGCCGGTTGCCAGTTGACGGGCACGCTTGGTAGAGAGCATGACCAGCTCAAAACGGTTATCCACGTGTTCTAGGCAGTCTTCAACGGTTACGCGGGCCATGGTCTTCCTCGTAGCAAATGCAGTATGCGCGCAGCCCGGATGGGCGAGCGGACTCGATAGTTTAAAAAATCACCAGCGTTTAGGGAAGCGCTGATTTTCAAACAGGCTGTCCAGCCGCTGCGCAGACACCTCAACGGTAACCTATCGCAGCGCGGAAAGCTTCATTTAAGCCAGTAATTGGCTCAATAGTTCGGTGAACCGACCTTGCTGCTGGTCGAGTTGCAGCTTGTTGGCGCGGAAAATCGCCTTCAGGTCTTCAAGCGCGGTGGCGAAGTCATCGTTGATCACCACGAAGTCGTATTCGTTGTAGTGGCTCATTTCGCTGACGGCTTCGCGCATGCGCCCGTCGATGATCTCGTCGCTGTCCTGGCCGCGGTTGGTCAGGCGCTGGCGCAGGGCCTGCTGGGTCGGCGGCAGAATGAAGATGGAGCGGGCGGCCGGCATCAGCTTGCGCACCTGCTGGGCGCCTTGCCAATCGATCTCCAGGATCAGGTCATGGCCCTCGTCCAGGGTGCGCTGCAGTGCACTCTGAGAGGTGTCATAGAGGTTGCCGAACACCTCGGCCTGCTCGAGGAAATCACCGTGCTCGATCATGCGCACGAACTCGGCGCGGTCGACGAAGTGGTAGTTCACGCCATCTGCTTCACCGGGGCGCATGGCGCGGGTGGTGTGCGAGACCGAGACGCGGATGTTCGGCTGGGCGTCGATCAAGGCCTTGACCAGGCTGGTCTTGCCTGCGCCCGAAGGGGCGGAAACGATATAAAGGGTGCCGGTGCTGTGGTTCATTCTGCGGTTTGCCTTACTCAATATTCTGCACTTGTTCACGCATCTGCTCGATCAACACCTTTAGGTTGACCGCAGCCTGGGTGCTGCGCGGGTCGAAGGCCTTGGAGCCCAGTGTATTCGCTTCGCGGTTGAGTTCCTGCATCAGGAAGTCCAGGCGCCGGCCCGCCGCGCCGCCGGTTTTCAGTACCCGGCGCACCTCGGTGACGTGGGTGCTCAGACGGTCGAGTTCCTCGGCCACGTCGCTCTTCTGGGCCAGCAGCACCATTTCCTGCTCCAGGCGCTGGGGGTCCAGTTCAGCCTGCATGTCGGCAAAGCGGTCGAGGATCTTCTGGCGTTGCACGCCGAGCATGTGCGGCACCTGGGCACGCAGCGTCTTGACTTCTTCGCTCATGGCGTCGAGGCGGTCGTTGATCAGCCGGGCCAGTTCGGCGCCTTCGCGGTCGCGACCGGCCTTCAGCTCTTTCAGGGCCTCGTTGAACAGCTCGATGGCTTCCTGGTTCAGGGCCTGCGGGTCGGCGGCGTCAGCCACCAGCACGCCGGGCCAGGCCAGCACTTCCAGAGGGTTGAGCGCGGCGGGCTGCTTGATCAGGCTGGCGACGGTCTCGGCGGCGGCCACCAGTTGCGCGGCGCGCTCGCGGTCAACCTGCAGCGGCTTGCCGCTGGTGACTTCGCAAAAGCGCAGGGTGCATTCCACCTTGCCCCGGGAAATACCCTGGCGCAGCGCTTCGCGCACGGCGATTTCAAGGTCGCGGAAAGCCTCCGGCAGACGCAGGTGCGGTTCCAGGTAGCGATGGTTGACTGAACGCAGCTCCCAACTGAGGGTCCCCTGGGTGCCCGCCCTTTCGACGCGGGCGAAGGCGGTCATGCTGTGCACCATGGGAGTACCTCGCAGAGTGGGATAAGAGCCGGATGGCTGCAAAGGCGCAGGATTGTAGCGCACCGGCAGGCCGGCGCCCAAACCATTGCTGTTACAGCATGTCGACCGTTGGGCTGAAAATTGTTTCCCCAGGGCCGCCTCTCCGGCTCGGGCCGGCCGCAGCATGCACGCAACTCGGGCATTAAATGATCACAGGTCTTATACTGCTCGGCAGTTTTCGTTCCTCAGTACAGGTATCCCAGATGAAACGTCCAAGTGGTCGCGCTGCCGATCAGCTCCGCTCGATCCGCATCACCCGCAACTACACCAAGCACGCCGAAGGGTCTGTACTGGTAGAGTTCGGTGACACCAAGGTGATCTGCACCGTCAGCGTCGAAAATGGCGTGCCGCGCTTCCTCAAGGGCCAGGGTCAAGGCTGGCTGACCGCCGAATACGGCATGCTGCCGCGCGCCACCGGCGAGCGTAACCAGCGTGAAGCGAGCAAAGGCAAGCAGGGCGGCCGTACCCTGGAAATCCAGCGCCTGATCGGCCGTTCGCTGCGTGCCGCCCTGGACATGTCCAAGCTGGGCGACATTACCCTGTACGTCGACTGCGACGTGATCCAGGCTGACGGCGGCACCCGTACCGCGTCCATCACCGGCGCCATGGTGGCCCTGGTCGACGCGCTGAAAGTAGTCAAGAAGCGTGGCGGCCTGAAAGGCGGCGACCCGCTCAAGCACATGATCTCCGCCGTGTCGGTAGGCATGTACCAGGGCGAGCCGGTCCTGGACCTGGACTACCTGGAAGACTCGGCTGCCGAGACCGACCTGAACGTGGTGATGACCAGCACCGGTGGTTTCATCGAAGTGCAGGGCACGGCCGAAGGCGCGCCGTTCCAGCCTGAAGAGCTCAATGCCATGCTGGCGCTGGCGCAGAAAGGCATGGTTGACTTGTTCGAGCTGCAAAAAGCTGCCCTGGCTGACTAACGAGGCTGTTGGGGCGTCGTCCCCCGCACCGCGCCGTATCAGGCACACGTAAAAAAGCCGACCTCGAAGGGTCGGCTTTTTTGTACCTCGGCCGTTCAGATGGGCAAGGTCCAGTCATAGTCCACGATGAACGGGGCATGCTGGGAGAAGCGCGGCTGGCGTGGCAGGCGTGCGCTGCGCACGAAGCGCCGCAGGCCTGGGGTCAGCAGCTGGTAGTCGAACCGCCAGCCCAGGTTGAGCATCTCGGCCTGTTCATTATCCGGCCACCAGCTGTACTGGTCGCCTTCGCGGCTGACTTCGCGCAGGGCATCGACATAACCCATGTTGCCGACAATCTCGTCCATCCAGGCCCGCTCGGGCGCCAGGAAACCGGGGGATTGCTGGCTGTCGCGCCAATTCTTGATGTCCAGCTTCTGCTGCGCCACATACAGCGAGCCGCAGTAGATGTACTCGCGGCGCTTGCGGCGCTGCTTGTCCAGGTACTTGCCGAAGTCGTCCATCAACTTGAATTTCTGGTTCAAGTCTTCATCGCCATTCTGGCCCGAAGGCAACAGCAGGGTGGCGATGCTCAATTTGTCGAAGTCTGCTTGCAGGTAGCGCCCGTAGCGGTCGGCTGTCTCGAAGCCGAGGCCGCTGATTACCGCCTTGGGTTGCAACCGCGAGTAAAGTGCCACGCCACCTTGGGTGGGCACTTCGGCATCGCAGGCATAAAGGAAGTAGCCATCCAGTTGGAAGGCTGGGTCGTCCAGTTCAAAGGCGGAGGCACGAGTATCCTGCAGGCAGATGACGTCAGCATTCTGTGCTTGCAGCCAACTGAGCAAACCGCGCTCGACTGCCGCATGAATACCATTAACGTTCACACTGATGATCCGCATAAATGGCCCCAAAAATCTCGTGCGTGTATGATACCCGAGCTCCACTCATTTAGCTAAAGCCGTGGTATTCGGGACTTTTTTCATGCACGCCTATCAACGCGACTTCATTCGTTTTGCCATCGATCGCGGGGTACTGCGTTTCGGTGAGTTCACCCTGAAATCCGGGCGCACCAGTCCTTATTTCTTCAATGCCGGCCTGTTCAACACCGGCACCGCCCTGGCCCAGCTGGGTAAATACTATGCCGCGGCCGTGGTTGAAAGCGGCATCGCCTTCGACGTGCTGTTCGGCCCGGCCTACAAGGGTATCCCGCTGGCAGCCGCCACCGCGGTGCAACTGGCCGAGCATCACGGCATCGATATTCCGTGGTGCTTCAACCGCAAGGAAGCCAAGGACCACGGCGAAGGTGGCAGCCTGGTGGGCTCGCCGCTGGAAGGCGATATCCTGATCATCGACGACGTGATCACCGCCGGCACCGCTATTCGGGAAGTCATGCAGATCATCACTGCCCAGAAAGCCAAGGCAGCGGGCGTGTTGATCGCCCTGAACCGTCAGGAACGTGGCAATGGCGAGCTGTCGGCCATTCAGGAAGTGGAGCGTGACTTCGGTATTCCGGTGGTCAGCATCGTTTCCCTGGACCAGGTACTCGAGTTCCTGGCCGACGACGCGGAGCTCAAGCAGCACCTGCCGGCCGTTCAGGCCTACCGCGCCCAGTACGGTATCTGACTGGGTGACTGGCGTGCGGGCCTGCGCCGCGCTCTGCCTGCTCGCGGTGCTGTGGTGCCCGTTGGCGAGTGCGGCGGATGCCCCGCCGCCGCTGGTGTTCTACCGCTACGTCGACAGCCATGGGGTGACCGTCCTGGACCGCCAGGGCGTACCGCCGGAGTACGTGGGCAAGGGCTATGAAGTGCTCAATGCCCAAGGCAGGGTGGTACAGACCGTGCCGCCAGCGCCCAGCGCCGACGAGATTCGCCAGCAGCAGGCAGCCAGCGCCCGCGCGGCTGCCGATGCGCAGTTGCTGCACCTTTATCCTTCCCTGGATGAGCTTGACCGTGCCCGTAGCCACCGGCTGGCGGAAGTCGACGGCCTGGTGGCGCTTGCCAATGGCAACCTGCAGACCTTGCAGGGCCAGCAGAACACCTTTCAGGCACAGGCGGCCGAACTGCAGCGCAACGGGCATGCGGTGCCTCAGCAATTGCTGGATCAGATCAAGGGGCTGCAGGCCCAGCAGGCCGATGTGAAGGCGCGGATAGTCAACTATCAGGCTATTCGTCAGCAGGTGGACCAGCAATTTGCCCAGGACCGGGCGAGGGTGCAGACGCTGCTGGGCGACTGAAGCATCGGGTTCATTGGCCCCTGCAGGGGCCAATGAACCCTGGGCAGGTCAGTGACGCTTGCGGTTGCTGATCATGGTGCCCATGCCGATGTCGGTGAAGATCTCCAGCAGCACGGCGTTCGGCACGCGGCCGTCGATGATGTGCGAGCTGGTCACGCCACCTTGCACCGCTTCCAGCGCACAGCGGATCTTGGGCAGCATGCCGCCGTAGATAGTGCCGTCGGCGATCAGGGCGTTGACCTGCTCGGTGTTCAGGCCGGTAAGCACGTTGCCTTCCTTGTCCATCAGGCCGGCGATGTTGGTCAGCAGCATCAGTTTCTCGGCCTTCAGGGCCTCGGCAACCTTGCCCGCCACCAGGTCGGCGTTGATGTTGTAGGACTCACCGTCCGGGCCCACGCCAATCGGCGCGATCACCGGAATGAAGTCACCCCTGACCAGCATGTTCAGCAGGTCGGTGTTCACACCCACCACTTCGCCCACATGGCCAATGTCGATGATTTCCGGCTTGGTCATTTCCGGCGTCTGGCGGCTGACCTGCAGTTTCTTGGCGCGAATCAGCTCCGCGTCCTTGCCGGTCAGGCCAATGGCGCTGCCGCCATGGCGGTTGATCAGGTTGACGATATCCTTGTTCACCTGGCCCCCCAGCACCATTTCCACCACGTCCATGGTCTGGGCGTCGGTGACGCGCATGCCGTCGATGAACTCGCTCTTGATCGACAGGCGATTGAGCAAGTCACCGATCTGCGGGCCACCGCCGTGCACGACCACCGGGTTGATGCCCACCGCCTTCATCAGCACGATGTCACGGGCAAAGCCGGTCTTGAGCTCTTCGCTCTCCATGGCGTTGCCGCCGTACTTGATCACC
>Ga0105250_10001488_pt1 | contig 12677 bp, 9 predicted proteins | sample KBSS54metaG_FD_80425 | JGI IMG/M metagenome (GOLD analysis project Ga0105250, IMG submission 80425) | Switchgrass rhizosphere microbial communities from Kellogg Biological Station, Michigan, USA - KBS S5-4 metaG | ecosystem: Host-associated > Plants > Roots > Rhizosphere > Soil | place...
CATGGGCACGGCTGCGAAGTTTGCAAACCGCTGGCGGGATCGATTCTGGCGTCGTGCTGGAACGAATACCTGCTCAAGCCGCAGCACCTGCCGTTGCAAGACACCAACGATCGTTTCTTCGCCAATATCCAAAAGGACGGCACCTATTCGGTGGTGCCGCGCGTGCCGGCCGGTGAAATTACCCCGGCAGGGCTGATCGCCATCGGTCAAGTTGCCCAGCGTTATCAACTGTACACCAAAATCACCGGCGGCCAGCGGGTCGACCTTTTTGGCGCCCGCCTGGAGCAACTGCCGAAAATCTGGCAGCAACTGGTCGACGCCGGGTTTGAAACCAGCCATGCCTACGGCAAGTCGCTGCGTACGGTGAAATCCTGCGTCGGATCAAGCTGGTGCCGTTACGGCGTGCAAGATTCGACCGCGCTGGCGATTGAACTGGAACACCGTTACAAGGGATTGCGATCGCCGCACAAAATCAAGATGGCGGTTTCCGGCTGCACGCGCGAATGCGCAGAAGCGCAAAGCAAGGACGTTGGGGTGATCGCCACCGACAAAGGCTGGAATCTTTACCTGTGCGGCAACGGCGGCATGAAGCCACGGCATGCGGATTTGTTCGCCAGCGATCTCGACACCGCCACGCTGATCCGCATGGTCGATCGTTTCCTGATGTTCTATGTCCGCACCGCCGATCGCCTGCAGCGCACCAGCACCTGGATGGATAACCTCGAAGGCGGGCTGGATTACCTGCGGGAGGTGGTGCTGGAGGATAGCCTGGGCATCGCCGCCGATCTGGAGAACGACATGCAGGCGGTGGTCGGCAGCTACCCGTGCGAATGGCAGACCACGCTCGCCAGCCCGGATCGTCTTAAGCTGTTCCGTGCCTTTGTGAACAGCGATCGGCCGGACGAAGCCATCGTCTGGCAGCCGGAGCGCGGGCAGCGCCGCCCGGCCAGCGGAAGTGAACGCGGGCAGGTTATCGACGTGCAACCGGCCCCGGCCGCAGGCGATCAATGGCTGGATGTCTGCGCGTTGGCGGACATTCCCGTCAACGCCGGCATTGCCGCACGTCTGGGGCAGCGGCAGATTGCGCTGTTCCATCTGCCGGGCAGCGGCGGTTATGCGCTGGCGAATCAGGAGCCGGACAGCGACGCCAACGTGCTGGCGCGCGGGTTGCTGGGGGACGTAGCCGGTGTGCCTGAGGTGATCTCCCCGTTGTACAAGCAGCGTTTCCGCCTGAGCGACGGCAGCTGTGTGGATAACGCGCAATCTGGTGTTACCGCCTGGCCGGTACGGGTGACGGCGGGCAGAGTCTGGGTGTGCAGCCAACCGCTGGCGGTGCAGGCCGCCATGCCGGAAGCGACGGGCGCTGCATCATGACCGCCGCACACTGCACCACCTGTCCTTACTGCGGCGTTGGCTGCGGCGTCGCCGTCGAAAAGCGCGGCGACGGCGCGGTGGCGGTCAGCGGTGATGTCGCCCACCCGGCAAATCAGGGGCGGCTGTGCGTGAAAGGCAGCGCGTTGGGAGAAACCCTGGATTTGGCGGGCCGCTTGCTGCAACCGCAGGTTGACGGCCAAACGGTGGGCTGGGACGAAGCGCTGGAGCAGGTGGCGCTGCGTTTTAGCCGCGTGATCGAGCAGCATGGCCCGCAGGCGGTGGCGTTTTACGCTTCCGGCCAGTTGCTGACCGAGGACTATTACGTCGACAATAAGCTGATGAAGGGTTTTATCGGCGTGGCCAATATCGACACCAACTCCCGGCTGTGCATGGCATCGGCGGTGGTGGGTTACAAGCGGGCGTTCGGTAGCGATGCGGTGCCTTGCTGTTATGAGGACATCGAACAGGCGGATCTGGTGATCCTGACCGGTTCCAACACTGCCTGGGCACACCCGGTGGTGTATCAGCGGCTGGTGAAGGCGCGTCAGCAGCGGCCGCAGATGCGCGTGGTGGTGATTGATCCGCGAGAGACGGCGACCTGCGATATCGCCGATCTGCACCTGCCGCTGCGCCCTGGCAGCGACGCCGCTCTGTTTACCGGAGCGCTGCGCTGGCTGGCGCAGCACGACGGCCTGGATAACGCCTTTTTGCATCAGCATGCCAACGGGGTGGAGGAAACGTTGGCGGCGGTGGCCGACTGGGCACCGGAACGGGTAGCGGATTTTTGCGAACTGCCGCTCAGCGCCGTACTGGCCTTTTTCGCCTTGCTGAAAACATCGCGCGACTGGGTGACCCTCTATTCCTTGGGCATCAACCAGTCTTCAAGCGGTGCGGATAAATGCAATGCAATCATCAACCTGCACCTGGCGGGCGGGCGTATTGGCCGGCCGGGCAGCGGCCCGTTTTCCATTACCGGCCAGCCGAATGCGATGGGCGGGCGTGAAGTGGGCGGGCTGGCTAATCAGTTGGCGGCGCATATGGGGTTCAGCGACGAGGATACCGACCGGGTGCAGCGTTTCTGGCAGTCGCCGGGCATTGCCAGGCAACCCGGCCTGAACGCGGTCGAACTGTTCCAGGCGATGGCCGCCGGGCAGGTGAAGGCGGTGTGGATCATGGGCACCAACCCGGCGGTATCGCTGCCGGATGCGGACGCGGTGCGACAGGCGTTGAAACGGTGCCCGCTGGTGGTGGTGTCGGAAGTGATGGTGGTGACCGATACCGCAGAATTGGCTCACATCCGCCTGCCGGCGCTGGCCTGGGGCGAAAAAGAGGGCAGCGTCACCAACTCCGAACGCTGCATATCCCGCCAGCGCGCGTTTTTGCCACCGCCGGGAGAGGCGCGGGCCGACTGGTGGATCCTCAGCCAGGTGGCTCGGCGCATGGGCTATGGGGCGGCGTTCGGCTACCGGCACCCTTCGGAGATTTTCAGTGAGCACGCCGCGTTGTCAGGGTTTGAGAATAACGGAACGCGCGCGTTCGATATCAGTCTGCTGGCGCAGGGGGATCGGGAGCAGTGGTCGCGTATGGCGCCGGTGCAGTGGCCGGTCAATACCCGGCACCCTGGCGGGTGTCGGCGTCTGTTCAGCGATGGCCGCTTTTTCCATGCGGACGGCAAAGCGCAACTGCTGCCGGTGACGCCGCGCCTGCCGCAAAATGCGGTATCGCCGCGTTACCCGATGGTGCTGAACACCGGCCGTATCCGCGATCAGTGGCACACCATGACGCGCACCGGCAAAGCGGCGCGCCTGATGCGCCATCTCAGCGAGCCGTTTTGTGAAATGCACTCGCAGGATGCTGCGGCGTTGGGCATTGCCGATAACGCCCTGGTGCGGCTCAGTTCGCCCCATGGCTGGATGCTGGCGCGAGCCCAGTGCCATCCGGGGCAGCGGCGCGGCAGCGTATTCGCGCCTATGCACTGGAATGGTCAGTTTACCGCTCAGGGCCGGGTCGACAGTCTGATCCCGCCGGTGATCGATGCTCATTCCGGCCAGCCGGAAAGCAAACATGCGCCGGTACGGGTCAGCTTGTGGCCAACGAGCTGGCAGGCGGAGATTTTCCTGCGCGCCGAGGTGGCGCCGCCGGCGGGCATTTACTGGAGCCGGGTAGCGCAGGAGGGCCTGACCCACTACATCATGGCCGGGCAACGGCCGGTCGAAGATTGGCAGGACTGGTTGCGGCGGCACTTCCCCTTGGCGGGGCTGACGCTGCAAACCGCGCAATTGGCCCAACGCGGTTTGCACGTCATTGGTTGGCGTCAGAACGAGGTGCAACTGGCGTTTTATGTTCGCCAACAGACTCCGATGCTCGATCGACCGGCAATTCTGAGTGCTTTTGCGCAACCGCCGGTCGGCGGAGCGCAGCGCTTGGCGTTGTTAGCGGGGCGAGGGGCTGCGGGGCAGACGGCGGGCGGGGCGACGATTTGCAGCTGCTTCGGCGTGGGCGAGAACCGCATTATTGCGGCGATTCAGGCGGGCTGCCACAGCGCCAGTGAACTGGGCGATCGTCTGCAATGCGGCACCAACTGCGGCTCTTGTTTGCCGGAACTGAAAAAGTTGATTCAACAGCATGCGGCCCAACGGGTGGCATAGCGGAGGTGATGCAATGAAGGCACTTGAAATGCTGATGTTGGCTGGGGATCGTCGCCAGCCGGTGCGCCGGGGCGAAGTGTGGTTGGTCGGTGCCGGGCCGGGGGATGCCGAGCTGCTGACGTTAAGGCGCTGCGGGTTCTCCAGCAGGCGGACGTGGTGGTGTTTGATCGCCTGGTTTCCCCGGCGGTGATGGCGCTGCTGCCTGCGGAGGCGTTGCGTATCGACGTGGGTAAATCCCTGCGCTGCCACACTTTGGCGCAGTCGGAGATCGAACAACTGCTGGTAGAGCTGGCGCAGGCCGGCAATCGGGTGGTGCGGTTGAAGGGCGGTGACCCTTTTATTTTTGGTCGTGGCGGCGAGGAGATGGCCTGGTTGCAGCGTCATGGCGTGGCCTGCCACGTGGTGCCGGGCATTACCGCCGCCAGTGGCTGTGCGGCGGCAAGCGGTATTCCGTTAACCCATCGGGATTACGCGCAGTCGGTACGTTTTGTTACCGGCCATTGCCGTAACGGCGAGGTGGATCTGGACTGGCCGGGATTGGTCAGTTCGGGGCAGACGCTGGTGTTTTATATGGGGCTGGCCTTGAGTGAAACCATAGCCGCACAGTTGTTGCGCCATGGTATGGCGGCGGAGATGCCGTTGGCGATCATTGAACGCGGCACCCAGCCGCAGCAGCGGGTATTGATTGGCACCTTGGGCGAACTGCCGGCGATCATAGCCCGACAGCGGCCGGTTTCGCCCAGCCTGCTGGTGATCGGTGAGGTGGTCAGCCTGTACCGCGCTGCGGTGGTGACTGCAGAGATCCCGGCAGAGGCGTTGACGGCCTGAGCGGCTATTGGCCGAAGCGGCCGATAATCCCCGCGCCGCCCTTGGCGTGGCCTTGCAGTTTTTCCAGCAGTTGTTCGCGCGTCAAGCCCGGGCCAAGTGCATGGGGCGGGAGATCGGTGGCGATCAACACGCAAGTATAGTGGTGCAACCCTGATCCGGCCGGGGGGCAAGGGCCGTGATAAACCGCAGTACCCGGCGAGTTTTTGCCGCCAACAAAGCCTTTGCCCAGGGTGAGATCGCCCTCGGCGAAGCCGCTGGCCGAGACGGGAATGCCGTAGGCCACCAACTGGCTGACGCCAAGGCCGCTGCGCCCTTCGGGATCGGACAGCAGCAGCGCGAAACTTTGGGTGCCTGCCGGTGGGTTGGCCCAGTTCAGCGGCGGTGAAACGTTATCGCCGGTGCAACTGGCATTGCCCGGCGTCGCGCCGGCATATTTTTGCGCCAGCATTCCGCCATCCTGAAACGCCGGCGATGTGAGGGTGAAGGTGCTGGCCGCCTGCGCCGCGAATGACAGTGACCCCGTCAGTAACGCCGCGCCGAGCGCGAGTGCGGATAAACCATGACCGATCATATAACCCCCGTATTGATTTAGGCAAAACCCCGTTTTGGCTTAGCCAAAGGATAGCGGTGCAGGTAAAGAGTCACCATAACAGCCGTACCGACAGTGGGCTATAACAGCGGTAAAATGGCCCTGTGCCAATTTACCGCCAGAGTGAAATAAGGTGAAATTTAGCGTTATGCCCCGTTGAACTGCGCTATTCCCTTGCCGGCCGTCGACAGCAGCAACGGCCAGGCCGCCGCCGCCAGATACAGGCCGAACGGCAGCGGAGTTTGCCGGCCGGGTTTACGCATCAGGCCGGCAATGGCCACCGCGCATAATCCCGTCGCCGCCGCACCGGTGACCAACATCGGCAGGGCGGGCCAGCCGACCCAGGCGCCTAATGCCGCCAACAGTTTAAAATCCCCTTGCCCAATGCCATCCTGTTGATGACGGCGGCGATAGGCCGCGTTGAGTAGCCACAGCGACAGATAACCGACGACGGCCCCCGACACCGCCTCCGCCAGCGAAGTGAAATAGCCTTGATGGTTCACCAGCAGCCCGGCCCATAGCAGCGGCAGTGTCAGGCGATCCGGCAACAAGCGGTGCCGCCAATCGATAAACGCCAACGCGAGCAATACCGCCGCCACCGGCAGCAACACCACGCGGCGCAGGAGCGGCATGCCGAAAGGCAATGCCGCCAGCCCGGCGCAAAGGGCAGCCCCCATCACCCAGCGCGTCTGCTTTGGCGAGGGCCCCGACAGGCTTGCCGATATGCAGTGAATCAACCGCGTAGCGATGGCTGCAGCAAGCAGCAGGGCCGGAATAAACAGGCAGCGATGCCAGAGATCGTGTTGCGCGTCATCGAGCATAAAACGTCCTTACCGAGCTGAAATCAGCGTTCAACATAGCGGCAAAATACGGTTGATTGGGAAAAATGACGCCATCAATGATTGGCATTGCGAGCCTGGCCGCAAAGCATTGTTCAGTTAACAGAGGGATAGCAAAAAATTGCGTATTGCTACGCATAATCAAGATGTTATTGGTCCCGTTGATTTCCGTCTGAAGTTTTTTTCGGCAAAATTTCAGGTGAAATAAAGTGAATTCACTCCTTTTGGCGGCTCGGAACCGGGTATTTTTATGGCCTGATGCCATCGCCTCCGTGGAGGTGATGGTTTTGTTACGTTGTCACATGAATAACTGAGGTTTATCCGATGGTTTCTCATCACAAATCCACTAGGCTTGGGTATTCATGATGCGCTGTGGCGCTGGGCCCTCGAAAGGGGATAAATGCCCTGTGTCAGAGTGTGCGAAGGTTGAGTTGTCTGCCGCCTGGAGTGGCCGCAGCAAAAAAAGGATTGATGCGCCTTGCTCTCCGGATGAGGGGATGGCGACAGAGTAATGACTGACGTTAGACAAAAAACACGCTGCAGAGTGAAAAAAGCCGTTCATTTTCTCCCTAGCCTGACCGGCAGTTTACCGGCGGCGCCGCTGGTGTGGCTACTTGCCTGGTTTTGCGGCGCGTTGCCCGCCCAGGCTGAATCCCCGCCGGCACCCAATTCCCTCGCTCACTCGTCGGGCAATGATTTGCCCGAGCTTGGCGGCAACGCCCAGGACGACGCTGCGCGTGAGAAAGAGTGGGCCACCATGGCCAAACAGCTGGGTGAACGTAATTTGAATAACGTTTCCGGCCAGCAGGTGCGTACCCGCGCCGAGAACTATGTGTTGGGTCAGGCAAACGACGTCTTGCAGCAGCAAGCGCAGGAACTGTTATCGCCGCTGGGCACCGCCAAACTGTCGCTGGTGGTGTCCAATCAGGGGGATTTTGCCGGCAGCAGCGGCCAACTGTTCAGCCCTCTGTATGACGTCAACGGCTTGCTGACTTACAGCCAGCTCGGTCTTTTGCAGCAAAACGACGGTTCGCTGGGCAACCTGGGGATTGGGCAACGCTGGGTCGCCGGGGATTGGCTGCTGGGGTATAACACGGTGCTCGACAGCGATTTTGAGCGTCGGCACAACCGTGCCAGCGTGGGCGCCGAAGCCTGGGGCGATTTCCTGCGTTTTTCCGCCAATTATTACTATCCGTTGTCGGCGCTGGCGCAGCAGAAAAATGACGCGGTGTTCCTCAGCCGACCGGCGAACGGTTATGACATTACCACTCAAGGCTACCTGCCATTCTACCGCCAGATTGGCGGTTCTCTCAGCTATGAGCAGTACTGGGGGGAGAATGTCGATCTGTTCGGCAGCGGTAAAAAGCAAAGCGATCCGCGAGCCATGCAGTTTGGGGTGAATTACACGCCGGTGCCGCTGGTGACGGTGAAAGCGTTGCACAAGATGGGCGAAGGCGGGGTGAGCCAGGATCAGATCGAACTGGCGCTGAGTTACCGGCTTGGTGTTCCCCTGGTGAAACAGATATCGCCAGAGTACGTTGCGCAGGCCAAGTCGCTGCGCGGTAGCCGCTATGACAATATCGAACGCAAAAATGTCCCGGTGTTGGCGTTCCGACAACGCAAAACGCTGCAGGTGTTTTTGGCTACGCCGCCGTGGAGCCTGAAGGAAGGGGAAACGTTGCCGCTGGTGCTTGAAATCAAAGCTGCCAACAAAATAGCCCGTGTCAGTTGGCAGGGGGATACCCAGGCTCTGAGCCTGACGCCGCCGCAAAACGGTAACGATCCGCACGGCTGGAGCCTGATCGTGCCTGAGTGGGATGCCTCTCCGGGCGCAAGCAACAGTTACTCTTTATCGGTTACGCTGGAAGACGATAAGCACCAGTTAGTGACATCCAACTGGATCCAGCTGCAAGTGACGCCGCCCCTGACGCTGTCTGCCGGCACCGACGAGGGGTTGCCGCCGGCGAAAACCTTGCAAACGCCGGCGATACCGGCGCAGACCGGGCCACTGAACGGCGAGGATTAACCGTTTTTCCCCTGCAATACCCAGACGGCGGCTTCAACGCGCGATTTCAGCTTCATTTTTTTCAGCAGGTGTTTGACGTGCACCTTGACGGTACTCTCGGTGATCGTCAGCCTGCGGGCGATCATTTTGTTCGGCAGACCCTGGGCGATCAGTTTCAGAATATCGCGCTCACGCGGCGTCAGTTGCTGGATATCGCGTTCGGCGCTGGGGCGGTTCTCACGCAGGCTGGCGGCCAGGACCGGCGTCAGGGCTTCGCTTAATACCATCTGGCCCGCAGCCGCCTGATGCATGGCCTTCAGCAGATCCTCCGGCTCCATGTCTTTCAGCAGGTAGCCGTCGGCACCGCGTTTCAGAGCACTGACCACATCATCTTCGTGATTTGAGACGCTAAACACCACGATGCGGCCCGATAGCGCGGTCATGCGCAGGCGATCCAGCGTCTCCAGACCGTTGATGCCCGGCATGTTCAGGTCGAGCAGGATCAGATCAGGATCGTGCTCTTCGGCCAGCGCGACGCCCTGTTCGCCATTGCCGGCTTCGGCAATTACCTGCAGGCGTGGGTCCATAGCGATCAGCTGCTTTACGCCATTACGCAGCATCGGATGGTCATCAATCAGTAAAATGGTGGCAGCGGTTTCGGTCTTCATGGTTTCTCTCATTAATCGATGGCGTGGTTGTCCGGTTTGAATACCACCCGGACTTCAGTGCCGCCGCCGCTGCAGGGTAAAATCTCGCAGTGGCCGTGCAGGCTTTTGGCGCGATCGCGCATAATTATCAGGCCATAGTGAACGGGGCGGGCGGTCTCTTCCGGCAGCCCGCGTCCGTTATCGCAGACGCTCAAGGTAACTTCGCCTCGTCGATTGACCACCTGAATGCTTACCCGGCTGGCCTGGGCATGTTTATTTATGTTGCTTAAGGCTTCGCGGGCAATCTGCAACAGGTGAATAGCCTGATAAGAAGGCACCGTGCGTGGCGTCAACTGGTAATCGAGATCGATGGCAACGCCGAGCCGCTGGCTAAATTCCTGTACCGTTGACTGCAGCGCCGCCAGCAGCCCCGGTTCGGTCAGGCGCAGGCGGAACGTGGTCAACAGCTCGCGCAATTGGCGGTAAGCGATGTTCAGTTCTTCACGCATTTGTCGCACCAGCGCCAGGTTGGCGGGCGAGAGTTCCGCACCCTGCATTTGCAGGCAACCGGTCTGCATTTTCAGGCACGACAGCGACTGGGCAATGGAATCATGCAACTCACGCGCAATCGCTGCGCGTTCTTCCATCAACATCAGCTGTTGCTGATGATCGACCTGGCGTTCAATGGCCAACACGCTGGTCAGTTGTTCTACCAACGTGTTAACCAACTGGCGATGATCGTCATTTAGCGGCTGTTGCGGTAGGTGCTGCGCGACGATCACCCCGTAATCTCCCAGTTTGTCGCTTAAACTCCAGCTCAGGGAAGGGTGATGGGCGTGTTGTTGGCCATCGTCGTTCAGGCAGGCGCTGCAGACCGGGTTAGTGCAGTATTCCGGCCGTAGCGGCAGGTTGCCGCTCAATTGTACGAATTGTTCCTGACTGTTGTTCTCGTACAGGCGAACCTGAATGGCCCGCAGCGGCGTCAGGCTTTGCAGTTGATTGAGTATCGGCGTCAGGCGGCTGCACAGCGGCTCATTGCCGTGCAACTGGCGGCTGGCTTTATAGAGGAAGCTCAGCACCTGGTTTTTTTGTTGCAGGTCGGCAGTTTTTTCCGCCACCCGTTGCTCCAGCCCGCTTTACATGGCGGCAAGTTCGTCGGACATGGTGTTTAACGCGCCGCCGAGCGAGGCCATTTCATCCTGGTGGCCGCGTTGGGCAAAACGTCGGCTGAAATCGCCACGGCCCGCCGACAGCGCCATCGCCACCAGTTGCCGCCACGGATGCAGCAGGCGACGGCGCAGGTAACAGATGGTACCGACCAACAAGAACAGCGTCAGCGCGATAAATACCGCCTGTACCAGCGTTACCATCAACAGCCGCCGTTCGGTCTGGCGGTCAATGTCGGACACCAGCTTATCCAGCAGGGTGACGAAATGCGCGACCTGCGGCGCAGCCTCGGCCGGGTGCCGAGCCTGACGCAACTGCGGCAGCAGGGTTAGCTGCCAATAATCATGCAGCGTCTGAAATTGTTCAGTCATCTCCTCTTGTTCCAGCGAACGCTGAAGATCGGGGCTGTCTTGATCTTGATCCAGTTCGCGGATCAGCGCTTCGCTGCGAGCATCCAGCGGAACCTGCGACAGCAGGCGATAACTCTGCATACGCAACGAGCCGGCCTTATTGATGGCATGCGCGTTGCCCTGAATGCTCTGCGACATCCAGGCGGAAATGCCCATTCCGGCGATGCCCAATATACCTAGCAGTATCATCAGCATGGCCACCTGATTAACGATGGAAAGTGGAGCTAACAGGCGTTTCATGTTGCTTGGATCCCCGGAGGTAGAGTGTGGCGACGGCTGGAAACCAGAGGGCGAAAGCAGGCGGTGCCAGCGAAGGCGGTAACGATTTGGCGTTATTTTTCACCATACTTGCAGGCAACCCCATACCTCTAACGAAGTACCTCTTAGTCTCCGCGCGCCGCTACAGGCGGGCAGCAGTGGCGTAGTCTCAATTTCAACTAATTGATTTATAGTTATATTGTCTGGAATCTCCGCTTACTCATAAAGGGATGTCGGTACGTTTCCCGCGCATGACTACCTGCACTCCGATTGATTTACATCAACTTTGACCTGGGGGCCGCCACCTAGGGTGTGCGGAGTTATCACCCTGTCTCTGAGGTTTTTATGTCGCAATCTGCAATGTCATCATCAAAAAAAACAGGTGCGGTTATTCAGAACTGGCAACCTGAGGACACCGAGTTCTGGCAACAGCGTGGTCAGGCGATTGCCAGTCGCAACCTGTGGATTTCCGTTCCTTGCCTGCTATTGGCCTTCTGCGTCTGGATGCTGTTCAGCGCGGTTGCGGTCAATCTGAACAAGGTCGGTTTCAATTTCACTACCGACCAGCTTTTTTTGCTCACCGCGCTGCCTTCCGTTTCGGGCGCCATCCTGCGCGTGCCTTATTCGTTCGTGATCCCGATGTTCGGCGGTCGCCGCTGGACGGCAATCAGCACCTGTTTACTGCTGGTCCCCTGCCTGTGGCTGGGGTTTGCGGTTCAGGATACCTCTACTGCCTATGGCGTTTTTGTCATCATCTCTCTGCTGTGTGGCTTCGCCGGCGCCAACTTTGCCTCCAGCATGGCCAACATCAGTTTCTTCTTTCCAAAGGCCAGGCAGGGCGGCGCGCTAGGCTTGAATGGCGGGTTGGGCAACCTGGGCGTCAGCGTGATGCAATTGGTGGCCCCGTTGGCGATCTCCATCGCCATGTTCGGCGTTTTTGGCGGCACGGGCCAGGTTCAGCCGGACGGCAGTCAACTGTGGCTGGAGAACGCCGCGTGGATTTGGGTGCCATTCCTGTTGATCGCCACGCTGGCGGCCTGGTTCGGCATGAACGACCTGGCGGCTTCGAAGGCCTCGCTCAGACAACAGCTGCCGGTGCTCAAGCGCGGCCATCTGTGGATGCTGAGCCTGCTGTATCTTGCCACTTTCGGATCCTTCATCGGTTTTTCCGCCGGTTTCGCCATGTTGTCGAAGACGCAGTTTCCGGACGTGGTGATCCTGCATTATGCCTTCTTCGGCCCGTTCCTCGGCGCCCTGGCCCGGCCGGTTGGCGGTGCGCTTTCCGATCGGTTTGGCGGTATTCGCGTTACGCTGATTAACTTTGTGTTGATGGCGGTGTTTGCCGCACTGTTGTTCCTGACCTTACCGGGGGCTGGGCATACGGGGTCCTTTATTGCGTTTTACGGCGTCTTTATGCTGCTGTTTCTTACCGCCGGTTTGGGCAGCGGCTCGACCTTCCAGATGATCGCCGTGATCTTCCGTAAAATTACCCTCGAGCGCGTTAAGGCTCGAGGCGGGAGCGACGAAAGCGCACAGCGCGAAGCGGTAACCGATTCCGCAGCCGCTCTGGGGTTTATCTCGGCGATTGGCGCCATCGGCGGTTTCTTTATTCCGAAAGCATTTGGCACTTCCCTGGCGCTGACCGGTTCTCCGGCGGGCGCGATGAAAATTTTCCTGGTGTTTTACCTGTTGTGCGTGGTGATTACCTGGGCTGTGTACGGTCGTAAAAAAACGGCCTGATGCGATTTGTTCCTCCCCGAAAGGGGAGGGACTGTTTCTTTTACTCTCCGCGTAGCTTGTTTTTCCGCAGTGAAATTCCCCGCCTTTAGGTAATATTCTTATTTCCCCATGCTGAATTTCTCTTTTTTTATAGGTGCATCTCTTACTTCATGTTTTTCAATGAAGAATACTC
>Ga0105250_10001489_pt1 | contig 12667 bp, 6 predicted proteins | sample KBSS54metaG_FD_80425 | JGI IMG/M metagenome (GOLD analysis project Ga0105250, IMG submission 80425) | Switchgrass rhizosphere microbial communities from Kellogg Biological Station, Michigan, USA - KBS S5-4 metaG | ecosystem: Host-associated > Plants > Roots > Rhizosphere > Soil | place...
ACGAAACCTATGCCGACTTTATCCGTGAGACCGTTCGGCCCGTCCGCGACGTTCTACATCAGCATCGGCTAAAAGGCTTTCACGAACTGAGAGCGGCCTATGCCTGTGAGCGCTATGAACAAATCACTGGCTACCCAGCCCCAATCAACGGCGGCGATTGCTATCAACGGGATCCCAATCTCGACAAAGTCGCCCGCCAGCAGATCAGCCACGAACTCGGGCATGGCCGAATCGATGTCGTTTCTGCCTACATCGGGGGACGAAAATGACCAAGCCGTTCGATATGGAGCTTTTCCTTAGTGGCGTGCTCACCGGATCGCATGCGACCAGGACGCGACATATTCGTCAGGCCAAGATTATTCAAGCAGCGATTGTGGGTCGCTGGCGGAAGGATAACCCGTGGAGATGGCAGAGAAAGTACCTAGTGTGGGTACTGAACCATTACTTACAAAGCTGTAAAGGCTCAACTCGTTACTACTACCGGTTGACGATTCAGTTGATAGCCCTACGACTAGGAAGATCATGGTCTCAAGCATCACTCGAGACTGAACGCGACTTTCGGAAATAGGCCCTCACCAGATACACCCTCCTAGCTTCAACGTCCTACCTTTCGTCAGCGTTGCTCTCAACCATAACCAAAAAAGTACTCGAGCGTTTTTCCTAAGGGTCGCAAGCAGCAAAAGTGGACGATAGCAAACCCTCCTTTTCTGCAGTTGCCTTATGCCATCACACGTGCGTTACTAGTACCAAATGTCCGTTCGATGTGATGGTCAAAAGGTCACTTGTTATCTTGCTACAAGTACTATTTTATGACATTACGGCTACCGCCGAGACATTCCCTACTTGAGTCCAACTGCTAGGCGGTTGCTTGCTGACTAGCATAATAGCTATACATACAAGGGTTGCTCACATGAGTGAACTAGATCCAGAAGAGTTAGAACAGAGAGCAAAGTTAACTCTAGACATGTGTGGCGGCATTCAGCCTATGCATATTTCATTTTATGCACTGTCAATATCCTATTCCGCCGAGCGGGCCTTGGCAGCGTTTGAGTTGTACGACCATCTAATCGAACATGTCGCAGACGCAGCATCTTTAATAAGCTCGGTTCAAGATGCTGGGGTCACATCGGAGCACTATCTCGTTATTTCTGGCCATCGCCCAGTGGAAAAAAGAATAGTCAACACGCGCTTAGACTAGCGCGAGGAGAAAAGCTACGGAAGCATTATAAAATAGCTGACAATTCACCTTTAGCAGATAGAGAACTTCGAAACGCTTGGGAGCACTTTGATGAAAAGCTAGACACATATGTCATATCAAATGATGCTGGTTACTTTTTTCCTACTCCTATTATTGATTCACATACATTGGCTGACGACCCCACTGGTAAAATATTCAAACTACTAGACCCAGAACACGAATGCTTAGTTCTACTCGGGAGGAAATTCTTCTTTCGCCCCTTGCGTGACGAGGTAGAACGAATTTTTTCAAAAAACAAAAACCCTATGTTATAGTAGATATTCCACTATCGTCATTTTGTTAAATAGGTGCGATAAAAATTTCGCCTATACTCGCCCAATCTATGACTCACTCCTAGTATCGCTTAATACTTCATTTAGCCTTGAATTAAAAATAAAGAACATGGAGGAATATCAATAGAGTCAGCCTATCACAAGACCTGAGGTTTACTGAATCCGCTAAACACACGACTCCAATTTATACATCTCAGGACGGAAACCCAGTTAAAAAATTGAAACTGTATTTCAACTCCCATGCAGCCATCCTAAAAAAATGATACAGTTTTGCCATCATCTACATAAATGCGAATTCAACATGAATAACAAAATTTCAAGTAATGAATTTCACCAATTGATCCAGCAATTGGCTGACAATGTGGAAATTGATGAGCTTGCTGAACGCCTGGGATTATCGGTCAAGAGGGTTGGTGATAAATCGGTATCTTTATGTATTGAGCATAACGAAAAAAATCCCTCAATGCAGTTATATAAAAAAACTTCAAGCGATAGATCCCATTACCACTGTTTTTCTTGCCACGCTCACGGAGACATATTTAAGTTTGTACAAAATGTCAAAAATGTAGATTTTACTACTGCTGTGAAATGGCTGGCGGAAACTTACGGCTACACTATTTCAAAGCAAACTTTCAGAACAAAACCCAAAAACAATTTGTCGCCTTCCGAGAAAAACGAATCCTCAAAGATTAATATTGACTTCAAAACCTTAGAAAGCGCACTAAAAATATATAAAACCAATTCAAGCAAAGAGCTTGAGAATTGGCTAACCCTCAGAAAGCTTACACTATCCACAAGCACAATCGCAGAAATTTATCTAGCACCTCCAAGAACATTATCGCGAGAAATAGAAAAAAATAAAAACAACTATGGAGCATTCAAAGCCACTCTCGAACAGTTCGAGTCCAATGGACTGATAAGACGAGAAACCTCAGAACTAGTTCAGGAGCGAGTCCAAAATTTAAACTTAGGTGATTCGTATAGAGACTTCTTTTACGATGAGCGAGTAATATTTCCGATACGAGACGAACATAACCAACTTGTAGGCTTTGCAGGCCGCAAAACAAAAGAGGGGTCACGATCACCAAAGTACTTATATTCTCCTAGGCTACCCAAATCTAGTATATTGTATCGGTCTCACGAAGCTTTTTCTAGAATAAAACTCCTTATCAAGGACAACAAGCAGCCCACCCTCTATATTTGCGAAGGTTTATTGGACTGTCTGAGACTTGAAGAGTTAGGGTACGCAGCAGTAGCGATCTTAGGCTCAAGTCTTTCTGAACATCAAGCACAAATTATAATCGACCTCGCCAACACCCTCCCAGAAGTTTCTCCACTTCATTTAAGAATATTTTTAGACCGCGATCAAGCTGGCCTTAAAGGTTCAGCTATATCTATAGAGAAAATTTTAAATAAGGATACTCAACTTCGAGTTGAGATTTCATTTATTTGGGTTCTCGATGAAGATATTCCCAGCGAATTATTGACTGCGAAAGACCCTGACGAACTGCTGAGCAACTACAAGCACATAGATGAAGCTGAGGTCTTTCTCAATCGATCTACGCATCCTGCGGCTCTCGCACTCATATCAGAAAAATTAAAAATCTCGCCTTCTTCCATCCTGGATGACAACGCTTGGAGTTCAATACCCGCCGGGGCGAAATTTCGAGTAGGACAGTATCTATCAGCCGTATCCCAAGGTTTTCCAAGAAAGCTTCTCGTTATAAATGGCTCGCCGCTAAGTGAAGAAAAAACTTGGATACAAGAACTAGCCAGTTATAGCGAACCGAAAAAACTCAAAGAAAAAACTAATTATCATATTTATCCAGACCAAAACGCTGCTCTGAAATTAAATTTAGCGAGAGAGTTAGCCCAATCTGGCGCTAATAAGGGGGAAGTTCTTTCGGATATAGCCGCTTGGCGTAGGCTGTCATTAGCTGCGACAACGTTTAATGAAGGAATTGCATCGCGCTTAAAGCAAAATCAGTTTCAACCTATCGAGCCTTTTGACGCTGTTCATGTTTCACGTGGATTTGGCAAGACTGAACCGCGACTGAAGTCGATGCCCTGCCCAGAAGACTTGATAGCCCAACAATATATTATTAATGAGTTGCTATCTGAACAACTAGACGACGGTACAGATCTACAATTTAGCGAATTTATCCCAGCAGTTCGTTACTACCGGAGCCTGGATAAGCAAAAAACCACGGGAGAACCTAATGGCTCATCCTTTGAAGAAACACTAAGCTTCGCCTATCAAATTGATATGGATGTTCTAGAAGGTCGACACCCACCATCATCGGGAGGAATATTTCGACCTTACTTTGATTGCTGGAAGGAATTCATAGCATCGCTCCTTTCGCAAGGCAAAGGAATGAATCAAGTACACATGGTCCGACTTGATTTAAAGCGTTATTATGACAATATAAAACGCTCTGTAATGAAAAGTATGCTTCAAGAATGCATAAGCTCCGCCTTTGCAAACTTGGATAGTTCCGAACATTTTGCTCCTCTATTCCAACCTAAGGGTTTTATAGGTGAACGTAATCGAGCTGTGGTAGATTTTCTTGTAGATCAAAGTTTTGGATTTTACTTCTATCACCCAGATACAGGAGAGTCAAAAAAATCTGATCGTGAGCGAGGAATCCCCCAAGGCCCAGTTTTATCGGCATGGTTAGGTAACAGTTTACTTTTCAAACTGGATTCAAAAATAAGGAGTAAGCTCAAAGAGTACAACTATGAAGGGCAGTCACGTGCAGGGTATGCGCGTTACGTTGATGACGTCGTAATTATTAGCGACAGCCTCGATATCCTGAACGTGCTCAGAGCTGTTGTAGAAGACGTAACCAGTTCACTGGGACTGGAAATGGTTCCAAAAGAAAGTTTTGCACCAATGAGTGCTCAAGATTTCTTAGATGAGCTAACTTCTGGGCGTGCTTCAGCCGTATCAGGACCGCGCGAAGAAACGGAAGTATTCGAAATTGAAGATTTCGAATATGGCTGGGGCGCGTGGCAAGAGCAGCAAATAACTCGGCAAAGTTCACTGGAGCTATTGAGAGACCCACGTTTATATCAGTCATCACCTGAAATAATAAAAAATCAGCTTTTTACTGCCCTCAGAGCTAGCGACCTCAGGCCTTCGGAGCTTAGTAAAGCAGCGCGCTGGACATGGTACATTTCGGCGATTATTTGTCACAATGCAAACAACACAAATGTTATTGGTGTTTATTGGGAAATTTGGAATAGCGTTTGTCAAAATTCACCCTTCGAGTTAAACAAGGATTTACCTTGGGACGACCCATCATTTTACGCATTGGAAGGGTTACAAAGTTTATTAGAGCGAGCAAACAAGATCGATTACGGTTTCGACTCTAGCGAATCTAATGCTCGACAACAAGGCATTATTAGCCTAGCCAGAGATGCCTGTGAGTCGAGTTTTTTTGAGCCATTTTACTCAACCAGTTCTGATCAATGCCCTGAGGGATGGGGGCAAGGTACACACCAACTCAAACGTATGTTTGTGCAAAGAATCATTTGTATTCAATGGATGGTTAGTCAACTATCAAATCAGTTAATACAGACTTCTAAAACTGATTCGCTTGCGTTAAGTATTATAGAGAAACAGAACGCACCATTCAGAATCTCCCTCAAGAGGGCTATTATCACAGATACGGAAACTAATGGCCGCAATATTACAGGATTAACAGTATCTGGTGACCCTTTAGGAGAGTGGAATCTGCTGCGTGATGCTTTTTTGTGGCTACATAAAGCAATAGTTTGTTTGGCTATAAACTCGGGAGCTAATGGGCCCGATCCCCTTGCGGATTTTGCACAAGAGCTAAATCTAATATCACAAAAGTCTCAAAATCCGTCAAGTGCCTTCGTCCTAGACAATGATAATTACCTTTCAATTCTTAAATGTCTTCTTCCTTCCTGCGATAATGACGAGCATGCCAGTGATGATCATGATCCATCTGGAGAAGTTATACTTCTGGCATTACAAACATTTGCTGCGATCACTCCTAGAGAAGCCTTGGCGCATCTATTAGTTAATCGGCATCATTTACTGCAAAATGGCGAGACGAAAATACCTTTCCCTCCTCTCCCAGGCATCCCAGCACATGGCCTACTTCTTTATTCTGATCGGTCGAGCGAGTCGAGTTGGGTAAAAATTTCAAAAATATGGTGGGTTACTCTTCCATCACTTAATGCAGATGCAGAGAGTATTCAAAATCCGACCTTTAAAGTGTCAACAGCAGACACCTCCGCACTTGAATTTCGACCGAATTGGAAAGCCATAGTACAAGTTGGAAAACTGGAAATTTTTGAAGCAGAACTAAAAGAAAATAACAACTTTTGGACTCCAAGCTCTCCGCCGGTCTTTGATATCGATGCCTCGAAGTTAAAGTGGATAGCAGATGCATACGAAGCGATCGCTAGAATAAATAAAACCTCATCTTCCAGCCAGCTAGAATATGTACCTGCTTGGCCATATTTAGTCACCAACAACAGACCTGATCACAACGATGAAAGCGTTTTAACAATTTCTTTGTTCACTCCGAGCTACCCCGCGTTATCCCTTGATGGACTTGCCTTCGTTAGAGAGGGTTCACGTGGACTGAGAACCATAGAGGTACCTGAACAATATGGCCGATATTGGCGTACAGGCGTATTTTTATCAGAGCTTTCTGGGTTTCGTCGTGACATTGATACATTTGCTGAACTCGGCCAAAAAACCGCAGATACAGCTAACAAGCAAGAACTACTAGAGCCGGCAACTCACTTACTCAGGAACGTATTATGTAAGCTACGCGGCACTTATTTCAAAGATCAAGTTCTAAGCCCGCTAGAGAATGAAGATCATCTACCTGCAACTGTTGCTAGATCTCTAGAACTTCTTCGTGGTTTTCCTGTAGGTGGGGAGCTGTCTGAAGAGATTGCATATGTTATATCCAGTGAGGCCGAAACAGCAGCAATGCATATTCGCCTGTCCGGAAATATATATCCATTTTCACAAGGACTTTTCTCTCATTACATCGAAAAAGTTGCTCTAAAAGTCATAAACGTAATGCCTACCAGCTGGGGGGCAGAATTAGCAGATAGTGACGACGAGAACTTACTAGCAACCGATAGAATCATTCCTGCATCTTATTTCAAACTCTCTGAGCGTTTTTCTAAACTAATAAACGCACAACGTTCAGTCCCCTTGCAGGCAAGCAGTTTATCCGCCCTCATTGTGGGTTGTAAAATAGCTGCGATTTCCTCATGGGCGCGGGAGCTCGCTTTTATAATTCAGGCTTTAGGCGAAGATCATTGGCCTTACCCCGCTGAAGGAGAGCTTACTCAAACGTGGAAAATCACAGAGAACGGATTTTTGCTGGATCAGGCAGAGGATTCAATTCCTTTCCTAAATGAATATTTTATTAAACAAGTTAAAGCCAATGCCTCGGAGTCAGCATTCACCCAAATAACACCCTTGGGTTGGTTAGTTTTGGTTTCAGGGAGGGTAGGACTATTTGGTGAACACCGAAAGCTGCCCTTAGAACGCGAGTGGGATATAGAAACAAAAAATAAAATTGGAAAGCTAGCCATCCTCCTTTCCGAGACACCTATAAAAAGTGATCATGATCAAGCTACTCTTGATCCAGACTGGCCATTTGAATTTAGTTGCGATAATGAGTTTTCTTCATGGGCCGACCCAGGGGTGCTTGAAGCAATTAATTGTTTTTCAGTTATAGAGTCAAATTTAAAATTAAACATAGAGAAAGCTGTAGGCTCTTGGAAATTCAATTCCTCCGAAAATAGCTTCACAACTATATCTGGCGAAGAATGGTCTATTTCTCGTTGGCAGATCGCACTATCAAGCGGAGTAAAACCTGAACGTATACAACAAGGTTCCAAACTTCTGAGCATCTGGCAAGAAACCTTTGATTGCAATGACAATCTCTTATTGATCAGTGCACGAGATGAAAAACTTAGCAAGCTTTTAATTCCCATCCCCCAACGTACCGCTCTTGAGAGCGAAATTAAAGACTCATCTCAATCATCGTTTGAAGAGTATTCCTCCACTCTTGGCTCGAACGCTAAGCCAGTGGATCACACTTCGGAGCTTATCGATGCCAAGATTGCTACTCAAGAGGGCTTGGAGCGTTTATCGCCAAGTAAAGCTTTTGTATCATCCGATGACATTAATAATATTTCATCCAAGACAAGGAAGTCGGATAATAAGACTCGAAAAGAATGGCGTTCTATTGAAGAAAGGGTATGGGAACCGCGCCGACAGCGTTCGCCAGGACATATTCGAATAGCAATCATGCAATGGGTAGTAAATGATACCTATCGCCACCCAATAGTAGACTCCAAAGATTGGAACAAAGAGCTTCCACCCAATAAAACTGGATCTTCATCTGTTAGTCACTACGAGCTTCGCAGACGAAAATTTTTATTAGAGGCACTGTCTTCTTGTAAGAGCTTTGGCGTGGACTTACTAGTACTACCAGAGTATTCAGTAAGGCCAGACACGATCAAGTGGCTTAGAGAACAAATTAAAAGAAAGCCAGGAATGCCTGCCGTGCTGGCCGGAACATACAAATTATATGGCAACACAACAGATCCAGGGTTCGCGGAAGTTCATGACGGTATCCTGGGACTTTCAGATCACCTGAAAACTTTTTCCACTTTGCCACCAGAAAAACCTAAAACATACCTTTCGGGAGAACACAGCTCTATATTAACGCTTATTGCTCCGTTGAACCTGAGTAACGGGGACCGGTTGGCTTGCACATTCTCACGCAGAAAAAAATACTCATCACTTGCAGCATCTGAAGTTTTCTCGCCACTGTTAGAGCCTTTAGCTCCTCTATTTTCACCGAACTCCCTACTTTCTGAAATCAGGAGACGTGATAGTGATGGCGCCAGAACAGCATTTGATAGCGAAATTAAACCTGAGGAAATTCTGGAGTATTCTAAGCAACTGAGACATCTACTATATAGCACGGAGTTTATATGTTCTGAGCTTTTCCTTCCAATGAGTCCAGTTAACTACAGAGCTTTAGCTGCCGAGCTACAAAAACTGGCCGTTAAATTCGGACACACGATATCAAATGAAAGTGCAGAAGCCATCTTGATCGAAGATTTGATATCTATGTCAGCCTACCTAGGCCTATCGGGAGATGGCGATAGTAGGAGATCTATCATCATTGTACCTGCAATGACTTCCAGATCAGCAGACTATTGGATATTTGGGCAAGCCACTTTGCTATCTGGCGGTGCAACAACAGTTTTTTGCAATGCCGCTTGCAAGAAACAAGCAATCGGTGGAAGTTGCTTCATTGGCAGAGAAAGTTGGAACAATGCAAAAAAATCAATTTTCCATGACCTAATAACTCCCTACGCAGGCTGGTCTAAGGGTATTTATTACAACAACCCTAACGATGCCTTGGGGCAGACAGAACAAGCAGTTGTAATAGCAGATATCGACCCATCCTTCATGCAAGAGGGAAAACCCAGACCTCAAGCGCTGGCAGTTCCCCTTCAGCTAGTTGCATACCTTCCAATAGCAGAGTTAACGGAAAAAAACAGGGTTGAGTTCTACACTACTTTGAGTGAAACAACAGCGCTTATTAACACTGCTGAAATGTTCGGCCGAAATATATCCCCAGAAGCACCCGGCGCTCATCAGATTCAATAGCTAATATCCACTATTTTTGACGAGGACAACGTCAAACCGCTGAGTGATCGTTATAATCATTGGCGAGATTACTGGAGGGCTAATCCAACCGCAGGTATACCTCCAGTTATAACCGACTGGTTAACTGTTGATCCGTATGATGAAAATGACTTAGCGCCAAACATTTTCATTCCCTCGTTTCCGCCGAGTGATGATTAAGGCAACTAATTTCTATAAACCTCGAAGAGGGATTTGAGGTCTTCTAATCTCCGAAGACCTCACTCGGCACTTCACTAACCATCAGTGTATTGAGCACACCTTTACTGTATGCACTTAATTACTTTCAGCCCCATTTTTCTCTTCAAAAAATTATCACATTGCACCTACGAGTGAACCCGCAGGCATGCCCCACGGATACGATGAATACGATGAAACGTTCACCTCTGAATATCTGAACTGCCTCGGCAATTACCTACTGCTTTCCAAATCCCATAACTGTGCCGTGGGAAATATCGTATTTGCCAGGAAACTGGCTACCTACACACACAACGCACAGCAGCGAGAAATAGCCACGTTCGTCGCCAATAAGCAGCTTTGGGGAAAGGACGCGATTCAGCTAAGGCACGACAAAATAATTGAAGCATTGATGACAGAGCTCTGAGGCGGTGCTCACCCTAGGACGCGCTAGCGAGCTCAGGCTTCAGGTCAGGCTCAATTTGAATAAATTGCTACTCGTCAGTGAAGCCCCAGTTCGATTCCACTGAGTGCCATAACTAGCTGATTTATTTATAGTTACTAGTTGGGGTACGCCAAATTTTCCACCGAATTCCAGACCCGCAGAAAACCTAGCCGCGCCGAATGCTACCGTTCGTCTGGTGCCGGCACCATACAAAACGAAGCCCCTGCAGAAATGCAGGGGCTTTGTTGTTTCTGGTACGTCCACATTACGTCCACACTGCCTCAAGCCTGTGAAGCCCCAAATCGTCATTGATCTGGATGGCTCGTTATCGAGGGATGTGCTTCTGCCAGTGCGGGGCGCGGCACCTTGGTTACACGTACAGCTTTACCGGCCTTCATCTGACGTACAGATTCCAGCAAATCCCTCCGGAATTGTTCCAATTCATTGAGCATTAATGAGTTTTCTCATTCGGTTGCTCAGGTCGGCTACGAGCAGGCTGTCGAATAAGATCGCGCTTCAAACCTGACTGATCTCAAACACAAACGAAATCCTGCGTTGACTCGCACTCCACACATAACGCAGATGTTTGCCCTGCTTCGGAATCGACACCGCTGGCGGCCGGAAAGCGGCGACACATTCGTGGCCCGGCAGGCGAACGCTGTTGTAGAGCATCCCCTACGATTCAGACTCGCGCAGTTGTCGGGCAAATGCCTGGGATGGGCCGTAGGCTTCCGGATCGGGTTGATGCAAATGTGCAAAACCATCACGAACATCGTGCAGCGGCTTAACCACATGATTGACGTAAGTACGCATGGTCAACTCAAGGTCCGCTTCGTTGGTGGCCGCGAGGAAACGCTCCTGGTGATAGCAGGTTTCGGCGATGGCCGCGGCCTGGCTGCTGGCGGCGTAGTAGACGCCGAAGGTGCCATCGGTGAAGCGGCTGCTTTTGCCGATGTGGGTAAACGCCGCCATCACCGGGGTTGAACCGGGGCCGGAGAGCCGGTCTTCGGGACGCACGCGGGCGAGGACGCCGGCCTGTTCGATCAGGCGATCGTTGGTCAGCGCTTCCAGCGCGTAGGCGATTTCCAGGTCTTCGGGGTCGAGCACGTCTTCAAATAGTGCAATCGGCGGGAAGCTGCTGTTGACGATCCGGTAGGCCTTGGGCCATTGCGGATCGGCCAGTGGCGGGGCCTTCAACCGCGCACCCCGTCGAGGTAGCGGCGCACGTCGGCGATATCGACCACCCTCCCCGCCAGCATGTAATCCAGCGCGGTCCGGCCATTGAATGGCGCCGCCGTGTTCGGGCTGCTGACCCATGTGTAGGCGCGCTCGCGGCTGTTGCTGAAGATGATGCTCAATGCCTTGTGAATGCCCATCAGGTACGAGATACGCTCCAGCGTGTCGTGTGGCAGGCGAATGTTCGGCGGCAGGTGTTTGTACTTGTAGAACGTGGTGTTGCCGACGCCGCCCAGCAGCGTGCGCTGCTGCTCGGCGTTGCAGCCCCAGCGTTCCATGAGGTTGAAGAAGAACTTCAGCGCGACGCGCCCGGCTTCGGGGACGTCGAGTTGTTCACGCGGGGTGAGGGCTGGGGATGAGGTAGGCATGATTGTCCTTCTTCGCAGGTCCGCAAGCTGAGCGTAGTACAGATATGAATATTTTCAATAGAGTTATTCGTATACGAATGAAAATCCTCAAAACCCAGGTTGACATCTCAATGCTCGGTGGCAGAGAATCCGGCTCAAGAGCGCGAAACCGACTGCCTTCAGGTGGCAATAGTCGGCGTTAGGAACCCCGTTGATGACCTGAAAATCAGCGCTCGGGTGAGACCTCTTCTCCCCTGCTTGAGGGAGCACAATATCAAGCAACATTCATGTGAAGGGCAGCCTGAGAAGGCTGCCCTTTTTCGTTTGAGCTACCGGTAACGTCGATACAACAGCTCACCATGCCGATGCTTGTTCAAGCCTTTCTTGTCACAATTCATGAAATTCCGGAGTACGTTGCCGCGCTCAACATGAACCACCACCAGCATTTGGTATCTCGCGTTGTAAGCACCGATGAAAGAGAGTCGAAACGAGGCGTCATCGTAGGAAACCCGCCATATCTCTAACGGCCTCGTCAGGGTATCTCGCGCAAATTCGGTGAACCGCTCACGGGCATTCGGGCGCTTTTCCACCGTATGAAGCAAATGCTCGCGCTTCACCAAAATCGGCACATATGGCGTTTCGATCAGAACAGCATCAAGACCATGATCAAGTCCGAAGCCTCTGGCAACCTGCTCCCACGCTGCATTAAGACTCAGTTCACCTGGCAGCTCTCTAACCGCAGAAATCAGAAGGCCGGGGTCAATATCGCGAATATCCGGCAGGCCCAGATATTTCCAGTTTTTTTGATCGGGTAACGCCCTGCTCCCCTGCAAACTCATGGCATCGACTCGCTAGCTTCGCGGATGCCGGCATTGCCTGGAAATCCATGGCCTCGGACTAGAAGTCCCGAAAATAACTACCTGATATTTCAGTCACTTGTGCTTCGGCGGTAAATAAGCCCGTTCGCTCTTTTCTATAGGAGGCTTCCGACAACGGTGCAAAACAGTGGCGTTTCGGTGTGGGAAACATTCAAAAAAGCTGTAGTCCCGAGACGTAAAAAAATGCCCGACTCGTCCGAATCGGGCACTTTTCTTGACCCCAATCACCCCCACGTCATCAAAAATCCCGATCCTGTGTCAGCTTCCAGCCATCGGCGGGGACATCAATTCGCTACTAAACCCGCGACAACTATGCTCAGGTGCTGGA
>Ga0105250_10001496_pt1 | contig 12603 bp, 11 predicted proteins | sample KBSS54metaG_FD_80425 | JGI IMG/M metagenome (GOLD analysis project Ga0105250, IMG submission 80425) | Switchgrass rhizosphere microbial communities from Kellogg Biological Station, Michigan, USA - KBS S5-4 metaG | ecosystem: Host-associated > Plants > Roots > Rhizosphere > Soil | place...
CAACCATGCAGGCTTCTGGATGGTGAAGGAGTCCTTCGGCATGACCATGGGCGAAGCGACCAAGACCATCTCGGTGGTTCAGTCCATCGTGGCAGTGGTTGGCTTGATCGTGGTGTTGGTGTTGAACGCGGCGATTACAGTGGGCTGAACCGGATTCCCGGTCGGAGCTGGCTTGCCGGCGATGGGCTGCATTGCAGCCCCCTGCCGCCTCACAGTTTCTCTGCTACCAGGGCGTAACACATGGGTATCTGCGCCTCTCCCTGCGTGTAGACGTCGTATAGATCCTCCCGATTGGAATGCGCGTATTCGTTGAATGCGCAAAGCCTAAGCCCCGCACCAACGACACCCATGAGCTGATCGCTCAGCCGGTGCACATGCCAGTAAGACTGCTGCCCGTTCGCCTCGCCCTTGCCTTCGTAGACAATTGCGACGGACTCGACCAGCGGCTCGGCCTGGAAGTAGGACGTGCTGATGCGCCATGGGTCGCTGGCTTCGGGATCGAGCATTTCCAGAAACGGGTGCGTCTCGTATATCACCAACTTCCCGCCCGGTTTCAGCGTCCTGGCAACGTGGCTGAAGAACAGACCGAGGTCGGGCATCCAGTTCACAACACCGATGGTGATCAAGGCGACATCGAAGCGTTCGTCGAGCGTTGCCGGCAACTCGTGAATGTCTGCCTCGACGAACTCGGGTGAATACTGGGATCTCTCGGCCAGCTCATGCGCCTGCTTGAGAAATTCCGAAGACTGATCGACACCCATCACTTCCAGTGCGCCGAGGGCAAACAGCGATAGTGCTTCGCGGCCATTGTTGCAGCCCAACTGGATGACGGCCTTTCCCGTCAGGCCTACTTGGTTCAACTGTTCAGTAAGGGTCGAATCGAGGCAGGAAAAGGCCTTGTCCGCCACTGCGTCGGTTAGTCGAGCCCACTCAGCGCTGCGCCGGTGATGGTCGGCGGAGGCATTCCACGCGTCACGGTTGCTGGCGATGACATCCTTGTGCGAAACCATCTTGAACCTCAGCTTTGATTGTTGAGGTGTCTGACATTAGCAGCTGCGCCAGCGCTTGGCTGGCGGCAGCGGTGCCTGCTTCAATCGGCTGGATCACACACGTCGTTGGGATCGATCATCTTGCCGCATTGCTCACTGGCCAGCCGGCTGATGATGCGGATCGCCTGATGAATACCTGCAGTGTTGCGCAAGCTCGGTTGAGGGTTATGTTCGCACTCGAGCATCTCGTCGTGCTGGACCAATGCTTCGCCGAGCAGTTCGAGAGTCCAGGCGTAGCTTTGGATTGTGGATAAGCGTTCGAGGTCTGTCATGCGGCACCTGCCTTGGTGCGCACGTGGGACGGGATGGATCGTAGATGGGAGAGAAACGGTGAGGCGGCGGAGCCGGCGAGGGACGGCGGCGGAGAACGGATGCGAGGATCCTGGATGGACTTGCGGTAAGCATGCATGAGGTCCTTTTCGGTTGATGCACCACGCTGACCGTCGCCAAACGGTTAGGGTGGCAGCTGTACGCAGGTTGGCGAACCGAGGAAAAGGAACCAGGCAGACCCGAAGGTCTCCCACGCACAGCCGCCATTACACGAAACTGCGGACACAAAAAAAGCGCCTGCAATCGTAGTCGGGGCGCCGTTGCGCCTTTTCGTACGGGTCGCCAAACCCGGTCGCAGAATTGGTTGCGACCTGGGGCATTTATTCCTCTGAGCCTCATTCCGCAAGTTTCTCCGCCGTCCGAAAGAACATCACGTGCCGTAGGATTGATGCCAAGGTGGCCAGTGGTCACGACGGTAGGTTCAGTTGGGCAACAAGTCCACGATGCAGGCCATGTGATAGCATCTGCGATGCCCCAGGAGGGGTAATTATCGACATCCGCAAGGAATAAGCCCTGTGAAAGACTTCGTCATCAGCGTCAACAACACCGTCCTCTACGTCTCCCTGGCCGTGATCTGGCTTTTCGCTTTCATCGCCCTGTTCACCAGCGGGTTCCTACCTGCTTTGGGGATTTTCGTAGTGGGCAGCTTGAGTTGGTGCATCGTTTCGGGCTTCTGGTTTGTCCAGTCGGCCACCTATGAAGAGCTACGCAAGCTTAACGCCAACAAAGGCTGAACCATCAGGGGCGGTGCCGGAAATGCGCCGCCTTTGCTGAACGCTTGGCTTCTTAGCCTTCGTAGTCACATTGAAACAGCTCGCTTCCTCCCGTGCTTCGCGCAAAACAGGTAAGTCATTATCTGGAAAAATTTTGGCTTCGCCCCCCGTAAACGTTAGCCAAAACCGAATCAACAGATAACCACTATCTAGAAAACCGCGCAACATTAAGTGGAAAACCTGGTTCCTTTAAGTCAAAACCACGCAGATGAGCGGGGAAAAAACAGGCACAAAAAACCCGCACAAGGCGGGTTTCTCTGTGGAGCCAGCAAGCGAGAAATAACCCGCTGGCCAATCTGTATGGTGCGGAGACAGGAATCGTACCGATCCATAAATAGCTGAATTTTATGACTATAAAATTCATTTCCTAAAAATTTATCTCTAAATCTATCCCTATTCTGAAGACCACTAGGGGACGACATACTAGCCCAAGTCGAGGCATGCGAATTGCGAATAAATAATTTTAGAATATTCCACCCTGCGCATCCAATGCCGCTAACTCCTTCACTCCACCGAGTATACATTTAAACAACACTAGAAATACGGTATTCCAGGCAGCGTAGTTTTTCACATAGCTTTGGGAATAGGCTCAACACTCCCTACTGAGAACCGTTCTCAGAAGCATGCTACCTTGGCAGTGATTGCTCTTGAGAAAATCATCCCGCCGAGTCAAAATGCCACTACGCCTCAAGCTTAGACAATCCAAACTAATCAATCAGAATGGGTATGACACGGGACGGCACGGATGATAACCAACAGGCATACAGACCCAAAAGCTTTTGAGCGCTATTTCAAGGACATTGTAAAGCTCCACTATGCTCCGGCAAATTATAGGGATGTCCCTGATGACCAAGGCGGCGACTATGGAATCGAATGCTACACTCTGAATGGCCATGTCTTCCAATGCTACTTACCAGAACAAACTTCTGACCTTGCAAAGCTTGTAAATGCACAGCGCCAAAAAATCAACAGAGATATAAACAAACTCACAAGAAATGAAAAGGAGTTAGAGAAACTATTCGGTTCGACAAAAATATGTCGATGGATCCTAGCAACATCAGCACACAAGTCAGCGGAAGTTACAAGCTTCTGCGCTCAAAAGTCATTAAAAGTTCGTGAAAAAGGGTTGAACTTTATCAGTTCAGACTTTGAGATACTTATCCACACGGAGGATGACTATAAAATTGAAGCCTCACGCTTAAACAGCAATATTTACCAATTAAACATAGACTTTGAGAGAAACACACCTCAAGGTGTTGAAGGATGGGTGGATGAAAACTTGACTTTTCTTGACAACTTGGAAAGAAAGCTGCCAAAAATATTGGGGGATGAAGCAAGACGAAAACAGATGAGAAATTATCTTGCGCTTCAATACTTAGACTATCAGAACCTATTGTCAAGATTGCTCCAGGACTGGGCCGATATTTACGAAACGGTAGTCAAATCCGTCCAACATCGACAAAGCTACTTAGAATCCCGTTTTCTTACCTCTCCAAACCTGCTGCCTAATGATGTGATTAAGGAAGAGCTTGCCAAGCTTGAAACCGATATTGCAAGGGAAGTTTCTACATTGAAACCTGCAGATTTAGAACTAATAAAATGGGGGGTTGTTTCTGATTGGCTAATCCGCTGCCCACTGGATTTTTAATGAATATTGAAGAGATTCTAAAAAACCCGTTCTCCTTCACCCAGAGAAAAGTTTTTACTCCTTGCGAGACGAGGCCAATATGGAAATGCTCTTTAGTAATATTAATAATAGGATTAACCGGCAGAAACAAGCGATGTTCTCAAATAAAAATCCACACAGCAAATTGGCTTACCAAATCGCCCGAACATTACGACGAGTTACGCGAGTGGTCGAGGGCTGAAACCATGTTTCCCCCACATATCCGCTTTGATCCTACGATTGACAGAGCGATTGATTTGATCGTCGGTAATAAATATGCCTATAAGATCGATGGAAAGATAGCACTCACCGATCTTGGCGAAGCCTTGTACCTTCAAATTATAGCCAATGACATCATGATGCAAGAGCGGAACGTCCTGACCGCAGCTAAAAAGCTGCTTTCCGAGGCGGCTATCAAGCGAATTTTCAAGGCAAGCTAAATCATGCTAGAGATTAAAAGACTTAAAATCATTGCGAACACTTCTGCGGGTGAGTATGGAGTTGACATCCCCTTCAATCGCGGACTTTTCATTCTCAGGGTGGAAAACTCCCACGGTAAATCAACATGCATGAACGCTATTGCCTATGCACTCGGCATGGAAAAGGCTTTAGGACTAGCAGAGGTAAAACTGCCCTTCCCCCCCTCACTGACCAAAGAAATTGAAGATGAGAATGGCATAGAAATGCCGGTCATGTCATCTTTAGTTTTCTTAGAGATTTCTAATGAGAGAGGTGACACCTCAACAATCAAGCGTCAAATTCTGGGGCCTGCGGAAGACAACACGGCACATGTTTATCAAGGAACTATTGACGAAATTTTGTCAGCTCCATCTCAAAAGCTTTTCTTGCACCGGGAGGGGGACACTACTAGGGATCTTGGCTTTTACCACTGGTTAAGTCGTTTTATCGGCTGGGAGCTACCAACCGTACCAACCATAGATGGCAGAGAAGCACCGCTATACCCAGCTGTGTTTTTTCCAACATGGTTCGTGGAGCAAAAGAAGGGATGGAGCTCTATCCAGGCTACAACCCCTCTTTTTTTCAAAATTAAAGAAGCGAAACGTAGAGCCATTGAATTCATTCTTTCGCTTGAGACAAATGCGATAGTAAAAAAGAAATTTGCAATTAAAACAGCAATAGATGACATAACTTACTCTTGGAAAATCTGCAAAAAAAATTTGTCACTGTCAGCCGCTAGAGTAGGCGGAGAAGCGACAGGCATACCTGACTCACCTGAAATCACATTCGATCCGTACAAACTAGATATAGCGGTAAAGTTCAAAGACAAATGGCGCTCAATTCAATTTTTGAAGAGCGAGACCGAGGCTGAGCTGGATTTGTTCCTCAGAGAATTAAAATCTAAAGATAATCTTAAAAACCAGCATAAGGCATCTCTTGAAGAGGCTGAGTCGCGAAGAGCGCGAATCCGCGAACTAAACTTCATAGCAACGTCAATCGAAGCAGACATCAGCTATTTATCCCAGCAAATAAACTCCACTACCATCCGCCTAGAAAGACTGAAGGAAGACAGAAGAAAGTATGAGGACCTAATAAAAATTGGGACTCTTGGGGCGCTAAAAGACTCTTTATTATTAACACAATCCTGCCCAACTTGCTCACAAGGAATATCTGAAAACCTAGTCAACCTCAATGACAAATCACCGATAATGTCTACAGATGAAAGTTTGAATTACATTAAAGAGCAGTCCAAGGTCGTAGAAAGCATAAAGGACGGTCTGGACAACGAAAGAAGACTTAAAGAAGTAGAACTTGCAAAAACAAACGATCAAATTCTAGGCATATATAATGAAACATTGAGATTAGAGCAAACCGTTTTATCGCCAGAAGACTTACAACTCGAAGAAAATTTAAGAAAAAAAATCAATTTAGAAAATTTGATCGAATCTTACAAAGAAGGTATTTCTGCGATCCTTCAAGCTCGTCTGGAGCTTGATAAGCACATGAAAAACTACAAGCGACTTGTAGATTCCCGAAAAAAACTCCCGCAGAATATTCTTTCCCTGAGAGATTCCGAGAAACTTATTTCTCTACGCAACCATGTGGTCGACCTTTTAGAGAAGTTTGGGTTTTCAAGTTTCAAGCCTGAGCTCATACAAATATCAGAGGAAACCTATCTACCTACTCGGGAAGGCTTTGACTTAGGCTTCGACACATCAGCTAGTGACGGGATACGGATTATTTGGAGCTACCTTATAGGTCTTATGCAGATTTCAAAATACTACAATACAAACCATCCAAAACTCATAATATTTGATGAGCCACGGCAACAAGAAGCCAAAAAAGTCAGTTTCACACAGCTTTTGAAAGAATCGGCAATTGCATGCCATGAGCAAGGCCAAATAATACTTGCAACTTCCGAAGATGAAGGCTCACTTTTAGCTGCATTAGGAGATGCCAAGTACACATTGCTATCCTATCCAGCAAGTGATGGAAAAATCCTAAGGCGACTCTAAACCAGCAAGCAATACAACTTCTTAACTATTCAATCGACAAGCTCTAAAACACCAATGGCGTAAGAGCTTGCGAAGAAGAACCAGGCTTCACCGCCAGAATCAAAGTTAAAAACCAACTTTAAAATAAATGAAAATTAGATCACCACCTATCAAAACTTTAACTCAAAAATCAGAATCATATATCAATTTTTTTTGGACGCTCATTCCGACTGGATCTCCCAAGCTATCTCCCCCACTCAACACCGGCGCCGATGCACTTATGACTCACCTTCGCCCTTTCCGTCCCAACAACCATCTTAATACCTATATCGAAGATTGAACTCCTACCCCAGCATAAGCCTCTGAGAGCTTTCAATCCTCATAAAAAACTTCTACAACCTCACCACTTGCCGGAAGTATATCCAATTCCGAGGCGACCTGGATATCATTAGAGCCAATATCTAGATATTTAATAAAATACGATCGACCCACCTTGCCCTTAAGTTTGACTTTATGCTTGGAAAGCCATTCAAGTTTTTTTGTTGTAAAAACTGTTATGTCGCCCAAAAGAATTCTACTTATGGCTGCAGGCAAGTACTCTTTTTTGTCAAAACCAACATCGGGAGACCCGATTGAAAGCAGTGTTAAATTGTTGATATTTGATTTCTTAAGAGCAGATACGGAATGTTTGATTCCCGATGGCAAAAACACACCTGCGCATAGTCCTAGCGCGGTGTACTTGGCAGCAAAATTTTTATCAGAAGCCGATGCACCAAAAAGCACACTAAACTGTTTATCTCTACATTTATTAAGTATAGATATTATTGCCTTTCGTTCTTCTTCGTCAGGTTTAGTACTAGATATTATTGAGACATCAAACCTCAAAGGCGACACAAAATTACCGAAAACATAAAGATTTTTATTTGTATAAGACCTTAATATTTTTGGATATCTATCCGAGTCATGATCTAATATCAAAATATTATCATCAAAAGCCACAGATGAAACTTGACTAATATTCACATCCCGCACAACACGTCGAGATGAGTGAGGTTCAAAAACGTAAATATTTGCCGGCGTTTGTTCAAGATGCACCTTGATCATGCGTTTGACGATATTCCAGTCGAGACCACCATGACCACACCCTAACGCAGGCAATGTCACCTTTACGCCAGGTCGAGAACTTAAGAAATGCTCCAGCCACACCAATCCATCTTCAATATATTTGTATTCCGATGGACGTCTCCAATGGTTTTTCGTTGGGAAATTAATTATCTCAAGTCCTTTATCAAACATATCGGACATTCGCCAGACTTTTGGCTGCCCAGGTTTATACTCACCTTTCTTACAGGCAAGCGCATACTCCTTAAACATTTCTGGATATTTGTTTTTGAATGCTAAAGCAACACCCGCCCCCATCACCCCCACACAGTTAACCGTATTGACTCTAATATCGGCCTCAAAGTCAAAGAAGTCACCAGACACAAATTCAATCATATTTACCCTCTAACGCCCGATATGCATTAGCCCTAACTTCCTCAATAGATTCCAGGTTATCCGCGACCCAAGCCTCCCTGATCGCACCCATGTCAGCCTTCCCTATTGCGATAAGAAGATCAACATGTCGTTTTGTTTTCACCACATCAATTATCTGTCGAGAGTCCCGATTCTTAGCGACAATATCCCCGATCAAATCATCATAAGTCACAAGCATGAACACTATACGCAACTGCTCTTTTGTCCAGCCACCAATATCCTCTGTAAAAATCCGTTTGAGCATAGGAAGTGATTTTTTTGCATGATCCTCATCAACCTCTTGTATTCCCTTCTCCCAACGAGACTTGGGACCTTTGCCAATATCATGAAGGTAAGCAGCGAGGATTAAGCACTCCTGTTCTTCCTCAGTGAATTTAGAGAAATGGCTATCTTTTACGACTCTCGCTGCCACAGACCTGCTGTGTGCGCCAACATCTTCCTTATGAATTTTATTCGCTGTCGGCAAACCATTTATTTCAGCCAACTCTTTAATGCAATCAAAATCATTTTGAATTGCATCTAGCGCTTCGGAAACCGAACCAAAACCCTCATTTTCTGGACCAACCTCCAAGACGTCAAGGAAATACTTCCGCATCAAACGCTTTAACAGTCTTGGACCTGTAACAAGATTTCTGCGCTTAGGCTCACCGAACTGGCAAAAATAGTGATCCATAAAGTAATTATAGAAATCAGTAACTACGGGGATATTTTCAAATCCTGCCTCCCGAAGAACATCTTGGACATACTTCTTGTAATGCACATTCCAAACAACAATATATGAGATATCACACAACTCAACTTTTTCATGAACAAGCATTTCTGCCATTTTTCTATTTTTTTGACCGGCAATCTCGTTATAGGTCCACTGACGATTGTCAATGAGCTCCCAATCTAACCTCTCGAGCGAACTAGCCTGAGCGTAAAAATTTGGGGGCATCATAGTATTTGCTGACGCGTCAGAAAAAATAACATTTGACTCAAGTATTTTATTTACGGATACCGCAAAATAAATAACATCATTTTGATCAATGTTTTTCGTCTTCACCAAACTAAGCAACATCGGCGTGCGCTTCGCAAAGTAAAATGGCACATAATCATGAACCACTCCACCTGGGCCTTTATTAACCATCATCGTACTACGGCGGTGTTGAATACCTGCATTCGCAATATCTTTGTGTGATATTTTCTTCTTGTTTTTAAAATTGGTGGCGAGTATTCCATTCTCAAGTATTGAATCGAGATTTTCAATCAACGTAAAATGATAAGCAAAACGACCTTCATGCTCTTCCGAAATCATAAGCTTCCTTACTATTTTTCAATGCCATGTTCTGTTTAGCCAGCAACACAGACATATACCGCATTTCCCTTTCCTCGTCAAACCCTACAATTGAATCTGGTATCTGCTTGAACTTTTACTAACACAACCAAATCATTTATGTAGTGGCCAAACATAAAGAATCCAATACCTTAAAACTTTCTTATGAGCCTCTGCCTTAGCCATATCTACTTGTAGTTATCTATACCCAAACGGGAAACTTCACATCAACTTAAAACTTATAACAACTAAACCCCCGCTTCCCCAAGTAAATAACAACATCTGTATAGTCATAAAGTAGTTATATATTGTCACATCACTACGGTGGCTCACGCGTTTTTTGAAAAAACCAATTCAGATGCTTTGCATACCAGGTTCAAAGCGTTTAGCACTGCCAGCGCTGTGCAACTTCAGCCAGAATGATTTTCGCCTGACGCATATACCGTTGCCGAGTTGCGTGTGAGCCCGTCAGCACCGCAGCCAAGAACAGTTCCATATCGAATGACTTACTCATATGCGCCCTCCAATGTAGGCCGCGACCACATCGATCCGACCGTGCCCAACTCATAGCTGATTTGACTTCGGGCCTCACGATCTAGGTTCCTATCTGCCTGGCAACATTGGCCGCCGTTGATAGGCGAGGGTGTTGACTGATTTGCTCATAGCGTTCACACGCGTACGCCGCTCGTAGCTCATGGAAGCCTTTGAGCTTGTGTGCATGCAGGACGTCCCGCGCTGGGCGAATTATTTCCTGCAGAACATTGAGATAGCTTTCGTCTGGCGCAATCAGGTTGCGGCTACTCGCAGGCGACACCTAACCAGGTCCCGCAGATGCGCCGCATAGTTGGCCAATACCTTCCGATCAATCTGCCACGCATCATTGATACCAGGCCCCTGTTCGGAACGGCACCATTTAACGAATGCCTGCCACCGATCACAGTGCGCCTTGACTGTGCCGTAATGACCGCCACCGAACATACCTTTCAGCGCACGCGGCCCCGCGTAGCTCAATTGCCTGCCGTAGCCGAAATTACGACTATCGCGCCTACCCACCAATGCCATGCCGGTCACCCCATCGTCCGTTCTCCAATCCTCGCCCCACGTCATCCCGCCAAGAATGTTGAGTGTTATCAGGGATCAAGGCCCCTGCGACCTGTGGGGAATGTCCACTACGCGGGACTGGCGGCTCCTTACGTCCGGGAGCAAGGGCATCTCATGATCTGGCCTCCTGAGCACCGTTACCGGTGGGCGGGTAGAGGCAGCATTGGCTGACGAGACCAGTGCCACGAGATCCTGAGCCAGGTGCAAGCAGCAATGCGATGACCGGGGCATGCCTGACTGTCAGTCAGTTGCAGTCCATTCCCTGGTCTGCGGCACCATCATCTACAAGGCTGTTGCTGGTGACATCGGCGTTTGTCACGCCGATTGTCACCAAGGGGAATGCCGCAAAGCCATGTGCGATCAGGGCTGCAGCAGTGCAAGAAGTGCCCGTCTCTTTCCAGAAGAAAGAGACGGGCACAGGTTGGCGCAAGAATCGGCCAAGCGGATAGATCGATGCAGAGCAGCGAGGTGCGGTGAATCTGGCGCACGAGCGCTATATGTGCAAGAGCATCCATCACATGGGTAGTGACCGGGCGAGCTGCTGAATGCTAATCGCCCGTGGGGAGAACCACCGCGAGAGCGGCGTGACCTTGAAGGGCTCGGCTTACCTGGGTTCCTGTCAACGACAGCCTTTGCACTGTCTTTTCTACGCCCGCAATCCGAGGGGGTCAAGCGACTCGCCCGCACGATTTTGCGGATGAAAATGGCATTGGGCGTGTACGGAATCCCGTGGTTTCCAGTGGCCGATTGGGTGCTTTTGATTTTTTAGGTGAGGTCCATCCAAACAGGTCGGCTTTGCAGCCCTGTTTGGATGGACCCGTATGGAAAGCGGGTCACTGCGGATCACCGAAATTTCAAAGCCGTGCGCTCACTCGACTGCGCCACGCCTTGCTCGTAGGCTAGAAACGTTTGCCCCGGTCTGATTCGCGAACTCATGCGGCGAGATATGCTCCTGCCGGTTCGCTTCGAGGTAAAGGCTCCACCAACTCATGATCAATCGCCGCTCCTCCAGGAACTCGGCCTTCTGGATATACGCCGCGCGAACGTTGTTGCGCTCCCTATGGCTCATCTGCCGCTCGATAGCGGTCTCTGACCACAGCCCGGATTCGACCAAGGCACTGCACGCCATGGACCGGAAGCCATGCCCGCAGATTTCGGTCTTGGTGTCGTAGCCCATATTCCGCAGAGCGCTGTTGACCGTGTTTTCGGACATAGGCTTCCACGAGCGAGCGTCACTGGTGAACACTAGGTCGAAGTACCCCGTGATCGCATGAATCTGTTCGAGCAACGCCACCGCTTGCGGTGACAGAGGGACTAGATGAATGTCGCCCGCCATCTTCGTTCCTCTGGTCGAGTACGGGTATCCAGTTCAACAAAGCGCGCGCGCCGATCAGCGGAATACGTGAGTCTTCAAACGGCTGAGCACGGTCCTCAAATGGCCAAGCGCCCACTTCACGGACATTTACTTATGTCAGTCCAAGGCCACGCGTTCGAGAGTGCGCAGCAGCCGATGAGGATTGCAGCAGTATCAGGAGCGTCCGTGATTACTAGGTCACGTCAATATTCGCTGCGAGCTGCATGTGGGATGGCACGGGCTGCACCCGTGTTCGCGGGGCAAGCCCGCTCCCACAGTGACCGTGTAGGCTTTTAGAGTCTGGGGAATACAATTGCTACACCGGGTTAGTCGTGCAGGCTTTTAGATCTTGAGCAAGACAGTTGCTCGAGGGGGGGCCAGCAATCAACTGGTCAAGATCAGCATGGGCTCGGAACTGGGCTTCCATACTGATCTGGTATGGGTAGTGTGGGGTTCAAACTTAGCCTGAGCGTCGATTGCGCTGGATCCCGCTCATCGTGGTGCAGCTGCGTGCCGGGATCGTCTCGTTTCAGCGGACCAAGCTACGAACCACAACAAACAGCACGATCAGGCTCACAAGCCCAGAAGCAACCAGCCACCCTGTCGAGGCCATCGCTTGAAAAAAACCTGGGAAGAACGGAGTTCTTCCAAGCTTGACCAACGCCAGACAAAACATGGCATCAGGATGATGTAAAACATTGGGATGTAAACGATTGCCTGAAGGACTACCGTCACTCCATCGGCCCAGTCATTCCAGCGATAGTTGGACATGGTGATTTCCTTTTCTTAGATGGGACGGGGTGTCGTCCTCTTCCTGATGCCACAGGCCTGGGGGCGCCAAGGCTAAACGGGCCAGACAGAAACTACAAAGCCCGCGCTAGGCGGGCTTTGTGGGGTGTTTCGTAGACAGTCATAGACTTCTGGAAACTGGTCTCTGGTGCCGGAGACAGGAATCGAACCTGCGACCTTCGCGTTACGAGTGCGCTGCTCTACCGACTGAGCTACACCGGCGTGTAGCGCAACGTA
>Ga0105250_10001503_pt1 | contig 12576 bp, 10 predicted proteins | sample KBSS54metaG_FD_80425 | JGI IMG/M metagenome (GOLD analysis project Ga0105250, IMG submission 80425) | Switchgrass rhizosphere microbial communities from Kellogg Biological Station, Michigan, USA - KBS S5-4 metaG | ecosystem: Host-associated > Plants > Roots > Rhizosphere > Soil | place...
ATGACGTTTTTCGCCCGATGGGTGTTTTTAGGCTGTGCCAGCCTTTGTTGCAGCTGTTCTTGCGCCTGCTTGAAGTAAGGATCTTCGCGCTGTACCAGTTGCGCTTTTTCCTCTGCGCAGACGGTTGCTACCCACCCGGTGCATAAGGTAACGGAAAGAGCCAGGTGGGTTGCCAGTGTGGATCTGAACATGAATTCCTCCTTGTTGTACTTGAGTTCCGTGTTGCCGAGCGCGAAGGGTACGACGTTTTCACCGTAGCGCCGTAACCTGCCGACGGGGAGCCGGCAGAGAAATTCATTGTATATTTTGAGTTAACAAATAATATACAAATTGCTCACAAATTAGACCTGTGTGGCAGTAATGCTTTGATATTCATATAGGTTATGAATTGATTGGAAGGCATTCGATTTGGCGGGGTTGGGGGCCCCGCCAGTCAGAATCGGCGTTAACCGATGCCGCCGCTTTGCAACAGCGTCAGGCTGAACCCCATGACCGCCATCCCGCATAACACGCCGTAGCTGGGGTTGTTGTGCGGATCGATCTCTTTGGCCAGCGGCATCAATTCATCTACCGACAGCGCCACCATAATGCCGGCCACTGCTGCCATAATCGACGCCATTACCACCGGCGAGATCATCGGGCCGAGCAGCAGGAACGCCAGCACGCCGCCGAGAATTTCCGCCATGCCGGAAATGCCCGACCACAGCAGCGCTGTGGTTTTTGAGCCGGTGGCGGCATACACCGGTCCGGCAACCGCCAACCCTTCAGGAATATTGTGGATGGCGACCGCCAGCGCAACACCCATCCCCAATTCCAGATCGGCGCTGGCGGTGACGAAGGTAGCGATGCCTTCCGGGAAATTGTGCAGGCTGATGCCGAGCGTCAGCAGCATTGCGGTGCGTTTCAGGTTATAGGGAGTGAGCGGCTTTTGCTGCAAATCCTGTGGATGCTGATGCGGCAGCATGCGGTCCAGCGCAAAATACCCCAAGAGGCCAAGCATGAACATGCCGTAGCCCAGCATCGGCGACATACCCTGGGTGTGCAGCGCCGCAGGCAGCATTTCCATCAATGAAATCAGCAGCATAATCCCGGCGGCAAAGCCGAGGGCAAAGGCCAGCATCCGGTTGGACGGTTTTTGGCCGATGATGCCGAACAGGGCACCGACAAAGGTGGCACCGCCGGCCAGCAGGGTCAGGATCAGGGGTACTGACAGAATAGCCTCCTTGTATGCTGATAATTATTGTTTATTTTCTGATACTAACAGAGTCACAGCTGAAATCGAGCGGGTTTGACGGATGACTTCCATTGTTAAAACCATTCAAATTTATTGAAGATCTTCATCATGGTTATCCGGCTGTGTTGCCGTGGCAAACGGCGTAATCTGGTTAGCAGAACGTAAGATGACTAACCAAGGATTATGTATGAACACCTCTCGTATGCCTGCTCTTTTCCTCGGTCACGGTAGCCCGATGAACGCGCTGGAAGAAAATCGCTACACCCTGGCATGGCGTACGCTGGGTGAAACGTTGCCGCGTCCAAAAGCCATCGTCGCCGTTTCCGCACACTGGTACACCCGTGGCACCGCGGTGACCGCGATGGAAAAGCCAAAAACCATCCATGATTTTGGCGGTTTCCCGCAGGCGCTGTTTGATACTCGGTATCCGGCGCCGGGCTCTCCTGAACTGGCGGCACAGTTGCAGCAGTTGCTTGCGCCGATTGAGGTCACGGCGGATGTCAGCGAATGGGGGCTGGACCACGGCACCTGGGGAGTCTTGATCAAGATGTACCCCGACGCGGATATCCCGATCGTACAACTCAGTATCGACGGCACCAAACCGGCTGAATACCATTACCAGCTGGGCCGCAAACTGGCGGCGCTGCGTGAGCAGGGGGTGATGATTGTCGCCAGCGGCAACGTGGTGCATAACCTGCGAATGGTGAAATGGCAGGGGGATACCACTCCTTATCCGTGGGCGGAGTCCTTTGACAAGTTCGTGCGCGATAATCTGAATTATCAGGGGGATAATCATCCTCTGGTGAATTTCATGCAGCATCAGGGGGCGGCATTGTCGAACCCGACGCCGGAACATTATCTGCCGCTGCTGTATGTGCTGGGCAGTTGGGATGGCGAAGAAGCGATATCCGTGCCTGTGGACGGCATCGAGATGGGCGCTTTGAGCATGCTGTCGGTGCAGGTCGGTTAAATAAAAAACGCCAGTCTCAGACTGGCGTTTGCATTTCAGGTATCTGGCAAGACTTCGTCAGCCGAGGATGATGTGCGGGTAGAAACGCGACAGATCCTGGGTGATCAGCTCGCGATCTTCACGCAGGCCGATGCCGCAGGGTTGATCGTCCACCAGCCAACTGCCGATCAGCGTATAGCTGCCCTCGAACTGCGGCAATGGGTGGAACTGTTGCACAATCATGCCTTCTTCGCCGTACGGACCGTCAACGCGCGCCACTTCCTGACCGTTCTGCACGATCTGGATATTGGCGCCTTCACGTGAGAACAGCGGCTTGGTGACGTAGTGATCGAGCTGCGGATGTTCGTCCTGCGCGAAGTAGGCCGGCAGCAGGTTCGGGTGATCCGGGAACATTTCCCACAGCATCGGCAGCAGCGCTTTGTTGGAGATAATGCTTTTCCAGGCCGGCTCCAGCCAGCGCACGCCGGCATCTTCCAGCTTGGTGGAAAACATCTCGCGCAGCATAAACTCCCACGGATAGAGCTTGAACAGATTACCGATAACCTGGTCTTGCAGATCGGTAAACTGCCCCTTCTCGCCGAGACCAATGTCTTCCATAAACAGGAACTCGGTCGGCACGCCGGCTTCCAGTGCGCAGTCCTGCAAGTATTGCACCGTACCGCGATCTTCTTCGCTGTCCTGGCAACAGGCCAAATGCAGCAGACCGAAGCCGTGGTGTGTTTTCAGATCGGCAAAACGCTCAATCAGCTTTTCTTGCAGGCTGTTGTATTGATCGGACTCCGGGCTGAGATTGCCGGCGTTGATCTGGTCTTCCAGCCACAGCCATTGGAAGAAGGCCGCTTCATACAGCGAGGTTGGCGTATCGGCATTGTTCTCCAGCAACTTGGGTGGATTGACGCCGTCGTAGGCCAGATCGAGGCGCGAATACAGCGAAGGTTGGCTGGTACGCCATGAGCTGCGCACGAAATCCCAGGTGTGCTTCGGGATCTGGAATTTGGCCATCAGCGCATCGCTGCCGACCACTTTCTCCACCACTTGCAGGCACATCTGATGCAGCTCGGCGGTGGCGCTTTCAATCTCTTCGATTTGCGCCAGCGTAAACTGGTAATAGGCATCCTCACACCAGTACGGCTCGCCATACATGGTATGGAATTTGAAGCCGAACTCGGTCGCTTTTTCGCGCCAGTTCGGGCGCTCGGTAATCGCAACGCGTTTCATGCCTTAACCGCCCATGCTGCGTGAGCTGCCGGAAGTCGCGCTGCTGCGCTGCATGCTGGTCTGCTTGGCCACGGATTCGCCAAAGCCACCGCGGGTAACGGTGTTGGTGACCGCCGGTTTTGGCGCCATCGCGGTTTTCGGCACCGTCATGGTGCGGCCGCCTGCGGTGGCCGGGCCGTAGCTCTTGCCGGTGGCGTCAACGAACTTGCCGTTGGCCGGGCTGGCGGCGTTTTTGGAGGTGAACAGCGGCTGTTGGGCAAAGCCGGAGCCGCCCATCATGCGGCCCATCATGTATCCTGCCATCAGTGGCATCCAGAAGCTGCCGCTGCTTTGCGATTCAGACGCCATGCCGGCCTGCGCCGGAGCGGGGGCCTGAGTACACTGCGCTTCACCGAACTCGGCGACGCAGTCTTCACGGGTGGCGTATTTAGGCGCGGTTTTTTCGGCTTCTTTCAGGGCGGTGTTATAGGCAGTGGTGCACTGCTCGCTCATGGAAGGGTTAGTGCGCGAACACTCGTCGGCATTTTGATACATCGAGACCGTTTCATCCGCTTTTTCACAGCCGGCCAGCATAAAGACTCCGCTGATTGCCAAGGCTACGGGCGCAACGCGATAGGTGCGCCAGGATTTGCGGAACGTCTCTTGGTTGATGTTTTTTGTCCGTTTCATCGTTATTAATCCCATCAGTCGGGCTGTTTTCGCCCTTTCCCAGTAGTGGCGGTAAGAATAGGGGAAAGATGGTCAAAATTAAAGCTGAAACGCCCGTAGAATCCACTCTTTACGCAGTTATACGTTAGGCTGTGCGCCAGCTCGCTTTACCGGCTGGAAAAGCGGCGGCAGAGTTTCATTATGAAACGGCGTGGAGGTTGTTATGTTCCATAATGGAACAAAAACGCGGTCTGTCGCAAAGCTCTCCGTTAGCCCTATAGTCAGTGCATAACAACGCGACGGCACAGACCGGACGCATCATCACCTGATATCTGAACGTTACCATCGCCAATTTCCCTACAAGGATCCGGTTATGTTGAGAATCATCCAGTCTCCAGGCAAGTACATTCAGGGCGCCAATGCATTGGTCGCCGTGGGCCAATACGCGAAAGCGCTTGCCGACCATTATTTCGTGATTGCCGACGACTTCGTCATGAAGCTGGCGGGCGATACCCTGATGGGCAGCCTGCAACAGCACGGAGTGAAACATCACGCCTGCCTGTTCAACGGCGAATGCTGCCATAAGGAAATCGACCGGTTGGGGCGCGAACTGAAGGCACATGGCTGTCGCGGCGTGATTGGCGTCGGCGGCGGCAAAACCCTCGATACCGCCAAAGCCATCGCGCACTACCAGCAATTGCCGGTGGTGTTAATCCCCACCATTGCTTCCACCGATGCGCCGACCAGCGCGCTGTCAGTGATCTACACCGAACAGGGCGAATTTGCCGAGTACCTGATCTACCCGCGCAACCCGGATATGGTGGTGATGGACAGCGCGATTATCGCCAAGGCGCCGGTGCGCCTGTTGGTCGCGGGAATGGGCGATGCGCTTTCCACCTATTTTGAGGCACAGGCCTGTTTCGACGCTCAGGCAACCAGCATGGCGGGCGGCAAATCGACGCTGGCGGCGCTCAGCCTGGCGCGACTGTGCTATGAGACGCTGCTGGCAGAAGGCGTCAAAGCCAAACTGGCGGTTGAGGCCGGCGTGGTGACGGAAGCGGTCGAGCGCATTATCGAGGCCAATACCTATCTGAGCGGCATTGGTTTTGAAAGCAGCGGGCTGGCGGCGGCGCACGCTATTCACAACGGTTTCACCGTGCTGGAAGAGTGCCATCACCTGTACCACGGCGAGAAAGTGGCTTTCGGCACGCTAGCGCAACTGGTACTGCAAAACAGCAGCATGGCGCAGATCGAAACGGTGCTGGATTTTTGCCACCGCATCGGCCTGCCTGTCACGCTGGCCGAGATGGGCGTTAGCGGCGATGCGGCAGAGAAAATCATGGCGGTTGCCGAAGCCAGCTGCGCCGCCGGCGAAACCATCCACAACATGCCGTGCAAGGTGACGCCGGCCAGCGTGCAGGCCGCAATCTTGACGGCAGACCGGCTGGGCAGCGCCTGGCTGCAACAACACCAACGCTGATACCGCAGGGGCGCAGCAGGCTGCGTCCCGTTGGCTAAACGAGGAAATGACCGTGAAAAAACTGATCAATAAGGTTGAGTCGGTACTGGAAGAGCAACTGCTGGGGCTGGCGGAAGCGCGCCCCGAACTGCTGGTGCATCAGGAGCCGGTGTTCGTGACCCGCGCCGACGCGCCGGTAGCGGGCAAGGTGGCTATCCTGTCCGGCGGCGGCAGCGGCCACGAGCCTATGCACTGTGGCTTTGTCGGCGAAGGCATGCTCGACGGCGCCTGCCCTGGCGAGATTTTTACCTCGCCGACGCCGGATAAAATGTACGAGTGCGGCCAGGCAATCGACGGTGGGGCCGGGGTCTTGTTGCTGATCAAAAACTACACCGGCGACGTGTTGAACTTCGAAACTGCCACCGAACTGCTGCATGACAGCGGCACCCAGGTGGCGACGGTGCTGGTGGACGATGACGTGGCGGTCAAAGACAGCCTGTTCACCGCCGGCCGGCGTGGGGTAGCGAATACCGTACTGATGGAAAAACTGCTTGGTGCAGCGACAGCGCGTGGCGACGATCTGGACACCGTGGTGACGCTGGGCCATAGGATCAACAATCAAGGGCATTCGATTGGCATCGCGCTGGGCGCCTGTACCGTGCCCGCAGCCGGCAAACCTTCGTTTGTATTGGCGGAAAACGAGATGGAGTTCGGCGTCGGTATTCACGGCGAGCCGGGCATTGCGCGGCGTCCGTTCACCGGCCTCAACGCGGCGGTGGATGACATGTTCCATACCCTGATCGAACATGGGCATTACCAGCGCACCATTCGTGCCTGGGATCGCCGGCAGGGTGAATGGCGCGATGAAGTGCAGACCAAGCAGCCGCTGACGCGCGGTGATCGGGTGATTGTGCTGGTGAATAACCTGGGTGCGACGTCGCTTTCCGAGCTGTACGGCGTTTATCACCGGCTGGCGGAGCGCTGCGCCGAGGCGGGCATGATCGTTGAACGCAGTCTGGTGGGGTCCTATTGCACCTCGCTGGACATGCAGGGGGTATCGATCACCCTGCTGAAGGTGGATGACGAGCTGTTGGCATTGTGGGATGCGCCGGTGAAAACCCCTGCGCTGCGTTGGGGTTGCTGAGGAGGATTTATGGCATTAACGAAACAACAGGTCGTGGACTGGCTGATGCGTTGCGGTGAGGTGTTTACCCAGCAACGTGACTTTTTGACCCGGCTGGATACCGAAATCGGCGATGCCGACCACGGTCTGAACATGAACCGCGGCTTCAACAAGGTGGTGGAAAAGCTGCCGTCGGTGGCGGATAAAGACATCGGTTTTATCCTTAAAAACACCGGTATGACGCTGCTGTCGAGCGTTGGCGGCGCCAGCGGCCCGCTGTTCGGCACTTTCTTTATTCGCGCGGCACAGGCAGCCAATGCCAAGCAAAGTCTGGATCTGGCGGAGCTGCATCAGTTGATGCAAGAGGGCGTAGAGGGCGTGGTGATGCGTGGCAAGGCGGAGCCGGGCGACAAAACCATGTGCGACGTCTGGTGGCCGGTGGTGGAAAGCCTCGGCCAGTCGGCGCAGCAGCAGTTGAGCATGGCAGAGGCCTTGCAGCGCGCCAGTGAGCGGGCGGAACAGGCGGTGGAGGGCACCATTACTCTGCAAGCGCGTAAAGGGCGGGCCAGCTACCTGGGTGAACGCAGCATCGGCCATCAGGATCCGGGCGCCACCTCGGTGATGCTGATGATAAAAACGCTGGCCGAGGTCGCCGGCCACTAGCAGGAGGCGAGATGATCAATATCGTTGTAGTTTCCCACAGCGCGCAGCTGGCGCGCGGGGTTGAAGAGCTGGCGCGGCAGATGATGCGTGGCGACGGCTGCAAACTGGTGCTGGCGGCGGGCGTCGAGGACGCCGAGCATCCGATAGGCACCGATGCGATCAAAGTCATGGAGGCCATTGAGTCGGTGGCGGACGGTGCGGGCATCCTGGTGCTGATGGATTTGGGCAGTGCGTTGCTGAGTGCCGAAACGGCGCTCGACCTGCTGGATCCGCAGTTGGCCGCCAAAGTGCGGCTGTGTTCGGCACCGCTGGTGGAAGGGACGCTGGCCGCAGTGGTCGCCGCCAATTCCGGCGCCGGGCTGGAACAGGTTATGGCGGAAGCGCAGGGCGCTCTGCTGGCCAAACAGGTGCAGTTGGGGGAAGCCGCGCCTGCGGTAAAAAGCGTTGAATTGCCGCTGACCCACGGCAAGAGCGTCAGTTGGACGGTGCAGAACCCGCATGGGTTGCACGCCCGCCCGGCGGCGCGGCTGGCGGAAACGCTGGCGCCCTTCGACACCGAACTGGTGTTGGAAAAACAGGGGCAATGCGCCAATCCGCGCAGCCTGAATCAACTGGCGTTGCTGCAGGTGCGGCACGGCGACACCGTTCGGTTGATTGCCGACGGCCCACAGGCTGAGCAGGCGCTGGCGGCGTTCAGGGTACTGGCGGAACAGCACTTTGGCGAAACGGTATCAGAGCAGCAACTGCCCTCGCTGCACGGCATCCCGGTGACGGAAAGCGTGACCAGCGGGCCGGTGTTGCAGGCGCTCAGCTTCTGGCCGACGGTGACCGAGCGCCCAATTGGCGCGGACGACGTGCTGACCGAACAGCAGCGGCTGCGTGAGGCGCTGCAGCATACCCTGGGCGAACTTGGTCGGCTGGCGGAGCGTACCGGCACGCTGATTGGCAAACCGCAGGCGGCGATTTTCGGCGCGCACAGCATGCTGCTGGACGATCCGGATCTGCAACAGGCGGCCTATACGCGCATTGCTCAGCAACAATGCAGTGCCGAGCAGGCCTGGCGGCAGGAAATGGAGGCGATCATCGAGGATTATCGCGCGCTGGACGATGAGTACATGCGGGCGCGCGAACTGGACGTGCGGGACATGCTGCGCCGTACACTGAGCCATTTGCAACAGCAGCCGTTGCTGCCGATTACGCTGACTGCGCCCTCGATACTGGTGATGGATGAACTGATGCCTTCCGACGTGGTGATGCTCGATCGTCGCCTGGTGCTCGGCATCTGTCTGAGCGGCGGCAATGCGCTGTCGCACAGCGCGATCCTGGCGAAAGCGATGGGCATCCCGATGGTGGTCGGCATGAACGACTGTATGAGCAAAACCCGCAGCGGTCAGAAAGCGATGCTGGACGCGGCGCGTGGGGTATTGCAGCTCAGCCATTGAGTGCGGGTATCAGGCGCGTAGCTTAAACTGCCGGATATCAATTTGATATTGTTTGATTTTTCTCCACAGCGTGGTGCGGCCGATGCCCAACAGCTGCGCCATTTCGTTGAGTTGCCCGCGGCTGACGTTGGCCGCGCGAATGATCGCCTGGCGTTCCATTTCCGCCAGCGTCAGCAGCGGCATACCCGGCTGCGGTTCGCTTTCCAGCAGCGGCTGGTGGCTGAGCAAGTGTTCGGGCAAGTCCGCTAACTGGAGATGGTGGCCGTGGCAAATCATCGCCGTGCGTTCCACCACGCCTATCAGCTCCAGATCGTTGCCGGGCCACAGATACAGGCCAAGCTGGGCCATGACTTCATCATCGACCCGGAACCGACACTGGAAATGCTGTTCCAGCGCACGCAGGTGGTGCTTTACCAACAGCGGAATGTCGCTCAGCCGCTGGCGCAGCGCCGGGATCTGGATCTCGAACGCTTGCAGGCTGTAAAACAGCTGGCGGCGGAAGCGGTTCTGCTGCACCAACAGCGGCAGATTGGCGGCGCTGCCGGCGATCACCCGCACATCGACCGGGATCACCCGGTTGGAATTAAGCCGCATCACCACACCGGTCTTCAGCACCTGCAGCAGTGCCGACTGCATTTCCGCCGGTAAATACTCAATCTGCTCCAGGTACAAGGTGCCGCCGTTGGCCAGTTCAAACTTGCTGAGCTGGCCCGCTTCCTCCTCGCTGGCGTCGCTGCCCAGCAGTTCGCGCAGCCCCTGCGCTTCCGGCAGCAACTGGCAGTTGAGCGCGATATACGGCCCGGCTGCGCGTTCGCTGGCGTTGTGGATCGCCTGGCTGAGCAACTCCTTGCCGACCCCTTCTTCGCCGCACAGCAGGATCGGATGCTGGCCCTTCGCCGCCTGCTGGCCATAGCGGATCAGTCGGCGCATCTCCAGAGAGGCGGAAGGCATCTGTTCAAAGCTGTGGCTGACGCGGCCCAGCTGGCTGCTGACGTACTGGTGCAGCCGTTCAATCGGGTGCAGCAGGGCGATAAAACTGCAGCGCTCGCCGTCGAAGATCGGTTTTAGGGTCAGCAGCGCGGCGATAAACTGCCGCTGGCTTTCGAAGGTGACCTCAACGTGCTGCAGCGGCTGGCGCTGGGCGATGGCCCGGTTGAGCAGGGCGGGCAGCGTCAGCAACTGCGTCAGGGGTTTGCCCTGGCTTTGCTGTTCGTCCAGCTTCAGCAGGGTGGCGGCCCGCTGGTTGATGTATTGCAGGTAGCCGCGATGGTCCCAGGCCATCACCCCGTCATCCACCCCGTCAAGCAAACCGTAAAGCTGGTTCAGGTGACGGTTGGACTCCGCCAGCAGGCCGTCGGCGTTCAGCGAGTTGCCTATCTCGCGTGCTATCGCCAGCGTCAGTGACAGATCGCCGGCGGCGGAGTCAGCCAGCAGGCAGCCCAGCGCAATCGAGCCGCGCTGGCGGCCGCTGTTGTCATAAACCGGCGTGGCGCAGAATGACCAGTCATGCAGTGCCTGGCGCACATGCTCGCTGCCGCTTACCTGTATCGGGTGGCCTTCTGCCGCCGCCAGCGAAGGCGCGTTGGTGCGAATGTCACCCTCGGCCCAATAGGCGCCGGGGGTAAACCCCAATTGCTGCAGGCGCTCACGCGTCAGGGCGTCACCGCACAACCACAGCATGCAGCCGCTTTCGTCGAGGATCATCAGCAGGCAGCGGCGGGACTCCATATATTCGCAGGCGTCTTCCAGCGCCGCCTGGCCAAGCGTCAGCAGATCGTTTTTACGCTGGCAGATAGAGTTGAAGGTGGCGCCGAGCGCACAGTGCGGCGCTTTCCACACGGCGGGTTGCATCAGGCTGCGACAGCGCAGCCAGGAAGCATAGATTGCCGGTGCAGGGCGCTGTGCGGGCGGCAATGCGCCATCGGCCATCAACTGTTGCCAGCTTGAGGTGTTCTCCATGGGATCCCATCCGGACTGAGATAAGGCAGTGGCGCCGATGATACCACCGCAGGGCGGGGTGCTGGCTGTGAGGCGGTGGGCAGAACCGGCGTTGCGGCAAAAAAAAACGGGGCTAGGCAGATGCCGGGCCCCGTGTTCAGCAGTGCGTGAATCAGTTGCGGAATGGGTTACCGCTGTTGCTGCGCGCCGGCTGGGTGGTGGTGATCGCCGGCGCAGATGCGCGGGTAGCGACCGGTGCCGGTGCAGCCGTTTGCGGCGCAGGGGCATTGCCGTTATAACCTTCCGCGTAAGCGTCTTGCGCGGTGGTCGGCGGCGCTACAACATACTGCGAGGTAGAAATCGGTTTGCCTAACGCGCCGTTCAGTAACAGTAGGTCATTTTCATTCAGCGTGCCGAGTGCGGACTTGATGTTCAACTGGTTGATCAGATAGGTATAACGCGCGCTGGAGAGCTGCTGCTTGGCGTTATACAGCGTGGTGGTAGCATCCAGCACGTCAACGATGGTACGAGTACCCACCTGATAGCCGGCTTCCATTGCATCCAATGAACTCTGGGCAGAGACCACGGCCTGTTTGTAGGCGTTGATGCTGCTGATCGAGGCGTTCACGTTGTTGAATGACGAACGCACGGTCTGCACTACGCTGCGGTGCGCGCTTTCCAGTTGCTCACTGGCGCCGACGAAGTTGTACTGCGCCTGTTGCACCTGTGAGTTGGTCTGGCCGCCGCTGTACAGCGGGAGATTGAAGCTCAGCCCCACTTTGTTCTCACCGGCATCGTTATCCGTAGAAATACTACGGGAACCGCTGTATCTGTTGTTGGACACGGCAGTTGAAGCGCTGAAATCAACGGTCGGCATATAGCCGGTTTGCGCTGATTTGATCTGCTCGCGCGCCAGATCCTGGCTCAGACGGGCGGAAAGCAGGCTCAGGTTGCGGCTTTCGGCTTCTTTCAGCAGGTTATTCACCGCTTCCGGACGCTGGGTGCTGAAACGGTCGGTATTCAGCGAGGCCAGCTCTGGGTAGAAGGTGCCGGTCACCTGGCGCAGTTTTTCCAGTGCGTTATCCAGGGTGTTGCGAGCGGTCACTTCGGACGCCAGCACGGTGTCGTAGTTGGAACGGGCGTTCTGCACGTCGGTGATCGCCACCAGGCCCACGTTAAAGCGTTGGGTGGTTTGATCCAGCGTGCGGTAAACCGCCTGTTTTTGCGCCTGAGTATAGGACAGCGAGTCAATCGCGCTCAGCACGTTGAAATAGGCGGTAGCGGTGTCGAGGATCAGCTGTTGCGACGAGGTCTGGAAGGTTACGTCGGAGATACCGGCGGTTTTTTCCTGCAGCGTCAGCGCGCGCCATTTCGACATGTCGAAAATGGTTTGGGTCAGCGCCAGCGAACCGCTGGTGGTGTTGCCGTTTTGGTCGCGATTGTCGCGATAGCCATAGCTACGGTCATAACCGGCGCTCAAACCCAACTGCGGCAGCAGCGGGCTGCGCGCTTCGTTGATTTTTTCGAATGCGGCGTCACGGTCAGCGGCAGTCTTGCGCAGATCCGGATTACTTTCCCTGGCCTGTTTGTAAACCTGCAGCAGGTTCTCTGCCTGGCTCATTGCACTGAAGCCGCCCAGGCTCAGTCCGATAAGAAGGGGGAGCAGTTTCTTCATTTGCATTCCTTGTTGTGCAGCAATATTGCTATGTTAGCGCTGACGATAGACGAAATAGTTGCCGATTCTAGCAGAGTCTGTTGTTCGCATAAGGTGGCTGAATGTGCCATCTCGCGTATCTTTTGCCTTTCAGACTGCCGTGTTTACTTTAGTTCAACTGGCCGAGCACGTTACACCTGATATCATGGTTCACAATCTAGCATAAA
>Ga0105250_10001504_pt1 | contig 12575 bp, 10 predicted proteins | sample KBSS54metaG_FD_80425 | JGI IMG/M metagenome (GOLD analysis project Ga0105250, IMG submission 80425) | Switchgrass rhizosphere microbial communities from Kellogg Biological Station, Michigan, USA - KBS S5-4 metaG | ecosystem: Host-associated > Plants > Roots > Rhizosphere > Soil | place...
ACAGCACTGTTAAAAGAGCCGTTTGATTATATTTTTTTCACCGGTAGCGTTGGAGTGGGTAAAATTGTTATGGAGGCGGCAGCTAAAAGTTTGATTCCCCTTACGTTAGAGCTTGGTGGAAAGAGCCCATGTATTGTGCATAATGATGCAAAGTTAGAAATAGCAGCAAGGCGCATAGTTTGGGGGAAATTCTTGAATGCGGGACAAACATGTGTTGCACCTGATTACATATATGTTCATTCTTCTGTAAAAGAACAATTTATTAAAGCACTACGAATTGAAATTAAAAATCAATATGGCGAAAAACCACTGCAAAATGAAAATTACGTTCGGATTGTCAGTAAACGTCATTTTGAAAGATTATGTTCTTTCTTACAAGATGGCAGGGTGGAAATTGGTGGGAAATATAATGAAGAAACGCTGCATATTGAGCCTAGTATTGTAACGAATATTACATGGCAGGATTCCGTTATGGAAGATGAAATTTTCGGTCCAATTTTGCCGATTATAGAGTATGAGAAAATAGAAGACATCATTGAAAGAATTCAGCGACAACCTAAATCATTAGCTTTATATGTATTTTCAGAGAGTAAAGAAATTCAAAGACAAATTACACGTAATATCTCATATGGCGGTGGGTGTATAAATGACGTTGTATATCATCTTGCTACGCCATATCTACCCTTTGGTGGTGTTGGGAGCAGTGGATTAGGAAGTTATCATGGAAAACAAAGTTTTCGCACATTTTCACACTATAAAAGCATTTTATCCCAATCTACAGTATTTGATATGAAAATTCGTTATTCTTCTACAAAAAGTGCTTTAAAATTCATACGAAAGTTGTTAAAATGATGATGGTGTTTATCAGTAGGCGTAGCCGTATGATAAAAACCCCTTCTCACCTGAAGGGGTTTTTCTGTTCGACATATGTATCATGGGAAAATGAATCAAACATACTACATAAAGAATAGATAAGGACGCTGTTAAACAATCGTTTTTGTTTGGATCGAAACAAAAGAATTGATAGAAAACTAATATTTATTCATGAATATAAAGATTAAAAATTTGAGGTAGATAGGACGGGAAAATGAAAAAGATTATTAAAGTTGAAGCAGTAGAAAAACATTTTGGAGATCAAGTGATTATACCACCTCTTTCTTTAGATATTAAAGAAGGAGAATTTTTAACAATTCTTGGACCGAGTGGGTGTGGTAAAACAACTTTACTTCGTATGATTGCAGGTTTTGAAACTCCTACAAAAGGGAATCTCTTACTTGACGAGGATAGAATTAACGATTTACCACCTTATAAGCGTCATATGAACCTAGTGTTCCAGCATTATGCATTATTTCCACATATGACGGTGGAGAAAAATATTTGTTTTGGTATGAAGATGCAAAAAGTATCAGCGGCAGAACAAAAAGAACGTGCAGAAGAAGCGATGCGCTTAACTCAGCTCCTTGAATTCCGTGATCGTAAGCCTACAAAACTTTCTGGTGGACAACAACAGCGTGTTGCAATTGCAAGAGCAATCGTAAATAATCCGCGTGTGTTATTACTGGATGAACCACTTGGAGCGCTTGATTTTAAGTTGAGAAAAGATTTGCAGCGTGAATTGAAAAATTTGCAGCGTAATTTAGGAATTACGTTCATTTATGTAACACACGATCAAGAAGAAGCAATGAGTATGAGTGATCGAATTGTTGTTATGAATAAAGGACATATTGAGCAAATCGGAACGCCAAAGGAAATTTATAAAGAACCGAAAACATTGTTTGTTGCGACGTTCATTGGTGAAAATAATATTATAAAAAATGGGGAAAGCTACGTAGCAGTGCGCCCTGAAAATGTAAAAATACGTTCGGTTGAGCAACCGATTTTAAAAGAATACCATCTTGGGCATATTGAAGATGTTGAATTTGTTGGAAATATGGAAAAGCTTTATGTACGCGATGAAAAAACATCAGAACTATTAATGGCATATCAAACTGCCGAAGAAGCAGCGCAGTGGGGTATCGGTGATAATGTATATGTAGGCTGGGAGCAAGAGGATGAGGTGACCTTAAATTGAAAAAAGGGAAACTACTCGCATTACCTACAGTTACATGGTTGCTAATCTTCTTTTTATTTCCGCTTGTATTCGTATTAGCATTTGCGTTCTTACAGCGCGGAGCATACGGGACAGTGGAAATGCAATTTACATTAGATAATATATCGCGCGTGTTTGATCCGTTGTATATGAATACATTATGGGAAACAGTGAAAATTGCAGTTATTACAACAGTACTTTGTTTACTCATTGGTTATCCATTTGCATATACAATTACAATTGTTGATCGTAAATATCGTTCTATTCTTCTATTATTAGCAACGATTCCGTTTTGGATTAACTTTCTTGTGCGCTCATATGCATGGATTGTTATTTTACGTTCACAAGGTCTTGTAAATACATTATTGCTGAAGTTAGGCATTATTAATGAACCTTTAAATTTATTATATAATACACCATCTGTAATATTAGGAATGGTATATTCTTTACTTCCATTTATGATTTTACCAGTGTATGCAGCGATTGAGCAGCTTGATAAACGTAAGTTAGAAGCAGCATATGATCTAGGGGCAACACCAATGAAGGCATTTTGGAATGTGACATTGCCAATGACGATGTCAGGGGTCGCTACTGGTTCGATTCTAGTATTTGTTTCATCTATCGGAATGTTTGTTGTATCAGACGTCATGGGTGGATCAAAAGTAGCATTGATCGGAAACGTGATTCAAAACCAATTCTTAGGTGCGCGTGACTGGCCATTTGGATCTGCATTATCAATGATTGTTGTTCTGTTCTCTGTTCTGTTAATTTACTTATATTATCGTGCGACGAAAGTATATAAATACGGAAACGGAGGGGAATAGACAAAGATGAAGAAGTTTTTAGTATCTTATTCTTGGTTGATTTTATTGTTCTTGTATTTTCCAATGATGGTTCTAATGGTATATTCTTTTAACGATTCGCGTATTAACGCAGAATGGGAAGGATTTACCTTCCATTGGTATACAGATTTGTTTCAAAAGCAAGATGTCATTGATGCATTTGTAAATAGTATTACAATTGCAATCGTGACGACAGTTGTGACAACGGTTCTTGGCGTGATTTTTGCTGTTGCATTACATCGTTATAAATATCGTTTTGAAGGAGCAATTAATGGTCTTGTATATTTACCGATTCTAATTCCAGATATCTTAATGGGATTATCATTACTCATTTTATTTAGTCAAATTGGGATGGAACTTGGACAAGTTACCATTATTATTGCACACATTACATTTAGTATTTCGTTTGTTGTTGTGATTTTAGCAGCACGTCTTTCTGGTATGGGACGTGATTTAGAAGAAGCGGCGAATGATTTAGGTGCAACCCCATGGCAAACGTTTCGTTATGTAACGCTTCCAGGAATTGCACCTGGGGTTATTTCAGCGGCATTATTAACATTTACATTATCAATCGATGATTTTGTGATTAGTTTCTTCGTGTCTGGACCAGGATCAACAACATTGCCATTATATATTTACAGTATGGTGAAACGCGGAGTAACACCTGAAATTAATGCTCTTTCTACAATATTAATTGTTGTTATTGTAGGATTAATGGTTGCATCGGAAATATTCCGTAATAAAGGTGCAGATGGTGAAGAAAACTCTGGAGGACATCTTCCATTATAAGAGAGAATTACAAAGAACGAGGAGGCAATGAATCGATGAAATGGATGAAAACAATAGCTGGTGCAGCAATTAGCTTTAGCCTTGTTGCCGGTGTACTTGCTGGCTGTGGTGAAAAGAAAGAGGAGCTAAATATTTATAGCTGGGCTGATAACTTTGATGAGCAAGTGTTAAAGGATTTTGAAAAAAAATATAACGTGAAAATTAACTATGATAAATACGCAAGTAACGAAGAAATGCTTGCGAAATTACAAGCTGGTGGTGCAAAATATGATTTAATTCAACCGTCAGATTACATGGTTAAAACGATGGCAAAAATGGATTTATTAGAGCCATTGGACAAGAAGAACATTCCAAATGTAAAAAATCTTGTTTCAAATTTTAAAACACCTTCATTTGATCCAGAGAATAAATACTCGCTTGTATACACTTGGGGTGTAACAGGAATTGCTTACAATAAAAAGTATGTAAAAGAAGCGCCAACAAGTTGGAGCGACTTATGGAATGAGAAATATAAAGGACATGTTACTTTATTAAATGATTCTCGTGAAGTGTTAGGAGTGGGTCTGAAAAAGAACGGATTTTCAAACAGCACACAAAATGATGCAGAGTTAAAGACGGCAGCTGCTGACTTGCAAAAATTACTTCCTAACTTACTTGCATTTGATACAGATAATATTAAACAAAAGTTTATTACAGAGGATGCTTGGATTGGAACAGTCTGGTCTGGAGATGCAGCGTTCATTGCAAAAGATAATAAAGATGTAGAGTATGTTGTTCCAAAAGAAGGCGGTACAATTTGGGCGGATACATTAGCAATTCCAAAAGGTGCGAAACATAAAGATCTTGCCGAGAAGTTTATGAACTACTTAATGGATGAAAAAGTAAGTGTGAAAAACTATGAATCCATTGGATATAGTAATCCAAATGAAAAAGCATGGGAACTTCACAGTAAAGAGTATCGTGATAATCACATGATTTTCTTATCGAAAGACGAATTAGCTCGTACAGAGTGGCTTGTTGATGTAGACAATAAATTAAAAGAGTATGATCGTTACTGGACAGAGTTAAAAACAAAAGGAAAATAGAAACATAAAACTGAATCTTTTAGGTGGGAGAGAGGGTCCGGCCGGGCATAGAAGCGGTCAGATCCTTTTTTCGCCCCATGCGGTATGAAAACAGAAGGAGGGAATGAGTGGAAATCTCCTTTTGTTTTCATGGCCGTAACTTATATGTTGGAAATCAAAAATATGTAAACACAGATTAAAAAAACGACAGAAGACCTAATTTTTTAGGCGGGAGAGAGGGTCCGGCCGAGCATAGAAGGGGTCAGATCCTTTTTCAGTCCCATGCCGCGTGAAAACAAAGGGAGAAAATGAGTGGAGATTCCTTTTTATTTTCATAGCCGCGATTTATGTGTTGGAAAAACAAACTGGATATATAATAAAATGCGGTTTCTAAATAGGAACCGCATTTTTTCATAATAGGAGGAAAAAATTTGAAACGAAAATTACATCGATATGAGCTCGCTTGTATTCTCTTGTTGTTTGCTGCATTTGCTCTCATTGCTTGGAGAGTACAAGCAGATGGTGTAACAACACTTGATATATATGTGAAAGATTTTGTAAGAGGATTACAAACAGAGAGTTCACTTGCTTTTTTTACATATTTTACAAAAATAGGATCTGCAATTGGGATTATAAGCACGCTTATTCTTAGTCTGTTCGTGTTTTGGAAGAAACGTTACTATGCAGCGATGATTGTGTATCCTATGGCTGTGTTAATAACACATCTTGTAAATAAAGGAATAAAAGAAATTATGAAAAGAGACCGTCCGAGTTTAAATGAAGCGCTTGATGCCCTTGGATATAGTTTTCCAAGCGGCCATGCTATGCTATCAATGATTACGTATGGATTTCTTGCTTATATCATTGCTGCAAACGTAAAAAATGTGGCTGGGAAAGTTGTTATTACGATTGCGATGGCACTGCTAATCTTATGGATTGGATTAAGTAGAATTATTTTATCTGTACATTATCCGACTGATATTTTAGCCGGCTATTGTTTAAGTGGCATTGCATTAATTATCGCTATTTATTTTCATCGTTTATTTTCAGAGCGATTTGAAACGAATCAAGAGAGATGAGACACGTGCGAAAAGGCTCAGATTACTGGGTTTTTCGGACGTTTTTTTTCATACTAAAATCTCTAATTGATTATGGTAATATGTGCTAAAATATATATAAATCCAAATGAAAAAACCGACATAAACCATTTTTTAAGTAGGAGAGAAGATACGTCCGTGGATAAAAGCGGTCAGAGCCTTTTTCAGCCCCATGCCAAATGAAAACAGAAAGAGAAAACAAGTAGCGGTCACTTTTTGTTCTTCATCGCAGCAACTTATATGTCGGAAAATTAAAATGGATTTATATAGAAAGATTCACTAATTATATAAAGTAGGTGAAGATGTGTGAAGACAAATGTACATAAAATAGATAAATGGGGGAAATTCGGTAGCTTTCTTTATCAACTTCGCTATACAGTCATAATTACATTAGTTTTGTTAGCGATAGCACTCGGCATTTTCGCACCAAAACTTCCAGGGGTATTAGGGGGCGATGGTTTCCAAACAAAAGGAGACTATCAAACGACAAAAGCAATTTTAGATAAAGATTTTAAACAGTCTCAAGATACGCTCCTTCTTGTTTTCCAGAAGAATAAAGGAATCTCAAAAGAGGATTTTCAAAAAAGAATCGAAGACATTACAACAAGAATTCAAACGAAAGAAACGTATGATTCATTCCATCATCCATTAGAAAATAAAGAAATGTTACAAGACGATATTGCGTATGCGACAATTTTATTTTCCGGGAAAACAAGTAAAGAACGGAATGAAAAGACATTACAATTTGCAAAAGAAATAGAAAAGGAAAGTAACGATACTTTGAAAGTATCACCAACAGGCTTTCCAAAGATTAATGAAGAAATTAATGAGCGAACACAAAATGATTTGAAAGTAGCAGAATGATCGGATTGCCAATTGCCTTTCTTGTACTACTATTTTCATTCGGTAGCTTGCTTGCTTCAATCTTGCCGATTTTAAATGGGGCGCTGAGTGTTATTAGTACAATGGGCATTTTATATTTTATTGGTGTAGATAAAGAGTTATCTATTTTTGTATTAAATGTTGCACCTATGATTGGGCTTGCGCTATCAATTGACTTTGCATTGCTGTTTGTGAATCGGTTTCGAGAGGAAGTGGCATATCGGACAGTAAAAGAGGCGATAGCTGTCACATATCAAACAGCGGGGCGTGCTATTGTATTTTCAGGGTTATGTGTTTTTGTTGGTTTATCCGGTTTGTTTTTCTTTGAAATTGATTATATTCAGTCTGTTGCGATTAGCGGGATGATTGTTGTTGTAATGAGTATGTTATTTTCACTTACACTTCTTCCGGCATTGTTATCGTTAATAGGGAAGCGAATCTTGAAAAGGGATCAAACTGCACCTCGCACTTCAAATATGTGGCGTAAGTTCGCTCAATTTGTTATGAAGCATCCTATTATGATGATTATCGTTGTTACATTGTTTATTATTGTCTGTTTGTTGCCGCTTCGCACTGCTAATCTGCAATTTCCTGGTGTAGAAGCATTGCCAGAGAAAAGTGATACACGAATTGCATATGAAAGGTATGAAGAGTCATTTAACAAAATTGTAAAAACACATGCCGATGTTACACTAGTACTAGAGATGAAAAGTAATGTCATAGAGAAAGAAAATTTACAGAAGTTAGAAGATGTTATTCAAAAACTGAAAAAAGATAAGCATGTATATAAAGTAAAAAGTCTATATGATGAACTAAACGGTATGAAACCTGAACAGCTTGCTACATTGTTACAATCCCCACAGCGTACGCAAGTGGAACCTGTACTGGAAGCATATACAAAAGGAAATAAAACAACTCTTCAAATTTCCTTGGATACAAAGCCGAGAACGGAAACTGCGAAGCAATGGGTTCGTGATTTTAAAGACACGTATAAAGATGACAGTATTACGTATTATTTAGGTGGTATGACAACATTTCAACAAGAGTTAGAGGATGAAATTAAAGATAAAGTTGTGGTTGGGATGTCTGTCATTTTCGGTTCCACTTTCTTTATTTTGCTCTTTGCATTCCGATCTATACTTATTCCAATTAAGGCCATTGTGATGAATGTGCTTAGTTTAAGTGCAACCATTGGTATTGTGATTTGGCTATTTGAAGGTGGACATTTTGGATTGGAAGAAAGTTCAGTTTTATTCGTGTTACCAATCTTTATATTCGGCCTTGTGTTCGGCTTAAGTATGGATTATGAAGTATTTCTTATTTCTCGTATTCATGAATTGTATGAAGAGACAGGAGATAATGATACGGCAACGTTAGAAGGACTTGTATCAACGAGTCGTATCATTACATCAGCTGCTCTCATTATGATTGTTGTAACAGGAGCATTCGCATTTACTGATATTTTACCAGTAAAGCAAATGGGACTCGGTGTGGCACTTGCTATTTTTCTTGATGCAACAATAATTCGACTTATGCTTGTACCAAGTTTAATGAAAATGTTCGGAGATTGGAACTGGTGGCTGCCGTTTCGAAAGAAAAAAGTAAAATCATCGGATTAAAAAAGCGCTCATCTTGTAGAGAGACCACTGAAAAACGGAAGTTTTTCAGTGGTCTTTTTTGATCCGCCATTCTTTCCATATATATTCATTTTGATTTACTGACATATCAATCGCGGATATGAACACAAAAGCGGATTTCCTCTCATTTCCTCCCTTTTTTTACACGGCATGGGGCGAAAAAAGGTACTAACCGCCTCTGTGCATGATCGGATCCTCCCTCTCACCCAAAAAGAAAAGTTTTTTAGCAGTTTCTCTTATAGGATGAGCGCTTTTTTATGAATAGCATCACCCTCTTTTTGCAAATAGTATGTGGTAAGAACAATACATATAAAAGCAGGTGAAGACAATGTTTCGCTATTTTAAATTTAAGTTAAATGATACTGTACAGTTTGCAGAAAATGATGGGCACATGTATCGCATTGTCGGCTATAGACTAGAAAAAGGGTTTTACCCAAAAGATGAATGGACTCATATTATTTATGAATTACTGAGGGAATTTGATGGGTACACAATGGATGCTGAAGAAGAGGAACTTGTGAAAGTAATTCAAGTGGAGGAAGAATATTATAAAATACATGAGATGTCCGGTTATCGGTACCCGGTGAAAATGAAATCGAAGCCAAAAGTTTCTCAGGAAGAAACGATAGATGATTTATTAGATGCTTACAATGACTACAAGCGATTAGCAGATTTTTTTAAAGATTTATCTTATGAGCAAAAAGCAGAACAAATGTTACGAGAAATAAAGAAATTACGTGCTTAGAGGGCAGTCTATTATGTAGACTGTCTTTTGCTTTAAACAATGCATAATGAATCATTTTCCGTTACAATAGTAGAATCAATAGAAATAAGGTGGATAAAGCATGGAAATGAAAAGAAAGGGAGAATGGTGTGAAATTACGGTTCCTGCTAAATGGAGCGGTATCAGCATTGATTCTTTGTTAAAAGAAGAATGGGGCGTCCCCAAAAAACTATTACATCAACTTCGTATGGAAAAAGGTATCATCGTCAATGGAGAACGAAAACGATGGAGTGAACCTTTAGCAGAAGGAGATAAATTGCAAGTTCATATGTTTATCCAGGAAGAATATGGTGTCCAGCCGGAGTTCGGTGATTTAGAAGTGATATTTGAAGACGATCACGTATTAATTGTAAATAAACCTGTGCATATGGATACGCATCCTTCTAGCAAAGGTGGAACAGGAACACTTGCAAACTTTGTTGCTTTTCATTTACAAATGCAAGGTGTGGAGACGAAAGTACGGCATATTCATCGATTAGATAAAGATACAACGGGTGGCGTTGTATTTGCAAAACATGGGATAGCTGGTGCTATTATGGATCGGTTATTAATGGAGCGTAACATTAAAAGAACGTATTTGGCATTGGTGGAAGGGAAAGTAAAAAAGAAGCAAGGGATAATTGACGCAGCGATTGGAAGAGATCGACATCATGCAACGAGGCGTCGTGTGTCTCCAAAAGGTGATCAAGCGGTAACGCATTATCGGGTAGAGAAATATTTTAAGCATCAAGATGTAACGCTTGTAACATTACAATTAGAGACAGGAAGAACACATCAAATTCGCGTTCATATGAGTCATAGTGGTCATCCACTGATTGGTGATACGTTATATGGTGGACAATCCACATATATGTCAAGTCAAGCCTTACATGCTATGCGGATTGTTTTTTTACATCCAATTACAAAAGAAGAGTTAACAGTAGAGGTTCCACTTCCTAGCTATTTAAATAACATCATGGAATCTTTTAAAATGTCGAATAAATAAAGTTTTTCTGTTTAGTTGAGAAAGATATTTTTTGCAGGAAATTTTTTGTGAAAACCGAAGCCGTAAATAGAAAAGAGAGGTGAAGATTACTTGGTAAGATATAAATATATTATGGGTATATTTCTTGCTGGCCTTCTATTTACGTTGTTTCTATATCCAAATTTACCGAATTATCTAGCGGTGCACTGGAATCAGAATGGTGAACCAAATGAATATGCGAGGAAGCAAGTTGTGGTATTATTTATTCCTTGTCTTATTGTTTTTTTTCATGGTCTGTTGTATATAATCTCACGTTACGTATATAAGTTGAATGAGAATGACCACTATATTGTAATGAGATTTAAAGAGAATGTATCGCTATTTTTATTATTTATTCATATGTTTATTCTTGCTATTGGCACTGGAATAGATATACCATTTCAAACGGGTCTTATAATAGGGATTAGTGGGTTTCTTTTTATGGTTAGTAAAGGATTTAAAAAAGGAAGAAAAAAAGAAGAGGAGCCGATTGTGTTACAGAAAATACGTTTGTTTAGTCAGCGTATTTTTCAATACATGTCGCTTATCATATTAATTTGTTTGTTTTTGAAACTACAATGGGGATTGTATCTACTAATCGGTGTGATTAGCTGTGGGTCTATTGCTTTTATGTGTTGTATTTTGTATTCATATATACTAGAAAATTATGAAACATAAAGTAAAACTTTAATCAGTGGGAGGCTTCTTTATTCCCCCGCTGATTATCAGCCCTCATCAATCGGGCTTTTACGGGCAGTTGATCCCAAAACCTAACGTCTTGTTTTCGCTGGATTTTGAGGTGGGGGTCTTACTGCTCGCGAATAGAGGGAAAAAAGGAGTCTTCTGTAATAGGAGACTCCTTATATATATAAATCCACTTTGATTTTCCAATATATAAGTCGCTGCTATGAAGAACAAAAGGAGACTTGTACTCATTGTCTCCTTTTGGTTTCACATGGCATGGGACAGAAAAAGGATCCGACCGCTTCTATGTACGGCCGGATCCTCTCTCCCCCTCTAAAAAGAAAGGTTTTAATTCATATACTTACTTCGTGATAAATTGTTGTGTCCAGTAGTTTCCACTTTCAACATAACCAACACCGATGTGAGTGTAACCACTATTTAAAATATTTGCACGGTGACCTTCACTATTCATCCAAGCTTGTACAACTTCTTCTGGTGTACGTTGGCCTTGTGCGATGTTTTCACCTGCAGATTTATAAGAAATACCGAACTTCTTCATCATATCGAATGGAGATCCGTATGTTGGGCTAGTATGATCGAAGTAGTTATTTTTTTGCATATCTTCAGATTTAGTACGTGCAACTTTACTTAATTCAGCGTCAACTTTTAATGCTGGTAAGCCTTGTTTTGCACGCTCAGCATTTGTTAATTCAACAACGCGTTGTTCAAATTCGCTTAAAGAGCCTTTTGCTTCTTCAGCTGGCTTATTTTCAGCAGGTTTTTGTGCTTCATTGTTATTAGTATTGTTGTTGTTGTTGTTGTTATTTTCAGCTGGCTTTTGAGCCTCTGGTTTTGCTGTTTCTTCAGCCGGTTTTTGTTCTACCGGTTTAGTAGTTTCTGGTTTAGTAACCTCTGGTGTAGTAGGTACGTTTGGTTGCTGACCAGGAATGAAGCAGTTACCTTGCTGGAATTTTACTTGATTCCATTGTGCTAGAGAGTTAATTCCCATAGATTGTAAGTATTTTTGTAATTCTTGTTGATTCATATGTTGCATAAAGACTTTAGATTGCTGAATATTTTGAACTTTTATTGTAGATGGTTGTACCGTTGCTGCCTGGGCACTAAGAGTAGATGCTCCGAATGTAAATGCAGTTGCTGCTGCTACAGATAATAAAACACGCTTTTTCATGATATGTGTCCCCCTATGTAAAAGTTTTTTAACTGTTCTCACACAGATTTATTTTTGACAGCCTGTCCGACTGACAAATTCATCGTAGCATACAAATTGCCGGAAAAAAGATGGAAAAAAATACATAGACTATAAAATTACCTATTTTATCCTAGATTTAAATAAGAGATGAAATGCGAGAAAACTAGATTGTAAAAGGAAATTTCAGCATTTTTTGCCTTGCTTATAAAGGTGATATTTTGGGTGAAATTACCTATTTAGGAAAGATGAAAACCATTCACATCAAGGGTTTTACCACTTTTTTGAGGAATATAATGGATGCTTTTTTACGAAGTTGTAATCTTTTTGTTGTTCTTTTTTTATAGACGGTAACATATTTTTAATCTTGTAGCGAATAAAAAAGCGGCTATCTCTTTACATAGAAGAAAGAGATAGCCGTTTTCACATTGTTACATATATTACGAGTTTGATTCAATTGCTTCTAATAATAAATCTACAATATGAATACCTCTCAT
>Ga0105250_10001511_pt1 | contig 12560 bp, 13 predicted proteins | sample KBSS54metaG_FD_80425 | JGI IMG/M metagenome (GOLD analysis project Ga0105250, IMG submission 80425) | Switchgrass rhizosphere microbial communities from Kellogg Biological Station, Michigan, USA - KBS S5-4 metaG | ecosystem: Host-associated > Plants > Roots > Rhizosphere > Soil | place...
CGTTGATCACTCAGGTAAATATCTGATTGCTGCAGGCCAGAAATCGCACCATATCGCGGTTTATCAAATCACGGGTGAGCAAGGTTTGCTTGAAGAGAAAGGCCGCTATGCTGTAGGGCAGGGGCCGATGTGGGTGGTGGTTAACGCAGTATAACCATTTGATTATGCTGATAAAAAACCTCGCAATTGCGAGGTTTTTTGTTTTAAGCCATGGGCTTAATATTAGTGGGTAACGACTTGGCTACCTACGCCGCGGTTGTTGAATTCCCACAGGCGGTTTGCGTTAGCGTCGTTCAGGTCGCGCTGAATTTCGCCTTTCTCGCCTTTAGTACCGATGTTGCCGGTGAACGGACGTTTAGAACCTACGGCATCGCCCCACGGTTTCGCGTTGTTGAAACCTTCGTTGATCACACTGTCACGGATAACCACCTGGCCGTTTGAAGTCTGGCCTGCGGCATAACCGTTTTCAGTGGCTTCAACATCCCAGGCGCGACCCAGTTGTGCAACGTTCTCGCCAGCAGCTGAGAAGCGGCTGTTAATTGCCAGGAAGCCGTAATAAATGTTTGGCTGAGTTGCCGGAGCAAATACCGAGCCTTCTTGCGTACGGCTGTTTACCAGGCGGAAATCGGTGTTATCAAACACCACTGCACCTCGGCCGGCAACCACATCTACATCGCCTTCAATGTAGCTGCTAGTTACCAGGGTGCGAGGTTGACGGTCAGTCAACAGGCGGTTTTGCACGTCGCTGTTGGTGACGAAGAAGGTGTTCTGACGGCCCAGCAGGTGAACATTGTTCAACTGCACTTTGTCGCCATCAGTACGCAGCGCGACGGCCTGATGATTAGACGCATCAACGCTGTCACCCAGGGTGTTGGCGATAGTCAGGTTCTGCATCTGCAAACCATTGTTCTGTGACCAGACTGCGGCAGAACACATGATGCCGACGGTTGCAGTGCGCTTGCTCTGGCAGCTATCAAACATGTACCAGGCTGGTTTACCCGGCATATATTTGCCTGCTGGGTTAACGGCACGGCGCCAGGTATTCACGTCGATTTCAGAATCCAGTGGCATGGTGATTTTGACATCAGCAGCGTTATCAGTGGTGCCGTACAGCGTCACGCTGCCAGAACCCGCAGGAATATAAACGGTACCGGCGTACTCGCCCGGCTGAATCGCAATGTACAGGCGATTGTTGCTGTGTTTCATCATGGCGGCATCAACGGCGGCCTGAATAGACGTATGCGTTACGCCTGCGCCACCCGCGGTACCGACAACAAAGTCAGGCTGCTGAGGAAGGCGAATCGAGGAAGGAGTCCATGGAGCTTCATCTTTATTCTTAGATGAGAAGTAGCGCACCTGAACAAAGTTCTGCGCTTCATCGGACGATAAAATCGGGCGAGATTGAGTGCCTGGTGCTGCTTGTGTAGAAGGGCGTTCTGCCGACGGTGTTGAGCTACAGGCCGACAAAGCCACAGCAAAAGCGAGCACAGCTGCCCGACGAGAAACCGAAAATGTGTTCAAGGCTTGCTCCTTGCAATGCAATTTTAAAATGGGGTCTTAAAGCCTGCTTTTTTATACTAAGTTGAGTGAAACAGGAAGCCGATTGTGCAAATCGGCTTCATAAAAAGCGGACTATCTGAACATTGCGGTGATAGAGGCACTGGCTAAAGAGTGGAAATGGACGTTAAAGCCGACCATGGCGCCGGATGCATTTTCATCAACCTCAAGCTGTTCCACGTCGAGGGCATACACGGTAAAGATATAGCGATGAGTTTCGCCTTTCGGCGGTGCTGCTCCACCGTATCCCGCTTTGCCGAAATCGGTGCGTGTCTGAATCGCAGGTTCGGGTAACTCCACTAAATTTGAGCCAGAACCTTGCGGCAATACGCGGGTATCAGCAGGAAGATTCACCACTACCCAGTGCCACCAGCCGGAGCCCGTCGGCGCGTCCGGGTCATAACAGGTGACGACAAAACTTTTGGTTCCGCTCGGGACTTCATCCCAGGCAAGATGCGGGGAAATGTTGTCGCCCTGGTAACCCATGCCGTTAAAAACGTGGCGTGCGGGAAGTTTGTCGCCTTCCTTAATATCCTGACTAAAGAGTTTCATAGCCGAACCTTCCTTACTAGAGTTTCAATAGTTTAAGCAGTTCTTCGGCCGCTACAGCTGACGACGCCGGGTTTTGCCCGGTCACCAGATGCCCGTCGACCACCGCGTACTCGCCCCAGTCATCAGTGCGCTCGAATAGCCCACCGGCTTTTTTCAGCTCATCTTCCACCAGGAATGGCACGATGGCGGTTAAGCCAACGCCATCCTCTTCGCTATTGGTAAAACCGGTCACCCGTTTGCCTTTCACCAGCGGTGACCCATCCGGTTTTTTCACCTTGCGTAACACGCCTGGCGCATGACAAACCGCGGCAACAGGCTTACCCGCCGCCCAAAACTGTTCAATCAATGTGATCGAGTGTTCATCTTCTGCCAAATCCCACAATGGCCCGTGGCCGCCAGGGTAAAACACCGCATCAAAATCTTCAGCGCGGATGGTGGCAAGCTTTTCAGTATTAGCTAACCGCTTTTGTGCGTCAGTATCATGACGGAAACGGCGAGTGTCGTCGGTTTGTGCATCCGGCTCATCACTTTTGGGATCAAGCGGCGGTTGGCCACCTTGTGGTGAAGCGAGAGTAATATTCAGACCTGCGTCACGAAAGACATAATACGGCGCGGCAAACTCCTCAAGCCAAAAGCCTGTGGGTTTGCCGGTATTGCCCAGTTGATTGTGCGAGGTTAAAACCATGAGGATTTTCATTTGACTCTCCCGGTTGGGCGCATGAAAAGATCCTCGAAGTGTAGTGCATCTGTGAGCGGCTTGCTGGTGCTCAGCTTTTGAAGAAGGCCGGGTTTTCTACCGCATTCGTTACGGCGGTGATCAATTTTGCTAGCTGTTCATGCGTGATGACGTAAGGTGGCATCAGATAAATCAGGCGGCCAAATGGACGGATCCACACGCCTTGCTCAACAAAGAACGCCTGAAGTGCAGCCATATCCACCGGATGATGCGTTTCCACCACGCCAATGGCCCCAAGCACGCGCACATCTGCTACTTGCTCACAATTCTGCAAGGGTTTAAGCCCTTCCAGTAACTGCTGTTCCAGAGCATTAACTTGCTGCTGCCAGTGGCCTTCTTCCAGCAAGGTGAGGCTTTCGGTCGCGACCGCACAGGCCAGCGGATTGCCCATAAACGTCGGGCCGTGCATAAAGCATCCGGCTTCGCCGTCGCTAATGGTTTCGGCAACCTGGCGCGTGGTGAGCGTGGCGGAAAGCGTCATCGTGCCGCCGGTCAGCGCTTTACCAAGGCACAGAATATCTGCTGAAATCCCTGCATGTTCGCAGGCAAACAATTTGCCTGTACGACCAAAGCCGGTCGCTATCTCATCGGCAATCAGCAATATGCCTTCGCGGTCGCACATGCGGCGGATTCGACGCAGCCATTCAGGGTGATAAAAGCGCATGCCGCCCGCGCCCTGGACGATGGGTTCGAGGATAACGGCGGCAATTTCATGGCGATGAGCGGCCATCAAACGGGCGAACGGCACGATGTCCATTTCATTCCATTCGTCGTCAAAACGGCAATCTGGTGCAGGGGCAAATAAATGTTCAGGGAGATAACCTTGCCACAGGCTGTGCATCGAGTTATCCGGGTCACACACTGACATCGCACCAAAGGTATCGCCATGATAACCATGACGGAAAGTCAGGAAACGCTGGCGTGGTTCGCCTTTTGCGTGCCAGTACTGCAACGCCATTTTTATCGCCACTTCAACGGCGACAGAGCCGGAGTCGGCAAGGAAAACGCATTCAAGATTTTCCGGCGTCATGGCGACCAGTTTACGACACAGTGCCACCGCGGGTGGGTGGGTGATACCGCCGAACATCACGTGTGACATCTGGTCAATCTGGTCTTTCATCGCCTGGTTTAAACGCGGGTGATTGTAGCCATGAATCGCCGCCCACCAGGACGACATCCCGTCAACAAGGGCTTTACCATCAGCAAGTTGCAGTTCGCAGCCCGTAGCCGCCACCACCGGATAAACCGGTAACGGTTGGGTCATAGACGTGTACGGGTGCCAGATATGTTGTTGGTCGAACGCTAAATCAGCAGGGGTCATAGGGTGACTTGTAAACCATTTAAAAAAGATTTAGGTTTACAAGTATAACGTCAATCAACGGCTAACAACACCCTTTTTGGAGACGCCCAATGGCTCACCACGCACGCTGGTCAATGTCGCAGGTCACTGCTTTATTTGAAAAACCTTTCCTCGAACTGATGTTTGAAGCACAACAAGTTCACCGTCAGCACTTCGATCCCCGCCATGTTCAGGTCAGTACCTTGCTGTCGATTAAAACCGGCGCATGCCCGGAAGATTGCAAATATTGCCCTCAAAGTGCGCGATACAAAACTGGGCTGGCATCCGAACGCTTGATGGAAGTTGAGCAAGTTCTCGACTCGGCGCGTAAAGCGTTGAACGCCGGTTCTACCCGTTTCTGTATGGGTGCTGCCTGGAAAAACCCTAACGATCGCGACATGCCGTACCTTGAGCAAATGGTGCAAGGCGTGCGCGAAATGGGGCTGGAAACCTGTATGACGCTGGGCACCTTAACCGGTGCGCAAGCAGATCGCCTGGCCGCCGCAGGGCTGGATTACTACAACCACAACCTCGATACCTCGCCAGAATTTTACGGCAATATTATTACCACGCGCACCTACCAGGAGCGCCTCGACACGCTCGACAAAGTGCGCGATGCCGGGATTAAAGTCTGCTCCGGCGGCATTGTTGGGCTGGGTGAAACCGTAACCGACCGCGCAGGGCTGTTGCTGCAACTCGCCAATCTTCCGACGCCGCCTGAGAGCGTGCCAATCAACATGCTGGTGAAGGTGAAGGGCACACCGATGGCCGATAACGAAGACGTCGATGCGTTTGATTTTATTCGCACCATCGCGGTGGCGCGCATCATGATGCCAGGGTCTTTCGTGCGCCTTTCTGCCGGGCGTGAGCAGATGAGTGAACAAACTCAGGCCATGTGTTTCATGGCGGGTGCCAATTCCATTTTCTACGGCTGCAAACTGCTGACCACGCCAAATCCGGAAGAAGACAAAGACCTGCAATTGTTCCGCAAGCTGGGCCTAAACCCGCAGCAAACCACCACCCACGCGGGCGATAACGAACAGCAACAACAACTGGCCGAACAGTTGCTCACCGCGGATACGGAGAATTACTACAATGCGGCGGCTGTATGACCTGGCAGCAACGTATCGACAGTGCGCTTGAGCAACGGCGGGCAAATGACAGTTTCCGAATCCGCCAGGTTAATCAACAAGGTAGCGGGCGCTACCTTGTGCAAAACCAAACCCGCTATCTGAATTTTTCCAGCAATGACTATCTGGGAATGAGCCACCATGCGCAGGTGATTCAGGCCTGGCAGCAGGGAGCCGAGACTTACGGTGTCGGCAGCGGCGGTTCCGGGCATGTCACGGGCTACCACGAGACGCACCAGCAATTTGAACAACAGCTTGCCGACTGGCTTGGGTTTCCCCGTGCGCTGCTGTTTATTTCCGGTTTTGCGGCGAACCAGGCGCTGATTGCCGCGCTAACGGAAAAATCGGATCGAATTATTGCCGATAAACTCAGCCACGCCTCGCTGCTGGAAGCGGCAATAAACAGCCCTGCACAGTTGCGGCGCTTTACACATAATGATGTGCCATCGTTGCAAGCTTTGCTGGCGCATCCCCATGAAGGCCAACAACTGGTGGTAACCGAAGGGGTCTTCAGCATGGATGGCGATGCTGCACCGTTGGCTGAAATCGCGCAGATAAGCCGTAATGCAGGGGCTTTGCTGATGGTCGATGATGCGCATGGCATCGGGGTTATGGGCGAAGAAGGGCGCGGAAGTTGTGACCAGCAACAGATCAAACCGGATTTATTAGTCGTCACTTTTGGCAAAGCTTTTGGTGCCAGCGGGGCCGCGGTACTGTGCAGTGAATCACTGGCTGATTATTTGCTGCAATTTGCCCGTCATCTGATTTACAGCACCGCCATGCCGCCCGCACAGGCATGCGCGTTATCGGCGGCATTGAATGTTATTCGTCACGATGAGTCCAGACGTGCGCAATTACGCGCCAATATTGCCCATTTCCGATCTGGGGCAGCACAGCTGCCGTTGAAATTAATGGCTTCGCAAACCGCGATCCAGCCATTAATTGTGGGTGAAAATCAGGCTGCGCTGAACCTCGCTTCCACCATGCGTGAGCGCGGATTTTGGATGACGGCGATTCGCCCGCCAACGGTTCCACCGGGCACCGCCAGGCTGCGTGTGACGCTGACCGCCAGCCACACCGCTGATGATATCGACAAGCTTCTGGAGGCGCTGTATGACGCAACTCGTTAACAAAGCCGCTGTCGCTGCCGCTTTTGGACGCGCGGCACCCACCTATGACAGCCACGCCGAGCTACAGCGCATCAGCGGCGGATTTCTTACCGATATGCTTGAAGGCCGACGTATCTCCACGATGCTGGACGCCGGGTGTGGTACCGGCTGGTGCAGCCGCGTATGGCGTGACAAAGGCTGCCATGTGACGGCGTTAGATCTCTCTGCTGCAATGCTGAATTATGCGGCACAACGTGAGTCGGCAGATTGTTATCTCGAAGGTGACATCGAAGCCATCGCACTTCCTGACGGGCAAGTCGATTTAGCCTGGAGCAACCTGGCGGTGCAATGGTGCAGTGATTTACACAGTGGATTGAGTGAGCTTTATCGCATCACCCGCTCGGGAGGATGTGTGGCATTTACTACGCTTGCGGCGAACTCATTAAGTGAGCTACATACCGCATGGCACGCGGTAGACGAACGTTCACATGCCAATCAATTCCTCTCGATTGAGCAGATTCAGCAGGCTTGTGAAGGCTGGCGTTGTTCTCTACAAATTCATGAGATTAGCCAATTTTACCCAAGCGTAATGAGTGCCATGCACTCGCTAAAAGGCATTGGCGCAACACACCTTCATGACGGACGAAAAGCGTCATTGATGACCCGTCAGCAATTGCAAAAATTAAGTCTCGCCTGGCCGCAAAAAGAGGGGCAATTCCCTCTGACATGGCAGCTCGTTTGTGGAGTAATAGAACGTGATTAAACGATGGTTTGTGACCGGAACCGATACCGAAGTCGGTAAAACAGTCGCCAGTTGCGCCTTGCTGCAAGCCGCCACACAGGCGGGTTACCGTACGGCAGGTTATAAGCCGGTAGCGTCGGGAAGCGAAATGACGGCTGCGGGTATCCGCAATAGCGATGCACTGGCATTGCAGCGCAATAGCAGCGTCAAAGTAGACTATGACCAGGTGAACCCTTTTGCTTTTTTGGAACCGACGTCACCACACATTGTCAGTGCGTTGGAAGAGCGGCCTATTGAATTTTCACAGCTATCTCTGGGGCTGGAAGCACTGGCTTCGCAAGCTGACTGGTTACAGGTTGAAGGAGCGGGAGGCTGGTTTACGCCACTTTCGCAGACCGCTACTTTTGCTGATTGGGTTATCCAGCAGCAACTGCCGGTGATCCTGGTTGTTGGGGTGAAACTGGGATGTATTAACCACGCCATGCTAACGGCACATGCGGTGCGGAGTGCAGGGCTGCATCTGGCGGGGTGGATTGCCAACGACGTTCAGCCAACAGGCAAACGTCACGCAGAATACATCGCGACGTTACGTGACGTTTTAAACGCCCCGATGTTGGGTGAAATTCCGTTTTACCCGCAACTTAATGAGCAAAGCCCTCTCGGCAGCCATCTGGATATTTCACTTCTTTCTGCATAACTCGCAAATCTTGTGTTCCTTTCTGCAACGCCCGATAAATTTTTCGGGCGCTATTCCTGAATCCGTTGTTGCCCAAAATATCTCCTTGAAGAAACGCTGAGTGCGAGTAAATTACTTTTCAATTCCATGTTGTCACATGACAACTTTTTTGAGAGTATAGCCAGGAGGTTTTTATGAAGCGGCGTTTGCACCCGAATAAGGATATTGAAGCAGCATTGAGTTATGCGGAGTGTCAGGGCTGGCGGGTCCAGCCTGGTGGTTCGCATTGCTGGGGGAAGATGTATTGTCCGTGGAATGACAAAGCCTGCCGGTGCGGTGAGTTTTGTATTAGTTGTATCTGGAGTACGCCGCGCAGTGCGTACAACCATGCCAGGCAAATACGTCTTGTCGTTGATAACTGTAGTCAGCAAAGTACGCCGGCCATTATCAGACATTAAGTTTCAAGGAGCAGAACATGTCAGAATTTAGTTTCACATTGATTTTTACCTTGCCAGAAAAAAGCCAGGATCCTGCTGAGTGGGTAGCGGCGTTAGGCGCACAAGGCTGCGATGACGCACTGGTTGGCGTGGGGGTGACCGGGCGCATTGCATTGAATTTCATGCGTGAAGCGCAAGAGGCAAAGCAGGCCGTTGTTTCCGCCATTAAAGACGTGAAACGTATTATTCCAGGTGCGGTGTTGGTCGAAGTGATGCCTGACCTGGTTGGACTAACCGATATTGCCGAACTGCTGGGGTTTTCGCGCCAGTACATGCGTAAAGTGATGGTCAGCCGGAACGCGTTCCCTCAACCAGTGCACGACGGTAAAACCGCTATTTGGCATCTGGAACCGGTGTTGCGCTGGATGCGTGAAGCTGGGGTGTCAAAAGTCCCTTTGCCGTTGGTAGAGCTTTCAGCCGTGACACGGCAATGCAATTTACAACGGGAACTCGCCGATCTCGATGATGATTTACAGAAGCAACTCGGTCAGTTGTGACGGCAGAACCGGATTAACCCATCATGCCGTCGATTGATACACCATCATGGGTCAATCCAACTAGAAACCAGTTTGTCGTCCAGCATTGCGACATGACCCTGAGCGACGTTTCGTCCACGGTGGAGCAAACAGAAACGGTCTGCTACACGACGAATAAACGGCAACCGCTGTTCTACTAACAGGATAGTTAATCCAAAGTCACGGCTTAAACGTCGGATGATATTGCTGAGATCATGAATAAACCGCTGGCCGCTGCCAAAAGTCGGTTCATCCAGAATCAACAGTTTCGGCTCGGTCACCAGCGCCCTTGCTAATGCCAGTTGCTGCTGAAGATCGCCTGACAGCTCGCCACCGCGCACATGGCGCAAGCTATAAAGTTCAGGGAACAGTTCATAGATCATCGATGGGATCGCCCGCGTCCGCACACGGGCAGCTAACAGCGCAATTTGCAGGTTCTCCTCAACGCTCAGTTGGGAAAAGATGCGTCTGTCCTGGGCGACATAACTCATCCCAAGAGCCGCCCGGCCTTCAATAGGTTGGGTCAGCAAATCTTGTGGAGGATGCCCTGCCTCAAGCCAGGTCATACTGCCACTTTGTACGGGCAGGTAACCAGTGATGCAGTTAACCAGCGTTGTTTTGCCCATTCCTGGCGCACCTAACACACAGGTACATTCGCCTGGAGTCAGCTCAAGATCCAGGTTCCACAGAATATGGCTCTCACCATAAAACTGATTAACAGCTCGCAGACTCAACATCGATATTCTCCTTCGGATTGGGTTAACAGCGCAGCGTGGCGTCCACCACTCAAACCAGGACAAGTAAAACTGTGCAATTCCCTTGCCATGAACCTTTTTGCGCGGCAGAACATGGCAACTTTGAGAAAAGGCTCATGAAAAAGGTTGAAGAAACCTTCGTCGCCTACGACTCGAAAAGACGAATGCACTCTGTCAGTGCTGGTTACTGCCAGGGATGGTGCAAGAGAGTAGAGTTGCTCCATGAAAATGCGCAATTCGTGAGCAGGGTCATAAGAAAAGGTGGCTCATCTTTAAGCAAAAATAAGACAAAAATAATGATGAAAAATATTTTTGATGCCACTCACAGAGATTTTAGGGTTTTTTGCGGTCTGCGCTGCAAAAGGGCTGAGAGCAGTTATCCACTATTCCTGTGGATAACCATGTGCATTAGAGTTAGAGAACTTGCGGTAAGCGAGGACTGGCGCGGCTTGCACATGAATTGGCGCTAAACCAGACTTTATCAAATAGCTGTTTAAAATTAATGAGTTGAATAAAATCAATCGCTGCAATAAAAGTGCCACAGATGTTCCTTGCGCTTTTATGACACTGCTTGACAAATGTTAAAAGGTAAAAAAATCTGGGGATAACCATTTTAGTCAGCTGAAATATCTGAGGGAGGAATGTTTTACCGGTAAACCAAACGGCAAAAAGAGGCCGTATCATAAACTTTTGTGCAAGGAACTGGTTTTTCATCCAGTATCTTTTTCTGGCAAAATTTCCTGTGCTGAGTAAAATTATCCTCCGGCCCGCTCGTTTCTTCATCAGGTAGCCTCTTCATGAGTAAAGCATTCAAATTAAATTCAGCATTCAAACCTTCTGGCGATCAGCCAGAGGCCATTCGCCGCCTTGAAGAGGGGCTACAAGACGGGCTTGCCCATCAGACACTGTTGGGTGTGACAGGCTCCGGTAAGACCTTTACCGTGGCGAACGTGATTGCAGATTTGCAACGCCCCACCATGGTGCTGGCACCGAACAAAACCCTTGCGGCGCAGTTGTATGGCGAGATGAAAGAGTTCTTTCCGGATAACGCGGTTGAGTTCTTTGTTTCCTACTACGATTACTACCAGCCTGAAGCCTACGTCCCGAGCTCCGATACTTTTATCGAAAAAGACTCTTCGGTGAATGAACATATCGAGCAGATGCGCCTGTCAGCCACCAAAGCGTTACTCGAAAGGCGTGATGTGATTGTGGTGGCTTCGGTGTCGGCGATATACGGCCTGGGCGATCCGGATCTCTACCTGAAAATGATGCTGCATCTCACCAAAGGGATGATCATCGATCAGCGCTCTATTTTGCGCCGTTTGACCGAACTGCAATACACCCGTAATGACCAGGCTTTCCAGCGCGCGACTTTCCGTGTGCGTGGGGAAGTCATCGACATCTTCCCGGCAGAGTCAGACGATTTAGCGTTACGGGTCGAATTGTTTGATGAAGAAGTGGAACGGCTTTCACTATTCGACCCCCTTACCGGGCAAATAGACCAGGTGATTCAGCGCTTCACCATTTACCCTAAATCACATTACGTCACCCCGCGTGAACGTATTGTGCAAGCCATGGAAGAAATTAAGGTGGAACTGGCTGACCGTAAAAAGGTCTTGCTGGCGAACAACAAACTGCTTGAAGAGCAGCGCCTGTCGCAACGTACTCAATTCGATTTAGAGATGATGAACGAACTGGGCTACTGCTCTGGGGTAGAAAACTATTCGCGCTTCCTGTCGGGGCGTGGCCCTGGCGAGCCACCACCAACGCTTTTCGATTATTTGCCTGCTGATGGCCTGCTGGTGGTCGACGAATCCCACGTGACTATTCCGCAAATCGGCGGCATGTACAAAGGTGACCGGGCGCGTAAAGAAACCCTGGTGGAATACGGCTTCCGTCTGCCATCAGCACTCGATAACCGCCCGCTGAGATTTGAAGAGTTTGAAGCGCTGGCTCCGCAAACCATCTATGTTTCGGCAACACCCAGCAATTACGAGCTGGAAAAATCAGGTGGTGATGTTGTCGATCAGGTTGTCAGGCCAACGGGTTTGCTGGACCCGATTATCGAAGTGCGTCCAGTTGGCACCCAGGTTGACGACTTGCTTTCCGAGATTCGTAAACGTGTTGAAATCAACGAACGTGTTTTGGTCACCACGCTGACCAAACGTATGGCCGAAGATTTGACAGAGTATCTGGAAGAGCATGGCGAGCGGGTGCGTTATCTGCACTCAGATATCGATACCGTCGAGCGTATGGAGATCATTCGTGATTTGCGCCTTGGCGAGTTCGACGTGCTGGTAGGCATCAACTTGCTACGTGAGGGGTTGGATATGCCTGAAGTGTCGCTGGTGGCCATTCTGGATGCCGATAAAGAAGGTTTCCTGCGTTCTGAGCGTTCGCTCATTCAGACCATTGGTCGTGCGGCACGTAACATCAACGGTAAAGCCATTCTGTATGGTGACAAAATCACTCCGTCCATGGCAAAAGCGATTAGTGAAACGGAGCGTCGCCGTGAGAAACAGCAACGATACAACGAAGAAAATGGCATTACGCCGCAGGGGCTGAACAAGAAAGTGGTGGATGTGCTGCAGCTTGGCGAAGGCATGGCGAAAACCAAAGGCCGGATGAAGAGCAAAGCGCGCAGCGTGATTGAAGATGATGAAATCATCCTGACGCCGAAAGCCCTGCAACAGAAAATTCATCAACTGGAAGCGAAGATGCTGGAGCATGCGCAGAATCTGGAATTTGAAGAAGCTGCACAACTCCGTGACCAGTTGCACGAGTTACGGCAATTGTTTATCGCTGCATCGTAACGGGTCGCTAATCCACCTCACGAAATCATGCACTTGTAGGTCGGATATGCGCAGCGCCATCCGACAAAACTGACGCAAACGGTGGATGACGCAATCGCTTATCCACCCTACAACGACTCACGAAATCATGCACTTGTAG
>Ga0105250_10001515_pt1 | contig 12536 bp, 15 predicted proteins | sample KBSS54metaG_FD_80425 | JGI IMG/M metagenome (GOLD analysis project Ga0105250, IMG submission 80425) | Switchgrass rhizosphere microbial communities from Kellogg Biological Station, Michigan, USA - KBS S5-4 metaG | ecosystem: Host-associated > Plants > Roots > Rhizosphere > Soil | place...
ATCCTGCTTGGCCTGACTCGATTGGGGGAGGCCGACAACCTGTTGCAAGGCTTGCTGTTACTGGCCGGCGGCGCGCTGGTGCTGGCTCATTACCTGTGGCGCAGCCTGCGCATCGCCCAGCCGCTGTTAAATCTGCGGCTGGTACAGGATCCGCTGCTGCGTACCTCGATGATGATTTATCAGTGCATTCCCGGCCTGTTCATCGGCGTTAGCCTGGTCGCCATGCTGTATTTGCAAAATCAGCTGGGCATGCGCGCCGCGCAGGTTGGCGGCCTGATGCTGCCCTGGTCGCTGGCCTCATTCCTTGCCATCACGCTGACCGGCAGGAAATTCAACCGCTTTGGCCCACGGCCGCTATTTATTGCAGGCTGCCTGTTGCAGGGGTTGGGTATTCTGGCGCTGTCGCAGATTGCCCACGCCGCGGATCATGGATGGCAAATTAGCGCCTTTGCCCTGATGGGCTTTGGCGGCAGCCTATGCAGCAGCACCGCACAGAGCAGCGCGTTCCTGCATATCGCCGATGAGCAGTTGGCGGACGCCAGCGCGCTGTGGAATATCAATCGCCAACTCAGTTTTTGCCTGGGCGTCGCGCTGCTCAGCCTGTTGCTCAATCTGCTGCTTGAACATTTTCCGCCAATTGTCGCTTATCGAAGCTGTTTTTACCTTGCCGCCGCCAGCACGCTGATCCCGCTGCTGCTGTGTCTGCGCATCGCTAATCGCGCCATCGTGCGCCGTCTCAACGCTCAACAGGAAACCTCATGAACCGATATTTTACCGAAGTGATCGACGCTCACGCCGCTATTGAAAACTGGCTGGAAAAAGGAGCGGGTGACGAGCAAGCGCTGCTGGCGCGTTTTGATCCGGCCTTCAGCATGATTGCGCTAAACGGCGGCAGGTTGGACCTCACCGCATTGTGCGCGTTTTTCCGCGCGCATCGCGCTGCCAAACCGGGCCTGGAAATCGCAATAGAAGAAATGACGTTGGTGGCCGAATGGCCGACGGGGGCGGTAGTCAGTTATCGCGAAAGGCAAACGCTGCCCGGACAGGCAACCGCGCTGCGTAACTCAACGGTCATATTTGAACAGACCCAAAGCGGTCTGGGCTGGCGGCATCTGCATGAGACCCCCCTCGCACAATAATCACAGGAAACCGTCGGCCAGAAACAGTTCCCAGGCGACGATCAGCCCGCACAGGGTGACGGCGCTGAAAATCACTTCAAACAGATAGCGATTGATCATCATGAGATAGCCCTCAAAGAAAACACCCGGCGGACCGGGTGTCTGAATACTGTCTGGATCATGCGGCGCCTTCAGGCCCCGCATTTTTCACTCAATTAAGCGGCTGGAGTAGCGGCTTTTTTGGCAGCTTTGTGGTGTTTTTTAGCGGCCTGAGCTTTCTGTACTGGCGCTTTGTGGTGTTTTTTAGCGGCCTGGGCTTTCTGCACTGGCGCTTTGTGGTGTTTTTTAGCAGGCTGGGCTTTCTGAGCTGGCGCTTGCTTGGTGGCTTTGTGGTGCTTTTTGGCAGCCTGGGCTTTCTGAACAGCGGCTTTTTTGTGGTGCTTTTTAGCGGCCTGAGCTTTCTGAGCTGGGGCTTTTTTGTGGTGCTTCGCTTTCTTGTGATGCGTTGCTTTAGCTGGTGCTTTCTCAGCAGCAGCGGCCGGCGCAGCGGTAGTAGTGGTGGTGGTTGCAGCCGGAGTGGTAGTTGCTGGAGCAGCAGCTGCAGTATCAGCAGCGAAAGCAACAGAAGACAGACCCATGGTAGCAGCAACGATCAGGGCTAATACTTTTTTCATCTTTAAATCCTCAGAGTGTTTTTTCGGTAAGCCCTGTTGGGCCGTTGAAACAGATACTAGAGGAATCGATGGGCCGCTTCCGTGAGTGATTGGTTTCGCCGCGTAACCAAATGTACAAGGCTTGTGAACAACGTACACAGGTATATGCTGAGCGTAGGTACGCCCCTCTTCTCTATAAGCAGAACCTGCCATGAAAACGACATCGATGAAGATTACGCCGGCAAAATTTGCCGGTCTGGGCGCCGGCACTCTGGTGCTGCTGGCAGTGATCTCTTTGTTTGCTCGCCACTGGGCGGAGTTCGTCCAATACTGTATCAATGCCCAGATCTACCTGCATCGCTATCTGGTGCTGTATCTGTTGCAGCAACGCAATCACCAGTACAGCGGCTGCGTGATGCTGGCGCTGGGCAGCTTTATTTACGGTTTCCTGCATTCCGTCGGCCCTGGCCACGGTAAATTCGTGATTACCACCTATTTGGCCACCCACCGTCGACAGCTGAACGCCAGCCGCCTGATCACTCTGTTCGGTAGCCTGCTGCAGGGCGTTGTGGCAATCCTGTTCGTATTGGTGTTGGCGGTATCGCTGAACCTGTCAATGGGTGACCTCAGCCTGAGCCGCTACTGGCTGGAGAAAGGCAGCGCCCTGTTTATCGCCGCTTTTGGACTGGTGGTGATCCTGCGCGCTATCGGCCTGCAACGGCGTAAACCGCTGATAATCAACAGCCTAAAACCGGCAACGACGGCAGAGCCCCAGGGCCATACCGACGATTGCGCCTGCGGCCACCGGCACCTGCCCGGGGCTGCGGAAATGACCGGAGACTGGCGTAATGCGCTGTGGCTTGTCCTCTCGATAGGCATCCGTCCGTGCAGCGGCGCAATCCTGATCCTGGTATTTGCCAATGCTGTCGGCATGTTCACCTGGGGAGTGATTTCCGCCATGAGCATGGCGCTCGGGACCGCGTTGTCGATCATGATCCTCGCAACCCTCGTTCATTACGCACGGGAAAAGTTTATTGCCGCCAACGGCAACCTTACGGGCAAACGACTGGCGCAGGCGTCGCAGTTGGCAATGATTGTCGGCGGCGTTCTGCTGGTGTTGTTTGCTCTGCTGCTATTCAGCTCCGTCATCCCGATCAGCGCCAACGGCGACTTTATTGCCGCCGGTTGTTGATAGCGGTTATCACGCGGCCAACGGTCACGAAAACAAAGCATAACCGCGGTTTTTTCCGTGATCGCCAACACAGTTTGAAACATGGTCTACACTTAATAGACATGTGTCGAAACGGAGAGTCGAATGTTTAGGAAATCTGAAAAAGTAGAACGCGACATCGATCAGGACGTCACCCTTCTGGCAGATACGCTGGATGAGGTGCTACGCGAATCCGGTGACAAGACCAAAGAGGAGCTGAAAGAGCTGCACAGCAAGGCAAAAGGCGTATTACGTGATGCCCGTGCCCGCTTCAATGGTTCCAACAGTCTGACACAACACGCACGCGACGCCGTCGATCAAGCCGACAGCTATGTACGTGACAAACCTTGGCAGGGCGTAGGGATCGGGGCCGCTGTTGGCATCGTCCTCGGCGTTCTGCTGGCCCGGCGTTAACACCCCTTGCAGTCATAAAGATAAAACAGATGTGCGTCTGGCCCACGGGAAACCGTGGGCCGTTTAATTTCCGCCGTTGAATAACCTGGCCAGTCTGGCCACCGCCCGTTCCGCATCCGTCCGCTGTGTGAAGTTGGCAAAGCCCATTAACAGCCCCTCTCCTGAAGGGTGAGTTATCTGCCAATCCGACAACGCCTGCAGCGACAGCCCTTCCTCCCAGCCGCGCTGTGCCAAACGCTTATCCTGCCCCGACGACGTTGTCAGGCGAGCCAACAACTGAATGCCGCCCGCCTGCGATGCCACCGCAAGATGCCCGCTCAACTGTTGCTCGATCGCCTGCGCCAACCATTCACGCCGCTGACGATAGATAGGCCGCATTCGCTTCAAATGGCGGTAAAAATGCCCCTGATTGATAAAGTCCGCCACGCCGGCTTGCATCAACGGCGGGCAACCGCAGCCCCGCAGCCGGCTGCTGTGGCTAAAGGCCTCCACCAGTTCGGCAGGCACCACCAAATAAGCCATCCGCAACGCAGGAAACAGGGTTTTGCTGAAGGTGCCGGCGTACAACACCCGTCCCTGGCGATCGAGGCTTTTCAGCGGCGGCAGCGGCCGGCCGTGATAACGGACCTCACTGTCATAGTCATCTTCAAGGATCCACGCCGCGCGCTGCTGCGCCCATTCCAACAGCGCCACACGCCTGGCCAGGCTGAGCGACACGCCCAGCGGGCTTTGATGCGTCGGCGTCAACACCGCCATGCGCGCGCCTGGCGCGGCGCTAATACCGGCGGTGATATCCATCCCCTGATCGTCGACCGGCACCGCCACTGGCCGCATGCCGGCTGCGCGAAACAGCGGCAGCGTCACCGGATACCCCGGATCTTCCAGCCACACGTCATCACCCGGCGTTAACAAGGTGCCGATAACCCGATCCAGCAACGCCTGATAACCGGCGCACACGAAGACCTGCTCCGGCCGGCAGCTGATGCCCCGAGAAAGATGCAAATAATTGACGATGGCCGCACGCAGTTCCGGCAGGCCATTGGTGGGCGGATGCGCCAGCGATGCCGTGGTACCGGTGCGCAGCTGGCGAGCGACAATTCGCTGCCACAGCGCACGCGGAAAGGCGTCCAGCGCCGGTAGCGCCAGTTGAAACGGCGGCATCATTCCGTTCGGATGCAGCGAGTTCGATACCACCGCCGGCAAGGGTTCCGCCACCGGCGCGGCGCGTACCGGCAGGTTAGGTAGCTGCGGCGAAACATAAGTGCCCGCCTGCCCCCGGCTCTGCAAAAAACCTTCGGCAATCAACTGAGCATAGGCGCTTTCGACAGTGGCACGCGCTACGCCCAGATCGCTCGCCAATCCACGCACCGAAGGCAACCGGCTGCCCGCCGTCAGCGCCCCCTGCGCAATAGCGTCTTTAATACGCAGATAAATCTGCCGGTACAGTGGCTCGGCAAGCTGGTTATCCAGCCGCAGGGAGGAAAGAAATTGGCGCATCATGGCCCGATTAAATAATCATTTTATGGCCCTATAGCATAGTCCATGTCGCCGCTAAAGTAGCCCCCATGATTTTGCTATCCGCTAACTGAGGTTGACCATGATTAAGCAACGATTGAAATACGCCGAACTCTCTGCCGCCCCCTACAAAGGCCTGGTAAGTGCGCTGATGGCGCTGGAGAAAGGCGCACTGGACAAGGCGACTATCGAGCTGATGTTTATGCGCGTCTCCCAAATCAACGGCTGCGCCTTCTGCCTGGAGATGCACGGCAAGGCACTGCGCGAGAGCGGCATCAGTAACGACAAACTGGACCAACTGGCGGGCTGGCGCGTCAGCAATGCATTCAACGAGCGCGAACGCGCGGCGCTGGAGTGGGCGGAATCCGTGACCCTGATCGCTACTACCGGCGCACCGGATAGCGCATTTGAAGCGTTGCAGGCGCACTTCAGCGACGCAGAAATTGCCGATCTGACCTTCGCCATCAGCATCATGAACGCCTTTAACCGTTTGGCCGTCAGCATGCGTCAGTAACCAGACTGCACTTCCCCCTCTCCTTGCGAGAGGGGTCTCTCCCACCGGAATACCCTCGAAATAAATTTCACCCCCCCAGATCCAGCCCCACTGCGGCCTTAACGAAAAAATCATCAAAACACTATATATAGCGTGGTTGATAAATAAAATATAAACATATAGTATTCAACTTATCCGGTGTCGGTATGATTTGTCGCTGGGTAACGCCGTCAGAAACGCCGTTCAATGCTCCGTTATCTGACCTGTCCGCCTTTCCTTCATCTCAAAAGGTAAATGCGAATCATGAGCATTATTATTTACAGTAAACCGGACTGTGTCCAGTGCAACGCCACCTATCGTGCCTTTGATCGACAAGGCATTGACTACCAGGTGATCGATCTCACTCAGGATCAACAGGCGCTTAACCATGTTAAATCTCTGGGTTATCAGCAGGTTCCGGTGATTATCGCCGGAGACGATCACTGGTCAGGTTTCCGCCCCGACAAGATTGGCGCCCTGGCCCACGCCCTCGCGTCCTGAGGCCCGCCATGCACCCGTTGGTTTATTTCTCCAGCAGTTCGGAGAACACCCACAGGTTCGTTGAAAAACTGGGCTTGCCGGCGATGCGCATTCCCATCGCCGGCGCCCGCAGCAAATTGCTGATGGAAGAACCCTATATTCTGATTGTGCCCAGCTATGGCGGCGGCAGCGCCGTGGGGGCCGTGCCGATCCAGGTGATCCGTTTTCTCAACGATCCGCAGAATCGCTCATACCTGCGCGGCGTTATCGCCGCCGGGAATACCAACTTCGGCGCAGCGTACGGCATTGCCGGCGACATTATCGCCAAGAAATGTCAGGTGCCTTTTCTTTACCGCTTTGAGCTGCTCGGCACCACGCAAGACGTTGCAAACGTTCGACAGGGAGTAACCGCATTTTGGCAACGACAGAACTGACCAGGCCCGCCTCCGGCGCGCTGGATTACCATTCGCTCAACGCGATGCTCAATCTTTATGATGCCGAAGGCCGTATCCAGTTCGATAAGGATCGGCTGGCGGCGCGGCACTATTTCCTGCAGCACGTGAATCAGAACACCGTGTTCTTTCACAATCTGGAAGAGAAGCTGCGCTATCTGGTGGAGGAAGGCTATTACGAGCAGGCGGTGCTGGCGCAGTACGACTTCAGCTTTATCAAACAGCTGTTTCAGCAGGCCTACGCCAAAAAATTCCGCTTCGAGACCTTCCTCGGCGCCTTCAAATACTACACCAGCTATACGCTGAAAACCTTCGACGGCAAACGTTATCTGGAACGTTACGAAGACCGCGTATGCATGGTGGCGTTGACGCTGGCAGCGGGGGATACCCGGCTTGCGCAGGATCTGGTGGAAGAGATGATTTCCGGCCGTTTCCAGCCGGCGACGCCAACCTTCCTCAACTGCGGCAAACAGCAGCGTGGCGAGCTGGTTTCCTGCTTCCTGTTGCGCATCGAAGACAATATGGAGTCGATCGGCCGGGCGGTGAATTCCGCGCTGCAATTGTCGAAACGCGGCGGCGGTGTGGCGTTTCTGCTGACCAACATTCGCGAAGTGGGCGCCCCCATCAAGCGCATTGAAAACCAGTCTTCCGGCGTCATCCCGATCATGAAAATGCTCGAGGACGCCTTTTCCTACGCAAACCAGTTGGGTGCGCGTCAGGGAGCCGGCGCGGTGTATCTCAATGCGCACCACCCCGACATCCTGCGTTTCCTCGATACCAAGCGCGAAAACGCCGACGAGAAAATCCGCATCAAGACGCTGTCGCTGGGGGTAGTGATCCCGGATATCACCTTCGAACTGGCCAAAAATAACGAAGAGATGTACCTGTTCTCGCCTTATGACGTTGAGCAGGTGTATGGCGTGCCGTTCTCGGACATCAGCATCAGCGAGAAATATCGCGAGATGGTGGATGACAAGCGCATCCGCAAATCGCGCATCAATGCCCGCGAGTTCTTCCAGGTGCTGGCGGAGATCCAGTTTGAATCCGGCTACCCGTACATGATGTTCGAAGATACGGTCAACCGCGAGAACCCGATCGCCGGGCGCATCAACATGAGCAACCTGTGTTCGGAAATTTTACAGGTCAACCGCGCCAGCACTTATCACGATGACCTGAGCTACGATCGGGTGGGCAAGGACATCTCCTGCAACCTCGGTTCGCTGAACATCGCCAAAACCATGGATGCGCCGGACTTCGGCAAAGCGGTCGACACCGCCATTCGCGCGCTGACCGCCGTGGCCGACATGAGCGATATTCGCTCGGTGCCGTCGATCGCCGAAGGCAACCGCAGTTCGCACGCCATTGGCCTGGGCCAGATGAACCTGCACGGCTATCTGGCGCGTGAACGTATCTTCTACGGCTCGGAAGAAGGCATCGACTTCACCAATATCTATTTCTATACCGTGGCTTACCACGCCATCCGCGCCTCAAACCGGTTGGCGATCGAGCGCGGCAGCGCGTTCGAAGGCTTCGAGCATTCCACCTACGCTTCCGGCGACTACTTCACCAAATATACCGAACGGGAATGGCTGCCGCGGACCGAACGGGTTCGCACGCTGTTCGCCGATGCCAATATCGCCATCCCAGGCCGTGAAGAGTGGCTGGCGCTGCGCCAGTCGGTGATGATGCACGGGTTGTATAACCAAAATCTGCAGGCGGTGCCGCCAACCGGCTCCATTTCCTACATCAACAATTCGACCTCCAGCATTCACCCGATCGTGTCGCGCATCGAGATCCGCAAAGAGGGAAAAATTGGCCGCGTGTACTATCCGGCACCCTATATGACCAATGACAACCTGGAGTATTACCAGGATGCCTATGACATTGGTCCGGAAAAGATTATCGACACCTACGCCGCTGCCGGCCAGCACGTCGATCAGGGGCTGTCGCTGACGCTGTTCTTCCGCGATACCGCCACCACCCGCGATATCAACCGGGCGCAGATTTACGCCTGGCGTCAGGGTATCAAAACCATTTACTACATCCGCCTGCGCCAGATGGCGCTGGAAGGCACCGAGGTGCAGGGCTGCGTGTCCTGCGCGCTGTGAGGCAACTTATGACTATCGTTAAACCGGCGCCGCTGGTGCGCGCCATCAACTGGAATAGCATCGAAGACGATAAGGATCTGGAAGTCTGGAACCGTCTGACCTCCAACTTCTGGCTACCGGAGAAGGTACCGCTGTCGAACGACATCCCTTCCTGGGCCACGCTGACGCCGAAAGAACAACAGCTGACCATCCGCGTGTTCACCGGGCTGACGCTGCTGGACACTATTCAAAATACCGTCGGCGCGCCGGCACTGATCGCCGATGCGATGACGCCGCACGAAGAGGCGGTCTATTCGAACATCGGCTTTATGGAGGCGGTGCACGCCCGCTCTTACAGTTCGATTTTCTCCACCCTGTGCCAAACACCGGACGTGGACGATGCTTACCGCTGGAGCGAGGAGAACCGCGCGCTGCAAAAAAAAGCCCACATCATTCTGGCCCACTACCGCAGCGACGATCCGCTGCTGAAGAAGGTCGCCAGCGTGTTTCTGGAATCCTTCCTGTTCTATTCGGGCTTTTATCTGCCGATGTACTGGTCGAGCCGCGCCAAACTGACCAACACCGCCGATTTGATCCGCCTGAACATTCGCGACGAAGCGGTGCACGGTTATTACATCGGCTATAAATTCCAGAAAGGGCTGGAGAAAGTTGATGCCACGCGCCGCCAGCAGGTGAAAAATTTCGCCTTCGATTTGCTGCAGGATCTGTACGACAACGAGGTGCGCTATACCGAGGAGCTGTATGACGGCGTGGGCTGGACGGAAGATGTGAAAACCTTCCTGCACTACAACGCCAACAAGGCGCTGATGAACCTGGGCTATGAAGCGCTGTTTCCACCGGCGATGGCGGAGGTCAATCCGGCCATTCTCTCGGCGCTGTCGCCGAACGCCGACGAGAACCACGATTTCTTCTCCGGCTCCGGTTCGTCTTACGTGATTGGCAAAGCGGTCAATACCGAGGATGAAGACTGGGATTTCTGAGGGGCACGCAGCGGCGAGTCACTTCGCCCCTGTAGTACTCACCTGTGAGCGGGCGCTGCATACAGCGCCCCTACTCTTCATGATGGCGAAACATCTCTGCGCGCAGCCGGAGGCGTTGCCAGATGGCGCGTTTCTCCTCGTCGTTGGCGGTTGGCCAGGCGGCGATTTCATCCAGCGTGCGCCAACAACCCCGACACCACTGCTTATCGGCATCGATCCGACAAAGGGCGATGCAGGGCGAGCGAACGCCGTCGTCCCCTGAGTTATTGTTACCCGCCATAAAACGCCCCCTAAATTTGCCCGCCACAGGATACCCGATCCGGCAACGGGAAACCGCGAACTTTGCGCAGGATCAGATGATGCCGCCGTTGGCGCGCAGGGTTTGACCATTGACCCAACTGCCGTCGGCACCGGCCAGGAAGGATACCGCTGCGGCGATATCCTGCGGTTGGCCCAGGCGTTCCAGCGGCGCCATCTGCGCCAGACGCTCGATCAGATCCGGAGTTTTGCCATCCAGGAACAAGCTGGTGGCGGTCGGCCCAGGCGCAATCGCATTGACGGTAATGTTGCGGCCGCGCAGTTCTTTCGCCAATACGCTGGTCAGCGCTTCGACGGCGGCTTTGCTGGCGGCATACATGCCGTAACCCGGCTGCAACAACCCCACCACGCTGGATGAAAAGTTAATGATGCGCCCATTGTCACGCAAACGCTTTGCCGCTTCGCGCAGTGTGTTGAAGGTGCCTTTCAGGTTGATGTCGATCAGGCGATCGGCGTCGGCATCGCTCATTTCCGCCACAGGCGCCAGAGCAATCACTCCGGCGTTATTCACCAGGATATCAACGCCGCCGAAGGCTTGTTCGGCGCGGTCAAACAGTTGGGCAACGGCAGCCGCATCGCTGACGTCCGCTTTGGCGCTCAGCGCGCGGCCGCCGTTTTGTTCAATTTTACGTACCAGCTCATCCGCCAATGCCTGGTTGCCCGAATAGTTGACGATTACGGTAAAGCCGTCGGCGGCAAGGCGTTCAGCGATGGCGGCGCCAATGCCGCGAGAGGCCCCGGTCACAATGGCGATTTGCGGGTTGCTGTTGTTCATCTTCTCATCCTCTTCGGTTAAGCGTCGGCAGGCTTACCAACGTGGAGTGATCATGCACCTTTCGCACCAGCGAATAATTACCTAAAATTCGTTATCACTATCCGAAATTAACGAACAATAACGATGGACAGAATTGATGCCATGCGCCTGTTCACCCGCGTGGTGGAACAGCGCAGTTTTACTCAAGCCGCACAGGATATGAACCTGCCGCGTTCGACGGTGACCGATGCCATCAAACAGCTGGAGGCGCGCTTACAGGTGCGACTGTTGCAGCGCACCACGCGCCATGTCAGCCCGACGCTGGATGGCGAAGCCTACTATCAGCGTTGCCTGACCATTCTGGCGGATATCGAAGATGCCGAGATGGCGTTCGCCGGTGCCAAGCCGCGCGGGCTATTGCGCATCGACGTGCATGGCACGCTGGCTCGGCACTTTCTGCTGCCGGGCCTGCCCGACTTTTTGGCGCAGTACCCGGATATCGAATTTTACATGAGCGAAGGCGACAGACTGGTGGATCCGGTGCGGGAAGGCATCGACTGCGTGGTGCGCGTCGGCAAGCTGAAAGACAGCGATATGGCGGCGCGCCGCTTGGGGGAGCTGGAAGAAATCACCTGTGCCGCGCCGGAATACCTGCGGCGCTTCGGTACACCGCTCAGCCTTGATCAACTTCAGGGGCACCGCATGGTCGGGTTCCGCTCCTCGGCTACCGGCGCGGTGATGCCGCTGGAGTTTAACGTCAACGGCCTGCCACAGCAGGTGACATTGCCCAGTGCGGTGTCAGTCAGCGCAGCGGAAAGCCTGGTCGCAGCGGCGCGCATGGGGCTGGGCATTATTCAGGTGCCGCGTTATCACCTGCTTGACGATTTGGCCAACGGCAGCCTGCTGCCGCTGCTGCCGCAATGCCCCTCCACACCGATGCCGGTTTCGCTGCTGTACCCGCGCAACCGTCAACTGTCGCCACGGGTGAGGGTCTTTATCGACTGGTTCAGCAAGGTTTTTGCCGCACACAATCAATAACAAGCCGCCTGTTCGGCGGCCTGAGGGCTACAAAGCGCCGTAATCCAACGGCACCCAGCTGTAGCCTTCCCCCTACTTGTTCAGGTAACCCAGCCCAGGGAACGACAGGTGCGCGGCTCCGACCAGTTCACTCTGTCGGGCGCTGTCGCCAAACACCCGCAGCCGTTGCGCGACCGCCGCTTTGGCGTCACTGTCGAAACTGATCGCCACCTGCGGATGGGCAAACTGTACTGCGGCCACGTGGATCAAATCGCCCATCTACAACAGTTTTTTACCCTGGCTGGTCACCTGATAAACGCTGTGGCCCGGCGTATGACCGTGGGCAGCGAATGCGGCAATGCCCGGCGACAGCTCGCCGTCGTTGCTGAAGGGTTTGAAATGCCCGGCGGCCTGATAGGGCTTGATCGCCGCTATCGCGTTTTCAAAATTGGCCTTCTCTTGCGCCTTCGCTTGTTGCAGGTGTTTTTCGCTCAGCCAAAAATCGGCATCCTGCTGCGAAGCGCGCACCAGGGCATTCGGGAAGCGCGCCCGACCGTTTTCCGTCAACCCGCCCAAATGATCCGGATGCATATGGGTCAGATAAATTTCATCTATCTGTTCCGGCTGATAGCCGGACGCCCGAAGATGAGTCACCAGTTGATCCAGGCCGTCACCCAACAGCTTACCGGCTCCGGCGTCGATCATGACCAGCTTGCTGCCGGTGTTGATCAGATAGGCATTGACCGAGGTAACCACCGGCAGGCTCTGATGATGTTCAGCCAGGCCTTCGGCAATTTGTTGCGGCGTGCTGTTGAGCAGCAGTTTATCCACCGGCAGACGGATCACGCCGTCAGACAAAACAGTGACCTCATAACTGCCCAGCATGATGCGGTAAAAACCCGGTGAAGGCGTTTTTACCTGCGGTGCGGCGGCCGTAGCCTGCAACGCCATAACCGCCAATGCCGCACCTAACAGGTAGCGTTTC
>Ga0105250_10001518_pt1 | contig 12511 bp, 7 predicted proteins | sample KBSS54metaG_FD_80425 | JGI IMG/M metagenome (GOLD analysis project Ga0105250, IMG submission 80425) | Switchgrass rhizosphere microbial communities from Kellogg Biological Station, Michigan, USA - KBS S5-4 metaG | ecosystem: Host-associated > Plants > Roots > Rhizosphere > Soil | place...
AGGTCTATCGTGAATATAAGAAGTGGCGGTAAAACGGCACTTTCGGCATGTATGCATAGTGTTATCTTATTTATTTTTATTATGGGTCTTGGTTCGGTCGTACAATATATTCCACTTGCTGTATTATCAGGTATTTTAATTTTAACTGGTATTGGCATGTTTGATTGGGAAAGTATGAAGAAAATGCATGTAGCACCAAAAGGTGATGTCATTGTTATGCTTGTAACGATGGTTGTCACAGTGAAGTTTGATTTAATGATCGCTGTTGCATTCGGTATTATTCTTTCGTTCATTATATACATGGTGAAATGTAAAGAACGTAAAGCTTCTATTGTAAAAGAAAAGGAAGCGACGTATAAAATTAAAGGTCCACTTTCTTTCCTAACAGTGGATCGTGTTTTTCAGACTTTACAAGACGTAAAGTCTCCAGTTGTTTTACGTATGAAAGATGTGCGCTATATGGATGTATCAGGAGCGATGGCATTGTTAAACTTTGTTGAGCAATCGGATAAAGCGGGCACGAGTGTGACACTTGAGCAGTTGCATCCGAGTATTGAACAAATAATCGTGACGATGGCAAGTAATGAGCAGAGGGAACAATTACAATTCTTAAAGGCAAAAACAAGTTAGAGATAAGAACCCTCACGTGATAAAATGTGAGGGTTTCTGATTATTCGCATGTGTATGTATTGAATTTGAATATCCAGATGTTATACGTCTGTTGACAATTGATACACTTAGCAGTATAGTAACATTTTAGATTAGCAGTATGCTATGGTAATAAGTGTAAGAATTTTAAGATTTCTTTACACTGAAAAGAAATCGCTTTAAGCTGGAGGGAATATTTGATGTACAAACAGTTACCACATGGAGTAAAAGTCGGGATTACACGTTCAATCGTTGCTTCTTTTGAGAAGTATATGAAGGAAATTGAATGGAACGAAGAAAAGTTTGACATACAACAATTTGTTGAACAGTGGAAACAATATTTATATACAAAATCAACTTGGATTAATAAAGTAGATGACAAGTTGAAAGAACATCCAGATTTCCATCAAGCGCTAGCAGTAAAAGTGAATGAGAAAATTAACGAGCTTATTAATGAAGAGCCGACTGAAGAGCAATTAAAAATTTTAAAAGATCACGAAGTAAATAATATAGATGATTTTTGTAAGTTGGAAGCAGCGTATCGTATTGAACGTTTGTAGTTGAATTTTTACATAAGAAAACACGTCGTATTCATAAACGGATACGACGTGTTTTTCATTACTCGATTAGCGAGTAATGAAGGTTATTGCGGAATAAACGCTTTCCATTTAGATAAATCGATTGGCTCTTTTGATACTGAGTCAGCAGGGAATGTAAAGGTCCAAGGTTTCGTAGAATTGGCCTTAATTTGAAAATCATTTAATACAAATATTTTTTCCGCAACGGTAGATTCAGAGCGATCTGAAATATGCAATGGAAGTTGCTCAAGGGTTATATTTTTGTTATAGCCATTACGAATTAAAATAGTTGCATTCAAATCTCCGTTTTCTTCTACAACAGCGTTTAGCCCTAGAAAGTTAATTTCATCTTCTTCAGGTGGATTTAAGTTAGCAACAATTTCTTGTAATTTCATTATTGCACTTTCAGGTAGCTTTTCTTGCCATATAGGATCTAGATCTAATGAATGTTTTCCTTGTAATTCAAATACTAGTTGCCAGTCTTCAGTTGATAGCGTTGCTTCCGTAATTGAATTTTCTTCAAAGATGAAAGTCCAAGGCATATTTACATTGGATGGAATTTCTTCTAAGTGTGATAAATCAAATGCTTGGCGTGCACATGTTTCTCCATTTTTATTTAATAAAGATAGAGTAAGAGTTTCAAATTGAATTGGATGCTTTACACTACTACGAATGAATGTAGTAATATAATAAGCATTTTCATATTTTTTACTTTCAATGCCAGCTAGCGAAATTTGATTTTCTTGTAAGGTAGGTAAAGATTTATGTAAAAATTGATAAATATACTTCTGTTCTTGTGAAACCTCATTCCAAGATGGATGGAAGTATAAGTTAGGTTTTACGTTTTTTGTATGATTGCTGTTTTCTTCGGTTCCTAATAATTGAGAACCAGAAATTACGGAGTCTCTACCTTTTTTTCTTGCCTTCTTTAAAAATGATAGCATGCAATTCACCTCATTATATATTTTGTGGAACAGTTATATATCTTGCTAAATATAAAGCAACCTCTTTTTCAAAATGGCTAAATGTGTGTAAAAAGATTTCAAAACCTTCTTTTTGATAAAGGCGTGCCGGATCCTCTTGTTGGTATTGTCTTAAGCCAATACCTTCTTTTAAATGCTGCATTGCACTTAAATGGTTTGTCCAACCAGAATCAAGGAAGTGCAAGCTAATTTGACGTAATACTTGTTGTGCATCTTCATTACTTTCTAAATTGTTAACACGCTCTATATAACTTGGAAGAGTATCTTTTAATAGCTCTTGTAAGTCCTCAGCAGAATGAACGTTATTAGCAGATAATGCTGGAATTTCTTCGGTAGATAAAACTTCTTTTAAAGCTTCTACTAGTCTAGTGAAATCCCATTCTTCAGGAAGCATGCCTTCTAATAAATGATCTTTAGCAATAACAGTTATTGTATTTTTAATCATTGGAATGACAATCTCTATCATATTTATTTCTTCGTTTAAAAGGTTATTACGAAGTTTGTAAACTACATTACGTTGGTCGTTAATAACATCATCTAATTTCAAGTTGTATTCACGCATTGAAAAATGACTACCCTCACAAATTAATTGTGTACGGTTAATTAAATCATAAATTTTAGTATTTAGAATTAAACCGTTTTCATCAGTTTTAAGTGGTTTTTTTAGCTTCTCTATATCTTCACCTGCGTAGCGTTGCATCATTTCATCTTCTAATGAAAGGAAGAATTGAGAACTTCCAGGATCACCTTGTCGACCAGCTCGCCCTTTTAATTGATTATCAACGCGACGAGATTCATGTCTTTCTGTTCCGATTACATGTAAACCGCCAAGCTCATGAACGCCTTTTTCTAACAAAATATCGGTTCCGCGTCCTGCCATGTTTGTAGCAATTGTAATTTTGCCTTTTTTTCCAGCTAATGCAATTAAATCAGCTTCTTGCTCAGCACTTTTGGCATTTAATAGTTGATAAGTTAAATTAGCTTCATCTAAATAACGTGCAACTGTTTCAGATTGAAGGATGGACATCGTACCAATTAAAATAGGACGTTCTTTTTTATGTATATTTATTACTTCTTCACAGACAGCTTTATATTTAGCGTCGGCTGTTACATATACGACGTCTTTTTTATCTTCACGAAGTATAGGACGATTCGTTGGAATTGAGATAACTTCCATATTGTATACGCGGTTAAATTCTTTTTCTTCTGTTTTTGCTGTACCTGTCATACCAGATAAGGCTGGATACATACGGAAGAAGTTTTGAATAGTAATAGATGCTTGCGTTTGATTCTCATCTGTAATCGGTAAGCCTTCTTTCGCTTCAAGTGCTTGATGCAATCCGTCACTTAAAGAGCGGCCATCCATAATACGTCCTGTGAAAATATCAACAAGCATAATTTTTTCGTCTTCGACAATATAATCAACGTCTAGTTGGAAAGCTACGTGTGCACGTAATGCTTGAATCATATAATGATATAAAGTTTGGTGCTCTAGATCATATAAGTTATCGATATCAAATAACTCTTCAATTTTTGTAATTCCATCTTCTGTAAAATTACATGCTTTTGTTTCCGCATCATAAGTGTAGTGCAGAGTGTCTTGGAATGATTTCATTACTTTCGCACATAAATGATGGAAATCGGAACTGCTTGACTTTTTCCCAGCGATAATAAGCGGAGTTTTAGCCTCATCAATTAAAACACTATCAATCTCATCTATAATAGCAAAGTGATAGGGGCGCTGTACTTGTTGCGCCTTAGATGATGCCATGTTATCACGAAGATAATCGAAACCAAATTCAGTACCAATTCCGTATGTAATATCAGCTTCATAAGCGCGTTTTTTATCGATAGATGCCATTTGTGCCATATTTAATCCGACTGTTAATCCAAGAAATTCATGAACTCGTCCAATCAATTCCTTATCACGCTTTGCTAAATAATCATTTACTGTAATAACATGAACGCCTTTTTTCTCAAGAGCACGTACGTAAGTAGGTAAAGAAGAAACGAGAGTTTTTCCTTCTCCTGTAGGCATTTCAGCGATGTTTCCTTCTAGTAATACAAGGCCACCGATTAACTGTACGTCGTAGTGACGAAGACCAAGTACTCGTTTTGCAGCCTCTCGAACGACAGCAAATGCTTCTATTTTTATATCGTCAACTGTTTTTCCATTTTGTAACATGCTTTGGAAAGTAACAGTTTTTTGGCGTAGTTCACCATCTGATAATGTTTCCATTACAGATTCTAATTGATTAATATCATTCACAAGTTGTTCATAATTTTTAATCTTTCTTTTTTGTGAATCTCCCAATAACTTCTTGACCGAATTCAGCATTCTTGTAACACTCCTCTTACTGACAATAGATACATTATAGTATAGTTATACTAGAAAAAAGTAGAAATGGAAAGTGGTAGGAAGTTTGAGCGAACTCGTTTTTTGAGTAAGTATACTTTCATTTTGCTATAAAAAAGAAAGTATTCAATATATAAGAAATTTGGTATGATAATTTAATGAGATGAAAGCAGTCTCTATATTTAGTAATAATTCGTTTGAGAATATATGTATAAAAGAAAAGAGAAGGAACATGAATAAGAAGTTTGTAAAAGGTGCAGCAATTTTAACAATTACAACTTTTTTGTCGAAATTGCTTGGAAGTTTCTTTCAAATTCCATTGCAAAATATTGCAGGAGATGAAGTGCTTGGTATTTTTCGCCTCGTGTTTCCTGTATATATGATTGCCCTTACCTTATCAGTAGCTGGTGTCCCATTGGCAATTTCAAAGTTGATTGCAGAGTTGAATGAAAAAAATAAGCATAAAGAAATTGCGAAATTATTTAAATCGGCATCGATTATAGGGATGGCATTTGGAATATTCGGATGTTTAGTGATCGTGTTATTTTCTACTGAAATTGCAAGTATGCTTGGTGGACAAGAAACGAGGGTGCCCTTACTGGTTACGTCATTGGCCTTACTCGTTGCACCATATATGGCGGTTTATCGTGGGTATTTTCAAGGATTCGGTGATATGAAACCGACGGGGATATCGCAAGTCATTGAGCAATTTGTACGAGTATTTTTTATGTTAATCATCGCTTATATATTAGTATATTGGAATGAAAGTAGTGCTATCATTACTAGTGGGGCAATGGTTGGATCTTTTCTTGGGGTAATAAGTTCACTTATATATTTACGTATGACGTACAATAAAAGTTCATACCGATATAAGAGCAACTCGTATTTACTACAAGATTTGAAAAAAGATGGAAAGAAAATATTGCAAGTATCTATTCCGATTGCTATTGGAGCTTTATCTATGCCGCTTTTAAATTTGGTGGATTCGCTAACAGTGCCGCACGTGCTGCAAGGATCGTCAGCCGAAATTCAAGCGCAATTTGGTATATATAGCCGCGGTTCTGCATTTACACAATTAATCGTTGTTTTCGCAAGCGCAATTGTATTTCCATTAATACCATTATTAACGTCTGCACTAGCAAAAAAAGATATGAATTTAGCAAAAACGACAGTTCAAAATACGAACTCACTTATGCATGTGCTAACAGCCCCGTTAACAATATGGTTAATTGCATTAACGGTTCCGTTAAATGTGGGATTGTTTACAGATGCGAAAGGAAGCAGTATGTTAGCTGTTATGATTGGTAGTTCGTATTTCACATCGGTTATGGTATTATCAATAGGAGTTTTACAAGGAATTAACCGCTCTGCCCAAGCTGCGTGGATTGTTATTGGCGCAAGTTTTGTGAAATGTTTATTAAACATAGTATTAACAAAAAAGTTTGGCATAGATGGAGCGGCGTATAGTACATTGATTATATATGTGTTAATCTGTATCGTAAATCATCTGTACATTCGAAAATATCTTTCCTATTCTGTTCACATAGGAAGATTTTTTATTGTAATAGGTGTATCTTGTATTTTAGGATTAGGACTATATGAACTATCTACTATAATAGATGTTACATCTTCAAGAATTATTGCGTTATTATATAGTGGTGTAGCACTTGCTATTGCAATGATTTTGTATGCGGTATGTGCTTTGAAATTAAACTGGATATCAACAAAACAAATACCATTTTTGAAAAGATAAATATAGAGATATGAATTGTAAGGATTGGAATTCGGACGGGCTTATTGTGATGATGCTTTTTTAGGTAAGGAGTTGGTGCCAATAATGGATGAAATGATTGGTTACCAAATGTTGGAGGAGATTAAGAGTGCGGTTAGTTTTATCAGGATATTATGGTTTTTATAACGTTGGAGACGAAGCTATTCTACAATCGATTATTGAATCGTTACATAAAGAGAATCCGAATATTGAACTCGTTGTGCTGTCAAATGACCCTGACTATACAAGGAAAATGTACGGAGTAGAAGCGGTGGATCGTTGGAGTATCAAATCGGTTTATGATGCAATTAAAAAAAGTGACGGACTTATTAGTGGAGGAGGGAGCCTCCTCCAAGATAAAACGAGTGTAAAAAGTATTTTATATTATACGGGTATTATGGGGTTTGCTCGTATGTTAAAAAAACCGTATTACATTTATTCACAAGGAATAGGTCCGATTACAAAAAGGCATAATCGACTATTAGTGAAATGGCATTTGTCGAAAGCGGCATATATATCAGTTCGAGATGAGGATTCATTTTTATACTTAAAAGAACTTGGCATGAAAAGGGATATTGAACTTGTTCCAGATCCAGTTTTAACATGGAAACGAAAAAAACAATCAGATTGGCTACAAAAACATTCTCTGCATGGGAAAATAATTGCAGTGAGTGTGCGTCACTGGAATGCAAAAGAAGATTATATAAAAAAGTTAGCGATTGCTTTAAAAAAATTAAAGCAAGAAGGGTACCAAATTTTATTCGTCCCGATGCATGGTCCGTTTGATCAAAATGCTTCGCGTGATGTAGTGGATTTAATGGGAGAAGAGACGTATATGCTTCCATATAAAATGGATATTGATGAGAAAATATCTATTTTATCAGAATGTACCCTTTTAATTGGTATGCGTCTTCACGCTCTTATTTTTTCGGCTGTCGCGAAAACACCGATGGTTGGAATTTCATACGATCCAAAAATCGATTCATTTTTAAGACAAGTGAATCAACCGGTTATAGGAAGTGTGGATGGAGACTGGAGTGCAGAAGATTTATATAAAATTGCGAAGAAGCAAGTGACGCAGCATGAAGAGATACAGCAATCCCTGCAAAGAAGAGTAGATGAGCTGCAATTGCAAGGAGAACAAGCGGCCAAGAAAATTATTTATCATATAGAAAAAAACACTCTACAGAAAAAGTAGAGTGTTTTTTTGTTAGTGTATTTCTTTACGTTGAAATCTTTCTTTTATATATTGTGTAATGAGATAGACACCGTAACTTTGTATAATCATAAATGTCGGGATGATAAAGTAGCGATAGCGCGATTGAATTTCAATGAAGATGTGTACGCCTGCGTAACCTAAAATTAATAATGAGAAGAACAGTAACGTTTTATTTCGTTGTTCTTTTATCGTTTTGATAGAAGCTATGCAAGCGAATATGCAAATGCTTACGTAACATAATTTTTCTAACGTCCACAGTAATCTTGATAATTCGGGTCTTGGATGTCCTTCTAATCCCCAATAAATGGCTGCGTCATAATCTCCCCACATAACTTTAAATTTATCTTTGAATAACAATAATAGTTGTCCTTTATCGGCAGTTCTTTCTTTAATGAGCTGTTTTTCAATTTCGAAACGTTCCTCGCCAATCGGATATTGAAAAACAAGTTTATGGTCAGGGAAAGAAAATCCACCTGTTGTTTCAGGATTGAATCCGACTACAAATTTCCAATAAGGGTCTCGACTAGACAATGGATATTGTGTAACCCCTGTAGAGATTAATGTATAGCTAAAGATGAAATGTACGATATAATAAATGCCAATCATGCCAATTAGCTTCGATACAACCATTTTTTTATTCAATTTTTGATCACAAATTATATGAGCGATCACTAAGAAAAGAATGAGAGCTAGTAAAATAACAATACCAATCGGTCTCATAATATCGCCAAATGCAATAAGAATACTAACAAATATCCACGCATATGAATGCGAGATTCCTTTTTTTACGAGAAGATAAAAACCAGCATAGAATAGAAATGTTGCGAGATGCTGATTTGTTAGTACAGAAGTCATCATAATGTTAGGAATGTACGTTGCGAAAATAAGTGCGGCAACTCTACCGCTAAATTCGTTAAATAGATGCGTAGCTAGGCGATATATAAAGTACGTAATGCCAGTGCAGTACAGTATATTTAATAATTTAATCGCTAGTACACCTTCGCCAAACAATTTGATGACACCAGCTTGGTACATTGTAAAGCCTAATTGATATACCCAAGTAGTAAAATATGCTTTGTCCGCGAATGAGAAATTGTTATTTGCTGCATCAACGGCTCCGTTATACATTTGTTCGAAATCTTGTATGACATTTGTTTGAACTGTTAACACCCATGCAAGACGAAGTGTGAACGCTAGTAGACAAATAAAGATGATAAATTGTGTTTGAGTGAAAAATCGATTCACGATGATAGACATGAATATAATACCGATTAGAACGACTATAAGTGCCACTATAAGGAAATAGGGATGATCGTACTTCGGTTCAGTTATTAAAAATTGCAATGAGTATATAAGAGTCATTGCAAAAAATAACAATGTTAATATTTGCAGTGATTTAAATGCAAATGCATATAATCTAGGCATAATGATCCTCCGTCGTATGTAATATCTTTGTAGTTATTTCTATATAAACAGAAATAACTACGTCATTATATCATAAAGGATTTCAAGGTTGTAAAAGGAATGGAGTACATAGGAAGATTAGTAGGATATATAATATTTTAATATAATAAAATATTTATTTTAAAAAGGCTGTATGTTAATTTTTGTTTATCATGTTTATATAATTAGTATATAATCGGTGTTGGAATGATAAATTCGTAGATTACGAGGAGGATTACATAACCGTGAAGAAATTTTCAAAAGGTATTACAGCAGTTGCGTTAACGGGGTCATTGCTTTTAACTCCTATTTCAAGTTATGCGGCGAGTGATGATATTACAGGTCATCTATTTGAGCAGCATATGCGTACTCTTATTAATAAAGGGATCATGTCAGGGTATGGAAATAATGTATATTTACCTGACAAAGAGATAACGAGAGCAGAGTTTGCTACATTAGTAGCGAAAGCGTTACAACTTCCGCAAGCAGATTCGAATTTTAATGATGTGCCAAAAACATACGGATTATATGATGGTGTAAGTAGAGCATTCGGAGCAGGAATTATTAAAGGGCGTAGTCCTGAGACTTTTGCACCAAATGATGTGATTACACGTGAAGAAATGGCCGTAATGGTAAAGCAGGCGCTAGATTATAAAAAGATTAACGTAACTGTAAGTCCGCTTACATTTGCTGATACGAATCGTATTAACTATAAAGAACATGTACAAGTTATGGTAGCAACAGGGATTATTAAAGGCTATCCAGAAGATAATACGTTTAGACCACACTTATCAGCGACAAGAGGCATGGCTTCGGCGATGCTGAACTTAATGCTTGATAAAATTGGCAACGGGGGAGAAACGCCTGTAGAAACAAAGAATTATGTATTGTTAAATGATGCAGGGAAAGTAGTAGAGCGTTACACTACATACAAAGAAGCTGTTACAGCTGCACAAAATAAAGGCATCAATGCAGTGAAGTATGAAAATGAATACGTATGGATTAAAGATGGCTTTGCAAGTGCGAAGCAAACTCCTGGAAATACAATTAATGTGTACGGTGATAATTTAGAAACAGTATATACATACATTCAGTATGGAACAGAATTTAAAGTGTTAGAAGTTGGAGAAGATCGTGTGAAAGTGCAACTCTCTGACCTAACAGGTTATGTAAAGAAAAATGAAGTTACTTTAATTCCTGAAAATGAAATGAAGAAGTCATCCTATTACGTAAAATCAGATGGATATTTATATCACAGATATTTCACGTATAATACAAGTTCACCTGGATATACAGAATATAGATTTGGCGCAGCCCCTTCGTTCATGAAGCAAGGGCAATCAATGTATAGTGTAGATGGAAAAACATTCGGAAATGAAACATTCTATCAATATTTTAATTATCTATCACTACGTACGAAAACAGAGTACACGGCAGAACAATTAGATAGTTATGTAAAATCAGTAAAACCAGATTCGCCACTAATCGGTTTAGGGAAGAAATTTAAAGAAGTAGAAAGTAAGTATAATGTAAATGCATTATTCTTATATTCATTAGCTGTTCATGAAAGTTTATATGGAACAAGCGATCTTGCAAGAGATAAAAATAATTTATTTGGTTTAAATGCAACAGATAATAGTCCGTTTGGTAACGGTCTAGCATTTAATTCAAAAGAAGATTGTATTGAACATGCTGCAAAAGTATATATGAGTGAAGGATATTTAAATCCAGGACATTGGCGCTATACGGCAACATATACAGGTGATAAAGCTGGCGGTTTAAATATGAAATATGCATCTGATGCAAACTGGGGTAAAAAAGTAGCAGGTCATATGTTCCGTTTTGATTCGTACTTAGGTAAAAAAGAGTACAACAAATATAAGCTTGCACGTGTAACGAATAAGGTGGAAGCGAAAAAAGATCCTCGTACGTCGAATGAACGACTGTATAACTTAGCGGCAAATAAAGTTGTTACGGTTACAGGCGAAGAAACGATAAATGGACAAGCATGGGTTAAAATCATTTCTGATGACCCTGCTGTAAATGAAGCATATGTGGCAAAAGAAAATGTAGAGTACGTAAAACACCAATAAAGAAAAAACAAAAAGACTGATCACCTAGAGGATCAGTCTTTTTGTTTGTCGAAAAAAATGAATGAATATGCTGGATGTTATTTAATAAAATTTATATGAAAATAATACCATTTTGTAGAAATTTATAACAAATAATTCGACAAAATAACAGAAATAAAGCGTATTCTTGTCGAAGAGTGTCGATAATTTTAAAAAGTGTAAATTGTCATTTCATTTATATTATGTGCTATAATGCTATTTGTATATTAAATACAAGCGATGTATATACGTTTACATATTAGAAAAGTTGATAAATATATAATTCGACAAATAATGTGAATTTGTCGAATTATGCGATAAAAAAATCTTTTAAAAAAAAGAATTATGACGTATTATATACATGGTTTAACTTTTTGGAAAAAGATAGTATTTATTATGGCTAATAAATTACTATTCTTCAAAAAGTGTTTGTAAATTAATATATGAATTTAGTAAATCACTAGTTTTTCAAATACATATTTCTAAAGCTAGTATTATATTTCTCAAGGAGGAAAATAAATCAATGGCAAAAAATAAGTCTTTTAACAAATTAATGGCTGGTACAATGACAGCAGCAATGGTGGCTGGCGTAGTAGCTCCAGTTGCTACAGCAGCAGAAGAGAGTGCATTTAAAGATGTTCCTAAAGGACATTGGTCTGCAGATGCGATCAACTCTATGGCTGCAAAAGGTATTATCGTAGGTATTGGTGATGGCCTATTCGGATTTGGTAACGATGTAACTCGTGCTCAAGTAGCTACTTTCATGGTAAAAGCGAAAGGCATTGAAGCTGGTTCAACGAAAACTCCATTCACAGATGTACCAGAAAGCAGCATTTATGCTAAATTCATCGCAGCTGCTGAAGCTAACAAAATCATGGCTGGTTTAGGCGACAATAAATTCGGTCCAGACGAGAAATTAACTCGTGCACAAATGGCACAGCTTCTTGTTAACGCATACGGTTTCAAAGCTGATGAAAACAACAAAAAATCTTTCAATGACATCGAAGGTTTACCTTGGGCAACTGCAAAATCTTCAATTGAAACTCTTGCAAGCTTAGGTATCGTAGCTGGTGAAGGTGAAGGCAAATTTAATCCAAACGGTGTTGTAACTCGTGAGCAAGCTGCACAGTTCATCTACAATGCTATGAACCATCACCCAGAAGTAAAAACAGAAGCTAAAGTTGAATCTGTAAGTGCAATCAACGCTCAAGAAATTAAAGTTACATTCACAAACCCAGTAAATGAAAAATCTGCGGTTAACGAAGCTAACTACATTTTCAAACAAAATGGTGCTGATTTAACAGCTGCTGATTTTGAAGGTGAAGCTGGTAAAAAAGGTATTCTTTCAAAAGATGGTAAGAGCGTAACGTTCAAATTAAAAACTGAGAAAGCATTTGCTAAC
>Ga0105250_10001519_pt1 | contig 12511 bp, 9 predicted proteins | sample KBSS54metaG_FD_80425 | JGI IMG/M metagenome (GOLD analysis project Ga0105250, IMG submission 80425) | Switchgrass rhizosphere microbial communities from Kellogg Biological Station, Michigan, USA - KBS S5-4 metaG | ecosystem: Host-associated > Plants > Roots > Rhizosphere > Soil | place...
CTTTCGTTATCGGAAGTCAAATATGGAGTTATTATGTATTTAGACAACCTGTTAAGTCAGACAACGATTTGGAGTACTAATGAAAAGAAAAAGAGGACTTCCGTCTTATCCCGGTAGCCGTATGTTATATGTAGCGTTAACGATTATTAGTATTTTAGAAGCTTTTAGTATTATTGCGCAAACAGTGTTTTTAGCGAGAGCTATTACGTTTTTATTTAATGGAGAAACAGTGCAATCTGTGTTGAATGAAACTGTTTATTTTGGGGTCATGTTTGCAGCGCGCCACATGTTGGTTCGAATATCACAAATTTTAGTGGAACGTTTCGCTGAAAAAACAGGATCGTTGCTAAGAAAGCAATTAATAGAGGCATATTTCACGTTAGGACCAAGATATGTTCAAACTGTCGGAACAGGTCATCTGGTTACCTTATCGATTGAAGGGATTGAAAAATTTAAAACATATATTGAATTGACAATCCCTAAAATGATTAGAAGTAGTATCGTTCCGGGATTAATTGTACTATATGTTTTTACGCTGGATATTAAGTCTGGAATTATTTTAGTTGTAACGATTCCTATTGTAATCATATTTATGATTCTTTTAGGATTAGCAGCGCAGAAAATGGCTGATAGTCAATATGAAACATATCGTGTACTTTCTAATCATTTTGTAGATACGTTAAAAGGGTTAGAAACATTAAAGTATTTAGGGAAAAGTAAACAGCACGAAGGAAAGATTGAAAAGGTTAGTAAAAGATATAGAAAAGCAACGATGCGTACTTTGCGAGTTGCTTTTCTTTCTTCTTTTGCATTAGATTTCTTTACAAGTTTATCAATTGCGTTTGTGGCAGTAGGTTTAGGAATTCGTTTAATAGATGGAACGATTCTTTTATTGCCTGCTCTTACAATATTAATTTTAGCTCCGGAATATTTTCTACCGATTAAGCAAGTTGGAGCGAATTATCATGCTACATTAGATGGCCAACTTGCGATGGAACAAATAGAGGGAATTCTACAGCAACAAAAAGAAATAGAAAAGAAAGATTCAAATGTAGATATAGTATGGAATTCTTCAAGTAGCTTGAAATTACAAGATGTAAAAGTAAATAACGATGAATCTAAAAAGGCTATATTAGAGGGAATTGACTTTGCTTGGCAAGGTAACGGTGCTATAGGCATTATTGGTGAAAGTGGGGCAGGGAAATCAACGTTAATCGATGTGTTAGCAGGATTTCTCTCTCCGTCCGGTGGGAAAGTGTTAGTAAATGGTGTGGGAATTGACGGATCTACTCGTGAAGATTGGCAAAAAAATATTGCTTATATTCCACAGCAACCATATATTTTCCCACTTTCATTAAAAGATAATATTTGTTTCTACGAGACAAATACAACGGATGAAGAAATGAAGAAAGTTATTCATGATGTAGGGCTTAGCTCACTCATTGCATCCCTTCCAAATGGGATGGATGAAAGAATTGGAGAAGGTGGACGTATGCTTAGTGGCGGACAAGAACAACGTGTCGCTATGGCGCGTGCACTTTTAAGTAAAAAACCAATCATTTTATTAGATGAACCTACGGCGCATCTTGATATTGAAACTGAATTTGAAATAAAGCAATCGATGTTACGTCTGTTTGAAGGTAAGTTAGTATTTCTTGCAACACATCGTCTGCATTGGATGAAACAAATGGATCATATTTTTATTTTAAATAAAGGGGAAATTAAAGAAAGTGGAACGTATGAAGAACTGTTAAAGAAAGAGACATTACATTTTCATAGGGAAGAGAGGGGAGAGAAATGAGTAACTGGATTAAACCTTATATACAGCAAAATAAAGGTAGAATGACTTTAACTATTTTCCTTGGGCTTCTTGGAGTTAGTTCAGGTGCGATGTTACTTTTTATTTCAGGTTATTTAATCTCTAAATCTGCTCTTAGACCAGAAAATGTAATGGCTGTATATGTTCCGATTGTTGCAACACGTGCGTTTAGTATAGGGCAAGCTGTTTTCCATTATATAGAGCGTTTAGTGGGACATGATGTCGTACTACGCATATTAGAACGAATGAGAACGAAACTATACAGAATAGTAGAACCACAGGCGTTATTTTTCCGTTCGCGATTTCAAACGGGTGATGTGTTAGGCGTACTATCCGAAGATATAGAGCATTTACAAAACCTATATTTACGTACAATATTCCCTAGTATATTAGCACTAGTTGTATATAGCATTTTCGTACTTGTTATCGGTACATTTGACTTCGTATTTGCACTGATTGCTGGTTGTATGTTAGCTATTATCGTTTTTCTTCTTCCATTCGTATCATTACTATTGATGAGGCGACATCATGTTACTTTAAAGCAGGGAAGAAGCCGTTTGTATCAACAACTAACAGACGCAGTCTTTGGATTATCGGATTGGCAGGCAAGTGGTCGAAAAGATGAATTTATTAATGAGTATGTAGAGCAAAATGATCGATTGTTAAAAACAGAGAAGAGATTGAAACGCTGGTATCATATTCGAGACAGTCTCATTCATTTAGTAGTAGGTATTGTAGTTATTTCAATGATTATATGGACTGGGAATGAAGCGGCAAGTGAACAGATTGCACCTACAGTTATCGCGGCCTTCGTATTAATGACTTTATCTGTAACGAATGCGCTTATTCCGATTTCAGATGCCATCGATCGAATCCCATCTTATGTAGAATCTGCTCATCGTCTGAATCGTGTAGAAAGTGATAGTGTTTTACATGATGAAATGGATTTGCATGAAGATAAGGATTACGGTGCACCAAAACATGTAGATATTGAACTGAATCATATATCGTATAGTTATCCAGATAGTAACGAGACTGTATTAAAAGATATATCGTTACAAATAAAAGCAGGAAAGAAAATTGCCATTTTAGGTAGAAGTGGGACAGGGAAATCTACTTTACTAAAATTGTTAACAGGGGCGTTAAGTCCGGTACATGGCCAAGTTTTATTGAATGGTGAACAAGCCCATACGAATCTTTTATCCAAATATATTTCCGTATTAAATCAAAAACCGCATTTGTTCGATACGACAATTGGAAACAATGTGCGAATCGGTAAACCAGAGGCTAATGATGAAGAGATATGGAACGCTTTAGAGAAAGCACAATTAGCTTTGCATATCGCTTCTCTTCCAGATGGATTACAAACAAAAATGCATGAAATGGGGAAGAGATTTTCTGGTGGAGAAAGACAAAGGGTTGCTTTTGCTAGAACGCTTATGCAAGAAGCGCCGATTATTGTACTTGATGAACCTACTATCGGGTTAGATCCAAAGACAGAGTTATCTTTAATAGAAACAATGTTTTCTGCAACGGAAGAAAATACAGTCATTTGGATTACGCATCATCTTGTAGGAATTGAACATGTAGATGAAGTTATATTCCTTGATCGTGGTCAAATTGTAATGCAAGGAAGTCATGAGCAATTACTTAAAGAAAATGAGAGATATCGTATGCTTTATGAGCTAGATAAAGGAATATAATTTGATTAAGTACTTATCGTAAAAATAGCTGCACCTTATGGTGTAGCTATTTTTTGTTAAGAAATATATATTCATTTCAACGTATAGATTTGTTTGGCTCAATACTGTTTTAGGATGGTAATCATTATGAATGGAAAGCTGTAAATCAAATGTCTGTATTATTGAATGTGTATATATAGGAGTGAAAAGTAGGATATTTTGTTACGCGCTTGCATAAAAGTATAAAGGTTCCATACGGTTTTAGTCATGTGATTTTGTGTCGCGTATATAAATAATATGCGAAAAGGTGGAGGAATAAGATGAGAGGTCATTTTGAAAAAAGTAAAGAGGCGATAGATCGAATGCCATTGGTGAGTGTATTAATTCCTACTTATAATCGTCCTCACTACTTTGAAAAAGCATTATGTAGTGTGTTAGAACAAACATATCCTAACATAGAAATTATTATTGGAGATGATAGTACGAATGACGAAACAGAAAAGGTATTACAAAAATATTTGTGTAAGTATTCAAATATTAATTATATAAAAAATAGCTCAACTCTAGGGCAATTTGAAAATGCACTTATGTTATGTAATGAGGCGAACGGCGAGTATATTAACTTTTTAATGGATGATGATATATTTCATGTTAATAAAATTGAAAAAATGATGAAATATTATGTCAATGATTTAAATCATGAAATTAAGCTCGTAACATCCCATCGCCAAGTAATTGATGATGAAGAGAACGAATTAAGACATATTTATTCAACAGTACGTCTATTTGAAAATGACACAATAGTAGATGGGGTGGAATTAGCAAATAGGGTAATTGTAAATCAAAAGAATTATATAGGAGAACCTACAACGGTATTATTTCGTAAAAATGATTTGAAAGAACCGTATGGTATGTTTGATAAAAGGAGGTATCTATGCAACGTAGATATCGCCTCATGGTTATCCTTATTAAGTAAAGGAAAAGCAGTATATATAGCGGAGACACTTAGTTACTTCCGATTACATCCAGGTCAACAGTTAAATGAATCTAATAAACTTATAGATGGATTAGAAGATTTTTCACATAGTATTATAGTTGGAGAAAAATATGGTTTTTTAGCTAATGAAACAGAGCTAGACAAAGCAATAACTAATTTTCTAGACTATGCAAGAAGAATAGTTCCATCATCACTATTATATACATTAGATTTTTATCAACAAATTAAGCTAAAGAAAATTAATATAGAAAAGAAAAAACAATATATGAATTATAACTCTCATTTACCGAAAGTTAGCATACTTATTCCTGCCTACAATAAACCTCATTATTTGGAATTAGCTCTCAAAAGTGCTTTGAATCAAAAATATGAAAATATTGAAATAATAATTTCTGACGACAGTACGAACGTTGAAGTTCACGCGATGATCCAACCATATTTACGTGAATATGAATGCATTACATATGTTAAAAGTGAAACCCCATTAGAAGCTGAGAACTTTAATAAATGTATAGAACTTGCAACTGGAGAGTATATAAACTTTTTATTAGATGATGACTTATTTCATCCTGAAAAGATTAAAAGAATGATGAATTGTTTTTTTAGAATAGAAAACATTTCGTTTGTGACATCATATCGGGAACTAATTGATGAGAATGGAGAGGTTTTACCACCATCAACATTGAATATGAAAATTGCCAAAGAAACTACACTTTTTGAAGGGAAAGAATTAGGGAATTATATGTTAAAAAACTTGAAAAATGTAGTTGGTGAACCTACAACAGTTCTGTTTAATCGGAAGTTTTTTGGAGGGGAGTTTGGTTGTTTTAAGGGGAAAGCTTATTCTGCTATTCATGACATTGCAACATGGCTCGATATGATGAAGAAAGGTAGAGTCGTTTATATACAGGAACCTCTTAGTTATTTTAGACAGTATAGTGGACGAAATCAAAAGCAAAAGCAGTTTATATTCATGACAATTGAGGAATGGATTGAATTAATAATAGATGCATATAATAGTGGATTTTTAAATGATGAGCAAGATTATAAAGAGTGCTTGACTTATTGTTTGGAAAATGCGGTGTTCATAATGAAAGATGCAGTAAGAGGTGGGCAAGTAAATGAAATTGATAATGGAAAGATAGAGAAGGCACTAAATAAGGTAGTTACTCGTATATTTGAGAAAGAAGTATGTTATTGTCAATATTGCAATCAACAATTTGCAAAATTTTCCCCTTGGCCAGCACATTACGATTTTCCAAAATATAAATTCGAGATGTGGAATAAAGATACGGGGATTTGTCCGGTATGTGATTCGATGGATCGTGAAAGGTTATATCGTGTTTATATTGAAATGGAAACTGATTTATTAAGTGGAAATGATACTGTACTTCATATTGCACCGGAAGCAAAGGTAAGAGGATGGTTTAGTCAGTATAAAAACATTACATATGTATGTGGAGATATTGAACCGAAGGATCAGTTAATGAAAGAAATAGATGTTACAAGAATTGTATATGAAAATAACACATTTGATGTGATTTTATGTAACCATGTATTAGAACGCGTTTTCGATGATGAAAAAGCGATGCGAGAGTTATATAGAATATTAAAGCCAAATGGATGGGGAATTATTCAAGTGCCAATCGTAATGAATGTAGATTCTATTATAGAGAATGAATTAATTGTAACACCGAAATTAAGAAAATTAGCTTTTGGTCATGAAGATCATGTAAGAATTTATAATCAATCAGGATTTATTCAACGATTAATGAATGCAGGATTTAAGGTGGAACTGTATAACATAGCTGAAAAACAAGGAATGAAAAGCGCTAAGAAATTTGGGTTATCTGAAACAGATATGCTCTATATTGTCCGAAAATGATAGGCAAGAGATGTGTATTGAGGGGAAGTGATATCCCCCATCTACAGGGGGGAAGGACCTTTAAAACAACGTTTTGAAGAAGCGTTCATTCTTTAAAAAAAGAATGAATGCTTCTTATTTTAATTATAGAGCAGCGTGTATCGTATTTTTAGGTTTTAAATTTAGTTGACCAAGGCAATACTGAGCCATAGTGAATGTAAAGTTGGAGGGCGAGTGTATATGTTTGATGAGGATGGGATTGTTTTAATTATGGAACCAGCTGATGAAAGAAACTTGAGGAGATTTATTTTTACAGTGCCAAAGTCAGTTTATGAAAAGAAGGGGCTGTCATTACACTATGGAACAGCTATAGGACAAGGATATATGGATATAATTGAAGATATTATTAGCGTACATATAGAAATTGATGTTGTAACAATAATAGGGCATGTAAGTGGGTAAATTGCTATTTGAAAAAAGGTTATAAGCAATTAAGCTAGAAGTTATGAAGGGAAGCTTACAGACAATTATAAAGACGAAGGGAGTCTAAAATGAAAATAAAATCAATTTTATTAGTATTGATAGTTTCAATTGGTTTAATAGGTTGTTCGATAGTAGAGGAAGGAAAGAACTCATTAGATTATGCTCAAAAGGCAACAGACTATGTGAATGAAATAAGCGCATTTGCAAATGAAGCTCCAGCGTTAGCGGAAAAGGCTGTTAATGATAAAGAAGCCCGAAAAGAATTGGAAGCGAAGCTAAATGAAATTAAACAAGATATACCAGCTTTTAATGAATTAACACCACCAGATGTTGCGAAGGATCTTCACCAACAAATCGTCGGATATAATGAAAAGTTAAATACATTAATTGATACGTCTATGAAGAAGGTAGAGGAAGGGAAAATTGATGTAGAGCAATTTAAAAACTCTGAGCTTATGCAGACGATGGATCAAGTGCGAGATTTGAAAGATAAGATACAAAATTTAGGTCAATAATGAAAAGCTCCGTTTTTCATAAACGGAGCTTTTCATTGTTTTCTAACGGTAAGTTCATTATATTTTCTTCCTATAATATAAGTGTGCTTAGACCGTCCATTTTTCTAAAATATGTATCGTTTTATTGGTCGCATCCAACTTAATTGGAATACCTATGGGCATAGTGATCATTGGATGCGTATGACAACAATCAAAGTCAGCTAGAAAAGGGATTCTTTGATTTTGTAGTACTTCTAATAGTATTTCGTAAGGTTTTCGATTCGTACCGCAATCATCAAATTGCTCATGTTTTCCAAGAATGATACCAGAGACTTTATCAAATACTCCGTTAAGTTTAAGTAAGGAAAAGCTTCTTTCAATAGTAGCTGCATCTTTTGAGCTATCTTCAATAAATAGAATATCACCTTCTTGAATAGGTGGCATATAAGGACTACCCCAAATTCCTTGTATTGTATTTAAGTTCCCGCCAATCATACGCCCAGTAGCTTGTCCATTCGTTACAGAAATCCAATTATTTGGTCTAAGTTCTTTTTCTTTCATTTTTTCTTCCCAATTAATAAATTCATCTGACCAAAATAACGGTTGCTTTATATTGTAAGGAAGAGGTTGATCGTTTAGTAATGTTTCTGAAAAATATTTGTATGTGTCATCTACAAAAGGCTCAAATTCTCCAAAAGAAGGAACGAGTGCAGGACCGTAAAATGTAGGAGTTCCTGTTTTTGCATAAATTCCTAGTAATAAAGCTGATACGTCTGAATATCCAATCATTATTTTAGGGTTATTTCGAAAAGTATCATAATCGATATAAGGTAATAATGAATTGGAATTCATCCCACCAATTGTTGACATGATACAAGAAATATTTGGATTTCTTATCAAATCATTTAGTTCATCAGCACGCTCTTGTATGCTGCCAGAACGATAATAATCATATTGATTTGTAAGTGAACCTTCCAATATATGAAACCCTTTCTGTTTTAAGTAAGATTTTGCTCGTTCAAACCTTTTTGGGGAAGTGTAGGTTGCTGGTGAAGAGGGCGAATAAATCCCAATAGTATCGCCGTATTTTAATGGTTTTGGAAGTATCATTTGTATGAATCCTTTCTATTAAATAGTTTGTTTATGAATTTATCATTGAATATTCTTATATTTCAGTATTCATAGTGTAACATAAATAGATTGAAATAATAATTGTTGTATATGAATAAATATACTTTTTACCTTGACGATATGCAGGAATTGTTGTTATGGTTGACTGTGAGTGTATAAAAGGTTTGCTAAAGGAGTTTTGAAATGAATCGGTTGAAATGGGGAAGAGTAACAATCCTATTAGTCATTATTTTAGGGATATGTTGGTTCTTATTCCAAGGAACTCAAAAGAGTACAACAAATGTAGAGGGACCACCTTTACAAGTGGCAGAGCTACCTAAAACTGGGTTAACTGAAAAAGTAGTTCCGTCAAAGTACATCCCACCAAAAGTTGATGCAAAAGCAGCTATGATTATCGATGCGAGTAATGGAGATGTTATTTATCAACATAACGAAAATGAAGCTTTTGCGCCAGCTAGTATGTCTAAGATGATGACAGCGTACCTTTTATTAGAGAGTGTACATAATGGGAAAGTTCGCTGGGAAGATCCGGTGAAAATGAGTGAGAAAGCAGCGCAAACAGAGGGTGCGAGAATCCCAGTCCAAGTGAATGACACATTGACTGTGAAAGACTTGTACCATGCATTAATGATTGAATCGGCAAATAATTCGGCGGTGGCGTTAGCAGAACATATGGCAAAGACGGAGAAAGATTTCGTTCAACTTATGAATGCAAAAGCGAAACAGTTAGAAATGTCGGAACATGCTAAATTCGCAAATGCATCAGGGCTACAAGAGCCTGATGGAAGTGAGACTAAGATGACAGCTGCCGATGTAGCAAAACTGGCGTATCATCTTATAAAAGATTATCCGGAGATATTAGAAGTGACTCACTTACGTCAAAGTCAGTTAGCATTTAATAATATTAATGTTATCAGTACAAATGACATGCTAAACAAAAATAATAAAAGTTTATATATAGAAGGAATAGACGGATTAAAAACAGGATTTACAGATAGTGCAGGGTACTGTTTTACAGGTACTGCAAAACAAGGAGATACTCGAATTATTACAGTAGTCATGGGGACTTCCAGTAAAACAAAACGTTTTACAGAGACGAATAAGTTAATGTCATATACATTTGGATTAGTTAATTAAGTAAAATGCTAAGTTAGAACATTACATGAGGAAGGCAGTTTATTGTTACTTATTTTTAGTAACGATAAACTGCTTTTTTATTTAAAACACGGGAAGTAAAAAGGTAAAAAATGTGAGAGTTATTATTTGAGTTTATCAATGTTTGTTGATAGTATAAAGTTATAAACTTATTAATAATAAGTTTGAAGGGGCGTTGTATGATGTATACATATGAAATAGCCTCAATTGAAAATTGGAGGGAATTATGATGGCAAAAGATTTTTACTCAGCAATTGAAGACAGAAGATCTATTTATGCAATTAGTAAAGAGCAAGTAGTTTCTGATGAGAAAATTCAAGAAGTGATTTATCATGCTGTAAAACATACACCTTCAGCTTTTAATTCTCAAAGTGCTCGTGTTGTTGTTTTGTTAGGAGAACAACATGATAAATTATGGGATCTTACGAAAGAAACATTACGGAAAATTGTACCTGAAAATAACTTTGCACCTACAGAAGAAAAAATGAATGCATTTAAAAGTGGTTATGGAACGGTTTTATACTTTGAAGACAGTGAAGTAGTGGAAGGGCTTCAAGAAAAATTTGCACTATATAAAGAGAACTTTCCAACTTGGTCACAGCAATCCTCAGGGATGTTACAATTTGCAATTTGGACAGCTTTAGAAATTGAAGGATTTGGTGCTACATTGCAACATTATAATCCATTAATTGATGAAAAAGTAAGAAAAGAATGGGATGTTCCAGAAAACTGGAAACTCACTGCGCAAATGCCATTTGGTAAACCAGTAGTACTTGCTGGCGAAAAAGAGTTCCAACCATTAGAAAATCGTGTGAAAATTTATAAATAAGGTAGAAATTATAAAAGGTGAACAGAGATACGACCTGTTCACCTTTTATTATCCCGCATTAACGGCCCGCAAACGCCCGATTGGTGAAGGATAATAATTAGTGGGAGATGCAAAAAATCCTTACTACTTATAAAGTTTCACTTTATAAGTAGTAAGGATTTTTTTGTTGGCAATTTTTCATCTGATTTTTCAATTCTTTTTTACGTGTTTCAATAGTTGATATTTTTTGTAATGTTATAAATGAAACGAACTGAATAGAGGCGTAGTATAATTCTATATTTTTGTTTATGTGATCGTCTATTATGTTTTTCACAAATGCACCTCCTTGTTCATTACTAGTAAGACTACAATTTGGAATGGTGGAAGTCGGCAGTCCTTAAATTCCTATTGCACATCTCTTTGTTGATAAGAGTTTCATATTATATGATTATATAAATAATAACGGAAATATTTCAAAAATTCCATAGCTAGTAAAAAAATAAATAGTCAATGGAGTGTGTATTTTCTTTAACATAGAATGAGGTTTTGAGAACTAAATCTTACAATTCGTCAAATTATTTAAAAAACATAGATCGTATAGGAAATTAGTTTTCTGAAAATATTATACTATTGATTAATTAAGTAATTTTTGCCATGATAAGAGTACGCTTCATGTAATTCATTTTATCAAGAAAACACATAGTTTGTTTTGTATTCGTTAATAAATTTTTTTATTGGATAGAAAATAAGTATTCTATATTGAGATAATGAATGGAATGTCGAATTTTCATGCGATACATAAGAAATTTGAAGAAAATCGTTGCAAAATTACTATGTTTAATGATAAAGTTCACATGAAGTTCACACGGAATTCACTTCATGCATTTAAAATGAAATACGTGTGAAAAATAAAACTCTTGTTAAAAAATGGAACTTGATGAATATTTTACTTTGATAATATTGTAAAGTATTAAGTTTATATGTTTTTTTAAGAGGATAGTAGGGAAAGGAAGTAAAGACAACTTATGAAAAAAGTAATTGCAGGTTTAGCAGCAGCTTCAGTAGCAGGTGTTGCAGTTCCAGGTATGGATTCTGCTCATGCACAAGTTTCGAACGAAGCGCTAAAAGAAATTAATGGACAAACTCAAACACAAACTCAAACGACTGTAACTGAAACAAAAAAAGTAGAAACAACTTCTGAATTAAAATACACAGTAACTGCTGATGTATTAAATGTTCGTTCAGGTGCTGGTACAGGACATAACGTTATTTCTAAAGTAAAACAAGGTCAAGTACTACAAGTAATTGGACAAGAAAACGGTTGGTTCAAAGTAAGTGTAAACGGCCAAACAGGTTATGTAAGTGGTGACTTCGTAACAACTGGTGGTAACAAAGGAACAACTGTTCAACAAGGAACAGGTACTTACACAGTAAACGTTTCTTCACTTAACGTACGTACAGGCCCAAGTACTTCTCATACAGTATTAGGTTCTGTAAATAAAGGGAAAACAGTACAAGTTGTAGGTGAAGTACAAGATTGGTTTAAAATCAACTTCAACGGTGGAACTGGATACGTAAGCAAAGACTTCGTAACAAAAGGTGGTTCTGCTGTATCTAACGAAACACAAAAACCAACTACAAACAACAACAATACTACTACAGTCCAAACTGGTGGTTCTTATGTTGTTAACACTGGTGCTTTAAAAGTACGTACAGGCCCAGCTACATACAATGCTGTAATTGGTGGGGTAACAAACGGTAAAGTATTAAACGTTACTGGCGCAGAAAATGGTTGGTACAAGATTAACCATAATGGCCGCACAGGTTACGTAAGTGCAGACTATGTTAAGTTTGTAAAAGGTGGAGTGACTGGTGGTAACCAAGGTTCTAACCAAGGTTCTAACCAAGGTTCTAACCAAGTACAAAAACCAACAGCACCTACAGGTGGAGATACGTCTTCAATCGCTGGATTCGCTAGATCTTTAAATGGTTCACCATACAGAACTGCTGGTACAACACCTGCTGGTTTTGACTGCAGTGGATTCATTCACTACGTATTAAATCAAACTGGTCATAAA
>Ga0105250_10001529_pt1 | contig 12470 bp, 12 predicted proteins | sample KBSS54metaG_FD_80425 | JGI IMG/M metagenome (GOLD analysis project Ga0105250, IMG submission 80425) | Switchgrass rhizosphere microbial communities from Kellogg Biological Station, Michigan, USA - KBS S5-4 metaG | ecosystem: Host-associated > Plants > Roots > Rhizosphere > Soil | place...
CCAATCAGCAGGACGCGTCCGCGATGCCACGGCTCATCGACGAACACCACTTCCATCGGCTTGTAGACGACCTGGCTGTTGTCGGTGATTTGCTCACGCAGTTCGCCAATCAGCCCGGTAAAGCCTTGCAGGCGCTGGCGCATCTGCGCCGCCAGATCGGCAGGATCCATCCACGGATTGGACGGCTCGTGGGAGGTCAGAAACAGGTACATCAAATCGCCGGCCAACGGCACCAGCCCGGCGTTGCCGTCAGCGCTTTGATAGTTGGCCAGATGATCGATCTGTGGCGCGCGGGGAAAGTTGTAGCGCCACACCGACTGACCAGTGAAACACGGGGTGTAGGCATCGCCGAAGACCAGGCTGCGCACTTTCGAGAACAGTCCGTCGGCACCGACCACCAGGTCGTAGTGGCCGCGATTGCCGTCGGTAAACAACACGTCGACCTCTGTGCCGTTGTCGTCCAGCGCTTCCACACTCAGGCCCAAACGCACGTTGGCACCGAGTTGCAAGGCGGTTTCGCTGAGGACTTTGTGCAGTGCCAGGCGGGAAATACCGACGTTGGCGGGATACTGCGGGCCGGCCAGTCGCTGACCCGGAATGCGCGCCAGTTGCTGCCCGCCGGGGCCGTAGATAGCGACGTCTTCGAAGGCATAAGCGGCATCGAGATAGCCGTCGAGAACGCCCAGCTTGGCCATTTCACGGACGACGTTGCTCTGCTGAATAATCCCGACGCCATAGACTGTCCATTCGGACTTGAGCTCGATCAGGTCGACCTCGATACCTTTACGCCGCATGGCGATGGCCGCACACAAGCCGCCGATACCACCGCCCACGATCAGAACGTTGTTCACTGCACTCATGGTGTTCTCTCTTTTTATTCTTGTGATCGATGCTGCGTCGGGCACGGCATCGTTGGATGAAGCTTCCCGGCAAAGCAGGGATTTGACTAATCGCGAGTAAGGATGCGATGTATCGCCGTACGCGATACCTCGACTTATCCCGGCAGCGGCAAGTCCTCAGGCATTTGCACCAGCAGCCAGCCGTCCTTCTCGCAGCTCGGCAGCGCCTCCAGCGTCTGGCCCAGGCACGGGCCGTAGATACACTCGCCCGTCGCCGGCAGAAATTGCGCACCGTGGGCGTAACAGACGATCAACTGGCCATCGGCGGACAGGAACTTGTCCTTGCGATACTCCAGGCGCACGTCCAGATGCGGACAACGGTTGCGATAGACCCGCACCTGATTGTCGTGACGCAGGGCAAACACGCTGTCGCGCCCCTGCGCCAACGGGTCGAACCCGCGCGCCCGGCCCTCCTCCAGTTCGTCCAGCCGACACAGTGGCTGCGCAATAGCGCTCATGATCAGCGCCTGCCTCAACCGAGTTTTGGCGGCGGGCCACCGGGGGCCCATTTTTCTTTGGCGCTGAACAGGAACAGCTGCGAGTTATCCGCCGACAGCGGCGCGCGACGGGCCTCCCAGGCGTCATCGTGCTTGTCCATGTCGGCGTCATATTCGATGTGGCAGCCCAATGGACTGTTGAAGTACCAGAACCAGTTGGAGCCAAACAGGTGACGACCCGGCCCCCAGCAACTGGTCCAGCCTTTTTGCTCGAAACGCGTCCCGGCCAGCAGCACTTCGGTGCCACTGCCCATGTGGAAGGTGAAGTGTTCGCAGCCTTTCATGTGCGGCGGGGTCTGGATCATGAACAGGCAATGGTGATCATCAGAGCCTGCCGGACGCATGAACGGCCCGGCGCCAATGAACGTGTCGGTGGTGCGAAAACCCAGACGCTCGGCATAAAAGGCTTCAGCTTTTGCCGCATCGGGCACGAAATACACCACGTGGGACAAAGTGCGCGGAGCAGCGCCCATATCGAGGGTAATGCCCGGCTGGTTAAGCGGCCGCTGTGGCGCATGGCCGGCGGCGTTGGTCAGGTCATCCGGTGCACTGTACGGCTTGCGTACGCTGACCTGAAAAGCGATGGCGAAACCCATGTCGTCAACGCTGTGCAGCACGCCGTGTTGATCACGACTGACACTACGATCACGGGCCAGCTCATCTTCGATGGCATCCAGATCGCTGATCGCAGCGACCCCGTAGACCGTCTCGCGAATCGACGGTGCCGGGCCGATCGCCGCCGGCAAATCAGGATCGTCGGCTCGGCGGATAATCACGGCGGTGCCGTCCAGCGCTTCGAAACGCCCGCCTTCGCTGTCTACGCCGACCGGCGCAAGGCCGTAGTCGCGCAGGCAATCGGTGCAGGCTTGAATGTCATCGACGCCAAAAATCAGGGCATCAAGGCCAATGATGTTCATGGCTTACCACTCCATTGAAATTATGATCCGGTGACGGTCGCCATGGACGCCTTGCAGCGCGCCGGGCCTGACTGGAAACCGGTGGTGGTGTCGGCAGCAGGGCCGACTGCGGCGAAGATTGGCGTAAGGGCTGAGCGCTGACTAATCGCGAGTCGGGATGCGACCTATCGGCAAACGCGATACCTGTGACGAAGGTTGACGCGCCGATGGATTCGTTCGAATGTATTGCGAAAATAAATACAAAAACGGACCTGCCCATGCGTTTCAACCATCTGGATCTGAACCTGCTGGTCGCGCTCGATGTATTGCTCGAAGAGCAGAACATCACCCGCGCTGCCGAACGCCTGCACATGACCCAATCCGCCACCAGCGGCGTGCTCGCGCGATTGCGCACTTACTTTGAGGATGAGCTGCTGGTCCAGGTCGGACGCAAGATGCAGCCCACGCCCTACGCTACGGAACTGGCCAGACCGGTGCGTGAAGTCCTGCTGACGATCCAGTCCTCAATCACTGCCAAACCGGTGTTCGACCCGGCCACCAGCAAGCGTCATTTCCGCTTGGTGACCTCGGATTATCTGATCAGCGTGCTGTTCGCCCAGGTGATCCAGAACATTCATCAGGAAGCACCCAACATCACCTTCGAAATGCTTGGCCCCAGCGACAATTCCGGCGAGTTGCTGGTGCGTGGCGAAGTCGACCTGATGATTGTTCCCGAGCGCTACATCATTGAGGGTCACCCTTCGCGACTGCTGTTCGAAGAAGAACACGTGTGCGTGGTGTGGCAAGGCAATACGCAAGTCGGCGATACCCTGACCCTTGAGCAGTACATGGAGATGGGCCATGTCTCGGTGGGCTTCGGCCGTACCCGGCACATGAGCATCGAAGAATGGTTCATGAATCAATACGGCTTCAATCGGCGCATTGAAGTAATCACCAGCGACTTCAATACCTTGCCGCAACTGATTGTCGGCACGCAGCGCATCGCCACGATGCACCAGCGCCTGGCGAACCTCTACGCGCACTATCTGCCGCTGCGCATCCTGCCGCCACCGGTGAAGATCCCGGTCATGCGCGAGTACATGTTGTGGCACCGCAGCGTTGACGGCGACCCGATGCACCGCTGGCTGCGCGAACGCATCAGCGAATCCATCCAGCATCTGCAACACGTGCCCATCGTATCTCGCGATACCTCGTATCCGCCGTCACGATTGGCCAATTAGTCGGGTGATCCTTAACGTGCCTTGGGAATGCCAAGGCAACCATAAGGACAACAATAATCATGTTTCGCTATTTCCCGACCAACTACGTTTGGAATCTCTCTGTCGACCTGGCCATTGAAATGGGCGCCCGCATGGGCGAAATCGAAGAGATGTGCGCCCCGCTGCAAGAGGCAGCCAAGCAGCCGGACGCGGCCGGCACCCGCGCCTTTCGCGAAACCTGGGCGAAAATGGCCGACAAGCTTTGCGGTCTGGCCGAGGAAGACGAAGGCAATGGCCGGATGCTCTCGGCTGGCGAAAAATACAACCGCGCCGCCACCTATTATCTGACCTGCGAGCGCCTGCAAGCCCACGGTGCGCCGGGCCGCACTGAGCTCTATCAACGTTTCCTGCAGACCTTCAAGCGCGGCGTCGAACTGTCGCGTGAAAACTGTGAACGGGTGGAAATCCCCTACGAGGGCAAACATCTTTCCGGCTTGCTCGTACGCGCCGAAGGCGTCGAGGGTCCGGCGCCGATTCTGGTGCAGGTCAACGGTCTGGACTCGACCAAGGAAATGAAATACCGCGTGGGTCTGCCTGCGTGGCTGGCAAAACGCGGCATCTCTTCGCTGATCATTGACCAGCCCGGCACCGGCGAAGCGCTGCGCCTGCATGGCCTGACCGCACGATTCGACAGTGAACACTGGGCCAGTCGCGTGGTGGATTGGCTGGAAACCCGAAGCGATGTTGATGCCAAACGTATCGGCCTCGAAGGTGTCTCGTTGGGCGGCTATTACTGCCCGCGCGCGGTTGCGTTCGAACCACGCTTCGCCTGCGGTGTTGTATGGGGCGCCAACCACGACTGGCGTGATGTGCAAAAGCGTCGACTGGAAAAGGAAGGCAGCTTCCCGGTGCCGCACTATTGGGCGCATGTCTGCTGGGTGTGGGGCGCCAAGGACGTCGAAGAATTCATGGCCATCGCCGAAAACGTCCACCTCGATGGCGTGCTCGACCGGATCAAGGTGCCGTTCCTGGTGACTCATGGTGAGCAGGATTCGCAGATTCCGTTGAAATGGGCGCATCGCACCTACGAACAACTGGTCAACAGTCCAAAATGTGAACTGAAAATCTTCACCGAACGTGAAGGTGGTGTGCAGCATTCGAGCTTCGACAACAGCATCAATGCCGGGCACTTCATCGCCGACTGGGTCGCCGAAACGCTGGGCGGTCGCACCGCCTGATCACTGAAAAGCACGCATAAAAAACGCCGGACAATCTTTCGATTCTCCGGCGTTTTGCATTAACGGATTCAAGCGCTGGCGCAGCTATTGATGCCGTCAATACTCAGCCATCGATGCAATCTGCTGGTCGTCCCCTCGCGTGCTCTCTAGCCTCTCTTTGCATAACAATCACATAGCGAAGACGCCATGACTGCCCTGCACCTGAAATGCCAGACCCTGTTTGACGGCACCGGACTGCAAACCCGCCAACAACAGACATTGATCGTCGAAAACGGTCTGCTCAGTTACGTCGGGCCCACCGCGTTGGCACCCGCTCCCCAGCCAGGCGATACACAGGTGGATGCGGGGGATAATTTCGTGATGCCGGGGCTGGTGGATGTGCACACGCATCTGGCCTTCGGTAACGCGCAGAGCGAAGAAGATATTGATCTATGGACCAGCGACGAATTTCGCGCGTTGCGCGGGATGTTCTTCGCGCAACACGTACTGGCCGCCGGCGTCACCAGCATGGTCTGTCCCGGCGACAGCGGCCAGCTCAGCATCGCCGTGCGCAATGCGGTGACCGCTGGATTATTTGAAGGGCCGAGGATCGCAGCCAGCAGCCGCGTCATCACCAATCGCCAGAGTCTGAACGATTGGTTCCCGAGTCGGGTCGGCGCTCCGGAATACTTCACCGCCCAATTGGTCACCAGCCGTAGCGACGCCCTCGCGGAGATCCGCAAGCAGGCCAAGGACGGCGTCGACCTGATCAAGATCGCCATGGACGGCACGCACCGCCGTCCCAACGGCGAAATCATTGCGGCCTTTACCGCCGACGAAACCTTCGAAATGGTTGAGGAAGCGCATCGTCTGGGCTGCAAGGTCGCCACCCATGCCTATGGGCGCGAAGCTGTGATGTACGCGGCGCGTGCAGGCGTTGACCTGGTTTTCCATGCCTTTTACATGGACGACGCGTGCATCGAAGCGTTGCTCGAGGCCGGCAGCATCCTTGCCCCGACCATGACGTTCCCGCAGAACACCGTGGACTTCTGCCAGCCCCATGATCCGGCGATCAGCACGGGTTATGCCGGTTATTGTGCTCGCACATTGGAGGTCGGTTCGGCGGTACTCAAACGCGCCAAAGCAGCCGGCGTACCGTTCGCCTGCGGCAGTGACAGCGGTTTTGCGGTGACGCCCTATGGCGAATGGCATGCACGCGAATTGGAGCTGTTGGTCACGCGCCTGGGATTCACCCCGGCCGAAGCGTTGTACGCCGCGACGGCTGTCGGTGCGCGCTGTATGCCGCGCGGTGAAACCCTCGGCTCGCTGCAAGTGGGCAAGCAGGCAGACTTCCTCGTACTCGACGGTTCACCGCTGGATGACATCCGCATCCTCCAGGATCGTTCGCGCCTGAAGGCTGTTTACAAGGCCGGCCAACCGGTACGCATGGATCGCAGCCCCTACAACCCCAAGCAGGTGTCCGACTTCAACTCACTGAAATGGACCGATCTTTACACCCGCGATCGCGTTGCCCAACTTGGCAAGTGGGCTGTATGAGGACAGAGGCCATGCAGCGACTTGATCTGCTCACTGCCACGAACATGGCGAGCGATGCCATTCGCATTGCTCGGGAAACCGGGATCAAACCGCTGGGCGTCGCCGTACTGGATGCCGCCGGCCATCCCTTGGCGATATTGCGCGACGAACACGCCACCTTCCTGCGCCCGCAAATCGCCATCGGCAAAGCACGCGGTTGCCTGGGCATGGGTTTTGGCGGACGTGAACTGGCGCGACGCGCGCAGGCCATGCCGGCGTTTTTCGACGCGATCAACAGTTTGACCGGCGGCGAGGTGATTCCCGTGGCGGGCGGCGTGCTGATTCGAAATGCCGAGGGCACGATTCTCGGGGCCATCGGCATCAGTGGCGATACCTCGGACAACGACGAACGCTGCGCATTGCTGGCCATCGCCAAAGCCGGATTGGTCGCCGACAGCGGCGATCAGGCAGAGGGTTGATCGAGCAACGCGGCCTGTTCCAGAAGCAGGCCGCGAAACCACTGCATGACCGGGTCATGTTCTTGATAGGGATGCCATTGCAACACTTGAACGGCCTCTGGGAAAGCCAGCGGCGCCGGGTGGACGCGCAACGGATAACGCTGGGCAAAGCGTTGTGCCTGCCGTTGAAACACCGTGGCAATGCGCGCGGTACCGACAATGAATTGCGGCATCAGCACAAAGCTTTCCACGGTTACCGCCACTTGCCGCTCTATTCCGAGTTCATGCAGGTGCATGGCGTCCATCGCCAGATTGTGTCCGTCGGCAAACTCGCGCACCACGTGCGCCGCGGCGCAATAGTCGGCCATGCTCAGATGCTCGGCAAACTGTGGCTGTTGCGCGCAGACAATACAACAGAGCTGGTCAGTCATGAGCGGCACATGGGGATAGGCCGGATTCAGCCGTCGCTGCGGCACGATCACGCAATCACTGCGCCGATAATCCAGCGCTTCGCTGACGACATCACCGTCGCGTGGCACCGGCATGTCGCGCAGGCTCAAGCGAATATTCGGAGCGACACGCGCCAAAACACGGCTGATCGCCGGAAGCAGCACGTCGGCGACGTAATCGGAGGCTACGAGGGTTATGTGCCGGTCGCAGTTCGCCGGGTCAAAATTCAGCGGCGCGTCGACGATCTCCCGAGTCAGTGCCAACGCTGCACGTACTTTGGGCAGCAACGCCTGCCCCAACGCGGTGGGTTCCAGGCGTCGGCCCACTTGCACGAGTAACGGGTCATTGAAATGCTCACGCAAGCGACCCAATGCCGAACTGGCCGCTGACTGTCCCAGACACAAACGCTCGGCCGCCCTGCTGACGCTGCATTCGCTCAGCAAAGCGTCCAGCGCAACCAAGAGATTAAGGTCGAGGCGTCGATATCGCATGTGGGTTCCGCTGAAGGTGATGGTGACGTCTTTGCGCCCGGTTTGCGGGCAGGATCAAAAACGAATCATGACCTTAGCGAGCTGTGTACCCATGCGCCAATCGCGTGTTTGGTTGGGAGGTATCGTTTACGGAGATACCAAGCGCCAATGCGCGTAATTAGTTACTCATGGGAAGCCACTAATAGAAGGGTCAACGCGCGCCATCGAGGATCTGGCAGGTAAGCAAAAGCCCTGCGATCACTTTTGATCGAGAACAACTTATAGGTTGCTCGAAAAACGATGCTCGTGGATGACGGCAATCGGCCAATAGCAGCCGCTCAGGAGTGGCGTCTTTCGACCCATAGCGGGCAACGGAACGAAGACCTCGCCGTCAGCTAATCTATTTCAACAATGACGACGCTGAAAGCGAGGCAAGGGAATGAAAATGGGATTTAGGGATGATCTAGTCTTCTCAATGGTTTTGATCGCTCTCGTTATCGTTTACGCATCCAGTGTTGGCAACTCGCTTTACTTAGGCTTCTGGTATCTCATTGGAGTGCCAGTGGTAATGTTGCTGCCAGGCTTGATTCTACGTTCTCGGGCCCTGTTTCTAACTGGAACAACAGCCGCAGCGGTTGTCACTCTTCTGGTCTACATGGCGATCGTATCCAGCGCGGGTCGTGATGGTGGTCTCGTTGGGCTGGGTCATTTATTTTCGGTCCCGGGGATGGTCGTAGGCACAAGTGTTTCGGCTTGGTTGTTGAGGTTCCGTGTAAATACGAGCTTGCCATGGATTGTCGCGAGCTTTGCGTTTCTGGGAGCCGGCTTCGGTTTCATGATTGCTCAAGTTATCGTGTGCACCACCGCTATGTACTGCAGCGCACTATCGATGGGTGCTTGGAATTAACTGAACAAGCATCCACTTCTGGCCGATTGCTGCCGCTCCTGACCGTCAGCTTCCGGCAAAAAGCGGACGATTAATTTAGGAGTTGTAACAAAGAGTTGTCCGCCATTTAATGAGTGATCGAACATCAGGTTGATTAACCGAAAATGAGTAAATTGGGTTGCACATGTGGTCATGTGATTACCGATCAGACCGACGGTTTGCCCTATAAGGCGAGCCTGCTTCGCGACGAGGTAGAAAATGAATTTTGGGATGAGGTGCACCGTGAACTCAAACCTCTGGTAGAGGCGGCGGCGTCAGGAGACAAGGCTGTGATCGCCGATGCATTTGGCGAGTTTTCACCCTGGTTCAGCGCTGCTGACAAGCTGCAAGACCGGATATCCAGCCTCTATATTCGCCGAATGTCGAGCGCCTACGAGTGCCAGAACTGTGGACGCCTTTGGGTGCAAAAAGATGACAGTGAAAGATTTGTTTCCTATGTCCCTGAGGAAGGCGCATATGGCGCAATCCTGGCGGTAGCATCAGGAGGATCTGAAAATCTGAATTAAGCGTTCGCAATTGGTCGGAAGCGGAGATTGCAATCGGCAGCAGTCGGCCAGAAGCGGCCAGTCATGACCGACTGCTATCGACACAATCCGGTCGAAGTACGGTCTATGCACTCAACTGCAGCTAACCGAGTCGAGCCGCCGCTCGTAAGCCTGAATCGTACAGCGGTAGTTTGGCTTGCTTTGTAAGCCTGCAGACGGTCTTGAACCGTTCTTCTGCACAAATATTGGTTTCTCTAAGGCACAAGATAGGGGCAGATTACAGAGTGGGCCGCATATGTGTCGAGCTCTTCGCCGTCTATAGCTTTCCCGAGTGACGTTTTGCCAATTTGAACTCTTTGGAGGCCTTCCCCGCTCCGTCATGGCCAGGAAACAATGTCGCCGCTGAAAAACCATAATCATTGCATTTGAAAATAAGGTTGCCGACATTCTGATGCGAAAGTACAACTTTGTGCAAAGTCACATCTGCGTTTACGCGAAGAATCTCATCAATTGCAGGTCCGATATCAAAATCGGCGTCACGAGATTGGCCAACTATCCATTTCACCAACAAAAAACAACCTTTTTGTGCTGCAAGATTCTTACTAGTAATACCTGGCAACCCCACATGATGGATTTCAGCAATTGCGTTGGTTGTTTCGTGACGAATAAGATGGACCTCACGCGCATCGACACCCCACACAACAATATCATCAGTAAGAGACCCGCATGGCTTCATTAAATCAAAAGCCTGAATGCCGGCAAAGTATGCAGCAACAAAAGGGGATCGTGTCCAGTCGAGGAGCCGTGTCGGCACGCCGTGGTGCTGGGCAGAAGCAAGAAGTGGGTAAAAATCTTCCGTAGGCCATTCATTTGCATTTGAGCCAAATGTTTCGGCAAAGTTGAAAAACTCCGCTTTCTGCCGAAAGTCATGCGAGTCGCCAGGGATCGCCAGTCCCATTTCATCACAATGATGTGCGTATGCGCTAAGAAGCTCATATTCAAAAAACATCACGTGGTCAGTCTGACGGTAAATAGACCTCGATCTTTTGTATTGATCGATAACAGTCTGGCGAAGCGCTGATGGCTCCAGTGGCCACGATGCGTTGCCTTGCCCGCGAAAAATGGGGCGTGCTGTGATGCCCATTTTCTGGATCAACTCGCCGTCTGGTGAAATAAATCGCCAGAACTTAGCTAAATCGCTGAATTTATGCTCTTGGATCGGCATGCCAGTTTTCCGGTCTAGATGCCGCATCTCTCGATACAGGCAATCTTACAGTTATCGATGTAGTGGCCAACGCTTGCGCGCGGAGCAGACCTCTGTGCGAAAACTTCGTTAAGCAACTGATAGACAGCTACCGGGCGATATCGATCGCTTCCCGACGATACGCTATCGTGCCTGAATAGGCACTGATCATCGCGCTCATTTCCCCGCACCAACGAATTCCCTTCGTTTCCCATCACAGCTATCATTATTGACTATATGGGGCAAACTGAAACGTAGGTGATATGGCTGAATTGTGGAAACCAGTGGGTGGGGTGTTCTGGAAAGTGGCGCCGCCCGAAAGAGTGCCGGAGGTATTCTCGCTCTCAACGACCATCCTCTGCGGGGTTATCACTGCGTTCGTTGTTACGGCTCTGCTGAATTATTTTTCGCAGAAGGTCAGCCCGCAGAGCTGGAAACTCCGAAAGCATTTGGGCGCGGTCGGCATCGCGATGACCTTGGCATATCTGGCTATCATCTTGCCGATTATCTGGGGACGAGCAGGCACGCTATTGACGATGCCCCTCAACGAGGTGGGAGACTTCCTTGCCGGCGTGATCGGCACGATTGGATTATTCTGGCTTGTTCTCGGTTTCATGCAGCAAAGTGAGGGGTTGAGATTGAGCACAGATGCGCTGAAGATTCAGGCAACCGAATTACAGCAAAGCACTGGAGCGCTGAAGGATCAGGCTAAGGAATTGAAAAGTTCAGTAGATCAGCAAAAAATCATGGCTACATTGGCCGCGAAGCAAATCGAGGCACAACTTCAGGCTTTGAAGCTACAAATCGAAGAGCGCGACAAGTCCCTATTGGCGGATTTCTCGTTCAGCTCAGAGCCGCTTCCCACCGATACCGAAGAAGAGGTGATGGTTCATAAGTGTACACTCGAAAACCTCGGTAAAGATGCCTACGGTGTCAGAGTTGAATACGATACATGGTGGCAGGGCACGCAGTCTCAGAGTTTGGGAGATATAAGGTCCAACTCATTCAAGATTTATAACCTAACGTTTCCGACATCGGGAAGCGGTGTGTCAGGAACGTTTCGGATCCTCTATGAGGATGGCCAAGGTACTATCCGATCCCAAAGCTTTAGATACTCTTGTCGTGAACCAGAATATTGGTTTTTTGCGGAAAAAATCAGGACGCCACCTCTCCACCCTCCTTACTTTATAACAGCAGAATTTGTCGAACGTTGAAGGCGGGCCAATCTCGTGCAAAAAGGTGACATATTTTGCATAGACGAGCTCGCTCCAAATTATCCGTCGTCAATAAAAGATGATGGCTGTATCTAAAGCCCGTTGGATCAGGGCTCGGGAACCGAGCACTTCTGTTGGTTGGGAGAAACCTAAGTTGACCGTCCGCTTCTGGCCTATTGCTGCCGGTCACCAAGACTACAGTCGCCTAGAGCTGCCGGTGAAGGACGTTAGATTTTGGCCGCAACGGCACACTTGACCATCCCCCCCCCGAACTTTTGTTGAGTCCGTCTGATCGTCTACGAAAGAAGCGCTCGCAACGGAGCTGGAATGGATACAACTTCCTTACTTTCCGGCGAGACACATACGTGTGTGACATTCGCGGTAAATGCCAGCACGCCTTTGCCTATAAACCCCTCCACCAAAAAAGTAAAAGAGTGCTCGCCCAACCTGGCCACGCCAACTTTAATAGTCATTTCGTCATCCCACGTCAGCGGAGCCAGCAACTCGATCGACATCGCACGCACCGGCGGCAATATATTAAAACTCATCACCGCTCTAAGCCCCGGCCCCCCTACCCATCTGTCGAGTGCTACACCAATGGCCTCTACAGCAAAATATGAGAATCGCGGGGTGTAAACCACCCCTGCCGGATCACAATCACCGAACAAAATAGTTCGACTTACCAAAACCGCCTCAGGCATAAATCCCCCCTACTCGTCGGCGTCAGGCCGATATCGATGAGTTCTTCTCGCTCGGCCATCAAGGGCTTCTGCCTTTGATGGCGGCGATTGTCCCCACATCAGCGACTCAAAGATTTTCACCTAAGACCTAAGCACTCAGCTGCTTGAACCAGTCAAGACTCGCAACGGTAGATCCAGAAGGACGGTATTCACATCCGATCCATCCTGCGTAGCCGCGCTGCTCCAGCGCCGCGAACAA
>Ga0105250_10001536_pt1 | contig 12418 bp, 10 predicted proteins | sample KBSS54metaG_FD_80425 | JGI IMG/M metagenome (GOLD analysis project Ga0105250, IMG submission 80425) | Switchgrass rhizosphere microbial communities from Kellogg Biological Station, Michigan, USA - KBS S5-4 metaG | ecosystem: Host-associated > Plants > Roots > Rhizosphere > Soil | place...
ATGAGATAGACATCGAAGCCACGGTAAAAATGCTTAATCTCTGAACCCCTTCAGGCTGACCTGTGCCGAAATCCTGCTGCAAACGTGTGCAGAATTTCGGCACCGCTGATTGAACGCGGGAGTAGCTATCAGGCCGCCTGCGTGACAGAAGACTCTCTCACAAACTCCGCCAGCAGCCAGATCATATCATGCAGCAATCCTGTTAACGATTTCTCTACGCTTGCAGAAAGTGTTCCCCCCTGAATAGCCTGCGTTAACGCCTGCGCATATTCCACCGGTGTGGCGGTGTTCTGCCAGCAGTCCGGCGCGCAGGAGTCGATTTTTTCGCCTTCAAGAAGATGCTTAACAAGATAAGGCGAGAGATCGCTATCGCAGCGCGCATGCAGCTGACCGAGCGCATCCAGCAAACGGCCGCACAGCGAACGACGTGTTTCTGCATCGTCGGTTTCAACCAGGACGCTGACAAACGCGGCGCAGGCATCGGCGATCTGCAGTGAATCGGCGGAGGCGGGAAGCGACAGCGCAAGCAATTGATGAGTGAAACTGTCAGCGGATTGTGAAGTAGGCAAAGTTGGAATAATCGCCATGTGGTTTTCCTTTTGAGTAAATATCTCCTGACCACCACACGAGTTACGACGCTCAGGGATGGTAGCGCTGACGGAGGTAGGAATACCGTACACGATAAAAACGGCCAGCTTTTCGGCTGCTCCACCAGCGCCGCCATGATTTTAATGGGACAAGCACTGTTGCGACAAACATTGTCGTATCGTGAAGTCTGGGTTCCTACACCCGATTGCGAATGTGCCGCAATGCACGCACTTTACGACCCTGAAATGGCAAAGAAAAGGCATTACACAAGGTAACTTTTTGGTTTGCGAGGCGTCTTCCAGAATCGTGCGCGGTTGAGTCTTTTTAGCGAGTAAAGAGGATACCGGAGCCCGATGGCTCCGGTAGAAGGGGTGGTTAGAATTCGTAGCGAGCGCCTAAGTTATAACGTCGGCCTTCCAGCAGCGCCGACTGGTTGTATGTGGTGGTGTAAATCGGGTTAGCATCGAACAGGTTGTTAATCCCGGTCATCAGCGTGATGTTCTTATTGAGATGGTAGCGAGCCCCCAAATCCACCAGCGCATAAGCTTCTGTCGAACTGGATTTGCCAATGTCCGGCGAATTGCTGCGCCAGCTTGATTTGGTCCACAACTCCAGATCGTTCAGCACGTTCCAGGTGAGTGAAACGTTAGCCATGCTGGTCGGGAAGTCGCTCAGCGCATAGCCTTTATAATCACCGCTTTTCTGCTCGCTGTGCGTGTAGGTGTAGTTGGCGTTGGCTCTCAGTGAGGCGGTCACCTGCCAGTCACCGTTAAGCTCTATACCATAGATTTCCGCATCGCTGACGTTAAAGTACTGGAAAACGCTTTCCGCGACATAACCGTTGTATTGGCATTTCTGCGTGGCGGTTTGAGTACAGATGGTTTTGTCGCTGATCTTGTCTTTGAATTTGGTGTAGAAAAGGGTCGCATCAAGTGCCAGCGCATCTTGCTGCCAGTACACGCCCATCTCGGTATTAACGCTTTGTTCGGGTTTCAGATCGTCATTACCGATGCTAATTTCTGAATAGGGATAACGACCATAAACGCTGGTAAAGCCTTCATTATTCTCACGTAAATCCGGTTTCTTATAGCCAGCAGACACGCCGCCTTTCAGCGCCCAGTTTTCGTCAATAGTCCAGTTGCCGTAAAGCTTTGGAGTAACGTGGTAGCCAAAATAGCTGTCGTGATCCAGACGAGCGGAGGTGGTCAACGTGAAGTCAGGCACCATCATCCACGCATCTTCGGCAAACAGCGCCCAACCATTACGGGTGATTTTACTGACCGGCGTGACGCCAGGCGCTTCTTTGTCCTCGATGCCAAAGGTGTCATCCAGCTCATTGCGCGTCCAGTTTGCGCCAAGCGTGAGCTTGTGATCGCCCAGCGAGAAAGTGTTCGCGCTGTTGGCTTCAACGTTACGTTGCTCAATAAACTGCGAGCTCATCCCCGGGACGCGATATTCCGTTTTGGCTTTTTCGTAACTGATGTAGTTCTTCACTTCCAGCAAATCATCGCCATACCACGCATGCTGGGAAAGCGATGCCGCATCGCGGTCAAAGCCCCAATACCATTGCTTGTTGTTATGTGATTTTTCCTGATTACCTTTTGTGACGTTCAGATCCCAGAGCTGGGTATCGGTCGGTGACATGGCGATCGTCGCATCCAGATTTCCGGCTTCATGCTTCACAAAGCGTTCATCCGACTGGCTGTCATCATCACGTCGATCCAGATAATCCGCGGCCACGCTGACGCCGAGCTTGCCTGGGATAATCGGACCCATTAAGAAGGCATTGGTCTGGTTGGTGTTGCCGTATTCGCTCTTTTCCTGCAGGAAATAGTTGTTTTCCAGCACCCCGGTCCAGGTTTCCAGGTTATAGGCTTTTTTGGTGATGACGTTGACCACGCCGCCAATGGAGTCAGATCCATACAGAGAAGACATCGGCCCACGGATCACTTCGATGCGCTCGATGGCCGCGATTGGCGGCATAAAGGCCGCTTCAGTCCCAATATGGTGTCCGTAAGGACGCGATTCGCGGGTGGCTTGTTTAATGCCGTTGACCATGTACGACGTGTAGGTGGAATCCATGCCGCGCATCTGTACATCACCGGTTGCCAGGCTTCCGTGGCCATTGCCGACCAGCACGCCAGGCATCTCACGAAGCGCTTCCGTAACGTTCTGATTCGAGCGAGTATTGAGTTCCTTTTCATTGACGACAGAAATGGTTGCCGGGGCTTCGCGGCGTTCCTGGCTGAAACCGGTCGCGGTGACCACAATCTGATCTTCATTGAGTGGCGCGGTCTCTGCGGCATAAACAGCGGCCGGGGAGGCGGTCAGGGCGAGCGCAACCGCCACCGCCGTGCGTGTCTGAATTATCACAACAGAATCCTTAAAATTGGGTTAAATCAATCTTGAGCACGTAATCCGCTTCTTTCGCTTTTTCGTCCTGTTTAACGCTGACATACAGCGTTTGGCCGTCGGCAGAGAGCACGAGGCTGTTAGGCATTGCGGCGGTTTTAATGGTGTGTTTCACGGCATAGCTGTTCGCGTCGACAACGCTGATTTGGTGAGCGTTGCGGTGGGTAACGTAGATCTCGTTGCGTGAAGGGTGATAAACCACAGCGATGGAGTTCGGCGAAGGGATACGGTGGATAAGCTTGCCGGAATCCAGTTCGACAACCAGCACATCAGCGGTGTTGGTATCGGCGATATAGCCCACACCTTTGGCCGTGTTCAGGGCAATATTCAGGAAGTAATGTTCAGGGTCAGCAGGATCGACCTTCACGCGTTTGAGGGTTTTGGACGTTTTGCCGTCGAGCGTAACCAGCTCACCAGTTCCGGTCACCACGTAAACGTTGTCACCCACTTCATCCACCGCAAAGCCGACGGGCTCTAGCTTCTCAATTGTCTCTGCAAGCTGTTGTTTTTGCGTATCGACAACCCACAGCAGGCCTTTGCCCTTGCTGCCAATTCCGGAGACGTACAGACGATGATGTTTTTTATCCAGCACCACTTCGCGCACGTGCGCTTTTCGATCTGGATTTGAATCATCACTTAGCTGAATGGTTTTGATCGCTGTGTTGGTGCGAGTATCAAGCAGGGTGACTGACCCTTCCATCGCGTTACCGAGATACAGAATGTGATTTGCTTCATCCAGAGCGACGGCAAAGGTGCGGCGTTCAGTCGCGATTTTTTGAGCGATTTGCAGGGAATCGGCGTTCAGAAGGAAAACCAGACCGGCCTTTTTGTCTGCGTCAAAAGAGGGCGCGGACGCCGCGTACAGCGCCTTTTGCGCGTTATCATATGCCAGTTCGTAAACGCCATGCCCCAGCGGTTGCGACTGGAAATCTTTATCCGTAAATTGCTTAGCGAACACTGCGCCAGAGTGGATCGCCATTGAGAGGGCCAGCGCACAGTAGGTGGTTTTTTTTAGCGTTGAGGTCATCATGTCATTTTTCTTTACAGTTGCTTACGTAATGGAAAATGATAATGAAAATGTATATCATTTACAATTGTAAATAGTTATCAAAATGCCTACCAATTTTCGTCATGTGATCGGAAACCGGTTTAAGGAAAACGGGAAATGTGATTGGGGGATAAAGAAAGCCGGGCGGCTGAAGCTGCCCGGCTTGAAGGCAACGCGTTAGCCCATGCGATGTTCACCGTTAAGCATGGCCTGGCGATCAAACACCCGCTGAATTTTCCCGTGGGCCATAAACGCCGCGCGATCGGACATATGCGCGATCACGTCCGCATCATGACTCACCAGCAAATAGGTCATACCGTGCTGCTGTTTCAGGCGGTTGAGTAAATTGAGAATTTCCGCCTGCACTGACATATCCAGCGCTGACGTCGGCTCATCCAGCAGCAAAAGTTGCGGGCGAAGCAGCAGCGCGCGGGCGATGGCAACGCGCTGGCGCTGGCCGCCGGAGAGCTGATGCGGATAGCGCTTCGCTGCATCTGCCGCAAGCCCAACCTGCTCTAACACCTCGGCCACTTTTTCCGAAATCCGCGTTTCGCCGTGGATTTTTAACGGCTCCGAAAGCGTGCGTGAAATCGTATGGTTTGGATGCAGCGACGCCCACGGGTCCTGAAAAACCATCTGCACGTTGCGACGCAGCGCGCCCGTAAAACGGGCTTCGGGTTTCAGGTGTTCGCCCAGCAGCGAGAGGCTGCCGCTCCACTGGCGCTGGAGACCGGCGAGCACGCGAAGAAGGGTTGATTTGCCGCAGCCGGATTCGCCGATCAGGCTAAACGTTTCGCCTTTTTCAATGGTAAAACTTGCTGCGGACACCGCCGTTTTCTCGCCAAACACGACCTGTAACTGACTGACTTCAACGAGCGCCATTGTTCGACTTCTCCCATGTCTGAGTGCGATCCAGCGTGGGCAGCATGTGCCCGTAGGTACTGGCATTGGGCCGACAGGTCCACAGCGTGCGGGTGTACGGATGGGTGGCCTGTGAAAGGCGATTCGCCGCCATTTCATCGACTTTTTCACCCTGATACATCACCAGCACCCGGTCGCAGTGCTCCGCCACCAGCGGCAAATCGTGGCTGATCAGCAGCATGGCCATCTGGCGCTGTTCACACTGTTGTACCAGCAGCTCAAGGATTTGATTGCGCAGCCGGGCATCAAGCGCAGAGGTTGGCTCATCGGCAATCAGCACCTTCGGGTTATTCATCAGGGCAATGGCGATCATCACTCGCTGGCCCATGCCGCCTGATAACTCGCCGGGGTAACGGGGCAATACTGCATCGTTTAGCCCGACGGCGTGGATCATCTCGCGAACGCGTTCCGCCCGCTCTTTACGCGACAAAGATTGATGCAGCGTAAGTGCTTCTTCGAGCTGCGCCGCAACGTTTTTTACCGGATTGAGCGCGTAGCGCGGATCCTGAAGCACCATTGCAATTCCGTTGCCGCGTAGCGCCTGCCAGCGACGGTTATTCAGGGTCAGCAGATCGTTGCCCAGCACGTTAAGTTGGCGAGCGCTCACCACGCCAGGCTGGCGCACCAGCCCCATTAATGCACGAGCGGACATGGATTTGCCCGAACCGGATTCGCCCACCAGCGCCAGCCGTTCTTTGCCCAAGGTAAAGCTGAGATTGTTGACCACGCGCGCGGCGGGGTAGTCGATATTCAGCGCGTCGACGATAACGCGGGGTTCAGTCATGATGCGGCTCCAGTATGTCGCGCAGGCCATCGCCCAATAAATTAAACGCCAGGCTGGCGAATAAAATCGCGCCGCCCGGAATGGCGGCAATCCACCACTGGTCGAAAATCACCTGCATGCCGTCGGCGATCATCGCTCCCCATTCGGCCATCGGCGGACGCGCGCCCAAACCGAGGAAACCCAGCCCGGCCGCGGCCAAAATAATCCCTGCCAGATCGAGCGCCAGACGCACAATCGCAGAGGGTAAACACAGCGGCAGAATGTGCCCGAGCAATAACCTCCCGCCGCGAATTCCCATCATCTCGGCGGCAGCCAGATAATCGCTGTGGCGCAGACGCTGAATTTCACTTCGCGCCTGACGCGCATACGCCGGCCAGGTAGTGAGTGCTAACGCCAGCGCGCCGTTTACCAGGCCTGGACCGAGCATAGCGACGAACGCAAAAGCCAGAATCAGGCGCGGCATCGACATCACCACGTCGGTAAAGCGCATCAGCACGCGCTCTATCCAGCCGCCGTAATACCCGGAAAGAATCCCGATCAGCAATCCGGCGGGCAGGGTGATAACGGTGACCAGTGCGACCAACCCCAACGCCGGACGGCTGCCGTAAATCAGGCGAGAAAGCAGATCGCGACCATAGCTGTCGGTGCCAAGCCAGTGGGCGCTATTCGGCGCTTGCAGACGCGAAGCCGCATCCTGCCAGTTGGGATCCAGCGGCGCGAGCCACGGCGCGAACAGGGCGATGAACACTAAAATCGCGATAGCAATAAGCCCGCAAAACGCAGCGGGAGAGCGGCGCAGGCGGCGCAAGAAAAGATAAAACGGCATTAGCGCACCCTGGGATCGGTTGCCCGCACAAGCAGGTCAGTGAGGTTATTAATCAGCACAAAGCACACGCCAATCACCAGCGTCCCGCCCATGATGGCGGTCGTATCGCCCGCGAACAGCGCGGTGGTGAGGTAGCGGCCAATACCCGGCCAGGAAAAGACGGTTTCCGTCAGCACGGCGCCTTCCAGCATGCTGGTGTACGACAGCGCAATCACGGTGAACAGCGTGCTGCGAATATTCGGCAGCACATGGCGCAGCAGAATGGTCATCTCCCCGGCACCTTTGGCGCGCGCCAGCAGGATGTACTCTTTATTCATTTCGCTCAGGCACGCTGAACGCGTCAGTCGGGTGATGCTTGCCAACGAATAATAGGCCAGCAGCAGCACCGGCAGCACCAGATGACTGACCGCATTTTTGAACGCCGCGCTGTCGCATGACAGCCACGTATCAATCAGCGCAAATCCGGTGCGTGGCTCAACGGTGTATTGCCAGATATCATCCAGCCTGCCGGGTCCGGCGCTCCATTGCAGATTCGCGTAAAACAGCGCCAGCATCAGCAGCCCGAGCCAGAAAATGGGCACCGAGTTGCCGAGCAGCGTTAGCGTGCGAAGGGCTAAATCGAGCGGCGAACCGGCAAAGCGCGCGCACAGCACTCCCGCGATCACACCGATAACAGAGCCGATAATCAGCGCCAGCGTGGCAAGCTCCAGTGTGGCAGGGAAGGCGTGAAGCAGATCCTGCAACACCGGCTGCCCTGTCGCGCTGGCAATCCCTAAATCGCCGTGGGCGAGATTTTGCAGATAGTGCCAGAACTGCACGGGCAGCGGCTGATCCAACCCGAGCTGATGGCGCACCTGATCGTAGGTGGACTGGCTGGCGTGATCGCCGACGATCTGTAAAACGCGATCGACGGGAGAGAACGCGGAGAGCGCAAAGGTGACGAGCAAAAGCCCGAGGAGCGTGAGGAGCAGGGTGACGAGACCCTGGAACACGCGCGTCAGGCTTGAAGACAGATGTGGCATAAAAACTCTTTATTCATTTTTAAACTATTCAGCAACCGCCAGGTCAAGGTTGATACATAAATTACCGCGACGACGTGGTCCGGCTGTAAATCGCTGAGTCGTTGGCTGTAGGCCGGGGCGACGCGCATGGATGCGCGGCGAGGGCGGATTTACAGGGACGTTACCTCCGCCCGTCCCCGATCAGCCGGAAGGCATAAGACGAGGGGACCGCGTAGCGGCGATTTTCTTGCCGGGAGCCGGGATTGCTAAGGGGGCGGCGATAAGCCCCCTTAGCACGTTCACGAGTTCAGATATGACAAAGTAGCAAGACATGTAAGGTGAACGGAACAGGCAACAGAGCTGCATTTTTTCCCTCACCAAAACCCTCGCTACAAGTCGTATAATCGCCTCAACAAGTTATCGCTGCTGCGATGATTTAATCACGTGATCATAGCAGGCTACCGCTGCTGCGATGATTTAATCACGTGACCATACCTGGCTATCGCTGCTGCGATTATTTCGTCACGCGATCGTACCAAACCATATCCGCATTCAGCCCCTGCTGATACCCCTTCACGTTATCGCGCACCACAATCTGGGTTTTGCCCTGATCGACAAACACATACGGCGAGTTATGCTGCAACTCCTGCTGCATTTTGGTGTACAAATCCAGACGTTTCGCCGGATCCGGCTCGGCGACTGCTGCCAGCGTAGCCTTGGTCAGCTCGGGGATTTTCCAGCCGTTCAGCCCTGCCACGGTGCTGGATTTTCCGTCGTTCCACGCAAAGGCGCTCGCGTTCGAGTGCGCATCGAAATAATCCGGGATCCACAGGCGAATCGCGGCCTGATGCTGTTTCGCGCGCACGCGGGCATACACCTGGCTGCCTGCCGCCGGGAGCAGATCCACTTTTACGCCGCCCTGGGCAAAGCTCGCCTGCATCGACTGGGCGATGGTGATAAACGGCGGTTTGTTCTCTACATCCAGCGTGAAGTGCGCGTCTTTGATGCCCGCTTTGGCGAGGATTTCTTTTGCTTTGGCTGGATCAAATTTGAATGGGTTATCTTCCAGCGCGCCCGGCAGACCGACCGGCAGGAAGCTCTGATGGACAAAGTATTGGCCCTTCAGCAGATTTTTGGTGATGCCTTCATAATCCACCAGCCAGCGCGACGCTTCCCAGAACGCCGGATTATTCAGCAGCGGGTTGGCGCTATTGCCGGCGTTAAACACCAGATAGTTTTGCTCGGCTGACGGAATGCTCAGCACTTTCACGCCTGCTTTGCCTTCCAGGGCGCTGATTTGGTCAGCACCCAGATCGCGCGCCACGTCCGCATCGCCCTGCTGGATCAGCAGACGGCGAGAGGCCGGATCCGGCACGTTTTTAATAATGATACTTTTCAGCTTGGGCGCACCGCCAGGCGTCGTGTCGTTGGCTTCCAGCACGATGGCCTGATGCGGCTGGTAAACCTTCATCTTGAACGCGCCGCTGCCCGCAGAGTGCATCTTCAGCCACGCGTTGCCGAAGTCGTTGTCTTTCACATTCGCGGATACTTGCTTCTCATCCACAATCGAGGCGATCGGCGTGGAGAGAATATTCAGCGCTACCGCCGGGCTGACGTCCGCCGTCCAGTGCAGCGTGAGCGTATGGTCATCCACTTTTTTCAGCTGGCTGGCGATATTGCTCGGCTCCCAGCCCAGCACGTTCAGAATAAAGGCCGGGGATTTGTTCAGCGTGACCGCGCGGGTGTACGAGAAAATCACGTCTTCCGGACGCAATGGGTTGCCGGAGGCAAATTTCGCGTCGGGTTTCAGCTTAATGGTCAGCGTTTTGGCGGCGGCATCTTCCTGCCAGCTTTCTGCCAGAATCGGGGTGATTTTTTCGGGATTATCGCGGTCCGGCTGAACCAGACGCTGGTAAAGGCTTGGCACCGTCTGAATACTGGAAAGCTCATTGGCTTCGGCGGGATCGAGGCTCACGATGTCATCAAGACCCTGTGCGACAACCAGTGTATTTGGCGGAGTAGCGGCGTGGGCGGCGGCAGACAGCGCAGCCAGCACCAGTAACGGCAGCAATTTTTTCGTCATAGCGATCCCTGGAAAGAAATTTATTGTGATTGTTTTACGCTCCGTTACGTTAGGCGCAGTCAGAAATTCCGCAAAGTTCAAATTCTGCTTTGCTTATGCCTGTAAGATATAAGGCATGCGTAATGGCTATTAAGCGCCGCGAATAAACAAACCCTTCACGCCTGCTTTTTGTCCTGATATAACAAATACATTACATATCAGGGAGTCACAGACGTGCCGGAAATCAATCAACATGGTCAAACCGTTAACGATATTGTCCCGGACTGGAAGGGGGCGCAGCTTTTAACCCGCACGCCGCTCAGCGGGCGATTCTGTCGGCTGGAGCCGCTGGATGCCACGCTTCATGCCGCCGACCTTTTCGATGCCTACTCCCTTGGCGATGACAGCGACTGGACCTGGCTTGCCAGCACGCAGCCTGAAAGCGTCGAAGAAACGGCTCACTGGATTATCGGTAAAGTGATGGATGACGGTCTGGTACCCTATGCCGTGATTGATGTGACCTCAGAGCGGGCAGTTGGGCTGGTGAGCTACATGGCGATTGAACGATTGATGGGATCGGTGGAAATCGGCCACGTCACCTGGTCGCGGAAAATGAAAAACACCGCGATGGGCACCGAAGCTGTCTGGCTCCTGCTGAAAAATGCCTTTGAGCACGACTATCGTCGACTGGAGTGGAAATGTGATTCGATGAACGTTGCGTCACGCAACGCGGCTGAACGGCTGGGATTTGTCTGGGAAGGGCGGTTGCGACAAAAACTGGTGCGTAAAGCGCGTAACCGCGACAGCGACATGCTTTCTATTATTGATGCCGAATGGCCGGAACGTGATGCGGAATTTCGTGCGTGGCTGGCGGCGGAGAATTTTGACGCAGAAGGGCGACAGATAAAGCGTCTTGAGGATTTTCGTTAACGGTTATCCTGGATAATGAGCGGCGCGTTGTCATCTTAGAATGCCCGAAGGCACGATCCCATAATGAGAGAGAAGCTAAAAAGTGAAATACACCCATTTTCCCTGGCACGTTGCCTGTGCCGTCGTGATGTTATGGAGCGCCGCGGCCAGCGCCTCGAACCCTCATTTCCCCGCGTGTGACGACATTCAGCAAACGACCGCAAAGGCGGATCGCGGTAATAAAGTCGCGCAGTACGATCTGGGTAACTGTTACTACAACGGCATTGCCGTCGAAATGGATGCACCCAGGGCCGTATCTTGGTTTACTAAAGCCGCCGAGCAAGGCTATGCCCCAGCGCAGTATGCGATGAGTGAACGATATCGCTATGGACGCGGCGTTGAACAAAATGACCAGAAATCGTTTGAGTGGATGAAGCGCGCAGCCGAGCAAAACTATCTGTACGCGCAAACCAGCGTTGCCAGTAAATATGCTACGGGTGAAGGTGTCACGAAAGACCCGGTTCAGGGGGCGAACTGGACCCGCAAAGCGGCGGATCAAGGCAGTCCAGGCGATCAAAAGTTACTGGGTTTGCTTTACGAAACGGGGAGCGGCGTGCCGAAGGATAATGAGCAGGCGCGTTACTGGTATGAGAAAGCCGCCAGCCAGCAGGCCGATCCTTACGAAGCTCGCAGTGCCCAGCGGTATCTCGATGCTTTGAACAAACGGTTGGCGCAGAAGTAGAAAACATGCCCGCGGCGCTGCGGTGTTGCGGGTGTGTATGATTTTACTGCGCTATTGTTTGAGCCAGTTTTTTTATACCGTCGACGATTTCTGCCGGTGAATGCGCGGCAAAACCGAACAGAATCGCCTGCTTCGTGGGCTTAGTTTGGCAGTACCGTGAAAGCGGTTGTGCGCCTAAACCGGCTCTACGACAGTGATCGATCATGTATGATTCCTGGATACCTTCGGCTAACCAACACACGATGTGAATACCTGAATCGAAAGGCTCGGCGAGAATGATTTCTGGTAAGTATGATTGTATGGCTTCGATCATCACGCGCTGGCGTTCATGACAGGCTTTTCTTACCCGTCTGACGTGACGCGCGTAATGCCCTTCGGAAATAAATGCAGCTAGTATCATCTGCTCCAGATAAGGTGTCCGCGTATCGCCATAATATTTGGCGATTTTAAACGACTCCACGAGATTCTCTGGTATGACTAAAAAACCTAATTGAAATCCGGGGAACATCATTTTAGAAAATGAGCCGGCATAGATTACACGCTGTTGTTTATCCAGTCCCTGAAGGGCTTGTATGGGTTGAGCGGTATATCTAAATTCACTGTTATAATCATCCTCAAAAATCCACATCTTATTTTCTGCCGCCCAGTCAAGCAGCGCAATTCGTCTGGATAAACTTAATGTGCCGCCAAGAGGGAATTGATGAGAAGGGGATGTAAAAACCATTTTTGCCTGTGGCCAGTGCTTTATCGCATACGAAATATCCATTCCTTTATTATCGCTGATGACGGGACGGACGTTGGCCCCCATGGACGTAAATGCGCCTAATGCCCCGTCGTAACCCGGTTCATCCAGCCACACCTCGTCGCCTCTTTCTAAAAGGACGTGCGCCGTGAGATTCATTGCCTGCTGAGTGCCATTCACGATGAGTATCTGTTCGTCAGAGCAGTGCAAACCTCGCGTTGCGCGGACGTATTCGCCAATCGCGGCTCGTAAAGGTTTATATCCCAGAGCTTCATGAAGTTTGCCATCCTGATGACGAAACTGACGCCAGACGCGTCCTAACATGCGCCCCCAAAGCTCATAGGGAAATAAATCGACACACCCGATACCAATATTAAACGTCA